>Ga0073934_10000545_pt1 | contig 106414 bp, 91 predicted proteins | sample LarsenN4metaG_FD_76834 | JGI IMG/M metagenome (GOLD analysis project Ga0073934, IMG submission 76834) | Hot spring sediment bacterial and archeal communities from British Columbia, Canada, to study Microbial Dark Matter (Phase II) - Larsen... ...
AGCACCGCTACAACAACTGGCGGCCCCACGGCGCTCTTGGCGGCAAAACACCCGCCCAGTACCTTCAAGCCCGCCATGTCGAGGAGACCTCACGTTCTCAGATGTCTTGAACCTGGACAGGCGATTGCCCGCCCGAGCGCTTCCCACTACGCTGTCCCGACGTCCTCTCATTGCGAGTGTGCCCCCGATGCAAGAGCGCCGCTACCGCCTGACCGTCATTCCGGACCGATGCCAGGGCCATAACCGCTGCCATGTGCTGGCGCCGGAGCTGATCGAGATCGACGAACTCGGATTTGCGCACGTCAAGGGGGATGGTTTGCTCCTTGAAAGCCAGCTCGAGAAGGCGCGCCTCGCCGTGCGCAACTGCCCCGAGTTTGCCCTGAAGCTGCAATCGAGCGAGACCGGAGAGACGTCATGAAGGAACGGCCGCCCGTCGAGGACTGGAGCACGGATTTCGACCATATGGACCCGCGATGGGCCGCCGATCCCTTCCCAATCTGGGACGAGCTTCGCGCGAAATGCCCGATTGCCCATACGAAGCGCTACGGTGGTGCCTATCTTCCAACGCGCCTCGCCGATGTCCGCGACATCGCCTACGACACCGAAAGCTTTTCCTCGCGCCGCGTGGTCATCCGCGAGAACCCGCCGAACGTGCCCATTCCCTCGCCGCCGATCACATCGGACGCGCCCCACCACCGTCCGGCGCGGATGCTGCTGCTGCCCGCCTTCACGCCTCAGGCCATCGCGCCGATGCAGCCCGTGACGCGCCGCATCGCGTGCGAGCTGCTCGACAAGCTCGCGGGCCGGACCGAATGCGACGCCGCGCTCGAGTACACGCAGCACATCCCGGTCCGCGTCATCGCCAACATGCTCGGCATCCCGGAAGACGAGGGCGACCGCTTCCGCCGCTGGATTCACATCTTTCTCGAGGACACGATCCGCGACGACAAGGACAGCGCCGCCCGTCTTGTCGAAACCGTCAACGAGATGACGGAGTACTTCAGGCCGTTCGCCGAGGAGCGCCGCAAGAACCCGGGCAACGATCTGATCAGCTTCCTGACCAAAGCCACCATGAACGGCGAGCCGCTCACCGAGCGGCACTTCTACGGCACCTTGCAGCTTCTCCTCATCGCCGGCATCGACACCACCTGGAGCGCCATCGGCTCCTCGCTCTGGCATCTGGCGCGCACGCCGGCCGATCGCCGTCGCCTGGTCGCCGAGCCCCAGCTCATTCCGACCGCGGTCGAGGAATTTCTGAGGGCCTACGCGCCCGTCACCATGGCGCGCCTGATCGCCAAGGACACCGTCGTCAATGGCTGCCCCATGAAGGCCGGCGAGCAGGTGCTCCTCTCCTTCCCCGCCGCCAATCGCGACCCCGCCGCCTTCCCCGATGCCGACAAGGTCATCATCGACCGGCAGGAGAACCGTCACGCCGCCTTCGGTCTCGGCGTGCATCGCTGTATCGGTTCCAATCTGGCTCGCATGGAAATCTGCGTCGCCCTCGAGGAGTGGCTGAAACGTTTTCCCGAGTTCACGCTGAAGGACGAAAAGGCCGTGCAGTGGTCCCAGGGTCCGGTCCGCGGCCCGCGCCGGCTGCCGCTCTTGCTTGCGGGCGCGGCCGCCTGAGCGGCCGCTACTGCGCGGGACGTTGAGAAGGTTCCGCCGCTCAGCCGGCGATCTTCCGCGCCTTCTCGGCGATACTGCGCCGGAACCGGTCCCACGGCACCACGGCGCGGCTGTGCGTGCCCTCGCCGATCTTGTCGAGGCCGTCGTGTGCGACGACCCGGAACGTGATCTTCCGCCCTTCCACGGCGGCCACCTCGGCCGTGACGGTCACGGTCTGTCCGGGAAGCGTCGCGGCAAGGTGCGTGACGTTGATCGCAATTCCGACCGAACCTTCGCCCGCCTCGAGATGCGGCCGCAAGGCTTTGGTCGCCGCTCCCTCCATCATGACCACCATGTAGGCGGTGGCGAGCACCTCCGGGATGTCGTCGAACGTCGAGCGATCCATGGCGAGATGCGGCACGGTGTTCTCGCGGCTGACGAGGTAGCTGTGCGTCGCGCTGACGCCGGGGATGAGCGTGGGTTTCACGGGCTTCGGCTCTCGCGGTCTCCGGTTTCGCGCATCGACTGACCCATCGTGCGCCGGTGGAGCACCCGGTTAGCCCATGTGTCGGGCGATCGGAAGCTGGAACTTCGCCGGAAAGCGGTGTCATCATGCCGCCCGGATGCCCCTTGGGCGCGGGAAGGGTCGCCGGCGCCGCGCGCTCGTCCCGTGTCGGCAACTTGGAGAGACGACGACGCCATGGCACAGCGCCTGATGACCATCGGGATGTCAATTCGCGGTCTCGGCTACCACCCGGCCGCCTGGCGCCATCCCGGCGTTCCTTCCGACGGCACGCTCTCCTTCGAACATTATGCCGCGAGCGCCACCGCCGCCGAGCGCGGCAAGTGCGACCTCATCTTCTTCGCCGACAGCATCGGCATCCGCGAGCGCGACGTGCCGGCAGGCTCGCTCGTGCGCATGGGCTACGAGCTCGTCGAGCTCGAGCCGATGACGCTCCTGCCGGCGCTTGCCGCCGTCACCCGCAACATCGGCCTCGTGACGACGGCCTCCACCACCTACAACGAGCCCTACAACCTCGCGCGCAAGTTCGCGACGCTCGACTGGATCAGCAAGGGGCGCGCCGGCTGGAACGTGGTGACGTCCTGGTCGGACGCGGAAGCCGGAAACTTCGGCCGGGAAGCACAGCTCGACTACGACACGCGCTATGCCCGGGCGGCCGAGTTCGTCGGCGTCGTGAAGGGGCTCTGGGACAGTTGGGAGGACGACGCGTTCCTCTTCGACAAGGCCGGCGCGCGTTTCTATGACCCGGCTAAGCTGCACACGCTCGGGCATGTCGGCACCTATTTCAAGGTGAAGGGCCCGCTTAACGTCGCACGGCCGCCGCAGGGCCATCCCGTCATCGTCCAAGCGGGCGCCTCCGAGCCGGGACGCGAGCTCGCCGCGGCAACCGCCGATCTCGTCTATGCCATTCATCGCACGAAGGAGGAGGGCCGCGCGTTCAGCGCGGACATCAAGGGACGCATGGCGCGATACGGACGCGACCCATCGGATCTGAAGATCCTGCCGGCATTGCGCCCCGTGGTCGCGCCCACACGCGCACAGGCTGAGGCCAAGTTCGACGAGTTGCAATCTCTGCTCGACCCGCTCGTCGCGCTCAACCGGCTGAGCAACGCCTTCGGCGACCTGTCGCGCTATCCCTTCGACGGCCCCGTTCCTCTCGACGATCTCGAGGCAACGGGCATCAAGAGCCTGAGCCGGCAGCTCATCGAGCGCGTGCGCCGCGAGCGTCCGACGATCCGCGAGCTCGCGCTCGAGGTCGCCGGCAAGGGCGCCTTCTGCCTGATCGGCACGCCGGCCGACATCGCCGACGTCATGCAGGACTGGTTCGAGACGGGAGCCTGCGACGGCTTCAACATCACGCCGACCCACCTGCCGGCGGGGTGTCTGGATTTCGTCGAACTGCTTGCGCCCGAGCTCCAGCGGCGCGGTCTGATGCGGAAAGAGTACACCGGCGCGACGCTGCGCGAGAACCTGGGGCTCAAACGGCCCGCCAATCGCTTCGCGCCAAGGCGAGCGTGACCGTTCGCGCGCAAGCTCCGGTCCCGACTGCCCGGCCTCGGCCGCCCGACCTCAACCGCCCGTCAGCTCTTGCGCGTCACGGGTGCCGGAACGCCGCACTTTTCCATCGGCAGAGCGGTGGTCAGCCAGCGGTCCTTGGCGATCTCGACCACATAACGCCGACAGTTCTCGGCGGCGCCCGGCACGAAGTAGATGCGGAACCGGGCAAGCTGCCCGGGCGCGGCGCGCGGCCAGTTGAGTTCCTCGCCATCGGGAGTTTCGGCGATCGCCTTGCGGATCGCGGCTTCGGCATTGCGGAAATCCTCGGACGTCAAGCGTTCGAGCAGGACGCGCGAGAGGCCGGGATGCAGGCCCGCAAGCTCGGCGCGCCGGCGCAGCGGATCGCCGTCGCTTCCCGCGGCGGCATCGCCCGACGGATGAGCCGCCGCCGCAGCCGCGGTCCCCGCGGTCGCATCCGGCGTGACCGCCGCCGTCTGTTGCCTCTCCCCTTGGGCCTGATCGCTGCCGGGCGACGGTCCGACGACGCGCGGCACCAGCATCTCGAGCGCCGGCAGCGCCGCCTGCTCGGCCGCGCTCACATCCGGCGGCGTCGGACCGCGCTGCAACGCCGGCTCCAGCCGGGCCCACATCGCGGAGCCAAGGCTCCACAAGACCGCCTGCACCCGCTCTCCATGACCGCTCTGCCACAGCCATCCGGCCCCTGCGAGGACCAGTGCGAACATAAGCAGCCGGCGCACGCGGCGCCGGCGCCAATTGACCGGCGGCGGTCCCGCCCGATCGGCAGCGCTGACCGCCCAGTCCGGGTCCGCAGCGGGTAGCTGCGAGACGGGTGAAACGTGCAGGTGACTGGATGAACGGCGGGCGATGACTGTCATTTCGAAATGCGGCGCTGGCCGCCCTCGGACTGAGTTTCCCGCTCGCCCGCAATAGCGCGCCAAGAGTTGGCGAAAAGATGGCCGAACCGGGCCTTGCGCGATTTTCGCAAGGCGACGTCGCAAGACGTCGGAAAATGCGGACTGGCTCAGCGCACGGCGCCGGAGCGCGCTCGTGCGCCGGCATCAGGGCTTCGTCGGCTGCGCCTTCTCATCGCCCGGCAGCACGTAGTCGACGCCTTCCCAGGGGCTCTCGAAGTCGAAGGTGCGGAACTCCTGCGTGAGTTTCACGGGCTCGTAGACCACCCGCTTCTGCTCATCGTCGTAGCGGACCTCCTTGTAGCCCGTGAGCGGGAAGTCCTTTCGGAGCGGATGGCCTTCGAATCCGTAATCCGTGAGCAGCCGGCGCAGATCCGGATGGCCGGCGAACAGGATGCCGAACATGTCAAAGGCCTCGCGCTCATACCAGTTGGCCGCCGGGAATACGCTGACGGCGGACGGCACCGGCGTATCCTCATCGGTCTCGACCTTGAGCCGAATGCGCTGGTTCTTTCGAGGCGACAGCAGGTGATAGACGACGTCGAACCGCCGCGCGCGGGCAGGATAGTCGACGCCGCAGATATCGATCAGCACCTCGAACTGACAGGCTGGATCGTCCCTGAGCCGGGTGAGAACCTCGACGATGCGGGCGGCAGGCACGCTGAGCGTGACTTCGCCGAAGGCCACCTGCGCGGCATCGCTTGCGAGGCCCGCGGCCGCCACGGCGGCGTTGGCAAGGCCTGTCGGATCTGCGCTCATCGCTTTGGCTCCTCGTCGCGCCAGAGACTGTATCCATCGGATCGCGCTGCCGCCCGCGCCGCGCTCTCGCCGCCACCGGCCGCGAGGCAGCCACGCTCGCGGCGGCAGGTCAGGCAATGCCGGGATTGCACTGCGGGGAAACGTCTCGCGGCTCTCATGTCACCGCTCGATCGTGCCCGTGCGGCGGATCTTCTTCTGCAGCAGCAGGACGCCATAGACGAGCGCCTCCGCCGTCGGGGGGCAACCCGGCACATAGATGTCGACCGGCACGATGCGGTCGCAGCCGCGCACGACGGCATAAGAGTAGTGATAGTAGCCGCCGCCGTTGGCACACGAGCCCATCGAGATCACGTAGCGCGGCTCGGGCATCTGATCGTAGACTTTGCGCAGCGCAGGCGCCATTTTGTTGGTGAGCGTCCCTGCGACGATCATCACGTCCGACTGACGCGGGCTCGCGCGCGGCGCAAAGCCGAAGCGCTCGAGATCATAGCGCGGCATCGAGGCCTGCATCATCTCGACCGCGCAACAGGCAAGGCCGAACGTCATCCACATCAGAGAGCCGGTGCGCGCCCAGTTGATGAGATCGTCGGTGGTTGTGACGAGGAAGCCTTTGTCGGCAAGGGCATTGTTGATCACGGTCATGCCGCGATCGCTCGCCGCCGCGCCGCCGCCGGCCGCCCCGGAGCCGCCGCCCGGCTGCTCGCGCAACGCCGCGTTGAAACCAGGCTCACCGGGAAGGATCAATCCCATTCGAGCGCACCCTTTCGCCACTCGTAGATGAAGCCGATCGTAAGCACGGCGAGAAACACCATCATCGCCCAAAACCCGTAAACGCCGACGTCGCCGAAGGCAACCGCCCAGGGAAAGAGGAAGGCCACCTCGAGATCGAAGATGATGAACAGGATCGAGACGAGATAGAAGCGCACATCGAATTTCATGCGCGCGTCGTCGAAGGCGTTGAAGCCGCACTCGTAGGCCGAGAGCTTCTCCGCATCCGGCGCCTTGTAGGCCACGAGAAACGGCGCCACCATCAACGCCAGACAGATCCCGCCGGCGATGGCGATGAAGATGGCAATCGGCAGATAGTCGCTGAGGAGTCCCGGCAGCGCCTGTTGCATGTCACCTCGCATCTTCTGCGGCCGAACCCGCCGGCAGGCCAGCCGCGCGGCATCGTGCTCTCGCCTCGTCCGCTCGTCGGCAGCCTCAGGGGTGTTAGCCGACCCCCCCACGCGTTGCAACCCGAGGCGGGGTCGCAGTCCGAAAATTTCTCGACCGCCGGCTGTGACCCCGCGGGCCATGGCGCCATCCAGGTCTGCGGTATGCGACGCGCTTGCCGGCAATCCGGTCCGTCTCGCGTGTTTGATGCCGGGGCAGTCGGCTCTCGCCGCCATCGCGCCGCGAAGCGCGAGAGGTCGCGCGTGAAGCGTCCGGCACCGTCTTTGCGGCCGCGCTCACTCAGCACCTGGCGCGTCGCGGCCGCTCCCCGGATCGACAGTCTGATTGCGATCCGTCCTGCCGCGGGGCATGCTGGATGACGCTGACGGCGGAAGTACGCCGCACGATCTGCTGCGGCCGCGCACCAGGTCCCGCGCCGGCGCCCCCGGTGTCTCCGGCGCGCTGCGGAACGCCCGACTTTCACTTTAGAACGGTTCTAAAAATTTTCGTTGCGCCTGCCGCGCATCGGTGCATAGTCTAGGACGTATCGTGGCAAGGTCACACTCGCCCCCGCGGCGCGGCAGGTGCCGGGCCGCAGCGCAGTCGGGCTTCATTCGTCGCCATCGACCGGTCGTCCGGCGTACCGCGCACCCCGCGAGTGATGGGCAGTCGTCACGCCCGCCGCCGCGGGACCGTCCGAAGGATGCGCAGACGATGACGGGGACGATCCTTCACCATCCGAGCGCCACATCGGTTTTCCGTGCCAGCCCGGCACGACCTGCATTTCGTCCCTCGCCGGCCGACCGCGGCGCGGGACACGCACCCAGCCAGATCATCATGTGAGGAGGCAGAATGTCTGAAGCCAGCAAGTGCCCGTTTTCGGGAACGGCTCTGAACCACACGCGTGCCGGCGGCATGTCCAATCGCCAGTGGTGGCCGAACCAGCTCAATCTTTCCATTCTGCATCAGCATTCCTCGAAGTCGGACCCGATGGGCAAGGACTTCGATTATGCCGCCGAGTTCAAGAAGCTCGACTATGCGGCGCTGAAAAAGGATCTGCATGCGCTGATGACGGATTCGCAGGACTGGTGGCCCGCCGACTGGGGACACTACGGCGGCCTCTTCATCCGCATGGCCTGGCACAGCGCCGGCACTTACCGGATCAGCGACGGCCGCGGCGGGGGCTCGACGGGGGGACAGCGGTTCGCACCGCTCAACAGCTGGCCGGACAACGGCAACCTCGACAAGGCGCGCCGGCTCCTGTGGCCCATCAAGAAGAAGTACGGCAACAAGATCTCCTGGGCCGATCTCATGCTGCTCGCCGGCAACGTCGCCATCGAGTCGATGGGCGGCAAGACGTTCGGCTTCGGCGGCGGGCGGGCAGACACCTGGGAGCCGTCCGAGGACATCTACTGGGGCCCTGAGACCACCTGGCTCGGCGACCAGCGCTACAGTGGCGACCGCCAGCTCGCCGAGCCGTTCGCCGCCGTGCAGATGGGCCTCATCTACGTCAATCCGCAGGGCCCCAACGGCAACCCCGATCCCGTCGCCTCCGGCCGCGACGTGCGCGAGACCTTCTCGCGCATGGCGATGAATGACGAGGAGACCGTGGCGCTGGTCGCCGGCGGCCACACCTTCGGCAAGGCGCACGGCGCGGGTCCTGAGTCGCACGTCGGCCGCGAGCCCGAGGCCGCGCCGCTCGAGGCCATGGGTCTCGGCTGGCTGTCGACCTATGGCAGCGGCAAGGGCGGCGACACCATCACGAGCGGCATCGAGGGCGCCTGGAAGCCCAACCCGACGAAATGGGACATGGGCTACTTCGACATGCTCTTCGGCTATGAGTGGGAGTGCGTGAAGAGTCCGGCGGGCGCCTGGCAGTGGCACCCGAAGAACTGCAAGCCGGAGCATATGATTCCGGATGCGCATGACCCGTCGAAGAAGCACCGGCCGATGATGACCACGGCCGACTTGTCGCTGCGCTTCGACCCCATCTACGAGCCGATCTCGCGCCGCTTCCACAAGAACCCGGATCAGTTCGCGGATGCCTTCGCGCGCGCCTGGTTCAAGCTCCTCCACCGCGACATGGGTCCCAAGGTGCGCTACCTCGGCCCCGAGGTGCCCAAGGAGGATCTGATCTGGCAGGACCCGGTGCCGCCGGTCGATCACAAGCTCATCGACAGCGCCGACATCGCCGCGCTCAAGGCGAAGGTGCTCGCCTCGGGCCTCACGACGGCCGAGCTCGTGCGCACGGCCTGGGCGTCGGCCTCGACGTTCCGCAACTCCGACAAGCGCGGCGGCGCCAACGGCGCGCGCATCCGGCTCGCCCCGCAGAAGGATTGGGAAGCCAACCAGCCGGCCGAGCTCGCCAAGGTGCTCGGCAGGCTCGAGTCGATCCAGAAGGAGTTCAACGGATCGGCAACCGGCGGCAAGAACGTGTCGCTCGCGGACCTCATCGTGCTCGCCGGCTGCGCCGCCGTCGAGGATGCCGCCAAGAAGGCGGGCCATGCGGTCACCGTGCCGTTCTCGCCCGGCCGCACCGACGCGAGCGCGGAGCAGACCGACGCGGCGTCCTTCGCGGTGCTCGAGCCGAAGGCGGACGGGTTCCGCAACTTCCAGAAGAAGGACTGCAAGATCCCGGCCGAGGAGATGCTGCTCGACAAGGCCCAGCTGCTGACGCTGACGGCGCCCGAGATGACGGTGCTGATCGGCGGCATGCGGGCGCTCGGCGCCAACGCGGGCGGCTCCACCCACGGCATCTTCACCAACCGCCCTGGCCAGCTCACCGCCGACTTCTTCGTCAACCTGCTCGACATGAGCACGAAGTGGGAGCCCGCGAGCGACGGCACTTACATCGGACGCGACCGCAAGACCGGAGCGCAACGGTGGACCGCAACGCGCGTCGATCTCGTGTTCGGCTCCAACTCTCAGCTCCGCGCTCTGGCCGAAGTGTACGCTCAGGACGACTCGCACAAGAAGCTCGTCGACGACTTCGTCGCGGCATGGGCGAAGGTGATGAACCTCGACCGGTTCGATCTGCATCACTGATCGCGGCCCGACGGCGCGCGTGAGCCTGCGGCCCCGTCACGGCGGCCGGACCTCCTCGCCGGGGTCCGGCCGCACGTGTTGAAGGAGGCTGGACGGCCCGGCTTCGGACGGGCGAGGCCTGGGCTTGAGCGAGGCGCCGCGAGAGGGCGGCGGGCAGCCGGCCGACTGCGCGCGGCGCGGCGCGCAACGCTTCGCAAATCCTTTAGAGGGACGAGCTGGCAGGTGCCGGCAGCTCCGTCGCTCACATCGAGTTGTAGCCGCTTCGACACGTCGCGAGGTGCGCCGCCGGACCGCGCAACCAGGCCGCCGCCCGTGTGGCAAAGTGACAGCCATGCGGATCCTGCAAGCGACCAAGCGCGGAAACCTTGTTTATCAAGGGAAAGTGTGCCAGAGAGGCCGAACCGAGCGCAGGGGATCACGGCCTATTCGTTTGTCCCTTTCCTCTTTGCCATTGCTTGCGCCTCCCGGGAGGCGCCTCGTTCTGCCCCTGCGCTCTGAGGTGCTGCTGCGATCCGAACCCGGGTCGCAGGGCGGATGAACGCAGTTACGGAGAACGCTTTTTGACCGCAACCTTCGCTGAGCTCGGTCTCAGCGCCAAAGTGCTCGCTGCCATCGAGGCCGCGGGCTACACCACGCCGACGCCGATCCAGGCCGAGGCCATTCCGGTCGCCGTGACGGGACGCGACGTCCTCGGCATCGCACAGACCGGCACCGGCAAGACCGCCTCATTCGTCCTCCCGATGATCACGCGGCTCGAAACGGGCCGCGCCCGCGCCCGGATGCCGCGCTCGCTCATCCTGGCGCCGACCCGCGAGCTCGCCGCCCAGTGCGCGCAGAGCTTCGAGAAGTACGGGATCAATCACAAGCTGTCGGTCGCGCTCCTCATCGGCGGCGTCTCGATGGACGATCAGGTCCAGAAGCTCGACCGCGGCGTCGACGTGCTGATCGCGACCCCCGGCCGTCTCCTCGATCACTTCGGCCGCGGCCGCATCCTTTTGATGGGCGTCGAGATCCTGGTGATCGACGAGGCCGACCGGATGCTCGACATGGGGTTCATTCCCGACATCGAGCGCATTTGCAAGCTGTTGCCGCCGCGGCGGCAGACGCTGTTCTTCTCGGCCACCATGCCGCCCGAGATCACGCGCCTCGTCGATCAGTTCCTGAAGGATCCGGCACGCATCGAGGTGGCGCGTCCCGCCACCACGGCCAAGACGATCACCCAGCGGTTCCGCTTCTGCCCCGAGACCGAGGACTGGGCCAAGCGCGAGGTGCTGCGCGAGCTTCTGCGCACGCTCGACGTCAAGAACGCCATCATCTTCTGCAACCGCAAGAAGGATGTCGCAATCCTGCTGAAGTCTCTGACCAAGCACGGCTTCAACGCAGGGGCGCTGCACGGCGACATGGACCAGATGAGCCGCATGGCGACGCTCGACCGGTTCCGCTCGGGCGAGATCACGCTGCTGGCCGCCTCCGATGTCGCCGCCCGCGGGCTCGACATCCCCGAGGTCTCCCACGTCATCAACTTCGATGTGCCCTGGCAGCCCGACGACTACGTGCACCGCATCGGCCGCACCGGCCGTGCCGGCCGCGAAGGCTACTCCGCAACGATCGTGACGCCCGACGACATCAAGGCCGTGGAGGCGATCGCCAAGCTGACGGGTGAGGAGATCGTCTGGCTCGGCGAGCCGCCGGACGCCGAGACCCTCGCGGAAGGCCGCAGCCGCAAGCGCGGGCGCGCGCCGCTCCGCGGTCGTGAGCGCAATGCCCGCGACCGCATGGGCGAACGCGGTCAGCGTCGGCCGGGCTCCGACCGCCGGCGCGAGGGCGACCGGCCGCGGCGCGATCGCTCTTCGCCCGATGGCGAGGCCGTTGCGCCGGCTTCCGTCCTCGAGAGCGCCCGTTCCATGGAGCTCGAGGCGGACGGGCGCGATCGCGCGCAATCCCGCGCCGGCCGCCAGGCGGGCCGCGATCGCGAGCCCCTCGCGCACCGTCGTGACGAGGCCGCCGCCCCGAGACTCCGCGAGCCGCGGCGCCCCGAACCCGCCGCCCGCCGCCCGGCGCCCTCCGAGATCGACCAGCCGGACTTTCCGCAGCACGCGTCCGAGGCCGCCCCGCGCAGACGCGAGCAGCCCGGGTCCCGGTACCGCGAGAACGGCGAAGGCGAGCGTCTTCGCGAGGAGCGGCGGCGGCCGAGCCACTTACCCTCAAGGCGCGCCGGCGAACCAGGAAACGGCGGACGTGCCGGCGGGCGTCGCGACAGCGAGCCGCGGCCGGAGGCGCCGCCCGACCGACGCTCCGAGATCCACGCTCGCGAGGCGTACGAAGATCGCCGCGGACCGCGCCGGACCGATCGCGGCGGCGACCGCGGCCGCACGCCCGTCGGCCTCGGAGAGCATATTCCTGCGTTCCTTCGCCGCCCGGTCCGCGCCGGCAGCTGAGCGCGGCCCGCCGGGCCGCTGCCCGGTCCCTCGCCCGCACCAAGAGTCGAGTCATGACCCCGCACGCAGCGTTGGCTGAAATCTGGTCCATCGGCGGCGGAGATCCGGCCGCGCTCGCATCGGTCGCATTCAGCGGCGAAGGTCCGGGCCTGCCCTCCTCGTTCGCCGTCGCCACCATGGCGCAGGCGACGATCGCGGCCAGTGCGCTCGCCGCAGCCGAGGTCTGGCGGCAGTCGACCGGCCGCCGACAGACCGTGGCGGTGGACTTGCGGCACGCGTGTGCCGAGTTCCGCAGCGAACACTACATGCAGGTGCCGGGCGTCGACCCGCGCGCCTGGGACAAGGTGGCGGGCGTCTACAAGACCGGCGACGGACGTTTCGTCCGGCTGCACACCAACCTTCCGCATCACCGCTCCGGCATGCTCGCCATGCTCGGAGCCGAGTATGACCGCGAAAGTGTGCGCAAGGCGGTCCTCGCCTGGCGGGGCGAAGAGCTGGAAACCACGGCCGCCGAGCGCGGGCTCGTCGCCACCATGATGCGTTCGCCCGAGGAATGGGCCGCCCACGGCCAGGGCCAGACGATCGCCCGCCTGCCGCTCTTCGAGGTGATCAAGATCGCCGAGGCGCCGCCGCGACCCCTCGTCGCCCGAGACCGCCCGCTCGCAGGCGTTCGCGTCCTCGATCTCACGCGCATCATCGCCGGACCGGTCTGCGGGCGCACGTTGGCCGCCCACGGCGCCGACGTTCTGCAGGTATCAAGCCCGAAGCTGCCGTTCTCGCCGCTTCTGGTCATGGACACCGGCCGCGGCAAGCGCGCCACCCACATCGACCTCACCGAGCCGTCCGGCCGCGAGACGCTGCGCCGCCTCGTGCGTGATGCCGACATTTTCGTTCAGGGCTACCGGCCGGGGGCGATCGCCGCCAAAGGCTTCTCGGCGGAGGACGTCGCTGCCCTGTCGCCGGGAATCGTCTGCGTTTCCTTGAGCGCTTGGGGCCACGAAGGGCCCTGGAGCGGCCGCCGCGGCTTCGACAGCCTGGTGCAGAACGCCAACGGTCTCAATCATGCCGAGGCTGCCGCCTTCGGCATCGCCGAAGGCCCGAGAGAGCTGCCGGCGCAGGCCCTCGATCACGGCTCCGGCTATCTGATGGCGGCGGGCGCGATGATCGCCCTGAAGCGCCAGCGCGAGGAGGGCGGCTCTTGGCTCGTACGCGTCTCGCTGGCCCAGACCGGGCACTGGTTCTGGCGGCTCGGCCGGCTCGGCGGGGCGGCGCTGTCGGTCCCGATTCCGACCGCCGCCGACATCGCCGACCTGCTCGAGACCGCTCCGTCCGGTTTCGGACCGATGACGGCCGTGCGTCATGCCGGCCGCCTCTCCGACACCCCGCCGTACTGGGAGCTGCCGTCGGTGCCGCTCGGCACGCATGCCCCGCAGTGGTCTTGAGGCCCCGGGCTGTCGTCAAACCGCAATCACTGCAGCGAACAGTCGGCCATCGGTCAAATTAAGCGACGCTTAAGGGCCTGGGCCTAAGGTTCGATCCTCAACCCCTCGGCCGCATCGAGGCCGGGACGGCTCAGCTGCAAGTGACCGGCCACTGCCCGATGCCCTTTCCCAAACGCGACGCCCTCATGACTTGGGCCGACCCCGATTCAGCCGCGACGCCCCTCCTGCCCGAGCTCGCGACGGCCTCCGCCGGCGACCGTCATGCGGCGCTTCGCGACACCATGCTGCGCATCCTCGCCGACACGGTGGCCATCGCTGACGCCATGCGAACGGGGGGCACGGTTGCCATGAAGGGGTTCGCCGGCATCATGGACGCCGAAGCGGCGCCGATCCCAATCCGCGGATTTGCGGAGCACTTCACCGCCATCGCCGATGGTGAGCTGCTCCATGCGATGTTCACCTCGGTCTCGCCCGAGCGTCTCGATCAGCTCAATCCGACGCCCCAGTTCCTGCTGCATGATCTTGTCTGCCGGGTCCGCGATCTCAATCTGTTCTGCCAGGAAGCCGAGCGCGAGGAGGCTCTGGGCGTGGCGTTGCAATCGCCGGGTCTCGCGGTCAAAGTCGATCGCATCCTGATCCTGTCGGCATTCCTTGCGGGCTACTTCGAGAACCTGACCGCCACCGGGCCAATTCCGGTCGGACTTCCCGGGAAGGTGCCCGCCACCATCGACTTTCCGGCCTTGGAGGCCGCGCTCAAGCGTCACGTCCTCATGGGGTCGGACCGGATGCTCGAGCCCGAGCGGCTCGCCGATCACATGCCGAACCTTGGCTGGCCGCACTTGGGAGCGGAGGTCCTCCGCCGCCCCGAATCCGGCCAGGAGATCCTGCACGGGGTCTATTTCCCTGCGCTCTACGCCCGTCAACTTGCCGCCAAGGTCCGGGCCGCAGCGCACGGCCAGGACGAGCCCTGCGCCATAGCCTGACGAAGGCGCGCAGGGCCCCCGACCGCCTCGCAACGCGCGGGCCGCCGCCGCCTTCCGGCGGCACGGGAATTGGCCTATATTGACAACATCATGCAATCGGACGGTGTGCCCGCCTGCGGACCGGTGGTCTGCAGGCGGGCACGCCTTTCCGGCTGATATTGCCTTGCAAGGAGAAGACCATGCCCGGGAATTGGTCCCCTGACAGCTGGAGGTCGAAGCCGATCGTCCAGGTTCCCGCCTATCCGGACGAGGCAGCGCTCGCCGAGGTCGAAGCGAAGCTCGCCAAGTTCCCGCCGCTGGTCTTCGCCAACGAGGTGCTGGCGCTCAAGTCGCGGCTGGCGCGCGTCACCAATCGCGAAAGCTTCCTGTTCCAGGGCGGCGACTGCGCCGAAAGCTTCAAGGAGCATTCGGCCAACAACATCCGCGACTATTTCCGTGTCTTTCTGCAATCGGCACTGGTCATGACCTTCGCCGGCGGAATGCCTGTGGTGAAGGTCGGCCGCATCGCCGGCCAGTTTGCAAAACCTCGCTCTTCCAGCACGGAAACGCAGAACGGTGTCGAGCTGCCGAGCTACCGCGGCGACATCATCAACGGCTTCGAGTTCACACCGCAGGCGCGCACGCCCGATCCGCAGCGCCAGCTCCAGGCCTACCGGCAGTCGGCGGCGACGCTGAACTTCCTGCGTGCGTTCCTGCAAGGCGGCTTTGCGAGCCTCGAGAACGTCAATCGCTGGGCGCTCGACTTCATGAAGGGCAAACCGATCGAGGAGAGCTACGAGAAGCTCGCGCTCGAGGTAACGCGCACGCTCGAGATCATGCGCGCGTTGGGCATCACCGAAAAGAACACGCGCGAGCTCGTGACAACGGATTTCTATACCAGCCACGAGGCGCTTCTCCTCGGCTATGAGCAGGCCATGACCCGGCGCGACGAGGTGATGGGTTCCGGGCGCTACTTCGCAACCTCCGCCCACATGCTCTGGATCGGCGATCGCACGCGCCAGCCCGATCACGCGCACGTCGAGTTCTGCCGGGGCATCGAGAACCCGATTGGGCTGAAGTGCGGGCCGACCATCGAGCCCGACGGCCTGCTCAGGCTGATCGACATCCTCAATCCAAAGAACGAGCCCGGCCGGCTGACCCTGATCTGCCGCTTCGGCGCAGACAAGGTCGAGAAACATCTGCCGCCGCTCATCCGGGCGGTGGAAAAGGCGGGCAAGCGGGTCGTCTGGTCGTGCGATCCGATGCACGGCAACACCATTACGGCGTCCACCGGTCACAAGACCCGCCCCTTCCAGCGCGTCAAGGAGGAGGTCGAGCGCTTCTTCGACATCCACCGCGCGGAGGGCACACATGCCGGCGGCGTGCACCTCGAGATGACCGGCCAGAACGTCACGGAGTGTACGGGCGGAGCGGTGGCCATCGTCGACTCGGATCTGTCGCGGAGCTACGAGACTCTCTGCGACCCGCGCCTCAACGCCGAGCAGTCGCTGGAGCTGTCTTTCCTGATTGCGGAGCGCCTGAAGCAGGAGCGCGAGAGCCGTGCCGCGCGCAGCCCGACCATGCCCGAGGCGGCGGAATAGTCCCGGCCGCCCGCTTGGGGGGCCTCGCGCCAATCCTATCATGGTGGAGCGTCCGGGCGGCGCTTGCGGGTTTGCGGCGACAGGAAGTGGCTCAGCCGCGACACCCTGGGCCGCGCGTCGTGCGCGCAGGCGCCGCGCGCCCTATGGGGGCGTGTGCGCAGGCGGAGTTCAGGATTGGTTCATCTCGGCGGGACTAGCAGATCGGTGCTGACGGGTCGCGCGGCGGCGCAACTGGCGGATGCGCCCGGCAACGCCGTGGTGGTCACGGGGGCTTGATCTGGCGCCGGGGCAGGGTGCTGAACGGCCACGCACGGTGAAGAGGAGCACTTGGGATGGTCCTCCGCTTTCTGATTGGATTTGCCATAGCCATGGCGATTGCGTTCGGCGCGTTCGCGGCCGATAGCGCCCCTGTCCAGGCTCCCAGGCAACCGGCGCCGACCGCTTTCCCGGCCATTTCGGCGCCCGTGGTCGTCGCTCAGGACAGCTCCTGCGCCGCCGCCTGCCAGGCAGAGCACGACCAATGCCGGGTCACCACCAAGGGCAGTCCGACCTGTGACGCCATCCGCCAGCGCTGCTTGAGAGCCTGCATCGCGAGCAAGAAGAAGTAGTCCGGGCGCAGGACCCGATGCGCTCCCGCGCGGTGCGCGTTTGGCCGCGCCCCCTTGCCATTGCCGTACCTGCCACGTACTGACACGCGGAGCCCCGTTGTGGGGTGGATGGACGCTCGCGTCCGCATTCGCCCGCAAGACACCGGCTTTGGCATGGCCGCTGCAGTCATCGTCTGCCGTTGCGGATACGCCTTGGCGGGTGCCGGACTTGGCTGCGCGCCGTGGCGCGTTGGGTGCGTTGCGTGCAAGGAGTGGAGGCCTGCGCATGGCAGTCGACACCATGTTCGCGCTTGCGACCGCCGCGTTCGCGTTCGGCCTGAGCCTTGCCAGCTACCGCTGGTTTGCGTTGCAAAACGGCTGGCCGATGGGCGAGTGGCAGGCGCGCCGCCCGGGACTGCCGATCGCCATTGGTGTCCTTTCGATGCTGCTCGCCACGCTGTTCGCTCTGGCGCGCGGCGACAACACCCTGATCGTGCTGCCGCTGCTCGGCGTCTTCTGCGCCCTGACCTGGACCGCCCTCACCCGTGTCGGCGCCCAGAGCGCGTTGCTGCTGGCGCCGGTTTGCACGATCGCCCTGCTCATTCAGTGGCTGGCCGCCATCGGCACGCTGCCTGCCAGCCAATCCCCGAGCGAAAGGCGCGTCGGCGAGGTGCCGCCGGTCGACGCTCGCGGCGCCGACGCCGTCCCTTCCCAGAGATTTAACCGCTAGCACGAGGATTCCGAGCGCATGGCCGTCCGCCGACTGCATCCCGTTCAGCCGCAATCGTTCGCGTTCACGCCGGAGAATCTGGCCTGGGTCCGGGAGACGATCGCCAAGTACCCGGCCGGCAAGCAGGCCTCGGCCGTCATCCCCGTGCTCTGGCGTGCCCAGGAGCAGGAGGGCTGGTGCACGGAGCCCGCCATCCGCGCCGTCGCGGACCTGCTCGGGATGGCCTACATCCGCGTCTATGAGATCGCGACCTTCTACACGATGTTTCAGCTTTCGCCGGTCGGCAAGAAGGCGCATGTCCAGGTCTGCGGAACGACGCCGTGTATGTTGCGCGGCTCGGAGGCGCTCATCGAGGTGTGCAAGAAGCGCATCAACCCGGAGCCGCATCAGCTCTCCGCCGATGGCAATTTTTCCTGGGAAGAAGTCGAGTGCATCGGTTGCTGCGCCAATGCACCGGTTGTCCAGATCGGCAAGGATACCTGGGAAGACCTCACGCCCGAGACCTTCGCAAAGGTCCTGGACGGCTTCGACCGCGGCGCGCCGCCAAGCCCCGGCTCGCAGATCGGCCGGCAGGCGTCGGCGCCGCTCGGCGGCCCGACGGTGCTGAAAGATCCGGTGACGCGCTAGCAGATCCTTCGGCGCCCCAGCGGAAAGGCTCATGCAGCCGCTTGCAGTACTCATCCTCTCGGACGGGCGGCCCGGACATTATCACCTCTCCGAAGGGGTCGCCGCCGCCATCGCGCGGCGACGCCCGGTCTCGATCGAGCGCCGTCTGATCGCGCGCCGCACGGCGATGCCCGGTCGTGTCCTCGCCTGGCTTCTCGCATCGGGGATCCCGCCGAGGCTCGTCCTCCCCGCCGGCTACGCCCTGGCGCCGGCCGACATCCCGAGAGCCGATCTCGTTATCTCCGCAGGCGGCGAGACCATCGCCGCCAATATCGCCGCCGCCACGCTGCTCGGGGCCCGCAACATCTTCTGTGGCACGCTGCGTCACGCCGCACCCCGGCATTTCTCGCTCATCGTGTCGTCCTACGCCCGCCATGCGAGCCTCCCCCGACACCTCGTGGCTCTGAAACCGAACGGCATCGACCCCGACACGCTGGCCGCCGCCAACCATCGCCGGCCCGGCGACGCGCCGGTCTTTGGACTGCTTGTCGGCGGCGACTCAGGCCTCTTCCGCTACGCCCCGGCCGAATGGGACCGCCTGCTTTCCTTCCTCGTCGCCACGCGGGAGCGCAATGGCGCCCGCTGGATCGTCTCGACGTCACGCAGGAGCCCGGCGGCGGTGGCCGATGCGCTCCACCGTCTCGCCGCAGCGCCTGCGAGCCCGATCCTCGAGCTCATCGACTTCCGCCGGGCAGGCCCTGGAACGCTGCCGCGGCTCTTCGGCTCGGTCGACGCCATCCTGGTGACGGAGGATTCGAGCACCATGGTCTCGGAAGCCGTGTGCGCACGCCTGCCGGTGGTCGGCGTTACTCCCGTCAAGCACGGCTTCAAGGAGGAGGAGCGCGAGTATCGAGCCTTCCTGCAGTCCAACAACTGGTACCGCTCCCTGCCCCTGACCGACCTCGATCCGGCATCCTTCGGGACCGCCCTGCGGAGCGTGACCCCGCTCGCCGGCAACCACCTCGATCGCTTGGCGGCCGAGCTCGCCGAACGTCTGCCGGACCTCTTTCGCTGACCTCGGCCTGCCGAAGGGGCGGCGGGCGCGCAATCGACCTGGTTCCGCCGGCCTGCCGCCCGGTCGGCCGCGCGCTTCATGAGGCGGCTTCGAGCAAGGCGATCCGCTGGCCGGGAACGATCCGGCCTAGCTGCGCCACATCGTCGAGCGCCACCGCCCAGACCTGAGCGGGTGCGGCGAGCTGGACCAGTCCGGAGGCCGAATCCGGTAAGGTCCGCCAGGCGATCAGGACACGCTGGGCATCAGGCTCGAACGCCAGATCGCCGGCGCGAACCACCGTGTGCAGGCCGGCTTCGCACACGCCTGCCACCGAAACCTCGAATTGCACCGCATGGTCCCCCGCCAGCGCAGTCGCATAGAGCGGCAAGGCGCGCCAGATCCTGTCGGCTGTTGCAGTGCCAAGGAGTCGCGCCCGCACCACGAGGCTGCCGGCGTGAACGAAAATCTCGCGCCTCGCTCCACCGAAGGAGGACCGAAATGCACCGCCCGGCCGAGCCGCGGTCCGCCGGTCGCCTCTCCGTGGGGTTCGATCTGTCACGGACACCCCTCGAGATTGCGCCGGCCCTGGCGGTGTCACGCCGGCGGCGGACCGAACACCAGCACCGCGTTGAGCCCGCCGAACGCGAACGAATTGGACATCGTATAGCGGATCTTCTGGGCCCGGCCCACGTTCGGCACGTAATCGAGATCGCACTTCGGATCGGGCTCGGTGAGATTGATCGTCGGCGGCAGAAAGCCGTCCTGCATCGCCTTGATGCAGGCGATCGCTTCCACCGCCCCGCAGGCACCCAGCAGATGGCCGGTCATGGACTTGGTCGAGGAGATCGCGAGCTTCCTGGCGTGCTCGCCGAACACCATTTTGATGGCGTTGGTCTCGTTGACGTCATTGAGCGTCGTCGCCGTGCCGTGCGCATTGAGATAGTCAATGGCCGTTGGCGCAAGCCCGGCGTCGTCGAGCGCGAACTGCATCGCCGACCGCGGCCCCTCGACGTCGGGATTGACCATGTCTTTGCTGTCCGACGACATCCCGTAACCGAGCACCTCGGCGAAGATCGGCGCGCCGCGAGCCCGCGCGTGCTCGAGTTCCTCGAGCACGAGCACGCCGGCGCCTTCCGCCAGCGCCGTTCCGTTCCGCGTCTTGGAGAAAGGCCTGAGCCCGTCCGGCGACAGCACGCGCATGGCCTGCCACACGCGCATCGAACCGTAGGTCAGCACCGCCTCGCTCGCGCCGGTCACCGCCACGTCGACGAGCCCGTTGCGGATATAGTCGAGGCCGATGCCGATCGCGTGCGTCGCCGTCGAACAGGCCGAGCAGGTCGCGAAGGTCGGACCCTTGATGCCGTATTCGATGCCGACGTGGGCGGACGCGGACGAACCGATGATCCGCAACAGCGTCAGCGGATTGGTCGCCTTCTTGTGATGAATGAAAAGATCCCTGTAGGCGTTCTCGGTCGTCGAGAAGCCGCCGGCGCCCGAGCCGATGATCGAGGCGGCACGATATGGCTTGTCGAACGGCACCGGCAGCCGGGCCTGCGTCCAGGCCTCGTCGGCTGCGCGCCCCGCGAACCAGGAATAGCGGTCGCCGTATTGCGTCTTGCGGCTCTTGACGTGCTTTTCCGGATTGAAGCCTTTGATCTCCCCGGCGATGTGGATGTAGAGGTCCTCGAGCGGAAAGTTCTCGATCTTTCCGATTCCGCAACGCCCGGCCTTGAGCGACGCCCAGAATTCTTCAACGTCGAGGCCGACCGGCGTCACGGCCCCCATTCCGGTGACCACAACGCGGCGCCGAGCCGTTAACTTGTCTGTCAATTCCCTGTTCCTCGCTGCTCGCGAATCCGAAGTCCCGCTGCGCGCCGCTCCTGGGTCCGTTCGTCCTCAGGCCTTTGCGGCTGCCTTTTGTGCGCTCGCGGCGATGACCTGCTTGACGCGGTCGACCACCGAGCCGACGGACTTGAAGGCGGCTGCCTCTTCGGTATCGTTGGCGTTGTAGGGGATCTCGATCCCAAAGGTATCCTCGAGCTCAAACACGATCATCGCCAAATCGATCGACTCGATCTTGAGGTCGGCGAGCGCCGTCTCCGTCGTGATGTCGTCGCGGGGCTCTTTCATGTGCTTCTTGAGGATGTCGATAATCTTGACGGTCGTTTCGTCCATTGGGCTCTCCTGCTCCTGTGGCCGGCCGCGCGGCTGGAGCCGATCTACATCGGGGTCTTGCTAGAACAGCCCCGGAAACGGGGCAAGGCTCGCCGTCTGATAGCCGTAAACGTCCCGCGCGTCCAGAAGCGACGATCCGGGTCGGAAAAGCAAGCTCTGTGCCAGCTTAAGCCGCATGACTTCGCCTTCTGTCGCCGCTGGCGGACGCAGGATGCGACAGGATTTCATCAATCGGACCGCGGACCGCCCGTCCGCTTCGGCAAGTGGACCCGAAAGTGGTGCGCCGCACGGATTATGTGTTGAAGGGCGATCGCCGAACTTGGCAAAGTGCCGGGGAGGCACCGGCCGACAGGTTCGGACCGGAGAGCCGAGACTGCCGCAAGGAGCGTCACGCGCATGGCCAGCATCGGGAACCAGACAGAGGCCGGCGCCGCCGGCAAGACGCTGCGCTATCCTTGGCTGACGCGCTATCCCGCCGGCGTCGACTGGCATCAGACGTTCACGCCGACGCCGCTCGACCGGCTGCTCGACGAGGCAAGCGCCCGCTTCCCGACCGCGACGTGCACGAACTTCATTGGAAAAACAATGACGTACTCCGAGGTGAAGACCGCCGCCGACAAGGCGGCCAAGGGTCTGCAGAAGCTCGGCGTCAGAAAGGGCACCAAGGTCGGTCTTTTCCTGCCGAATTCGCCGACGTTCATCATTTACTATTTTGGCATTCTGAAAGCCGGCGGAACAGTGGTCAATTTCAATCCGCTCTACGCCCACGATGAGCTCGCGTTCCAGCTCAAGGACAGCGAGACCGAGATTATGGTGACGCTGGACCTGAAGCTTCTGTTCGACAAGGTCGAGCGGCTGCTGGCGGAGGGTCTTCTGCCGCGCGCCATCGTGGCCTCGTTTCCCGGCTTGCTGCCGGGCCCCAAGGGGGTGCTGTTCCGTCTATTCAAGGGCCGCGAACTCGCCCGCCCGAAAGCGTCGGCTCAGTCCGCCAGGATCATCGAAGACGCGCAGGTGCTGAACAACGACGGTCGCTACGAGCGTCCGGACATCGACCCGCTGAACGACCTGGCGGTGCTGCAATACACCGGCGGAACGACGGGAACCCCCAAGGGCGCCATGCTCACGCATGCCAACGTCTCGATCAACGTGCGCCAGGCGCTCGCCTGGGTGTCGGGGATTGAGCCGGGTCGCGAGCGCGTGCTCGGCGCCCTGCCGTTCTTTCACGTCTTCGCCATGACGGGCGTGATGAACTTCGCCATCGCAACGGGGGCCGAGATCGTGCTCATGCCGCGGTTCGTGCTGAACGACGCGCTGTCGCTCATCACCAAGAACCGGGTGACGATCATGGCTGGTGTGCCGACCATGTTCATCGCCATGCTCAATCATCCCAAGCTCAAGTCCTACGACCTGCGTTCGCTCAAGTTCTGCCTTTCCGGCGGCGCACCGCTGCTGCTCGAGACGAAACGCAGCTTCGAGGCGCTGACCGGGTGCAAGGTGGTCGAAGCGTATGGCCTCTCCGAGACGTCGCCGGCCGTCACCATCAACCCACTGGACGGCCCCGTGAAGGAGCTCTCGATCGGTCAGCCGCTGCCGGCGACGATCGTCTCCCTGCGCGACCCGGCCGATCCCGCCGTCGAGGTCCCCTTGGGCGAGAAGGGCGAGATCTGCATCTTTGGACCGCAGGTCATGAAGGGATACTGGAAGCGGCCGGAGGCCACTGCCGAGCAGATGACCCCGGACGGCTTTCTGCGGACCGGCGACATCGCGACCATGGATCAGGACGGATTCATCTACATCGTCGACCGGATCAAGGACCTCATCATCTGCTCGGGTTACAATGTCTACCCTCGGAACATAGAGGAAGCGATCTCCACCCATCCAGCCGTGGAGGAGGTCACCGTCATCGGCATCAAGGATGCCTACCGCGGCGAGGCGCCGAAGGCGTTCATCAAGCTCAAGGCCGGCGCCGCCGCCAGTAAGGAGGACATCCTGCGGCACCTCGAGCCCAAGCTGTCCAAGATCGAGATGCCGTCCGAGATCGAGTTCCGCGATGCGCTGCCCAAGACGATCATCGGCAAGCTGTCCAAGAAGGAGCTGAAGCTCGAGGAGGCGCAGCGGCAGAAGGCAAAATGACGGCCATGGCACCCCGAAAGCGTCGGCGGCAGCCGCCCGGCCCGTCGTCCTCGCCTGCCGAACCTGGGCTCGCGGGCGACGGGCCGCCGGACGAACTGTTCACGATCGGCGATCTGGCTGAAGAGCTTGGCATTACGACCCGTGCCATCCGGTTCTACGAGGCCCGCGGGCTCATCCGACCGGGCCGCAAAGGGATCGCCCGCGCCTACACGCGGCGCGATCGCGCCCGCCTCATGCTGATCCTGCGCGGCAAGAACCTTGGTTTTTCCCTGGAGGATATTGGCGCCTATCTGGAGCTCTACGACGCCGACCCGACCCAGGTCGCACAGCTTCGGCTTCTCCAGGCGAAGGTGGAGGCGCACATCCGCGGGCTTGAGAAGAAGCGCGCCGATCTCGAGCGGACTCTGGCCGAACTGACCGAGATCCGCGCGCAGGTCGCCGCCGCGCTGGCCGAACGCGCCGACTGATCTCGCCGGCCAGGGTCGGCGCGCCGCCGGAATGGCCGGGTCCCGCCCCGATCCTTCTCAGGCGATGAACGGGTTGCTGCGCCGCTCCTCGCCGAAGGTGCTCGCGGGACCATGCCCGCACACGAACGTGATGTCGTCGCCGAGCGGCAACAGCTTGTGCTTGATGGCCTCGATGAGCTGGTCGTGATTGCCGTAGGGGAAATCCGTGCGGCCGATGGAGCCTGCGAACAGCACGTCGCCGACGAGGGCGAACCGCGCCGCGCGATTGACGTAGACGAGCGAACCGGGCGAATGGCCGGGGCAATGCAGGACTTCAAAGACGTGCCCCGCGATGGTGAGCGCGTCGCCTTCCGCGAGCCAGCGATCCGAAGTGGCGTTCCTGAGGCCCGTGAGCCCGTAGCTTCGCGCTTGCGCCTCGACCGCCTCCATCAGGAAGCGGTCTGCCAGGTGCGGTCCCTCGATCTCGACGCCATGCCGCCTCGCCAGCTCGACCGCCCCGCCGACGTGATCGAGGTGGCCGTGCGTGAGCAGCACCTTCTCGACCTTGAGGCCAACTTTTTCGATGGCGTCCTGGATGATCGGCACGTCGCCGCCCGGATCGACCACGGCCCCCGTCATGCTGACCTCATCCCAGACCAGCGTGCAGTTCTGCTGGAACGGCGTAACCGGAACGATGGCGGCCTTGAGCTTGGAGCCGGAGCGTGGCCGCTCGGTTTGGTTTTCACCCATTTGAAGTCCTCCGGTAGCCACGTCGGTCGCCAGGTCGCACGCGCGTGCCGCAAGGTAAGGCTTGCAGCCTGGGACTGGCCGCCTCGGCCAGTGCCCTTGCCGCAGCGTGGCGCCTGGTCCGCAAGCACAAAAGACGAACGGCCCGCCCGCAAGCGAGCCGTTCCCGACATCGGTCGGGCGAGCGGGTAAGCCGCCCGCCCCTCACTTCCATTCGATCTTGAGCACTTCGTAGCTGCGCGTTCCGCGCGGCGTCGTCACCTCCGCCGATTCCCCCTTCGACTTACCGATGAGGGCACGCGCGATCGGGCTCGAAATGGAGATCTTTCCTTCCTTCACGTTGGCTTCGAGGTCGCCGACGATCTTGTATTTGACCTTTTCCCCGGAATCCTCGTCCTCGAGCGTCACCGTCGCGCCGAACTTGATCGTGTCGCCGGAGAGCTTGGACGTGTCGATCACCTCCGCGCGCGACAGCTTGTCCTCGAGATCGGCGACTTTCGCCTCGTTGAGGCCCTGCGCTTCCTTGGCCGAGTGATACTCGGCGTTCTCGGACAGATCGCCATGCGAACGAGCTTCGGCGATGGCGGCAATGATCCGCGGACGTACCTCGGCTTTCAGACGATGCAGCTCGTCCTCCAGCTTGCGATACCCGTCAATGGTCATCGGCACCTTTTCCATAGCCATCGTTCAAACCTCCGGAGTGGCGCGGGCCCTTGTCCCGCACCGCTCATATCAGTGTCACTCAGGTCCAGGATTTTGACCAGTCCCTTGCCCACAACCTTACGCAGGCGCTGGCGAGCGGACCACCCGTCCCGTGATCTCGATCGCGCGGAATGCGCGTCCTTCGCGGACGGCTGCCGACGACCAAACTCAAGCGGCCCGGACCGAGACGGACCAGGCGCGCCAGCCCGTCACATGGTGGTCCGCATGTAGCTTTGCAACGGGGCGACTCGCAGATTGTCTGACTTGAGTGCCCGGATCGCCTGCGTCGCGGCGATGGCACCCGCCAAAGTTGTATAATAAGGAATGCGATACTGAAGAGCGGTCCTGCGGATGTCGCGGGAATCAGCCAACGACTTTGCACCTTCGGTGGTGTTGAAAACGAGATGTACCTCGCCGTTCTTCATGCGGTCGACGATGTGCGGCCGCCCTTCAAGAACCTTGTTCACTTGCTCGCACTCAATCCCATGGGCCTCGAGATGCCGGCGGGTTCCGCGGGTTGCAATGACCCGGAACCCCATATCGGACAGATCGCGAACGGCGCCGAGGATGTTGTCCTTGTCCCCCTCCCGGACGGAGACGAACACGGTGCCGGACGTCGGCAGCGAGGTCCCTGACCCGAGCTGACTCTTGGCGAACGCGACCGCGAAATCACGGTCGATCCCCATGACCTCCCCCGTCGAGCGCATCTCAGGTCCCAGGATCGGGTCCACACCCTGAAAACGAGCGAACGGGAACACGGCCTCCTTCACGGCCACATAGCTGACCTTCGGCGGCTTCAGTTTGAAGCTCGCCAGCGATTCGCCCGCCATGATGCGCGCGGCGATGCCCGCCACAGGAATCCCAATGACTTTCGCCACGAACGGCACCGTCCGGGACGCGCGCGGATTGACCTCGAGAATATAGATCTGCCGGTCCTTGATGGCGTACTGAACATTCATCAGACCGACCACGTTGAGCGCCTTGGCAAGATCCCGCGTCTGCTTTTCAAGCCTGACGACGATGGACCCGTCGATGGAATGCACGGGCAGCGAGCAGGCCGAATCGCCGGAATGGATCCCGGCCTCCTCGATGTGTTCCATGACGCCGGCGACGAAAGTGTCGCGGCCGTCCGAGAGGCAGTCGACGTCGACCTCGACCGCATCCGAGAGATACCGGTCGATGAGCAGCGGCCGCCGCTCCGAAACGACGAGCTCGGAATGTCCGGCAAGCGTTGCTGACAGCCTTTGGATGTAGCGTTCGAGATCGCTCTGATCGCTCAGGATCTCCATGGCCCGGCCGCCGAGCACATAGGACGGGCGGATCACGATCGGATAGCCGATCCGCTCGGCGACGCTGCGCGCTTCCTCCGGCGAGCGGGCGATGCCGCTTTCGGGCTGTTTGAGCTTCAGGCTCTCGATCAGCGCCTTGAAGCGGTCCCGGTCCTCGGCGAGGTCGATCGACTCCGGGCTCGTGCCGAGGATGGGAATGCCGGCCGCAGACAGCCCCTCCGCCAGTTTCAGCGGGGTCTGCCCGCCGAATTGCACGATGACGCCCTTGAGCGCGCCCCGTGACTGCTCGACCGCCAGAATCTCGAGCACGTCCTCGACCGTGAGCGGCTCGAAATAGAGCCGATCTGAGGTGTCGTAGTCGGTCGACACCGTCTCCGGGTTGCAGTTGACCATGATGGTCTCGAAGCCCGCGTCGGAGAGTGCGAAGCAGGCGTGGCAGCAGCAGTAGTCGAACTCGATGCCCTGCCCGATCCGGTTCGGCCCGCCGCCGAGGATCACGACCTTTTGCCTGTCCGTGGGCGCCGCTTCCGAAACAGGCTCCCCGGCAAGCCCTCGCTCATAGGTCGAATACATGTAGGCTGTGGGCGAGGCAAACTCGGCCGCGCAGGTGTCGATGCGCTTGTAGACCGGGCGCACGCCGAGCGCATGCCGCCGTGTCCGCACCTCCGCCTCGGCGAGCCCGGCGAGCTTGCCGAGTCGCGCATCCGAGAAGCCCATCGCCTTGAGATGGCGCAACGCGCCGGCCGTCGCCGGCAGGCCGTGCGCCTTGATGCGCGCTTCCATGTCGACGATCTCGCGCATCCGGTCGAGGAACCACGGGTCGATCTGGCACGAGGCATGGATCTGCTCGTTGTCGAAGCCGAGCCGCATGGCCTGTGCCACCTTGAGCAGCCGGTCGGGCGTCGGCCGCCCGAGCTGCGCCCGGATGACGTTTTTATCGTCGCCCTGCCCGAGCCCCTCGAACGCGATGTCGTCGAGGCCCGTGAGCCCCGTCTCGAGGCCGCGCAGCGCCTTCTGCAGGCTCTCCTGGAAGGTGCGGCCGATCGCCATCACCTCGCCGACCGACTTCATCGAGGTGGTGAGCGTCGCATCGGCGCCCGGGAACTTCTCGAATGCGAAACGCGGGATCTTGGTCACCACGTAGTCGATGGTCGGCTCGAAGGCGGCCGGCGTCGCCCCGCCCGTGATGTCGTTGTCGAGCTCATCGAGCGTGTAGCCGACGGCGAGCTTCGCCGCGACCTTGGCGATCGGAAACCCGGTTGCCTTCGACGCGAGCGCCGAGGAGCGCGAGACGCGCGGGTTCATCTCGATGACGACGAGCCGCCCGTCGGCGGGATTGACCGCGAACTGCACGTTCGAGCCGCCGGTCTCGACGCCGATCTCGCGCAACACCGCGATCGAAGCGTTCCGCATCCGCTGGTATTCCTTGTCGGTCAGCGTCAGCGCCGGCGCCACGGTTATCGAATCGCCCGTATGCACGCCCATCGGGTCGACGTTCTCGATCGAGCACACGATGATGCAGTTGTCCGCCTTGTCGCGGACCACCTCCATCTCGAACTCCTTCCAGCCGAGCACGCTTTCCTCGACGAGCACCTGTGAGGTCGGCGAGGCGGCGAGCCCGCGCTCGAGGATGTCGAAGAATTCCTCGCGGTTGTAGGCGACGCCGCCGCCGGTGCCGCCGAGCGTGAACGAGGGGCGCAGAATTGCCGGCAATCCGACGAACTCGAGCGCCGCCGCCCCCTCGGTGCGGTTGTGGGCCATCATCGAGCGCGGCGTCTCGAGGCCGATCTTCTTCATCGCCTCGCGGAAGAGGAGCCGGTCCTCCGCCTTGTCGATCGCCTCGGCCCTGGCCCCGATCATCTCGACGCCCAGCGCCGAGAGCAGGCCCTGCTTGTGCAGCGCAAGCGCCGTGTTGAGCGCCGTCTGCCCGCCCATCGTCGGCAGGAGCGCGTCGGGCTTTTCCGCCGCGATGATCTTGGCGACGATTTCCGGCGTGATCGGTTCGACATAAGTCGCATCCGCCAGCTCCGGATCGGTCATGATCGTCGCCGGATTGGAGTTGACCAGGATGATCCGGTAGCCCTCGGCCCTGAGCGCCTTGCAGGCCTGGGTCCCGGAATAGTCGAACTCGCAGGCCTGCCCGATCACGATCGGACCCGCCCCGATGATGAGGATGGACTTGATGTCGTCGCGTTTTGGCATGAGCCCGGCTTTTATTGCACCGCCGGGGACTTGGCTATAGCGCCATTCCAGCCCGGGCCGGCGCGAGCGTGCATAACCGCACAAGCCGCGGATGCGGGCGCCGGCCAGCCAGGATGGCGACCCGCCATAAGCCCACTTGCCTCGGGCCCCGCCTGAATGTTGTTAGTAGGATCAGATGGACGCGCCGCGCCGGACGCGCGCCGACGCTTGAGGAGGACCCATGAGCCGCTACCACGAGGTCTATGCCGCCTGGAAGCAGGACCCCGAGGCATTCTGGGGCGAGGCGGCCCGCGAGATCGACTGGATCAACCTCTGGGATCGGGTCTTCGACCCCTACGCCGGCGAATACGGTCGCTGGTTCACGGGCGCGGAATGCAATACCGCCTACAACTGCCTCGACCGCCACGTGCTGCGCGGGCGCGGCCAGCAGACGGCGCTGATCTACGATTCGCCGGTCACCAAGACGACGCGCGCCTACACATATCAGAGCCTGACGCATGAAGTCGCAACCCTCGGGGGCGTCCTCCAGGACCTCGGCGTCAAGAAGGGCGACCGGGTCATCATCTACATGCCGATGGTCCCGGAGGCCGCCATCGCCATGCTGGCCTGTGCGCGCATCGGCGCCATCCATTCGGTGGTCTTCGGCGGTTTCGCGGCAGCCGAGCTTGCGACCCGCATCAACGATTCGACGCCGGTCGCGATCCTCTCGGCGAGCTGCGGCATCGAGCCGGGCCGCATCGTCGCCTACAAGCCGCTCCTCGACCGCGCCATCGAGCTTGCCGAGCACAAAGTCAAGACCTGCGTCATCCTCCAGCGCCCCGAAGCCGAGGCGACGATGATCGCGGGCCGCGATCACGACTGGGACTCGCTCGTCCGGGATGCCAAGTCGCGGGGCCGCAAGGCCGGCTGCGTGCCGGTTGCCGCAACCGATCCGCTTTACATCCTCTACACCTCCGGCACCACCGGCCAGCCCAAGGGCGTCGTGCGGGACAACGGCGGCCACATGGTGGCGCTCAAGTGGACCATGAAGAACCACTACGGCGTCGATCCGGGGGAGGTGTTCTGGGCGGCTTCCGACGTCGGCTGGGTGGTCGGCCACAGCTACATCGTCTACGCCCCGCTGCTCCACGGCTGCACAACCGTGCTCTACGAGGGCAAGCCCGTCGGCACGCCCGACGCCGGCGCTTTCTGGCGCGTCATCGCCGAACACAAGGTGGCGGCCATGTTCACCGCGCCCACCGCCTTCCGCGCGATCAAGAAGGACGATCCGCAGGGCGAGCTCATCAAGCGGTACGACCTGCGCGCCTTCCGCACCCTCTTTCTCGCCGGTGAGCGCGCCGATCCCGAGACCATCAAGTGGGCCGAGCAGAAGCTCGACGTTCCCGTCTACGACCATTGGTGGCAGACCGAGACCGGATGGCCCATCGCCGGCAACCCGGTGGGCCTTGGCGCGCTGCCCGTGAAGTACGGCTCGCCGACGGTCCCGATGCCCGGCTACGACCTGCACGTGCTCGACGAAAAGGGCAACCCGCTGCCCCCCGGCCAGACCGGCACTCTCGCCATCAAGCTTCCGCTGCCGCCCTCGTGCCTGCCGACGCTGTGGGGCAACAACGAGCGCTTCCGCAAGAGCTACCTGTCGGACTTCAAGGGCTATTACACCACCTCCGACGCCGGCTACCGCGACGAGGACGGCTATGTCTATGTGATGGCGCGCACCGACGACGTCATCAACGTCGCCGGCCACCGCCTTTCGACCGGCCAGATGGAGGAGGTGGTCGCGCGTCACAAGGATGTCGGCGAGTGCGCCGTCATCGGCGTCGCAGACGAGCTCAAGGGCCAGCTGCCTGCCGGCTTCATCGTGCTCAACGCCGGCGTCAACCGCGATGCCCGCGAGATCGAGGCGGAAGTGGTGAAGCTCGTGCGCGACGAGATCGGCCCCGTCGCCGCCTTCAAGCAGGTGATGACCGTAAAGCGCCTGCCGAAGACGCGCTCGGGCAAGATCCTGCGCGGCACCATCCGCGCGATCGCGGACGGCGAAGCGTGGCGGATGCCGGCCACCATCGACGATCCGGCGATCCTCGAGGAGATCACCGAGGCGATGAAAGCCCGCGGCATGGCCGCCAACGCCAAGCCGCCGACGGCCTGACGCGCCGCCCCATTTGCAAGGCGCGGCAAGGTGTGCGTAGCCGGACGGGGTCCGCCGCAGCCGGCGTGGCACCGCGCCATGCTGAAGGCACGCGATCGCAGCGGACTGGCGACCGGCTCTCGGGCGGGCTTCGCCGTGCTCGGGTTCGCCTCGCAATCGCCTTGAGACCGGCCCTTCCGCCGCGCCGCGATCGGCCCGGCGCCGCGAGGCCGCCGCGGTCGCCCCCTCCCGCTCCGCATCCGCCCTTGTCGCCGGCCCGTGGCGCGCGATTGACGCTGCGTTAACCACCCCTTCAGCGTTCCTCAAGAGTTGGTCGTTAGCTTTCGCGGCTGACTGATCATCTCTGGAGGTTGCGCGTAATGGATGCCGTCGCCCAAAGCCGAAGCGCCCCGGGTTTGCGAGCCCTCGGACGCAGCGCTGCCGCCGGCCTCGCCCTGTTTGCCGGCACCATGTTTCTTTCCGCGCTGCTGCTCTTCTCGGTGCAGCCGATGTTCGCCAAGATGGTTCTGCCGCACCTCGGCGGTTCGCCGTCGGTCTGGGCCGTCTCCATGGTCTTCTTCCAGGCGGCGCTGCTCGCCGGCTACTGCTACGCCCACCTTCTCAATCGCCATGTCCCGGCCCGCATTGCGCCGATTGCCCACCTTTCGCTGCTTGCCGTCGCGGCTCTGACGCTTCCCGTCGGCCTGCCGACAGCCTGGACCGATCCTCCCGCCGGAGACGCCTATCTCTGGCTCATCGGCGCGCTTGCGGTCGGTGTCGGCCTGCCGTTTTTCGCGATCTCGGCCAGCGCGCCGCTGCTGCAGTCCTGGTTTGCCCGCACCGGCCATCCGCACGCCGACGACCCCTATTTCCTCTACGGTGCGTCCAATCTCGGCAGCCTGCTCGCGCTTCTCGCCTATCCCTTCCTGATCGAGCCGAATGCCGGCCTTGTCCACCAGGCCCGCATCTGGGCCGGCGGTTTCCTGCTGCTCGTGCTCGCCATTGCCGCCTGTGGTCTCGCCATGCTCGCACACCTGTGGGGATCGGCTGCGACCACCGCGCCTTGCGGGCACGCCGCCTCGCCCGCCGCCTCTCCGGCCTGGCGTGAGCGTCTTGCATGGATCGGGCTTGCCGCAGTCCCATCGGGCCTGCTCGTCGCATTCACGAGCTTCGTGTCCACCGACATTGCCTCCGCGCCCTTCCTGTGGGTCATCCCGCTGGCAATGTTCCTGCTCACCTTCATTCTCGTGTTCAAGGACAAGCCGGTCATTCCGCACGATTGGCCGCTGCTGCACCCGGTTCTGGTCGGCATCGTCCTTCTCGGCATGACTCTTCCGGGCAACCAGGGGTGGACTCTCGTCCTCGTCACCGGCACGGCCGCCTTCTTCCTCACGACCATCGTCGCCCACCGCGAGCTCTACGAGCGCCGGCCGGCGAGCGGCCATCTGACCGAGTTCTATCTCTGGATGTCGCTCGGCGGCGTGCTCGGCGGCATGTTCGCCGCACTCCTTGCGCCGCGCATCTTCAGCGTCATCTGGGAGTTTCCGCTGCTCCTTGTGCTGGGCCTTCTCTGCCGCCCCGGCATGTTCCGCCGCCCGGCGACGGTCGCGGAAGTCAAGCGTTGCGCGCTTGTCGCCTGCCTGGTGATCGTCGCGATCAGTGCGCTCGCGCACGCCATGCAGGCAGGTCTCGTCTCGTCGGGGCTGCTCCCGAGGCTCGTGGTCTTCGGCGCGCTCGCCTTTGCCGCCGTGTTCCTCACGCGCGACATCCATCATCAGGCCGGTCTGGTCGCTCTGATGGGCGCGGCGCTCCTCCTGCTTCCCTCGGCCATGACTCGCGGCGACGCCGAGAGAAGTTTCTTCGGCGTTCATCGCATCGCCGTCTCGACCGACCGCCAGACGCGCCTGCTCATGCACGGCACCACGCTGCACGGCGCCGAGCGCATCCTGGACGGCGCCGGCAAGGCGATCGCCGCGCCGACGCCCGCGACCTATTACTATCCTGAAGGCCCGATGGCCCGCGGCGTCGAAGCGGCTCGCATCGCGACCGGCAAGCGGGACGGCGGCCTCAGCGTCGGCATGGTCGGGCTCGGCGCCGGCTCAATGGCCTGTTACGCCCGCCCCGGCGAGGCCTGGCGCTTCTACGAGATCGATCCTGTGGTGGCGCGCATCGCCCGCGATCCCGCCCGCTTCTCCTTCCTCTCCCGCTGCCAGCCGGATGCCAAGATCGTGCTCGGCGATGCGCGTCTCACGCTCGCCAGGGAGCCCGCCGGACTCTTCGACTACCTCATCATCGACGCCTTCTCCTCCGACGCCGTGCCCGTGCATCTGCTCACCGTCGAGGCTGTGCGACTCTACCTCGGGCGGCTGTCGGCGAACGGCATCCTCGCCATGCACGTCTCGAACCGGCACCTCGACCTGGTCGATGTGGTTGCCGCGGTGATCCGCGAGATCCCGGGCATCCATGCGCTGCTCGCCGACGACGGCGTCACCGACAAGGGCTTCGACCGGGCGACCAGCCATGTGGTGTTCATCACCAAGTCGAAAGAGGCCATGGAACCGGTGCGGGTTCTGCCTTACATGGTGGCCATGCCCGCGAGCGGCACCCGCGCCTGGACGGACGACTATTCCGACATCCTGGGCGCGATCCTGCGCAAACGACGCTAGGCGGACTTCGGCAAGGGGCGCGCGGCGGCGCTCGGCGTGGCGGTTCGACGGCGCGCTGCAAGAACTGCGCGGCCATCGCCCCTTCCCGGCGCGCACGCGTTCCGGCGCCGCTTGCGGTCTGCGGCCGCCGTTCGCGTTAAAATCGAACGATGTTTTATTGTCGCTCGGATCGGCACCGGCTGCGGCTTGCGCCATCGCGTCACACAGCTGTTATGTTGCATTGCAGCAGCATTGCGCTACATATGAGTTCAACGGTTGCAATGCAGCGCAAGAGTCTTCCCATGAAAACCCAAGCCAAGCCTCAGAAAAAGAAAGCGCTTCTCGATCTCGAGGCCCGTGATTGCCGCTGGCCGATCGGCGACCCGAAGCAGGACGGCTTCCACTTTTGCGGCGCACAGCGGACGGGTGACCGCCCCTATTGCGTCGAGCACTGGGCGCTCTCGTTCATCCCGAACATCCGCACCCGGAGCCAGACCAGCCAGCCCAAGCCGGCGCCGGTCGCGCTTCCGGTCCGCCGCGCCGCTTGAGACGGGCGGGCAGGGCCGGTCGCGCCGGCGGGAGTTCTGATCCGTTGCACGAGGAGGCCGCCGGAACTTCCGGCGGCCTGTTCGCGTTCAACCGGCGATCTTCGAGAAGTCGGCGACGGACAGCGTCGCCTCGCGGATCTCGGCGAGGAGCCGCAAACGGTTCTCCCGCAGTCCCGCATCCGGCGCGTTGACGGTGACCTTTTCGAAGAACTGATCGACCGGCGCTCTGAGCTCAGCAAGCGCGTTCATTGCCCCGCGGAAGTCCTCGACGTTGATGGCTGCGACCGCATCCTGCTTGGCGCTTTCGATGGCCGCGGCGAGTGCCGCCTCTTCCTTCTCCTTCAGCAGCTTGATGTCGTAGGGGCCCTTGTAGCTGCGCTTGTCCTTCTTTTCCTCGATGGCGAGGATGTTCGAGGCCCGCCTGACGCCCGCGAGCAGATTCCGCCCGTCGTCGGTCTTCAGGAACTCGTCGAGCGCTTCAACCCGCCTCACGATCAGCGCCAGATCGTCCTGTCCGCCGAGCGAGAACACGGCGTCGATCAGGTCGTGCCGCGCGCCCTTCTCCCTCAGATGCACTTTGAGCCTGTCGGCGAAGAAGGAAAGGAGATCAAGTGCCAGGGCGTGGGCATCGACGCCCTTGAGCAGGGCTTCATCTGGCGCATTGCCGCTCGGGATCTTGCCGACCCGCTCCATGAAGTGCGTCGTGATCGCTGCCAGCAAAGGCACCCTGAGGTCGTTCTCGAGCACGATCCGGATGATGCCGAGCGCCGCCCGTCGCAGCTGATAGGGATCGCCCGACCCCGTTGGCTTCTCCCCGATTGCCCAGAACCCGACCAGCGTGTCGAGCTTGTCGGCAAGCGCGACCGCGATCGACACCGGCGCCGTCGGCACGGTATCGGATGCGCCGCGCGGCTTGTAATGCTCTTCGATCGCCGCTGCGATCTTCGGGTTCATCTTCTCGGCCTCGGCGTAGTAACGCCCCATAAGGCCCTGGAGCTCCGGGAACTCGCCGACCATCCCTGACACGAGATCGGCCTTGGCGAGCTGAGCCGCGCGCCCCGCGAGCTCGGGCTCTGCGTCGACGCTGCCCGCGAGCTGGCGGGCGAGCTCCGTGATCCGCTCCATGCGATCCCACTGCGAGCCGAGCTTCTCGTGGAAGGTGATGCCCTTGAGCTCGAAGTGCATCGGCTCGAGCCGGCGCTTCAGGTCCTGCTCCCAGAAGAAGCGCGCATCGGCGAGCCGCGCCCGGATCACCCGCTCATTGCCCTTGACGATCTCCTTGCCGCCGTCGGCCGCGATCAGGTTCGAGACCATCAGGAATCGGTTGGCGAGCCGTCCGGTCTTGGGGTCTTTCAGCGAGAAGCACTTCTGATGGGTCTTCATCGACGTCGTCAGGCACTCGCCCGGCACCGTGAGAAACGCTTCGTCGAAGCTTCCCATCAGCACGGTCGGCCACTCGGTAAGGCCCGCGTTCTCGGCAAGAAGCGCTTCGTCCTCGACCACCTCGAGCTTGGCCTTGCGCGCCAGCGCCTGGGCCTGCTCGCGGATCATCTCGATGCGCTCCGAGGTCGGCAGCAGCACCTTGGCGGCCTTGAGCTTTTCCCCGTAGTCGCGGAAGTCCTTCACCTCGATCGGATGGTTGCCGTGGAAGCGATGCCCGCGCGTGATGCGCCCGCTTGCCACGCCGCCGACCTCGAACGGCACCACCTTGCCGTTGAGCAGGCAGAGGATTGCGTGCAGCGGTCGCACCCAGGTGAATGTGCCCGCACCCCACCGTTGCGACTTCGGCCATGGAAACTTGGCCATCGCCTCGCTGACGACGTCCGCGATGATGACCGGCGCAGGCTGCCCCGGCCGCTCGATGCGCGCGACGTAGAAGTCGCCTTTCCTGGCATCCTTGGCCACATGCGCCTCGCTGATCGACGCGAGGCCCGCCCCCTTGAGAAACCCCTGGATCGCGGCCTCGGGCGCGCCGACGCGCGGCCCCTTGCGCTCTTCGCAAACTGCCGGCGACCGCTCCGGCACACCCTCGACGACGAGGACGAGGCGCCGCGGCGTCACGAATGCCATTGCGGTGCCGATGTCGAGCCCCTTGGACTTGAGCCCATCCGTGACGAGACGCTTGAGATCGTCCGCCGCCCGCAACTGCATTCGCGCCGGAATTTCCTCTGAGAACAGCTCGAGCAGGAGTTCGGACATGGGATCGGCGGCCGGATGTGATGAATTGCTCGCGCCGCATCGCGGATCGAGGCGGCCACGAGTTCTCCATAGTGGGCCGGCCGGGGCCCGGCAAGCGCATGTTCGGCCCCCGGCTGCCCTTCAGCCGTCCGCGAGAATTCGGAGTTCGAATCCTCATGCGGAGGGCGGCTCCGGCGTGGCCGGTCCGCGCCTGCGCGCCGAGCTCGGATGATCCCGCATCCGTCCGCCCCGGATCCTAGAGACGGCTCTCCACCACGACCGTCGTGCCGATTCCAACGCGATTCGCGAGGTCGACGACGTGCGCATTCGACATGCGGAAGCAGCCCGAGGAATTGGCCTGTCCGATCGATTGGGCATCGTTCGTGCCGTGAATGCGGTAGAGCGTGGCCCCGAGATAGAGAGCCTTTGCCCCGAGCGGATTGCGGATGCCGCCCGTCATCAGCTCCGGCAAACCCGCCTGCCGGCGCCGCATCTCGGCCGGCGGCCGCCAATCCGGCCAGCTGGCCACCCGGCTGATCCGCTCTGTGCCCGTCCAGCGGAAGCCGTCGCGGCCGACGGAGATCGGGTAGGCCAGCGCCGTCGTGGGGGACTGTATCAAATAGAGCCGCCGCGCGCGCGTATCGATGACCACGGTTCCCGGGCCATGCCCGGTGCGGATCGAGACGGTGGCCGGCCGCTGCGGTGCAATGTCTGGCCGCGGCCCGCCCTGCAGAACCGCCGGGGTCGGCGTGGGACTTTGCGTCTCGAATGGCGAGGGCGTCGGCGCGCCGTCGCGCTGCACAGCAGAATGAGTGCCCCCGAAATCCGGGTGATTCCAGGGCGCCCAGCTCTGCGCGCTTGCCGTCCCCGCCCCCGCTGCCAGCATCAGACACGCGACCGCCATCACCCGCATGCGACCCTCTCACTTGGTAAATCGTACGGGCTCAGAGGGTTATGCGGCAGCGCCCTCAGCGACCAGCCCAGGCGCACGACATGGTTAGCGGATCTCGCACGGGCTGAGCCGGCTACTTCCTCGCCTTCGGCTTGGGCAGAGAGCCGTAGTAGGTGGCGAGCGCCTTCACCTGCTCGTCGTCGAGCGACTTTGCCACCGACGCCATCACCTGATTGGGCCGTGCGCCGGTGCGGTAGAAGTCCATCGTCTGCGCGAAATTTTCGACCGGCCAGCCCGTGATGGAGGGGATGCCGTTGTCGACGCCGTCAATGCGATGGCACGCCGAGCACTCGCTGGCGAGATGGCGACCGTAGGCGATGAGCCGCGCATCGTCGGCGATCGACCGCGCGGGGGCTCCGAGGCCACCGCCCAGGAGCGCCAGAGCAATCACAAGCGCACGTCCTCTGCCTCTCTGCGCCGGCGCGTTGCATTGAGATGGAAGTTTGATCCACACGCTTGACAACCTGTCGAAGATGGTCCGCGGCGGCGGCAAAATAAACGAAGGGCAGCTGATCTTCAACGCACCCTGGCCGTGCCAGCCGACCCCGTGAGGGCTCGGGGGTTCCCGTCGGCCGCGCATTCCCCGGGCGGACCGGATCGACTCGCAGAAAGATCGCTGGAAAAGTCGGCCCTTGCCGCGGCGGATGCGCCGATGCCGGGCGGGGCGGCCACCCGACCGGACGGCTTCCCCGGACCGGCGTCCCACGCTGCGATCGCCCCCTTCGCTGTGCGCGCGGCCGGGTCCCTGAAAGGACGCTCACCGTCCAAGAGCGGCAGCACTCGTTTCGGCGAACGCCGAGGCCGCGCCCACACAAAATTGACGTTTACGTCAACTCTGGCTAGATTGAGCCTCCTCCTCTTGACGCCGGCTGCTCGGCTCCGGTCGCTGCACAGGAAGGACCCCGGTCATGGCTTTCACCGTCTTCACGCTGGTCCTCCTCGCAACCGTGTTCGCCATGGCCATGCGCCGCGCGCCGATCTGGGCATGGACCGCGGCGATCGGGCTCGCGACCCTCATCTGGCGCTCCGGCGTTCTGTCGACCGGCCAGTTCGGCTATCCCCATTGGGGCCTCTTTGGCGAGCTCGTCTGGCTGCCGTTCGCGGCTCTCGTGCTGTTCTCGATTCCGGCGCTGCGCCGCCGTTTTCTCGTCGTCCCGGCGTTCACCGCCATCCGCGGCACTCTGCCCAAGGTTTCCGACACCGAGGCACAGGCGCTGGACGCCGGCACCATCGGCTTCGATGCCGAGATCTTCTCCGGCCGCCCGGACTGGGAGCGCCTGCGCGCCGTGCCGGGCGTCGTGCTCACCGCCGAGGAACGCGCGTTCCTCGAGGGCCCGACGACGGAACTCTGCCGCATGATTGATGATTGGCAGGTCCGCCACAGCTTGAAGGAGATTCCGGAGCCGATCTGGGACTTCGTGAAGAAGCAGGGCTTCCTCGGGATGCTGATCTCCAAGGAGCACGGCGGTCTCGGCTTCTCCGCGCAGGCCCAATCGCTGATCCTCGGCAAGATCGCATCCCGCTCGCCCGACGTCGTCACCATCGTCATGGTGCCGAATTCGCTCGGCCCCGGCGAGCTCATCGAGAAATACGGCACCGACGCGCAGAAGCACTACTACCTGCCGCGGCTCGCCCAGGGCCTTGAGGTGCCCTGCTTCTCGCTGACCGGCCCGAACTCTGGCTCCGATGCCGCCACCATGCGCGACATCGGCACGGTGACGCGCGGTCTCCACGACGGCAAGGAAACGCTGGGCATCCGTCTCTCATGGGACAAGCGCTACATCACGCTCGGGCCCAAGGCGACGCTCATCGGCCTCGCTTTCGAGCTCTTCGATCCCGACAATCTGCTCGGCCGCGGCGAGCGCCTCGGCATCACCGTCGCACTGATCCCCGCGACCCATCCCGGGGTCAACATCGGCCGCCGTCACCTGCCGTCAGGGGCCGCTTTCCCGAATGGTCCCAACTGGGGTCGCGACGTCTTCATCCCCATCGACTGGATCATTGGCGGCGCCCCGATGGCGGGCCAGGGCTGGCGCATGCTGATGGAGTGCCTCGCCGCCGGCCGCGCCATCTCGTTGCCGTCGTCCGGGGCCGCCGGCGCCAAGGCGATGCTCCGCTTCTCCACCGCCTATGGCCGCATCAGGAAGCAGTTCGGCCTCCCCGTCGCCCGCATGGAGGGCCTTGAGGAGCCGCTCGCACGCATGATCGAGACCGCCTACGTCAACGAGGCCGGCCGCGCCGTCACGGCCGCCATGGTCTCCACCGGCGAACGGCCCTCCGTCATCTCCGCGATCATGAAGTACCAGTCGACCGAACGGCTGCGCCGCGCCGTCAACGACGCCATGGACCTGCACGGCGGTCGCGGCATCTGCGACGGTCCGGCCAACTACCTGCAGTCGGCCTATCAGATGGTGCCCGTTGGCATCACGGTCGAGGGCGCCAACATCCTCACGCGCTCGCTAATTACGTTCGCGCAAGGGGCGCTGCGCTCGCACCCCTACCTCTACAAGGAGGTGCAGGCCTGTCAGGACGACGATGAGGCGCGCGGCCTCGCCGCCTTTGAGGAGGCCTTTCTCGGTCACCTGTCGTTCTCGCTGTCGAACGTTTTCGGCGCCATCTTCCACAACGTCACGTTCGGCCGCTTCGGTCACGCTCCGGCGAACGCCTACGGCACCGAGCGCTGGTATCGCCAGCTCTGGCGCTCGTCGCGCAGCTTCGCCTTCCTCGCCGACGTGACCGTCGCGCTGCTCGGCGGCGGCCTCAAGACGCGCCAGAAGCTGACCGGTCGCATGTCCGACGCCTTGTCCGAGCTCTACCTCCTCGCCTGCGTGCTCAAACGCTTCGAGGACGACGGCCGGCCGGCCGAGGATCGTCGCATCGTCGAGATGTGCGCGCGCAACGGTCTCTACCGCTGCCAGGAGGCGATGGCCGGCGTCATCGACAACTTCCCCGTCGCTCCGCTCCGCTGGCTGATGCGCGCCGTGGTCTTCCCGTTTGGCCGCACGTACCGGCCCGCAAGCGACCGTCTGGCCTCCGCTTGCGTGCGCCTCGCCATCGAACCCGGCGAGGTTCGCGAACGCCTGACCCGCGACATCTATGTCTCGCGCGATCCCAAGGACCCGACCGGGCTTCTCGAAGTGACGCTCGAGAAGGTAGTCGCGGCCGAGCCCGCCGAGAGAAAGCTCGAGCGCGCCATTCGTGCCGGCACCGTACGCCGCTACCATGGCATCGACTGGATCGGCGATGCGGTGAAAGCGGGCGTTCTCACCGCCGAGGAAGGCGCCCAGCTCAAGGAAGTGGAGGAGCTCACCCAGCGCGTCATCGCCGTTGATCACTTCGATCCCGCCGAGGTCCGCCCCAACCACATGACGGCCGGCCACAACGCGCGCGCCGCGGCCGAGTAGGAGGCAGAGCACCGACGGAGGAAGAACCCGTGATCCGAGGTCGCGCGCCGAGACGGCAGCAATGAGCGGTGCTTCCGACCGCCAACCGCCAGCGGACTCTCACGACGCTGCGGCAGTGCGTTTCCCCGTCTGCATCACCTTCGACCGGGGGGTTTGGTATCTCCGCCTTCATCTGACCGATGCGACCGGCGGCACCATCGGGCACATATCCTTCGCCAGACGGGGAAAGGGAAGACTGCCCATCTTCCGGGACGCCTCCCTTGAGGACGTCATTTACAGCATCCGCTGGGAGCATGGCTTTGCCCAATGGTTCGAGACTGCAGCCGGCCACAAGCTCGGCGGCTACTCCGGCATCCCGAGTTCCAGCGGCAAGTTCGTCATCATCGGCGGCCAACCGCGCGTCAGGTTCGATTGCGCGACCCCTTGGCTCGATTTCTTCGAGAGCGTCGTCCCGTCGCTCCCATTCCTCAATGCGCTGACCGGCACCCTCTTGCAGCCAACCTATCGCGCCGTTCGCCATCCGGACGGCCAGCCCGTGCTCGAAATCACGAAGCGGCGACGGGCGCTGACAACAACCTTCACCATTCATCAAACCGGGACGCTTCACGGCGATGAACAGGAGTGCCTGCTGCTCGCCACCATCGTAGAATGTCTGTGGATGACCAATGTCCGGCATTACTAGCAGGATGCGGACAGGCACCGAGGGAGCCGAGGCATGGCAGCGACGTTGCACCATCTCAAGGACTGGCGCTTCTCGATCGACCCGCAGGGCATCGCCTGGGCCGTCTTCGATCGCGAGGGCGAAAGCCAGAACGCGCTCGGGCGACGTCCCCTCGAGGAGCTGATGTCGATCGTCGAGCGCGTCGAGGAGGGTGCGCGCGACAAGACGATCCGCGGCCTTGCGATCCTCTCAGGCAAGGAAAAGGGCTTCATCGTCGGCGCCGACGTGCGCGAGTTCGAGCAGTTCAAGACCGCCGCCGAGGTCGAGGACGCCATTCGGCCGGTCCTTGCCATGTTGGACCGCATCGAGGCGATGCCGGTCCCGGTTGTGTGCGCCATCCACGGCTTCTGCCTGGGCGGCGGCCTCGAGCTCGCACTCGCCTGCCACTGGCGCATCGCCACCCGCGACGATGCCACCCGTCTCGGCTTTCCCGAGGTCCGCCTCGGGCTCTTTCCGGGCTTCAATGGCACGGTCCGCTCCATTCGCCAGGCCGGTGCCCTGGCCGCCATGCCGATGATGCTCTCGGGCAGCATGATCCGGGCGACGGCGGCCCGCGGCATGGGGCTCGTCGACGAGCTCGTGCCCTCGCCTCACAATCTCGCCTGGTCGGCGCGCAAGGCGATCGAACGCCGCCGCCGCTCGAAGCCGGCCGCACGCATCAAGACTCTGCTTCGGCTTTGGCCGCTGCGCGGCTTTCTCGCCTCGAAGCTGCGCGCCGAGACGGCCAAGAAGGCGCGCGAGGATCACTATCCGGCCCCCTACCGCCTGATCGATCTCTTCGAACGCACGGGCGGCAACTTGAGAACCATGAAGTCGGAGGAGACCAAGGCGTTCGCGCCCCTCATGGTCTCCGATACGTCGCGCAATCTCCGCCGGGTCTTCCGGCTCTCGGAGATGCTTAAGGCGCAGGCGCCGAAGGACCTCCGCTTTCATCCTCTGCGCGTTCACGTCATCGGCGCCGGCGTCATGGGCGCCGACATCGCCGGCTTCTGCGTCGCAGCCGGCATGGAAGTCTCGCTGCAGGATCTCTCCGAGGAGCAGATCGCCAAGGGCATCGCGGCACAATCGAAGCTCTTCGCCCGCCGCTTCCGCACGAAGGCCCAGCGGGACGCCGCCAAGGCCCGCCTCATCGCCGACCCCGCGGGCGACAACATTTCCCGCGCCGATGTGGTCATCGAGGCGATCGTCGAGAAGCTCGAGGTCAAGCAGTCGCTCTTCAAGGCTCTCGAGGGCAAGCTGAAGCCGGGCGCCGTCATGGCGACCAACACCTCCTCGATCATGATCGAGGACATCGCCGGCGCGCTTGCCGATCCCGGTCGCCTCATCGGCATCCACTTCTTCAACCCGGTCGCGCAGATGCCGCTCGTCGAAGTGATCCGCGGCGCCGCGTCCCGCGAGGAAGAGGTGCGCAAAGGATGCGCTTTCGTGACGGCGATCGACAAGTTTCCGCTGATCGTGAAGAGTTGCCCGGGCTTCCTCGTCAACCGCGTCCTCGCCCCCTACATGATGAGCGCGATGCAGCGTCTCGAGAAGGGCGAGCTGCCCGAGAAGATCGACGAGGCCGCGAAGACTTTTGGAATGCCGATGGGGCCGATCGAGCTCGCCGACACCGTCGGCCTCGATGTGTGCGCCCACGTCGGGCGCATCTTGAAGCTTTCTGGCGACGGCACCCGCCTCGAAAGGTTCGTCAACGAAGGCAAGCTCGGCAAGAAATCGGGGCAAGGCTTCTATGTCTGGAAGGACGGCAAGGCAGTCAAAGCCGAGAAGTCCTTCGACAAGGCGGAGCTTGAGCGCCTCGGTCGCGAGCTCGTCGCGCCGCTTGTGGCCGAGTGCGAGAAGTGCCGCGATGAGAAGGTCGTCGAAACCGCCGATCTGGTCGATGCCGGCGTGATCTTCGGCACAGGCTTTGCGCCGTTTCGCGGCGGCCCGCTGCACTATCTGACCAGCCTCGGCCATGCCGCCCTGCACGGCGGCGCACGGCAGGCGGCGGAGTAGGGAGCAGCGCGCCTCATGACTGTTCATCGCCAGCGCGGGCGGATATGCGCCGTCACCTTCCGCTTCCGCCGTTGCGATCCGGCTTCCGGCGTTGCGGGTCGCATCGCCCGCCGCATCGTCGACCCGCCGACGCCCGAGACCCCACAAGCTCCACCTCTCCAACTCGACCGGATCTGTCCATGACAGTCACTCCTTCGCTCCGTCGCGTGGCCATCATCGGTGGCGTCCGCATCCCCTTCTGCCGCTCGAACACGCTCTACGCCGACCTCACCAACCTCGACATGATGACGGCGACCTTGAACGGCCTCGTCGCGAAGTTCGGGCTCGAGGGCGCTCATATCGACGAGGTGGTCGGCGGCGCCGTCGTCACCCACTCAAGAGACTGGAACATCGCCCGCGAGGCGGTCATCGGTTCGAAGCTCGCGCCTTCCACCCCCGGGGTCACCATGATCCAGGCGTGCGGCACGAGCCTGCAGGCCGCCATGAGCCTTGGCGCCAAGATCGCCACCGGCGAGATCGAAAGCGGCATCGCCATCGGCGCGGACACCACCTCCGACGCTCCGATCGTCTTCTCGAGGAAATTCTCCCAGCGCCTCGTTGCGGCACAGCACGCGAGATCCATCGGCCAGCGACTGGCTGCCTTCAAGGGCTTCAGCCCCCGCGAGCTGGCGCCGCAGCCGCCCTCCGTCGCCGAGCCGCGCACGGGCCTCTCCATGGGCGAGCATTGCGAACTGATGGCCCAGCAGTGGGGCATCACGCGGGCGGAGCAGGACCAGCTTGCCTACGAAAGCCATCGCAAGGCGGCCGCAGCCTACAAGTCAGGCTACATGGATGACCTCATCGTGCCGTGCGCCGGCGTCTTCCGCGACAACAACCTGCGCGCCGACATCTCGATTGAGAAAATCTCGACCCTGCGAACCGCCTTCGACAAGTCGGAGCGCGGCACGCTCACGGCCGCCAACTCGACGCCACTGACCGACGGCGCTGCCGCAGTTCTCATCGCGTCCGAGGAGTGGGCGGCGCAGCGTGGGCTTCCCGTGCTTGCCTACCTCACGCACTCGCACACCTCCGCCAACGACTTCGTCGCAGGCGAGGGCCTGCTGATGGCGCCCACGATCGCCGTCTCGCGGCTGCTCGACCGGGCCGGCCTGAAACTCCAGGACTTCGATTTCTACGAGATCCACGAGGCTTTCGCCGCACAGGTCCTTGCGACGCTGAAGGCGTGGGAGGACCCCGACTATTGCCGTAAGCGGCTCGGCAAGGACCAGCCCCTCGGCGCGATTGACCGCACAAAGCTCAACGTCATGGGCTCGAGCCTCGCCTTCGGCCATCCGTTCGCGGCAACCGGCGCCCGCATCCTTGCCAATCTCGCGAAGCTCCTCGGCGAGCGCGGCGGCCGCGGTCTGATCTCGGTGTGCACAGCAGGCGGCATGGGCGTCGCCGCAATCCTGGAATCCGCCGGTCGGCGCAAGACCGAGACGCACGCCCAGGCCGCTTAATGACCGGCGGCAGTCGCCGGGCGAGACCCGCGTGCCTGAAAGCTCATGGTCGCGCGCGGACGGCTGCGCTCCGGGCCCGTGCGGCCGTCATCTGTAGGGGATAAGATAAGAGTCCATCGGCGCGGGCCAGCAACTGGCCGGTCGGGGTGGGATCGCGTTGGCACATGACCACGCCATGGCACCCGATCCCGCAGTCGGTCTGACGGGGAGCGCAGTCTCGCCGCGCGCCGTGGCAACCGCCATCCCTGGCCGCCCGGCGCCTTCGGTCACGCGCGTCGCCGTACCGGCGCCATGGCGCGCACGCCTCACGAGGGCGCCGCCGGAATGTCACCAGAGATTGAACTTCCAATGGAAGTACCCAGGCCCTTGGTCTTTCGACTGCGGCCCGTTGCTCTCCCAGAAATCGACTGTTGCGCGCCGCAACGTTTCTGAACAGCTGCGTTCGCACGCAATCCAATTTCCACCGGGGAGCTGGACCTCTCGGCCCCTTGGGCCATGTCGGACCGCGCCTTCGACGCTGCCCTTGCCGTACCGGCTCTCTGCCACGACGTAGCCCGGCCCCTCGCCATGGCCGCCGCGCCGATAGCCCTGAGCGGCGGCCGCCGAGGACGCGGTCAGCGTCGCCAATGCGGCGGCCCACACAACCGCACGCCTCCCCGTTCCCTCGCCAATCCCGGCCCAGAGCCTCATGCGTCGTCTCCGAATTTCAGTTCTGCAGCGGCGACGCTGGTCGCGACGCACCGCTGCGGCATGGCGCGCGTCACGTGCGCGTCAGGTTGATGTTGACGCCCGTCATACCGATGCCGGAGGTCGAAATCGTGACGGACTGGCTTCCCCCCGAGAACCCGACCGCCATCGAGCCGCTGAAGCCGCCGCCCGTGATCGACAACGAGAACTTGTTCGCGCTGGCGTGTCCCGACACATCACCGGCGGCATTGAACGTTCGCTCCTCCCAGGTCCCCGACACGCGCCCGCCCTGATAGACAAGCTGCGCCCTGAGCTCGATCTTGCTGCTGGGCGATGCACAGATGATCGCAAGGCCCAGCGCCGATCCGCTCTCCTTGGGATTGTAGTAGGCCCGGCACCTGAGCGACTCGCTGGCCCCGTTGGTGAAACGGACTTGACCCGATCCCGCCCAGCTGCCGCCAAGCGACGCGAACGGCGATTGCGCCGCCACCTCGCCTGCCGTCCCGAACAGCACCGCAACGGCGACGAGCCCACTGCCGCTCAACCGTCGCCGTCGCACTCCGGCAGCTCCACTCGAGCCAAGCATTCGTGTCCGCTCCTCAAGGCCGCCATGCACCTCGCCGCAGATGGTTCTGCGTAAACTACCGGAGAGCCGCCAGCGGGTTAATTCATCTTCGCGAACAAGAGGTTCAATCATTTCTGCTGTGGCCCGGCAGTTACACCCGATGCCTTGCGCTCATCCCGCCATCGCCGGACGTCGGACATCCGAGATCGAGCCGCGCAACAAGGCGCACGCTCGGACCTGGGAAACGCATTTTTCCCAACGCCCGGATCACCCCCCGCCGAAGCGTCTCTGCCACCATCCTTTCCGGGTCGATCGCGATGCTTCCTCTGCCTGCTGTTGCGCGATCGTCTCGGGGCTCGCTGCAGGTTCCGCAGCGGGCTCGGCGGCTGGCGAAGGCACGACCGTCTCGACGACACGGGGCGGCTCTGCCGGCGGCTCCTTCCGTGTCGGCTCGTCGAGCGATACCGTCTCGACGATGGACTGACGCCTGAGGGCCTCCTCGCTATGCGGCGACGGCGCGGCCTCGCCGCTGCTGGTCTCGACGATGTCGATCCGCTGGCTATGTCCGGCGTCCCGGTCGCTGCCGTTCACATGCAAGTCGGTCGCCTCAGGACGCGGCTCCTCTCGCGCGGCGTAAGGCTCCTCACCCCGATCGGTCTCCCACTCGCGCGCGCGCGGGCTTTCGGCCTCCATCTCAGCGGGCCGCATCCGCGATCGTCCTCCGCGTCGCCCGCGGCGCCGGCCGCGGCGCGGCCGGTCGTCTTCGCCTGCCCGATAGACCACCGCGTTCCGATCAGCCTCCGGCAACTCATCGACCGCCTCAGGATACCGGCGGCTGTCGGGCTCCACATCCGGGCCCTCGTCGTCCCGCAGACGCTCGCGCGGGGGGCCGTAATACTCGGGCTCTAAGGAGTCGCGATCCGACAGGCTGCGCTCGTCACCCCCGCCCTCGCGATCATAGTCCGCCCGGTCGTGATCGGCGGCGCGTTCGCCGTTGCCACTAATGCCACGCCCGCCGAGCCGGTCGTCGCGCGCGGTGAGCCGATCATCGACGTGCCGTTCGCGCCGCCCGCGCCGCCTGCGCCGCCGGCGACCGCGGCGCTCCTCGCCGCCCGAAGGCTCCTCCTCGCGGCCGTCGTCGCGCCCGTAGGGCATGTCCTCGTCCGCAAGCCGGTCGTCGACGCGCTCCTCCCGCTCGCGCCGGGGCGGCGCGGGCAAGTCCTCGTAATCCTCCTCGACCGATGCTCCCTCGAAACCCCAATCCATGCTGACGGCGGCCCGGGCCGGCGCGCGCACCGCTTCGGCCGCTGGGGCTGCCCGCCGCTCGACGGTGAAGTTCGCCCCCTGCATCCGCTCGCTTCCTTCGATCGTGATGCTCACTCCGTACCGTCTCTCCATCTCGGTGATGAAAGCGCGCTTGTGATTGAGAATGTAGAGAGCGACGGTGGTCGACGTCGTCGCGACGATCGACGCCGGTTGCCTGTTGAGCTGGTCGTCGAGCGCGCGCAGAACGGCGAGCGCCACGGACTCCGTCGAACGGACGATGCCCGTCCCTTCACAATGCGGGCACTGTGAGCTCGACCCCTCGACGACTCCCGTCCGCAGTCGCTGGCGCGACATCTCGAGCAGGCCGAAGTGCGAGATTCTGCCGACCTGGATGCGCGCCCGGTCGAACCGAAGGGCATCCTTGAGGCGGCGCTCGACCATTCGGTTGTTGCGCTTCTCCTCCATGTCGATGAAGTCGATGACGATGAGACCTGCGAGGTCTCGCAGCTTGAGCTGCCGTGCAATTTCCTCGGCCGCCTCGAGATTGGTGTTGAGCGCCGTCTCCTCGATCGAGAATTCGCGCGTTGCCTTGCCGGAATTGACGTCGATCGCAACCAGCGCCTCGGTCTGATTGATCACGATGTAGCCGCCCGAGCGCAGCGTGACCCGCGGATTGAACATCGCGTTGAGCTGCCGCTCCACTCCGTAGCGCGTGAACAGCGGCTCGTGCCCCTCGTAGCGGACGACATAGTCCTCCTGATCGGGCATCAGCATGCTCATGAACTCGCGCGCTTCCCGGTAGGCCGCTTCGCCCGCCACCAGAATGCCGGAGATGTCTTTGGTGTAGAGATCCCGGATCGACCTCTTGATGAGGTTGCCCTCCTCGTAGACGAGGCAGGGTGCTGTGGAATTCAAGGTCAGATCGCGCACGCTCTCCCAGAGGCGGAGCAAATACTCATAGTCCCGCTTGATCTCTTGTTTCGTGCGCGAGGCGCCGGCAGTCCGAATGATGAGCCCCATCCCCTCGGCGACGTCGAGCTCCTCGGCAATGGCCTTGAGGCGCTTGCGATCCTGCGGCTGGGTGATCTTGCGCGAGATGCCGCCGCCGCGGCCGGTGTTCGGCATGAGCACGGTGTAGCGGCCGGCGAGCGAGATGTAGGTGGTGAGCGCCGCGCCTTTGTTGCCGCGCTCTTCCTTGACCACCTGCACGAGGATGATCTGCCGCCGCTTGATCACTTCCTGGATCTTGTACTGGCGCAACCGCCGCCGCGGTCGCTCCGGCAGCTCCTCGAGCGCATCGGCGCCTTCCGCCACCTGCTCGATGGGCTCAACGTCCGTCTCGGTCTGTTGGTCCGGGATCTGGTTCCCGGGCTCCTCGTCCAGGCTGCGGTCGACGTCCGGACGCAGGGCATCCGGCTCGTCCGCGGCGGTCTCGAAGCTCGCTGAGACCGGCTCTCGGTCCTCTCGCGGGGAGTCGTCGCCCGTCCCGCGCTCCAGATCACCGCTGAGCCGCTCGTCGGCGCCGGCATGCTCGAGGGGGATCGCTTCACCGACCTCGCCGCCGGCCCGATCGGCTTCGAGGACTTCTGCAGCGGGATGCTCCTCGACGGCAGGCAGCTCCCGCCGCTGGCGGGCTTCGCGACGGCGGGCCCGATACTCCGCTTCGGCCTCGGCCTGCGCTTCCGCCTCGGCTTCCTCGCGCTTCAGCAGTTCGCGGTCTGCGACCGGGATCTGATAATAGTCGGGATGAATTTCGTTGAAGGCAAGGAACCCATGCCGGTTGCCGCCGTATTCCACAAAGGCGGCTTGCAGAGACGGCTCGACCCGCGTCACCTTCGCCAGGTAGATGTTGCCCCGAATGGGCTTACGCGCCGCTGACTCGTAATCGAATTCCTCTACGCGGCCGTTCCGCACCACCACCACCCGGGTCTCCTCCGGATGGGTGGCGTCGATGAGCATTCTCGTCTTGTCCATAGTGTTGTCCTAGCGCTCCTGGGGGCGCCGGCGCGTCGCTCGGACAGGCGGCCGAGCATGGCCGGCGCTCCGCGGCAGGAGCTGCATGTTTTGTGAAAAGCCGAAGTCGACTGAAGCCCAGCGGCGCATCGGATCGGCTGGCCGCACCGGCAGCGGCCGGCGCGCCATGCGCGCCGTCCGTCCAATGCCGACCGACCGGGGCCTTGCGGGCCCGGATCGCGACGGTTGCTGATGCCTCGATATCTCATCGTCCTGGGCGGGACCTCAGAGTCCTGTTAAGTCCGGCGAATGAGCGCCGCGGCGCTGGCTGCCGGATATGCAATCCGCCGTGCCGGAGCATGCTTACTCCGTCGCGACGGCTTTGACCTCGGTGTCAGGTACCGCTCGATGCACTTGGGCAAGACGGTGCCTCGCACCTCCGGTCGCAATGTTGTCCGGCAGGCCACACGGGCACCGGCGCATAGCAGTTACGTCCAACAAAGCCGCCTACTACAGCTCCATCACCCCGCTGGCTCTGGGTCCGGCTTGCCCCGGATCGGATTCGGCCGCCCTGCCAGCACCAGGATTCTGCTGCCCCCGCAGCTCTGTCTCTGACCCGGTCGCCTCTGAATGGCCCGCTATCCGCGAGTTTCCGGCCAGCGCCTACAAAACGGACGGCCAAATCGCTCCACGCAGGTCGACAACGGCAGGACGTCGCAGGTAATACGGTTTCGCCGGCTCCGAAGCAAGCCGGTCCTGACCACGTCGCCGCCTGAAAGTTGGGCAACTCCGGCGAGCGCCGCCACCACCGGCTGGGCTGACGCCGCACGATCCGACCGAATCGGTAAAGATCGAATAAACGTCAATCAACTCATATAATGCGCTCAAGGCATGCGCCACACGATGCGTGGCATGCCGTTGTGACGCGATCCGTGGAGGCCGGCCGGACATGCGGAGGCGACGGGATTTGGCTCTGTGCTTCGTCGCCCTGACAGCCGTTGCCGGACCGCCCGCGGCGTTCGCTCAGTCGCCACCCCCGGCATGGGAGACAACCGTGTCCCCCCGGCCGGCCACACCGCCTGCGACGAACCGCCGCTCCCAAGCAGCCGGCGCTCGGCCGCCGGTCACAGGCCCGGTCGCCACGGCCGCAACGCTGACGGGCGATGCCAACGCGACGCGGATCACATTCGACCTGACCGCGCCGGTCGCATTCACGATCTTCCGCCTGACCAACCCCTACCGGGTCATCCTCGACCTCGATGAGCTGAGCTTCCGCCTGCCGGCCGGGACGGGTCGCCAGGGACAGGGACTCGTTTCCGCGTTCCGCTATGGGCTGTTCGCCCCGGGCAAGGCGCGAATTGTGCTCGATACTGTCGGGCCGACGCGAATCGAGCAGGCCCGGATCGTCCCGCCCTCGGACGGCGTTCCGGCCCGGCTCGAGGTTCAGCTCGTGCCCACCAGTGACGCCGAAGTTGCCGCCGCCGAGTTGGTGTCGGCCGCGCAGTCGATCGAGCTCAAAGCAGGCGACGACCCGCCGCCGGTTGCGCACAAGGACCGCACGCGTCCTCTCGTCGTGATCGACCCGGGCCATGGCGGCATCGACCCTGGGGCTCAGGGCACGCGCTGGCTCGAGAAGGACATCGTCCTCGCCGTTGCCCTGGAGGTTCGGCGAAGCCTGCTCGCGCTCCAGCGCTGCGACGTCGTCATGACTCGCTCATCGGACACATTTGTCTCGCTTGACCAACGGCTTGACATATCGAGACGCCACCAGCCCGATCTCTTCATCTCGATCCATGCCGACAGTCTGGCGCAGCGCGAGCTGGCCCAGGCCATTCGTGGCGCCACCATCTACACGCTCTCCGAGAGCGCCAGCGACGCCAGAACTCTCCAACTGGCGGAGAAGGAGAATGCGGCCGACCTGCTGGCCGGTCTCGATCCGGCCGTCGCCGCCGCCGACGATCAGGTCCGCAACATCCTGTTCGATCTCGTGCGCCGCGAGACCACGACTCTGGCGTCGGATTTTCGCACGCATCTGCTGCGCGAGCTGCGACACAGGCTCGCCTTGGCGAAGGACCCGGCGCGATCCGGCCCCTTCAAGGTCCTGCGTCAGCTGGGCTCCCCAGCCGTCTTGATCGAGCTCGGCTACATCAGTAACGCCGAGGACGAGCGGCAGATGTCATCGCAAGCGTGGCAGCGCGGCGTCGGCGAAGCCGTTGCGCGCGCCGTTGACGGCTACCTCCAGCGTCGGCCTGGGCGGGCCGAGTAGAGGCGGTGGGCATGGCAGCCGCGAACGTCCGGGCGCGTCGCGGCGACACGCGACGGGACGTGGCAATCGGTGGGGCGCGAGGAGGCTTGCCACATTCCATTCCCATCTCCTGGCTAAGGATGGCGGCGTCATTCGAAAGCGACGCTGCCATGCCTGCGCCGAAGCGAACCCGCGGCCGCAGCAAGCTGCGGCCGGGGGAGGAATACCACCTGCGCGTGTCCCTTGATTCGACCCGCCGGCGGCGCTGCCGCCGCGCCACGGTGCAGCGCATCGTGTCCTGCGAGCTTGATGCTGGCGCGAACCGACACTACACAGCGATGAGTCCCGAACGCCCCGAGGCCCAATGCGAGCGCCCGTAATTCCACCTCCGATGCCGGTCCGGCCGCGCAAGCGGCGACGGAGAAGCTGGGTCGTGAATCTTCTGGGCTTTCTGTTCGCGTCGGCCGTCGTTCTTTTTCTGGCGGGCTCCGGCGCCGCAGGCTTCCTGCTCTGGCGCGCCTCGCGCGACCTGCCGAGCTACGACAGCCTCGCCCGCTACGAGCCCCCGGTGATGACGCGCATTCACGCCCATGACGGCTCGCTCATCGCCGAGTATGCCCGCGAGCGCCGCATCTTCGTTCCGATCAACACCGTCCCGAAGCTCGTCATCAACGCTTTTCTTGCCGCCGAGGACCGTCGCTTCTACGAGCACGGCGGGCTCGACATGATGGGCATCGCGCGCGCCGCCATCAAATTCGTCGAAGGCAAGATCAAGGGGCGCGGCGGCCTGCAAGGGGCCTCGACCATCACGCAGCAGGTCGCCAAGAACTTTCTGCTCTCGAGCGAGCGGACCTTCGACCGCAAGCTGCGCGAGGCCATCCTGGCGATCCGCATCGAGCGCGCCTATAAGAAGGACAAGATACTGGAGCTCTATCTCAACGAGATCTACTTCGGCATCGGCTCTTACGGCGTGGCGGCGGCCGCGCTCAACTATTTCGGCAAGGAGCTCGGCCAGCTCACCGTCGAGGAGGCAGCCTTTTTGGCGGCGCTTCCGAAGGCTCCGAACAATTATCACCCGACGCGCGACGAGCGCTCGAAGGCCCGCGCCATCGATCGGCGCAACTGGATTCTCGACCAGATGGCCGAGAACGAGTTCATCACCCCCGCCGAGGCGAAGGCCGCCAAGGCGAAACCCATCGAAGTCCGCTTCCGCTCGTTCGGCACGCAGATCTACGCGGCCGACTACTTTGCCGAAGAGGTGCGTCGCACACTCATCGCCGAATTCGGCGAAGAGAAGCTCTATGGCGGCGGCCTGTCTGTGCGAACGACCCTCGATCCACATCTCCAGGCGCTTGCGCGGCGCGCGCTCATCGACGGCCTGGTCGCCTTCGACCGCGTTCCCCGTTCCGATGGTCACGGGGGCACGCTCGGCGGGTGGCGAGGGCCGTTGAACAAGATCGACGTATCGGGCGATTGGGGGACGGCACTCGCGCAGATGGACGTCGCCACCGACATCGCGCCATGGCGGCTCGCCGTCGTCACCAGCGTCGACCAGCGCAAGGTGACGGTCGGGCTGCGCCCGAACAGGCTGCCCGACGGCCGGATTCCCCCAGAGCGCCATGGCGTCGAGATCTTCTACGACGAGATCAAGTGGGCGAACCGCAAGCCCTCGCGCAACCCCGGACCCGCCGATGTGCTTTCCGTCGGCGACGTCATCTGGGTGGCCCCGAAGGACCCGAACAATGCCGACAAGCCGGGCGCCGTCTGGTCGTTGATGCAGGTGCCCGAGGTCGGCGGCGGCATGGTCGTGATGGATCCCCACACCGGCCGGGTGCTCGCCATCGTCGGCGGCTTTTCCTTCGCCATGAGCCAGTTCGACCGCGCCGCGCAGGCGCGGCGACAACCCGGCTCCACTTTCAAGCCCTTCGTCTATGCCGCCGCCATGGACAACGGCTACAAGCCGACCAGCATCGTCCTCGACGCCCCGATCGAGATCGAGCAGGGTCCGGGCAAGGAGGTCTGGCGGCCCGAGAACTACAACAAGTCGCAGTCGCTCGGTCCCGCCACGCTGCGCACGGGCATCGAGAAGTCGCGTAACCAGATGACCGCCCGCCTCGGGCAGGACATGGGGATGCCGCTCGTGGTCGAGTACGCGCGCCGGTTCGGCATCTACGACGATCTGGCGCCGCTGCCCGCCATGGTTCTTGGTGCCGGCGAGACGACGCTCCTGCGCATCACCGGCGCCTACGCCATGCTGGCCAACGGCGGCAAGAAGATCAAGCCGACGCTGATCGACCGCATCCAGGATCGCTGGGGCAAGTCCGTCTGGCAGCACGACCGGCGCTCGTGCAGCGGATGCAAGGCGGATGCCTGGCGCAATCAGCAGGAACCCGAGATCGTCGACGACCGCCAGCAGATCATCGACCCGCACACGGCCTACCAGATGACGTCGATTCTCGAAGGCGTCGTCCAGCGGGGCACCGCGACGATCGTCAAGCAGATCATTCCCGACGTGCCGATCGCCGGCAAGACCGGCACCTCCAACGACTCGAAGGACGTCTGGTTCGTCGGCTACACGCCTGATCTCGTGGTCGGGGTCTTTATCGGCTACGACACCCCGAAACCCATGGGCAAGGCCGCCACCGGCGGCCAGATCGCTGCCCCGATCTTCGCCAATTTCATGAAGGCCGCGCTGGCCGGCAAAAAAGCGGTGCCGTTCCGCCAGCCGCCCGGCATCAAGCTCGTCCGCGTCAACGCGCGCACGGGCCTGCGCGCTCAGGGCGGCGACGGGGAGAGCATCCTCGAGGTCTTCAAGCCGAACGAGGAGCCGGACGATCAGTACTCCGTCGTCGGCTTCACCACCGAGCAAGGCGGCACGTTCGGCATTCAGCGCGACGACGAACGCGCGATCCGCCGGCCCGGCGGCGGTCTCTGGTAGGCCGCCACAGCAAGGTCATCCCTTACCGCGCTCCTGTCACAGGGCCCACCATTTGCGCGCCGGCAAGACGCCCCATATACAGCACGCGGGATCGCTCGCGAATCGAATGTCAGGAGAACGCCATGCGCGCCGAGCACGAAAAGCTCATTGGCGACATCAAATCATCCCTCGCGCTTCTGCGGAGGTCTCTTTGACTGGGATAATGCCCAGACCCGGCTTGACGCGCTGAACAAGGAAAGCGAGGACCCGAACCTCTGGTCGAACCCGCAGCGCGCCCAGAAGGTGATGCGTCAGCGCCAGCAGCTCGAGCGATCCATCACCGGCTACCGGCAGCTCGAGCGCGATCTCGACGACGCCCAGACCCTGATCGAGCTTGGCGAGGCCGAGGGCGACGAGGCCAGCGTCAAGGAAGGCGAGGCCGCGCTCGAACGGCTGGTCGCCGAGGTCAAGCGGCGCGAGGTCGAGGCGCTGCTCTCGGGCGAGGCCGATGCCAACGACACCTATATCGAAATCCACGCCGGCGCTGGCGGCACCGAAAGCCAGGACTGGGCCGCCATGCTCCTGCGCATGTACACGAAGTGGGCGGAGCGTCGCGGCTTCAAGGTGACCGTCACCGACGTCAGCGACGGCGACGAGGCCGGCATCAAGAGCGCGACGCTCGAGATCAAGGGCGAGAACGCCTACGGCTGGGCCAAGACCGAGGCCGGCGTCCATCGTCTGGTGCGCATCTCTCCCTTCGACGCCAACGCGCGCCGGCACACCTCGTTCTGCAGCGTGCAGGTCTACCCCGTCGTCGACGATTCGATCGACATCGAGATCAACCCGGCCGACATCGAGCTGTCCTTCACCCGCTCGCAGGGCGCCGGCGGGCAATCGGTCAACCGCACCGAGTCGGCCGTGCGCATCGTGCACAAGCCGACCGGCATCGTCGTCTTTTCGCAGGAGCAGCGGTCTCAGCACCAGAACCGCGACACGGCCATGAAGCGCCTCAAGGCGCGCCTCTACGAGCTCGAGCTCAAGAAGCGCGAGGAGAAAGCGATGGCCGAGCAGGCGACCAAGACCGAGATCGGCTGGGGCCACCAGATCCGCTCCTATGTCCTCCAGCCCTATCAAATGGTGAAGGATCTGCGCACCGGCGTGCAGACGAGCGACACTGAAGGCGTGCTCGCCGGCGACATCGACCAGTTCATCGAGGCAGCCCTTGCCCAGCGCATCAAGGGCGGCGGCCCGGCCAAGGTCGAAGACATCGAGTAACGCCGGCGGGCCGCGGCTCACGATCGTGCGTGAGGCGGGGAAACCTCCCACGAGCTGGCGGAGCGGCGGCAAGCCGCTGTCGCACGCAACCGCCGCGCCCCCTGCGCGACGCCGGCTCGTCCGCGGATCAACGAGTGGGGCCAACGGCGGCGAGATGCGCCCGCCACCGCGCCAGGCTCGCCTCCGGCCACAGCCGCCTGCGATCGTAAAACTCCGGCACGGCCGGCACGCCGTCGGGAAGCCGGACCCACGGCTGCTTCGAGGACGTGAAGATGTGAATGTCCGGCGGCAGCCGGTCCGGCTCATCGAGCGTGCCGACGCGAACGAATGCGATTTGGTCGCCGGCCCCGGCGTAATGGCTCCAGAGCGCCACGTAGCACGTCGGGCAGCGGTTGATCTTCTGCCCCCTGCCGCTCTCGGACGGCGTCGGCACCTCGATCGGCCGGCCCTGCATCAGGTCGAAGCGCGCCATCTCGATCATCGCGTTGACGGCAAACGCGGAGCCCGTCTCGCGCTGACACCATCGGCAATGACAGCCATGCACGAAGAGCGGACGCGACAACATCCGGTAGCGCACGGCACGGCAGGTGCAGCCGCCCTCGAACACATTCTCGACAGTTTCGGCTGCGGCATTTTCCATTCGGGAACTCCACGCGTCGGACCGCACCTTCGGGGCCGTCGCAACCAACACCGGCCTCTTGCCCGCGCGGCCCACGCTCTCGGACATCGGGCGCCACCCGCGTCCTCGAGCCATCCTACATTTTCAAGAGCATCAGGTCCGTGTCGTCCGGCTTGGCGCCGGCCTGTGTGAGCATCGCGTGCACCTGCCCGCGATGGTGAGTCTGATGGTTGAAGAAGTGCGTCACAAGGAACCACAGCGGCTTCTCCCGCCGCGCCTGCGAAGCGCCGGAGAACCACACGAGATTGCCGTAGAGCCACGCCGGATCGAGCGCGTCCGCCCAGGCGATCAGCGACTGGTCGAAGGCGACCCGCTCGCGCCCGAGCACATCCCAGTCAGGAAACAGGCTCGCACTCTCCTTGATCGTCGCCTCGCGCCGCTCGTTGCCGAGGAAGCGGCTCATCCACATCCGGTCTCCCCAGAGGAGATGCGACAGCGTGCCGTGAATTGAGCCAAAGAAGGCGCCGCGATCGCGCCGCCGCTCGGCGTCCGGAAGCGCGGCCGCCGCCCCGTAGATCGAACGATTCTGCCATTCGTTGTAGCGCGCCATTGTGCGCACGTGCTCGACGCTGATCACAGCAGTCTCCGTTGCGATGTGAAACGAAGATGGGTCTCCACAATAGCCCCGCTCTCGCGTGTTCGGAACTGCCGCACGCAAAAGGCATCGCTGCGCGACGCCAGGAGCGCCCGAAGCGGCGCCGTCGCGGCCACGCGAGAGCAGCGATTTCGGCGGCAGACCGGCTCGGTCAACGCCCCGGCTGGAGCGAGCGAGACCGGACAACCGCTGGCGCTCGGCCCTGTCCCGCCAGCCGCCGCCGCTCGCCGACGGATGAGCCGCCACGATCGCGCCGGCAAAAAGCCAATCGTCCGCGCTGCCGGGGCAGCGCAAGCGACGGTCTTCGCTTCGATCGGCCGGTCTATTCGTCCTTCTTCCGGCGCGGCACGCTCGGGACCGCCCCTGAAGGCCGCGGCGGCTCCTTGGTGTGCTTCGGACCGGGCAGCGCCTTTTTCGCTGCCGCCCCGACCAGAGCCTCGCCGACTTCTTCCTCCCCGTCCTCGTCCTCCTCATCCTCCCGCGACTTCGGCTTTTTCGAAGGATCGATCGGGAAGTATTCGAAGGCGAGCGTCCGGCCGTCGCCCTCGCCGGTGACGCCGATGCGCACGGTGCCGCCATGCTCGAGCTTGCCGAAGAGCAGCTCCTCGGCGAGCGGCTTCTTGATGTACTCCTGGATGGTGCGCGCGAGCGGGCGGGCGCCGAACTTCTCGTCGTAGCCCTTCTCGGCGAGCCACTTCGTCGCGCCTTCCGTCAGCTCGATCGTGACCCCGCGATCCGCGAGCTGCGCCTCGAGCTGGAAGACGAACTTCTCCACCACCTTGGTGATGATTTCCTGCGGCAAGCCGTTGAATGGCACCACGGCGTCGAGGCGATTGCGGAATTCGGGCGTGAAGAGCCGGTTGATCGCCTCGGTGTCGTCGCCCTCGCGCTTCGATCGGTTGAAGCCGATGGCCGGCTTGGCAAGATCGGCCGCGCCCGCATTCGTCGTCATGATCAGGATGACGTTGCGGAAGTCGACCTGCTTGCCGTTGTGGTCGGTGAGCTTGCCGTGGTCCATCACCTGCAGGAGGATGTTGAAGAGATCGGGATGCGCCTTCTCGATCTCGTCGAGCAACAGCACCGAATGCGGATGCTGGTCGATGCCGTCGGTCAACAGGCCGCCCTGATCGAATCCCACATAGCCGGGCGGCGCGCCGATCAGTCGCGAGACCGTGTGCTTTTCCATGTACTCGGACATGTCGAAGCGCAGCAGCTCAATGCCCATCAGCGCCGCGAGCTGCTTTGCGACCTCCGTCTTGCCGACGCCGGTCGGTCCGGAGAACAGGTAGCAGCCGATCGGCTTCTCAGGCTCCCTGAGGCCGGCCCGCGAAAGCTTGATCGCCGACGCCAGCACTTCGATCGCCTTGTCCTGCCCGAACACCAGCCGTTTCAGGTCCTTCTCGAGGTTGGCCATCACCTCGGCGTCGGACTTGGACACGGTCTTCGGCGGAATGCGCGCCATCGTCGCGACAGTCGCTTCGACCTCCTTGACGGTAATCTTCCTCTTGCGCTTGCCCTCCGGCAGCAGCATCTGCGAGGCGCCGGTCTCGTCGATCACGTCGATGGCCTTGTCGGGCAGCTTGCGGTCGTGGATGTACTTGGCCGACAGCTCGACCGCCGCCTTGATGGCCTCGTTCGTGTACTTGAGCTTGTGGAACTCCTCGAAGACGGGCTTCAGGCCCTTCATGATCTCGATGGAATCCTCGATCGACGGCTCCTTCACGTCGATCTTCTGGAACCGGCGCACGAGTGCGCGATCCTTCTCGAAATGCTGCCGGTATTCCTTGTAAGTCGTCGAACCGATGCACCGCAGCGTTCCGGACTGCAGCGCCGGCTTCAAGAGATTGGACGCATCCATGGCGCCGCCGGAGGTCGCGCCCGCCCCGATCACGGTGTGGATTTCGTCGATGAAGAGAATCGCGCCCGGATAGTTCTCGATCTCCTTCATGACGGCCTTGAGCCGCTCCTCGAAATCGCCGCGATAGCGCGTTCCCGCAAGCAGCGTTCCCATATCGAGCGAGAAGATCGTGGCGCCTTTCAGCACCTCCGGCACTTCGCCGCGCACGATCTTGCGGGCAAGACCTTCCGCGATCGCGGTCTTGCCGACGCCGGGATCACCGACGAAGAGCGGGTTGTTCTTTGACCGGCGGCAGAGCACCTGGATCGTGCGCAGCACCTCGGCCTCGCGGCCGATCAGCGGATCGATGCGGCCCTCGCGAGCCTTCTTGTTCAGGTTGACACAGTAGTTGGCGAGCGCATCGCCTTGCTTCTTCTCCGAACCGCTCTCGCTGCCCTCGTCGTCGACGCCGCGGACCGACTTCGGCTCGGTCATTCCCGGACGTTTGGCGATCCCATGGCTGACGTACTGAACCGCGTCGAACCGCGTCATTTCCTGCTCCTGCAGGAAGAACGCGGCATGGCTCTCGCGCTCCGCGAAAATGGCAATGAGCACGTTGGCGCCGGTGACTTCCTCGCGTCCCGAGGATTGCACGTGCACCACCGCGCGGTGGATGACGCGCTGGAAGCTGGTGGTCGGCGTCGCCTCGGTCTGGTCTTTGCGCACGAGGCTCTCGAGCTCGGTGTCGAGATACTCCGTGATCCGCCGGCGAAGCTGATCGATGTCGACATTGCAGGCACGCATGACGGCGGCCGCGTCGCGGTCGTCCGTCAGAGCCAGAAGCAGATGCTCGAGCGTCGCGTACTCGTGATTGCGCTCGTTCGCGAACTCCAGCGCGCGATGGAGGCCCTGCTCCAGACTTTGTGAGAAGGATGGCACCGGGAACCTACTCCTTTTCCATTGTGCACTGCAAAGGATGCTGATGCTGGCGTGCGAAGTCCATGACTTGCGTCACTTTGGTCTCGGCAACCTCGTAGGTGTAGACGCCGCACACGCCCACCCCTTTGTGGTGAACATGCAGCATGATTCGCATCGCGTCCTCGCGCCCCTTGTTGAAGAACCGCTCGAGGACGAGCACCACGAATTCCATGGGCGTATAGTCGTCATTGAGCAGCAGAACCTTGTAGAGGTTCGGCCGCCGCGTCTTCGGACGCGTCTTGGTGACGAGACCGGTCTTTCCCTCCTCGTCGCCGCGCTGATCGTTCTTTCCCGCCATCCTCAAGATCCGCCCGCCTTCAGCCATGATCTGTCACGCCCGTTGAGCTGGCACGCTCCCACGTCGCCGCCTGCTACGATTGCCTCGGAAGCTGCCTGTTTTTGTTATTCTACCGGCTTCCCCGGCCCCGGTGCAAACGCCGACGGATGACGAGTCCACGCCGACGCCTTTCACATCGGCGGACAGAACGCGACTGACCGCCGCGAACACGTGGACCACTCCTCAAGTTCGCGCCGTCCCCCGCCAATGTGGGCGCGGCAGACGACAAAAAAAAGGCCCGGCGTTTGCCGGGCCTTGCTCATGTCGCGTCATTTTGAAAGCCGATCCGGCTCCTCGCCTTCGGCCCGTCCGACGAAGCCGACCAAGGCGTCATCGGGCGGCCTGAAACGCGCGCTCGACCGGCCGATAGGCCTCGCGGGCGAACTCGCTGTACATGCCCGCGATCTTCTGCAGCTGGTGCATATAATCCTCGTAGGCGCGCTTGGCGTAGGAGCTCTGGATCTCGAACGCCTGCTCGATCGACCGCGCCGACATCAGCTTTTCCATGGTCTGCGTGCCGTCCTCGAACGACCTCTTCGAATAGTCGGTCATTTCCGCGGCGATCGCCTGCCAGCTCTTCGTCCACTCGCCGAACATCTTCATGGCGGTGTCGACACTGCCCTGGCTCAGCTTCTGCACGTCGTCGAAAGGCTTGATCATGGCATCTGCTCCTGCTTGGCGGCCACCCGCCGCACCCATTGGAAAGAGTTCCCGCAATCGGCCACATCACGCGATTGGCGGCTGCGTCGGGGAACGATTTAGGTGCATTGCACAAAAATGTCAAGTCTCTTGTTGCAATGCAACAGAGCGCATTAACGCATCCCAATCGGTTTTCTGCGAACCTCGGCCGCAGGCGGGGCCGATCGAAGAAGCGTCGCAAAGGCGCCCAAAAACCATGCTGCCTGAGCAGCGGGCACATCGATCGGGGCATAGCGAAACGAGCCGGGCAGCAACCTGGGCTCGGCGTGAACGCGGCGTTGGATAGGCGGGGCATGGCGTCAAACGATCGAGCGTCGGTCGGGGAATGGGTCGCGCGACGGACTGGGCGCCGCGGCATACGGCTTTGGCTCCTGTCGTGGGCTTTATGCCTGCTCGCGTGCCCCGCGGCCCTGGCCGAGGGACGCTACGCCTCGATGGTGATCGACGCCAACAGCGGCCGGGTCCTCCATCAGCAGGCCGCCGACGAGGCCCGCTACCCCGCCTCGCTCACCAAGATGATGACCCTCTACATCGTCTTCGAGCTGATGCAGCAGGGCAAGCTTTCGCCGGCGACGCGCATCCGGATTTCCGACGAAGCCGCAAGCACGCCGCCTTCGAAGCTCGGTCTGAAGCCCGGCAGCGATATTGCCTTGATGGACGCCCTCAAGATCATGTCGGTGAAGTCGGCGAACGACGTCTCGGTTGCCGTTGCCGAGCACATCGCCGGCCGGGAAGACAAGTTCGCGGCGCTGATGACCCGCAAGGCGCGGCAGCTCGGCATGGCAAACACGACGTTCCGGAACGCCCACGGTCTGCCGGCCCCGGGCCAGGTGACCACCGCCCGGGACATGCTGACTCTGGCACTGCGCCTCCAGGACGATTTTCCGCAGCACTACGGCATCTTCGGCCTTCGCTCGTTCACTTACGCCGGGGTCACCTACCGCAACCACAACACCATGCTTGCGACGTACCCGGGCATGGACGGATTGAAGACAGGCTATACCACCCAGTCCGGCTTCAACCTCGTCGCCTCCGTGCGTCGCGGCGGCCGGCATCTCGTTGCTGCGGTCTTCGGCGGCTCGACCGCCGCGGCCCGAAATGCGCACATGCGGACGCTGCTCGACCGCGCCCTGCCGCGGGCCTCGACAGAACGAACCCGGCTTGCCGTCCCCGTTGCGCGTGTGCGCCGCCCCGAGCCCTCGACCGAACGGTCCGCGGACGTCGCCCCGCGGCTCATCGAGCCGCCGCGCCGGCTCGCTGCGACCCGCATCCCCGATCCGGCGCCTGTACCCCCGCCCGGCGCCCACAAGTCGACCCCCTCCGCCCCGCCCGAGGCGGCGCCCGGCGGGCCCCGCGCGTCACCGTCGCAACCGGGCGCCGGACCCGTGCTGGTTCGCAAGGTCCGCCCCGTCGCCATCACGCCGACGCCAGCGCACACCCGGCCGGACGGGGGACGCTCCGCGCCGGGCGTTGACGCGGACGTGATAGCTGCCGTGCCGGCTCCCGGCCGTCCCTCTGAGCCGCGGGCGCCCACGAAAGCCGGGTTGGCACACGGCGAGCCTGCGGACGTCGCCGGGAGCCAATCGGGCGAAACCCGCATCGCAAGGTTCAGCGCCCCGCAAGCGAGGTTGACGTCCCAGCATGGCGCTGCATCGGAGCCGATGCTTCTTGCGCCCCCGGCGCCGGCCTCCCGCCCCGCAAGCGCCCTCGGAATGGCCCCATCCACCCTCGAGGCCCAGGCGCGCCGGCTTGCGCGCGGCGAACTGCCCGTGGAACCCGTCTCCGCCACCGGTCATTCGGGGCCGCAGACCGATGGCCGGACCCGCCTCGCCTCCGGCTCCGCCGGATCGGCGCCGCACGACCCCGCGTCGCCGCTGCTCCGTCTCAACGGCCCGCCGGCCGGCGAACGGCCGCAGGGCGCGCCCACCGGCGCAGGAGTCGCGATCCAGGTCGGCGCCTATGCGAGCGAGGCCGAGGCGCGCCGCAGGCTGACCGTCGCACGCGACCGCGCCGGTCCAACGCTCGCCCGCGCACAGCCCGCGGTTCAGCCGGTGGAGGTGAACGGCCGGACGCTCTATCGCGCCCGCTTCACCGGTCTCGAACCGGACGCCGCCGCCCGCCTGTGCACCGATCTGCGGCGCGCCGAGATTGATTGCCTCGTGGCGCGTGCCCACTGATCTGGGCGGCGCATCCGTCGGGACTGTCACAATGAGCGCGGCTCCCGCCGCCGCCGCGCAGACACGCCATTGACGCAAGCATCCCTATTCGCTACCCAACGCTTCGTTCGTGGTGATTTGGCCGGCCGGCTTGCAGCCACGTAAAAGAACTCGCTAAAGGGCCGCACGCTCGAACCCGGTAAGGAGCGCTCGGCTGATGCGGGCGCCGCCAGGCCGGGTTTCTTGTTGTTCGGGCCGGCCGGTTGTGCCGCCTCGGGCAAGCTGGAGCGTAGCGATGACAGGTCGACAGAAAGATCCTTCCAGTCCCTCCGAATGGTCGCTCGAGACCCGGTTGGTGCACGGCGGCGCGCTGCGCTCGCAGTTTGCCGAGACCTCCGAGGCGCTCTACCTCACGCAGGGCTACCTTTACGACAGCGCGGAGCAGGCCGAGGAGCGCTTCAAGACCGAGGCGGGCGGCTTCATCTACTCGCGCTACGCCAACCCGACCGTCGCCATGTTCGAGGAGCGCATGAAACTCCTCGAGGGAGCCGAGGCGGCGCGCGCGACGGCCTCCGGGATGGCGGCGGTTTCCGCAGCTCTCCTCTGCTACCTCAAAGCCGGGGACCATGTCGTCGCCGCCAGGGCGCTGTTTGGCTCGTGCCTCTACGTCGTGCAGGATCTGCTGCCTCGGTTTGGCGTTGAGACGACGCTGGTCGACGGCCGCGACAACGACGCCTGGCGCCGTGCCGTCCGGCGCAATACGCGGGCGTTCTTCTTCGAGAGCCCGTCCAATCCCTGCCTGGACCTCGTCGACATCAGAACGGTGTCGGCCATCGCCCATGACGCTGGGGCGATCGTCGTCGTCGACAACGTCTTTGCCACCCCCATGCAGCAGCGCCCTCTCGCGCTTGGCGCCGATGTCGTCGTCTACTCCGCCACCAAGCACATCGACGGCCAGGGCCGCTGTCTGGGCGGGATCGTTCTCGGTTCGGCGAAATTTGTGAACGATCACCTGCACCCCTTCTACAAGCACACCGGCGGCGCCCTGAGCCCGTTTAATGCCTGGGTGATGCTGAAGGGACTCGAGACGCTGCCGCTGCGCGTGCGCGCCCAGTCCGACAGCGCGGCCCGCATTGCCGACCATCTGGCCGCGAGAGTAGGCGGCGGCATCACGCGCGTGCTCTACCCGGGCCGCGCCGATCACCCGCAGGCCGAGCTTGCCCGGCGGCAGATGAGCGGCGGCTCGACACTCGTCTCGTTCGAGCTTACGGGCGGCAAGGCGCAGGCCTTCCGCTTCCTCAATGCGCTCTCGATCATCCGCCTTTCCAACAACCTCGGCGACGCCAAGAGCCTGATCACGCATCCCGCCACCACCACCCACCAGCGCCTCAAGCCCGAGGCCCGCGCCGAGCTCGGCATCACCGATGGCCTCGTTCGCCTCTCGGTCGGATTGGAGGCGGCCGACGACCTGATCAGGGACATTGACCGGGGGCTCGCGGCGCTGGACAAGTGACGCAGGTCCAGCGCAGGTTGTCATCGGGGACCGAGACCATGTACGAAGCGATCACCCATGGCATCCGGGTCCGGGTCACGCCCCAGTTCATCGAGGATCGCTCCGATCCGGAGGAAGGCCAGTACTTCTGGGCCTACACCGTCGAGATCCTGAACGACGGCGCCGTAACCGTGCAGCTTAAGTCGCGCCGCTGGCTGATCACCGATGCCAACGGCCACCAGGAGACCGTTCGCGGCCCGGGCGTCGTCGGCGAGACGCCGATCCTGGCACCCGGACAGGCGTTCCGCTACACCTCCGGCTGTCCCCTGCGCACGCCGTCAGGCATCATGGTCGGCAGCTACCAGATGCAGCTCCCCGACGGCTCGCTGTTCGACGTTGCGATCCCGGCCTTCTCCCTCGACAGCCCCTACGCGAAGCGCAGCGTGAACTGAGGCGCCGCCCTGGGGCCGGGATCGCGGTTCATCCACTCACGAGCCAAGCCGCAACAGCCGGTCGGCATTGCCGTGCGCGAGCTTGGCCATGTCCGCGGGCGACAGCGACAGCCGGTCGAGGAACGCCCGGCCCTTGGCATTGCTCGCATAAGGATAGTCGACCGAGAACATGATCCGGTCGATGCCGAAGGTGAGCAGCGCCGCGAGGAACGGCGGCTCGGTGAAGACGCCGCTGGTGGTGATCCACACCTGTTCGGTCACCTGCTGGCCGATTGGCCGCCTGAGGTGCTCGATGTCGAGTGCGAACACGTCGTCGGCGCGCGCCAGCATCATCGGCAGCATCTCGCCCATGTGACCGATGATGATTTTGAGGCCTGGAAAGCGGTCGAGGGTGCCCGAAAGCACGAGACGCAGAATGTGGATGGCGGTTTCGGAGTGCCAGCCCCAGCCCGCGGTCTCCAGGACGCGCGCCGCGCCAGCCTCGAGGCCGCCGAAGTAGGCCTGCCTCACCGGTTCGGGCGCGAGGTGCGGGTGAATGTAGACCGGCACGTCGAGCTCGACCGCCTTGGCCAGGATTGGCCGGAACGCGGCATCGTCGAGGAACCGTCCGTTCGTGGTGCCGTTGATGTTGACGCCGACGAAGCCGAGTTCGCGCACGCAGCGCGCAAGCTCGTCCGCACAGGCCTCCGGGCTCTGCATTGGCAGCACGGCGAACCCCTTGAAGCGATCCGGATGCCGCGCGATCGCCGCCGCCAAGTGATCGTTCATCTCGCGCGCCATCGCGACGCCCTCAGCCCCCGCGACGAGATCCGGTCCTGGGCCCGTATTGGAGAGCACCTGAACGCTGATGCCTGCCGCGTCCATGTCGGCGAGCCGCCGCTCGCCGATCTCCGGCGCAAGCTCGAGCGGATTGGGACCATCCTTCGGCGCTTTGCGCGGCCTGAAGCCGCGCCGGCGGATCGCCTCCGGATCGATCCGGCGCACGAGATCCGGAACCGTGAAATGCTCTTCGAGTGCGACGACGCGCATGACCGCCTCCCGGGATCGATCCAGGACTGTCGCATCGGCGCGCTGTCCGCGGCAAGCCGGCGACGTTACGCGGCCTCGCCCACCCGTCTCGACGCACCCGACGGGATCAATTGCGCCTTTGCGCCGAACCCTCGCTCCGGATGGCGGCACGGGCGTCCGGCGACGGCAGCACGCCCACAATCCGCAATCCCCAAAAAACAAACGGCGCCCTCTCCGGGCGCCGCCGCGCGAACCAATCGGCATTGCGCTCGCGACGATGCGATCGTGAGTCCTACTTGGGCGCCAGGATCATCATCATCTGGTTGCGGCCTTCGAACTTCGGCTCGAACTCCACCTTGGCATAGGGCTCGCTGTCGGCCTTGACCCGCTGCAGGACCTCCATGCCGAGGTGGGTGTGGGCCATTTCGCGACCACGAAACCGGAGGGTTACCTTGACCTTGTCTCCTTCCTCGAAGAAGCGCCGCATGGCCTTCATCTTGGTCTCGTAATCGTGATCGTCGATGCCGGGGCGCATCTTGATCTCCTTGACCTCGACGACCTTCTGCTTCTTGCGCGCTTCCGCAGCCTTCTTCTGCTCCTGGTACTTGTACTTGCCGTAGTCCATGATTTTGCAGACAGGCGGCTGAGCGTCGGGTGAGATCTCGACCAGATCAAGCCCCGCTTCGAGCGCGCGGCTCGCCGCTTCGAGCTTCGGCACGATGCCGAGATTGTTGCCGTTCTCGTCAATGAGACGGACTTCGCGGACCCGGATCTGCTCGTTGATCCTCGGGCCGGTGTGTTCCCGCTCGGGCGCGGATCGCATGGGACGACGGATGGTAAAGTCTCCACTGGTTGTTGACGACAGCGCCGCTGTCTTGACGACAGCAGGCAGTAGCGCCGGCCGCCGCGCGCCACTTCATGCGGGCTTCGGCCGACGCGCGCGCCGACCTGCCGCGAACGCAATACAGCGGCAACTCGACGCAGATGACTGAGATTTGGCGGTTCGCTTGACCGAGTCAAGGGGCGAAACCACCAATCTGGTAAGGTTTCGTTCCGGCCGTTGCGTTGCTGAACCGCCGCGCGAGGTCCGCGCCAAGCAACCGATCGTAGACCTCGAGCGTCCTTCGCTTCATGGCCTCGAGCGAAAACCGGGCCGCCACATGCGCCAGTGCGCGTTCCCCCATCGCGCGCCGCTCACCATCCGAAAGCGCGAGCGCGCGGCCAAGCCGGTCTGCGAGCGCAACCGGGTCTGCCGGCGCCACCAGCCAGCCGGTGATTTCGGCAAAGGGGACCGCCGGTTCGCATAGAATGGTCTCCGGCGGGGCGCCGATATCGGTGGCAATGACCGGCGAACCGAGCGCCATGGCCTCGATCGCCGACCGTCCGAATGCCTCGGGTTCCGTCGACGCAACCACGGTGACGTGCGCCGCCAGATAGGCGGCAGCGATGTCCTCGACGTGGCCCACCAGATGAACGCGATCGGCAAGTCCGAGCGATGCGATCTGTCGGCTGAGCCCGGCGACGTAGTCGCTGCGGCCCTGCGCATCGCCCGCGAGCACGACGTGGGCATCGCCAAGTCCGCCCTCGCTCCGCAGCAACCCTGCCGCCTCGATCAGCACGCGTTGCCCCTTCCAGCCTGTGAGCCGTGCCGCGTGCAGCACGATCGGCGATGCCGCCGGAACGCCCCAGGCCGCACGCAGGCGCGCGACGCGTTCGCTTGCAACCGCCTTCGGACTGAACCGGCTGATGTCCACGCCGCGGTGGATGACCGTGACCCGCTCCTGCGGCGTGCCGTAGCGACGCCGGATCAGCTCGCCGGTATAATTCGAGTTCGCGATGACCATGTCGGCGCGCGCCATTACGCTGTTGTAGCGGCGCTTCAGGGGGCCGCTCTCCGCGTAGGCGCCATGGTAGGTTGTCACAAAGGGCACGCCCGCTCGCCGCGCCGCAAGGAGCGCGCTCCAGGCCGGCGCGCGGCTGCGCGCATGGACGAGCGCGACGCCTTCCTGTCCGATAAGTCGCCTGAGCGCCACGGCGTTGGTCAGCATCCGCAGCGGATTCTTGCTGCCGGCCGGAAACGGCACGATCAGTCCGCCAGCGTCGGTCACCCGGTCAGCGAGCCGGCCCCCTTCGGTAAGGACGAGGGCGCGCGCGCCCGCGCGCACGAGCGCCTCGGCGATCTCGATCGTCGAGAGCTCTGCCCCTCCTGTATCGAGCCGAGGAATGATCTGCAGTATGGTCGGCTGTCCGTGCGCCACCGCAAGCCCGCGCTGATGAAACCGGAAGGAAGCCTTAGGATGACCGCCGACGCACCGCAATTCGTCACAGTCGGCTCCGGCGCGGCCGAGCGCCGCATCGCCGTCATCCTGGACCGCCCGTCGCCGGCTGCGGTGGCTTCGGACGGAACGCCGCGCCCTGGCCTTGTCTGGCTGCCCGGCTTCAAATCGGAGATGACGAGCACGAAGGCCTCCGACCTCGCCGCGTTCGCCCGCGAGCATCGCCTGCCGATGACCCGCCTCGACTACTCCGGCCATGGCCGCTCCCCGGGGCGGATCGAGGAGGGCACAGTATCCCGCTGGCTGGAGGAGGTGCGCGCGGTGTTCGTCGGCCACACGGCGGGTGAGCAGATCCTGATCGGCTCGAGCATGGGCGGCTATCTGGCGCTCCTTCTCGTGCGCGCGCTGCAGCGTGAGGCTCCGGCCGAAGCCGCCCGCATCAAGGCCCTCGTTCTCATCGCACCCGCCTGGGACATGACGCGGCTGATGTGGCAACGCATGGGCGACAGCGCCCGCCGCGAGCTCGAGGCCACCGGCGTCTTCCTTCGCCCGTCCCGCTACGGCGACGGTCCTTATCCCATTACCCGCGCGCTGATCGAGGACGGCCGCCGCCATTGGCTCGCCGACGCTGCCTTCGATCCCGGACGGCCAGTCCACATCCTGCACGGTCTCGACGATCCGGACGTCCCCTGGGAGCACACGCTCGATCTCGTCGCTCACCTCGCCGGCGATTGGACCACCGTCACGGCGGTGCCCGATGGCGACCATCGGCTGTCGCGGCCGCAGGACCTGGAGCTGTTGCGCGGCGTCATCCGGCGCTTCATCGACGGCGATGCCACCGCCTGACGCGAGCGCCCGTCCGCCGCGCACCAGACCCACCGCCGCCTGCGAGCCGTCGCCGGCCGCCCGTCATTCCGCCGCTTTGGCCGCGGGCTCGACCGCCGCCCCGTCCCCCATGAGCGCGTCGATCTCGGCGGGCGTGAAACCGTGTTCGGCCAGGACTTCCCGCGTATGCTCGCCGAACACCGGAGCCGGCGCCGTGATCGCGGCCGGCGTCGCCGAGAACTTCACAGGAAAGCCGATGGTCTCGACGCGGCCCGCCACCGGATGATCGACCGCGCAGACCATCTCCCTCGCGTGCGTCTGCGGGTGAGAAAGCATCTCCTTGATCGACAGCACGGGACCGGCCGGGATGCCGGCCTTCTCGAGAAGGGCCAGCCACTCGCCTGTCGTCCGCATCCGAAAGCGCGCCGACAGGAGCTCGATCAGCTCAGGCAGATTCGCCATGCGGTCCTTGCCCGTCTTGAACCGGGCATCGTGCCCGAGCTCCGGCGCGCCCAGGATCTCGCACAGCATCGGATACATCTTCTGGTTCGACGCCCCGACGTTGATCCATCCGTCCTTTGTCTCGAAGGCCTGGTAGGGCGCGTTGAGGGGATGCGCCGACCCGAGCGGCCCCGGCGAGACGCCGGTCGCCAGGCAGATCGCCGATTGCCAGTAGGTGAGCGTCACCCCCGCCTCGTAAAGCGAGGTGTCGACGACCTGCCCTTCGCCGGTCTTGAGCTTGTGCGCGTAGGCCGCGCACACGCCCATGGCGGCAATGATGCCCGCGGTGATGTCGCACACGGGAGAGCCGACTTTGACCGGCGGCCGTCCCGGCCCCTCGCCCGTGATCGACATGAGCCCCGACATGCCTTGCGCGATGAGATCGTAGCCCCCTTGCGTCGACCAGGGGCCGGTCCGCCCGAAGCCGGACACCGCGCAGTAGATGAGGCCGGGATTGATCTTCTTGAGTTCGCTGTAGCCGAGGCCCAGCTTGTCGAGCGTGTCATGCCGGTAGTTCTCGATCAGCACGTCCGCGGTCCGCACGAGGCGTTTCAGCGCCTCTCGGCCGGCGGCCTTCTTAAGGTCGAGGACGATCCCGCGCTTGTTGCGGTTCATCATCATGTAGGCGGCGGACTCACCCTTGATGTCCGGCGGCAGCATCCGGCGCGTGTCGTCGCCGCCGTCCGCTTTCTCGATCTTGATGACGTCGGCGCCCATGTCGGCCAGCATCCGTGCGCAGGTCGGCCCCGCCATGACATGCGCCATATCGAGAACCTTCATGCCCTTGAGCGGGCCGTGACGCGGGGGAGCGGGCATCAACGAGTCTCCATGTGTTCGCGCTCGCCGGAGCGCTGCAAGCGTTCGGGGAATGGCTGCTGCATCACCTGCCTCAAGGTGCCGGAATGTGGGCGCTGCGGCAAGCCGATCAGGTTCGCACGGCGCGCTGTCAAGGATGTGGCGAACTCATCGACCGGATTGATTGCACATTTCGACCGGCCGGATATCGTTCCACCCTCGCGACGGGAGACACTGGCATGAATCGGCGCAAGTTCGTTTTTGCAGCCGCACTGGCGGCTGTCGCGGGACGTCCCTCGGCGGCATCGGCGCAGGCCGAGAAATGGCCTGAGCGGCCGGTGAAGCTGATCCTGCCCTATGCCCCAGGCGGCGCCACCGACCTGATCGGCCGTCCGTGGGCCGAGAAGCTGACGCAGGCATTCAAACAGCAGTTCGTCGTCGAGAATCGCGGCGGCGCTTCTGGCGTCATCGGCACCGAGGCCGTGGCCAAGGCCGCGCCGGACGGCTACACGTTCCTGCTGACGCCGAGCGCGCCGCTGACCGTGCAGCCGGTCATCCGCAAGACGCCCTATGATCCCGTGAAAAGTTTCATGCCCGTCGGCCGCGTTGGCGATCTCATCAGCGGCTTCGTCATTCATCCGGCAACAGGGATCAAGACCTTCCAGGAGATGATCGAGTTCGCCCGGAAGAATCCCGGCAAGCTCGCATATGGATCGGCGGGTCAGGGGACGTCATCGCACCTCCGGCTCGAGATGCTGAAACACAAGACGGGCGTCGACATCCTTCACGTCCCCTATCGGGGCAACGCCGACGCCCTCAACGACTTGCTTGCCAACAACGTTCAGATGATGAACGAAATCAACCCCATGCCGCATGTCCGCGCCGGCAAGCTGACGCTCTTGGACATCAGCCACCCCGAACGACACCCCGATTTCCCGAATACGCCGACGCTCTTCGAATTGGGCTACGGCGACGCCTACGTACCGAGCTGGTATGCCATCTGGGCGCCGGCCGGCACGCCGACGGCCATTGTCGAGCGGCTCAACGCGAAAATGGTGGAGATCGGACGGAGCCCGGAGATGCGACAGCTGCTCTTAGGGCTCAACGTCGCCATCACGCCGCAGAGCACCGCGGAGATCGCGCAGCACCTGGCAGCCGATATGGCCCGCACGGCCGCGCTCATCAAGCTGATCGGTCTCAAGGCCGAATAGCCCGCTTGCGGCGGGCCACGCCCTGCCCCGCCGCAATCCGCGCATGCCGGGCATGCCGTCGCGGAATCAGTGCACGCTTGCGATCTCGAGCTCTCCCTCGCGCGCGTGGCCGACGGCCGCCTGGCGGCTGTCGGTGAGCGCGATCGGGGTTCCGTCCGCCGCGTGCAACGCGAACAGATTGATCCCGTTCGGAAGGTCCTCGACAGTCGGGAACAAGGCCTTCGCCTCGTCCGTCGACATGATCCTGATGTAGGCGATCTGGCCACCGCCGAGCCGCGCCAGCTCGCGCTGGCTCATGATCGGCGCAAAACCACCGGCGCCAGCTTTGCGCTTGCTGCGCTTGTTGTTGGTATTCATGACGCCACTCCTTTCAGCTTGCCAGCCCCGAGGCACGTCACTTGGCGGCTACGGCGATGCCGCAATTGCGGATCATCCCCGCGCGCCAGGACTGCATCTTCGGGTGATTCGGTCGCGCTGGCTGTCACTCTTGGGGCTCAGGCCCTGGCTTTCTGCTGCGGCTGACCGATCTCGATCCGTCGGATATGGCGATCGGGCTCGTGACGCACCAGATCCACGGTGAGCAATCCGTTCTCAAGATTGGCTGACCGCACTTCGATTCCGTCGGCCAGCACGAAAGTCCGCTGGAACTGCCGCGCGGCGATGCCGCGATGCAGGAATTCGCGCGATTTGTCGTCTTCCTGACGACCTCGAACAAGCAGCTGATTGTCTTCGACCACGACTTCGAGCTGATCGCGCGTGAAGCCCGCCACGGCGAGCGTGATCCGAAGCATTTCGGGCCCCTGCTCGCTGCGCTGAATGCGCTCGATATTGTACGGTGGATAGCCGTCGGCCCCGTTTTTTCCCACCCGGTCGATCAGGCGCTCAATCTCTTCGAACCCCAGCAACAGCGGGCTCGACAGAAGCGTCATTCTCGTCATAGCGACAAAGTCCTCACTTCGAAGCGACTTTTGTGTCCCGGCGCTCCCTGGACATGCGCGCCCCAGGCGCCAGCCCCCTCTCCGAGGCGCTGACCGGCCGTTCTAGACCCCATATGGGAGCATCCCGGTTGAAAATCAACGCGCCCCATGTACAGGCGCCAAACAACGCCGGTCCCCCGGTCGCAACCCGGGCCTGCCACCTACCATCGTGCTTCAATGCCGGCACCCGCCGCCTGACGCGCCTCAGCGCTGCGACTTCTGCGCCAGTTCGCTCATCAACCGCCCAAGTTCCTGCGCCTGCTCGGTGTAGATCTTGATCTGCCGTTGCGCGAACCGGGTTTGGATTTCCAAGTAGTCTTTCAAGTCTTTGGCCCGCGCCAGCTCCGCTGCGAGCGCAAAGCTGGCGTTGATGTTCTCCTGTGCATAGCGCATGGTCCGGTTCTGGATTTCGACCGTTCCCGCCGCCATCGCTCCCGACGATTTGGCCACCATTTCCTGGGCCTGCTTCGCCATATCCATGAGCTGGGCGTAGGCCGCCCGAGCCTGTTCGACATTTCGCTCGGCGAGCTCACGCACCGCGGCCGGGATCTCGAACTGTGGGGTCTCGGGCATGGCAACCTCCCATCGTTAAAATGATGTTAGCACGCGCAGAACGCAGGGCGCACCCCGGTTGATGCGTTGCCGACCGTCCTGATCTCGCAGTGCAGCACCCCTCACGCGGCTGTGGGTTTTGCACAGCCGATGATTGTCGATCGGGCCGACTCAGCGGCCAATGTCAACGCCTTGAGCCAAGCGGCAGGCCCCCGTGACGCTGAAATCGAAAGTTGAGGACGCCGCCGCCCCGCCTCGCTTGCGGGCGGGCGAGCCTGCCGCTGCCGGTTCCGCCGGCACGCTTGCTGACGACACGCTGGCGGAGCTGGCGCACGAGCTTCGCACTCCCCTGGCCGCCATCCATTCGTTGGCCGACGTCATCGCGGCAGAGCGCTTCGGCTCCCTCGACAACGATATCTATCGCGATTACGCAGGGCGCATTCGCGACGCGGCACGCCACCTGCTCGACGCTGTCGAAAGCATGCTTGCGGTCTCGCCCGAAGATCCGATCGCCCGGCAGCAGATTGGCGACCTCACCGTTGACCTCAACGAGGTAGCCCGAACGGCGCACGCCATGCTGGCCGCGCTCGCCGAGCGCCGGTCGGCAAAGCTCGAGCTTCGCTTGGCTCCGTCCCTGCCGCTGGCGCTCGCCGATCGGACGGCGGTCACGCGCATTGCCATCAACCTTGGCCGCAACGCGCTGCGCCACACCCCCCTCGGCGCGACCGTCGCCCTGCGAACGGGCACGGCGGCGGACGGCGCGATCTGGCTCGAGATCGAGGATGACGGACCGGGACTTCCGCCGGCAGTCGCGGCGGCCTATCCCGGAAGAGATGCCGCCAGTGAGGCGGATGCGGCAGCAGCCTCTGCCGAGGGAACCCCGACCGGGCGCGGTCTCCCCATGGTCCGCCGGCTCGCCGCGGCCAACGGGGCCTCGCTGTCGTTCCCGAAATCGTCCGCCACGGGGACCCGTGCCCGACTGACGTTCGCCCGAGGTCGCCTGCTGACACAGGGCTGAGGCCTTCCGAGGGCCCGCTTGCAGCGCGCTGCTCTGCGCGGCCCGTCGCCGGCAGTTGCTGTCAGCACGTGCCTGGCACTAAGCTCGCCGCCGAGATTGTCTTCGACAAACGACGAGGGAAGGTGGCACCCATGGCCGCGACCATGACGGAAGACGAGCACGCCCGGGAGATTTCCAGCGGTTGGCAGAATGAGCTCTACGATGCGCTGCGCCGCCACGACGTGACCCAGTTCTCCTACGTTCCCGATGCCGGCCATCGCATCTGCATCGATCGCTCGATCGCGGACAAGGATGTGCACTCCGTGGCGCTGACGACGGAGGAGGAGGGGGTGGCGCTTGCCTGCGGCGCGCACCTTGGCGGCAAGCGGTCGGTCCTCCTCATGCAATCCTCCGGCCTCGGCAACTGTGTGAACTTTCTGTCGATGGTCCAGGGCGGACGCTTTCCCTTCCTCACCATCCTGTCCATGCGCGGCGACTTCGGCGAAGGCAATCCGTGGCAGATCAGCATGGGCCAGGCGACGCGGCCGCTGCTGCAGACCATGGGCTTCATCGTGCTCGAGGTGACCAAGCCCGCGGAGGTCGTGCCGACCGTCGATGCCGCGGCCAACATGGTCTGGAAATCGGGACAGGCGGTCGCCATTCTGCTCACGCAGAAGCTGATCGGCGCCAAGGCTTTTTGACGCCGCGTATCCCTCGACCCGAGGACGGCGCATCCCCCAAACTGAGAGCGAGAGCAAAGATGTCCAAGCCCCCGGAGCGCACGGCCGGACCGCGCTACACCCTCGACCGCATCACGGCCGTTCCGGCGATCGTCGGCGACGCCAGCGATTTTCTGATCATCGGCGGCCTCGCAGGCGCCGCCAAGGACATGGCCGCATTGACCAATGACGGACCGAATTACTACGGCCTCGCAGGCGCCATGGGCGCGGCCGTGATGATGGGCCTCGGACTTGCCCTCGCCCGACCCGACAAGAAGGTTCTCGTTGCGACCGGCGACGGCGAGCTGCTGATGAATGTCGGAGCCCTGGCCACGGTCTCGCTCCTTAACCCTCCGAACTTGCGCATCCTGTGCATCGATAACGGCCACTATGGCGAGACTGGCTATCAGAAGAGCCACACCTGCCTTGGCGTCGACCTGGAGCAGATGGCGATCGGCGCGGGCATCAAGGCAACCTGCTCCGTTGAGAAGGAGGCCGATCTCGCCAAAGGCGCCAAGATGCTGCGCGAGGCGAATGGCACGTGCTTCGTCCTCCTTCGCGTGAAGCCCACCGATGGCCCCAAGGTCAAGCGCCTGATGGACCCGGCCGCCAGCCGTGTGCGCTTCCGCCTGGGCACGCTCGGCCAGCCATGAGACAGGATCAGCGAAATTGCCGCCCCGTGCTTCGATGAGGTGCCCGGGTCGCAGAAGCGCCATTTGCAACATCAGTTGCACTGATCGTCGGCGAAGCAGCGCGGAAACGGAAAGCGCGCCGCGTGCGCAGAGTGCTGGAGCGGACCGCACGCCGCACAAGCGCCCGCGATGCGGGCCATCGCCGGACCGAAAGGCGCAGTCGGGCGATTGACGCCGTCGCCTGCGGACCGCGAGGCGCTTCCGGGCCACGGGCTGGCAGCCCGCTCAGAGCTCCAGACTGGGCGGTCCGCCCCAAGCCCTGCTGCCGTCTGACCTGACGCAGGGATCATGCCGCGCGGCCGCCGCGCGCCTTGCTTCGTCTCCAGATCTGCCGCCGCGCGCTCACGCGCGACGGCGCTTCGCCTCGGCGCGGCGCGCATGAAGGATCGGCTCGGTGTATCCGTTCGGCTGCTCGCGACCCTTGAAGACGAGATCGCACGCGGCCTGGAACGCGATCGAGCGGTCGAAGTCGGGCGCCATGGGCCGGTAGACCGGATCACCTGCGTTCTGCCGGTCGACCACCGCCGCCATCCGCTTCATGGTCTCCATCACCTGCTCGCGGCTGACAATGCCATGACGCAGCCAGTTGGCGATGTGCTGGCTCGAGATACGCAGCGTCGCGCGGTCTTCCATGAGGCCGACGTTGTTGATGTCCGGCACCTTCGAGCAGCCGATGCCCTGATCGACCCAGCGCACGACGTAGCCCAGAATCCCCTGCGCGTTGTTGTCGAGCTCGCGCTGGATGTCCTCGGACGACCAGTTCACGCCCTCGGCGACGGGAATCCGCAGGATGTCGTCGAGGTTCGCGCGCGGGCGGCGTTTGAGTTCGTCCTGCCGCTTGCGCACGCACACCTTGTGATAGTGCGTTGCGTGCAGCGTCGCCGCCGTCGGCGAGGGCACCCAGGCCGTGCTCGCGCCGGCGATCACATGGCCGATTTTCTGCTCGAGCATGGCGGCCATGAGATCCGGCATCGCCCACATGCCCTTGCCGATCTGGGCATGACCCGGCAGGCCGCACGCGAGCCCGACGTCGACGTTCCAGTCCTCATAGGCCTTGATCCAAGGCTCGGCGCGCATATCGGCCTTGCGGACCATCGGGCCCGCCTCCATCGACGTGTGGATTTCATCGCCGGTTCGGTCGAGGAAACCGGTGTTGATGAAGAAGATGCGGTGGCGCGCGGCGCGGATGCACTCCTTCAGGTTGACGGTGGTGCGCCGCTCCTCGTCCATGATCCCCATCTTGATGGTATGACGGGGCAGATCGAGCATGTCCTCAACGGCATCGAAGAGGCTGTTGGCAAACGCTACCTCCTCGGGGCCGTGCATCTTGGGCTTCACGATGTAGATCGACCCCGTCCGGCTGTTCCGAAGGGCGCCGCGGCCCTTCAGATCGTGCAGCGCGATCAGACTGGTGATCGCGGCATCGAGGATGCCCTCGGGCGCCGGATGTCCGTCGCGATCGAGGACGCCTTCATCCGTCATGAGATGGCCGACGTTGCGCACCAGCATGAGGCTGCGGCCGGGAAGCGTGAGGCTCCTGCCGCCGGGAGCCGAGTAGGTGCGGTCGGGATTGAGGCGGCGGGTGACCAGTTTCCCGCCCTTCGCGAAGGTCTCCGTCAAGGTACCCTTCATGAGCCCGAGCCAGTTGCGGTAGGCCGCAACCTTGTCCTCGGGATCGACGGCCGCAATCGAGTCCTCCAGGTCCATGATCGTCGTGAGCGCCGCCTCAAGGACGATGTCGGCGACGCCAGCCTTGTCGGCCGCGCCGATGGCGCTCGTGCGGTCGATCACGATCTCGATATGCAGACCGTTGTTTTCGAGCAGGATCGTGTCGGGAGACTCGGGCGCGCCAATCCAGCCCTTGAGCTTGGCCGGATCAACCAGGTCTGCGGCGGTGCCGTCGCGCAGCGTTACGGCGAGTCGGTCCCCGGTGACGGCGTAGCGCGCCGCAGCGGCATGCGAGCCTCCGCGCAGCGGCGCGGCTTCATCGAGAAAGCGGCGGCCCCAGGCGATGACCTTGGCGCCGCGAATTGGGTTGTAGCCGCCGGCCCGTATGGCGCCGTCCGTCTCCGGGATCGCGTCCGTGCCATAGAGTGCGTCATAGAGCGACCCCCAGCGGGCATTGGCGGCATTGAGCGCGTAGCGGGCGTTCATGACCGGAACGACAAGCTGCGGCCCCGCAATCGACGCGATCTCGCGATCGACGTTCCGAGTGTCGACCGTGAAGTCAGGTCCCTCCGGCGCGAGATATCCGATCTCGGCGAGCATCGCCTTGTACGCCGGCATGTCCACCGGTTTACCGGCGCGATCCCGGTGCCACCGATCTATCTGCTCCTGCAGCGTGCGCCGGCGCCGGAGCAGCTCTCGATTGCGACCTGCGAACGTGTGCACCAGCCGATCAAGCGATTGCCAGAAGCGGCCTCTGTCGATCCCGGTCCCCGGCAGCGCTTCCAGATCGATGAAATCGGCCAGAACCTTGGCGACCTTGATGCTGACGGAGGGCTCTCTGACGGCTTGGTTCATTCGCGTGTTCCTGCATGGCCTGCCCGCCTCACCGGTGTCTGCGACCGCGGGCGCGTGCGTGATTCCTTTGCTGCCAACCGCTGCAAGCGCCCGCGACGGCGCCCGCAGCGCGTGGCGGCCGAAAAGCGGATCGTTGCGCCCCGGCATCGACCCGACCCGGGCTAGCTGCGGCCCTCTGCACCGTTCGGGCTCGCCGCGATGGTGTAGCGCGTGGTGGCGCGATAACGGCTTGCTTGCGCCCGCTCATGCCAGACGCGGGTCGCCTCCGCGCGATCCTCGAAGGGGCCGGCCACCTCGAGCGTGCCGTGAACGACCTTGGTGAAGCTGTGATCATGATAATCGCCGCCGATCACCCAGAATTGCGTCTTCATTTTCCTCTCCCTTTATGGTGCGTGCGTTGCATCCGGGGTAGCGGGCAGCGTGCGGGTTGATTCGGCAGGCTGCCCGCGTTCCGGTCATTCGGCCGCAATTGCCTTGGGCCGGACATGGAACTGCTCGGCCTCGGTCGAGCCGGCCATGGCCGTGGTCGACGACTTCCCGGCCGAGATCGCCATCGATACGGCGTCGAAATAGCCCGTCCCCACCTCGCGCTGATGGCGCACGGCCGTGAAGCCCTCCGCTGCCGCCGCGAACTCGCGCTCCTGCAATTCGGAGTAGGCGCCCATGCCGCGGCGGGCGTAGCCCTTCGCCAGTTCGAACATCGACAGGTTGAGCGAGTGGAAGCCGGCAAGGGTTACGAACTGGAACTTGTAACCCATCTCGGCGATCTGCTCCTGGAAGCTCTCGATGGTCCTCGGATCGAGCTTCGCGCGCCAGTTGAACGACGGCGAGCAGTTGTAGGCGAAGATCTTGCCCGGATACTGACGGCGCACCTCGGCTGCGAACTCGCGGGCCTCGCCCAGGTCGGGCGTCGAGGTCTCCCACCAGATGAGGTCGCAATAAGGAGCATAGGCGAGACCGCGCGCGATGGCGTGCTCGACCGAGTGGGTATTCCCCTGCTTGAGCCGGAAGAACCCCTCGGGCGTCCGCTCGCCGGAAATGAAGCGCGCGTCATAGTCGTCGATGTCCGACGTGATGAGCGTTGCGGAGTGCGCGTCGGTCCGCGCCATCACGATGGTGTCCGTGCGCGCGATGTCTGCCGCAAGCCGTGCCGCATTGAGTGTGCGGATGAAGGTTTGCGTCGGCACGAGCACCTTGCCGCCGAGATGCCCGCACTTCTTCTCCGAGGCGAGCTGATCCTCGAAATGCACGCCCGCGGCACCCGCTTCGATCATCGACTTCATGAGCTCGAAGGCATTGAGGGGACCGCCGAAGCCCGCTTCCGCATCTGCCACGATCGGCGCCAGCCAGTACGTCGAGGTGTCCCCCTCCAGATGCGCGATCTGATCGGCGCGCAGGAGCGCGTTGTTGATGCGCCGGACCACCTCGGGAACCGACGAAGAGGGATAGAGCGACTGGTCGGGATACATCTGCCCGGCGTTGTTGGCATCCGCCGCCACCTGCCAGCCGGACATGAAGATCGCCTCAAGACCGGCCTTCACCTGCTGCACGGCCTGGTTGCCGGTGAGCGCGCCGAGTGTTCGCACGAACGGGCGCTCGTGCAGCAGCGTCCAGAGGCGATGCGCACCGAGGCGGGCCAGCGTGTGCTCGATATGGATCGAGCCGCCGAGCCGCTTGACATCGTCGATCGTGTAGTCCCGCCGGATGCCCTGGTAACGGGCTTGGTTCCCAATCATTCTGTGCCCCTGCTGCTGTCCCTTCGCCGCGCGGTTGCGCCGCGTCATTTCAGTTCTTCACAAGTTCGGGATAGCCGAGGCAGCTTTTGCGTTGCAAGAAGATATTGTTATAGCGTAGAAATGTTGAAATGTTACAGTCTCTCAACACACATACGATTGTAAATTGTAAATATTTGAAAGCTCGGGAGGCCACGGCTCATGCGATCCATGCACATCGGCGGCAAACTGCGCCGCCTCAGACAGGAACGACGGCTCACCCAGGCCCAGATGGCCAGCGAGCTCGAGGTATCCCCGAGCTACCTCAACCTCCTCGAAAGCAATCGACGCCCCGTGACGGCGCGGGTGCTGCTGCGACTGGCCGACAAATTCAAGGTCGAGATCGGCAGCCTCGTTGCCGACGATGACGAGCGGCTCGCGTCGGAACTCATGGAGGCGCTCTCCGACCCCGTCTTCGAAGAGCACGATGTCAAGGCGAGCGATGTTCGAGACCTGGTGACGACGCTGCCGGCCGTCGGACGGGCGCTGATGGCGCTCTACCGATCCCATCACAACAGCTCCGCGGGCGCGATCGGTGACGGCTCCGACGGCGCGAGCGAGCAAGGGCTCGTCAGCCTGCCGTCGGAGGAAGTGACCGAGCTCATCCAGCAGAAGCTCAACCATTTTCCCGATCTCGAGAAGGCAGCGGATGCGCTCTGGCGCGACTGCGATCTCGCCCTCCACACGCTCCACCATGACCTCATTCGTGTTCTGCTCCAGAAATTTGCGGTCCAGGTCGAGATCGTCCCGGCGGGCCGGATGCCGGGGCTGTTGCGCAACTACAATCCGCTGACACGCCGTCTCGAACTGTCCGAGATGCTGCCGCTGTCGAGCCGCACGTTTCAGATCGCCCATCAGATCGCATTTCTCGGGCATCGGCCGCTGCTTGAGCGCATCTCGGCGGCCGGAAGGCTGACATCGGCTCAGTCCGACGCTCTCGCGCGCACGGCGCTCGCCAATTACTTCGCGGCTGCGGTGATGATGCCCTACGACCGGTTCCTCGAGGCTGCCCGTCAGTCGCGCTACGACCTCGATGTGCTTCAGGCTCGCTTCGGCGTGTCGTTCGAGCAGGTCTGTCATCGCCTGACCACGCTGCGCCGTCCGGGCAACGAAGGCATCCCCTTCCACCTCGTCCGGGTCGACATCGCCGGCAACATTTCCAAGCGTTTTTCGGCCTCGGGCATCCGCATCGCGCGCTTCGGCGCGGCATGCCCGCGCTGGAACGTCTACGATGCCTTCGCGACCCCGGGCATGATGCGGGCGCAGGTGAGCCGAATGCCCGACGGGCAGACGTTCTTCTGCATTGCACGCACCGTCGGCGTTCCGGGTCACCGCGCCATGCGCGGCGGACTGCCGCAACGCACCGAACGCCGCGCCATTGCGCTCGGCTGCGCCGTCCGTTTTGCGCGCGACATCGTCTATGCCGACGGCTTGCATCTCGACGAGGAGCAGATCGTGACGCCGATTGGCGTCTCCTGCCGGACCTGCCCGCGCAGCGATTGCGCGGATCGGGCGACGCCGTCGCTCGCCCACAGGCTCGACATCGACGAGAACCGCCGCGGCTACTCGCCGTTCATGTCGGCGCAGGCCGACTGACGAGGGGCGATCGCCGGACCCGAACGTCCCGAGCCCCGCGCCGCCGCGCTCCTGCAGGTTTGCTCAGCCCTTCGCCTTGGCGCGGTTCCGTTCAAGCCACAGCTCGACCATCGCAACGGTCTCGTCGACCACCGGATTGCGCATCCCTTTCGAAGCCGCGATGAGCTGCACGAGCTTGTCGACACGCTCGATGTTCGGCGCGCCGGCGGCCAGCGCCCGCGCCGCCGACGACGGGCTGCCGAGCGAAAGCGCGGCCTGAGCATACTTTTCGAACGGCACGAGGTCGCTCGGTTCGGCGCCGAGCATGACGCACAGCCGAACCACCCAGTCATAGACCTCCTTCGAGGCCGCCAGATCGCTGTGCACGGCGTCCTTGATCGGTCGCATCCCGTCCTTCTGGACGCAGCGGTAGTTGCCGGCGAGCAGCATCGCCCACTTGGCGAGCGGCACGAAGATCGACTCGTGCACCTTGAGCTTGACCGGCAGCTCGATGCGTTCGCCGCCAACTTCGAAGCGCGAGGCCTGAATGTCGGCCTCGAGCTGACGCAGAATTGCAGTATGGGCCTCGCTCTCGAAGCGTGCAGCCTTGAAGTTCGTCGGCAGGCGCACCTGCAGCACGTTGACCTTCTCCTCGGGCGGCCGGAACGCTTGCGGATCGGGACTGCACAGGGTCATCAGCTTCGGATCGAAACTGTCCCACACTGTGGCATCGGCGAAGCAGGATCTGAGCGACGCGGTGTCGAGGCCCGGAATTCGCTTCAGATAGGGCAGCGGCGGCATGTTCATGATCGACATGGCCGGAACACGCGCCTTGACGATGCGCTCGAGGAGCGCGCGCACCTCGGGCTGGCGATATTGCGGCTCCTGCATGGCGAGCGCGACCATGTCATATTTTGCCGGATCAGCGTCGGCCGGTCCGCCAGCCGTCAGCCGGCCTGGCAGCGATTTGGAATTGAGCTCCACCAGACCTTCGCGTCCCTTGACCGGAATGCGGACGATCGCCCCCACGGAGTTCATCAGCTCCGCCTCGGCCGGCAGGCAGATCAGATGCGTGTCATGGCCCGCGAGCGAGATTTTGCTGCCGAGGAGCGAGCCGTAGGACGCGCCCAGGATGAGGATGTTGAATTTCTTAGCCATGTCGCGGACGCTCCCCTGATGTTTCTAGCCGGCGTCTGTGCGGACCCGATCGCCGTCGGCGATGCCGGGTGCGGTCACAGAATGAGGGTGATTGTCGCAGTCGCGGGCCACGCTGACAACGTCGCGCGCGGCACGGCGCGTCCCTGCCGGCGGAGTCCAGCGGTGCGGTCGCCGCGGCCCGCCAACCGCGCGCCCATCCGGCTTGGCGCGCCGCCTTCGTCTCGCCCGCGCGATTGTGCATGCGCGAGAGGCGATGCTGCATGTGCGATCTGGCCGCGAGAAGGAGATCACTCGGCCGCCGCCAGCAACGGCCCCTCGTCCACCGGAAGGCCGAGCGCGCGCCGGATCGACTTGTGATAATGCGCCAGCGCCGGCTCATTGCGTCCATAGACGATGTGGCTCTGCGCGCCCGACCCGAACCCGATCTGCATCGTGCGGCCAGCCGGAAAATCCTCGGTCGTGACGACGCGGATGACGAGGTCCATGTTCTTCTGCCAATGAATCCGCTCCTCCTCCGACTCGACGGGTTTCGGGATGTAGAGCGAGGACTCCATGACGGCGCGATCCGGGCGGCCGTCGACGGGAAAGATGCGGAAGACCTCCATGTGGTCGCCTTGCGGAATGAACAGGGTGTTCGCGAACATCGAGTAGACGACGGCGGTGTTCCACATGAAGTCCCATTCGGACTCAGGCATTGATTTCAGCCGTTCGAGCTTGGTGCGCGCGAACGTCAGCCGGAAGTTCGGTCCAAAGGGTTCGAAATCCCCGACGTTGGTATGCAGGATTGGGCCCAGCGAGTTCTTGTGCAGAAAGCCGATGTGGTAGCTTTCGTGGAAGGTGTCGACGAGGATCTTCCAGTTCATCGTCTCGTGCGTGACGCACCGGTCGAAGAAGTGATAGCCTTCGAGCTTCCACGCCGCCAGGTCGGGCCCCATTCCGCCGAGCCAAGGTTCGATGTCGAGATCGGTCGATCCGTCGGGTGCCGGTGTCGGAAGCACCCACACCATGCCGTACTTCTCGGCGAGCGGCAGCGGCGTAAGCCCCGGGCGCTCCGCCCGTACCCCGGGAAAGGCGTGCTCTTCCGGCAGCCCGCGCAGCACTCCGTCGTTGCCGTATGTCCACCCGTGGTAGGGGCAGGTGAACGTGGCGGACTTGCCGCAGCCCTGGGCGACCTTGGCACCCCGGTGGCGACAGGCATTGAGGAAGGCGCGAAGCACGCCATCCCGCCCGCGGGCGATCAGGATCGGCACGCCGGAATAGTCATCCGTGCGGTAAGAGCCGGGCGAAGGCCAGTCGCAGGAGAATCCCATCACGAGCGGACGCTTGCGGAAAAGGATCTCTTCCTCCCGCTTGTGCCGCTCGGGACACGTGTAGGCGGTCACCTCGTTGCGCCACGGCGCATCCGCCATCATCGTCGTGTTCGTCTCGACATAGTGAAGGAGGCGCTTGAGGACCTTGATTTCGGTTTCTCTGTTCATGACGCCCGTCCCGATCCGCGCGAGCTGTTCCATCGAGTGTGGGGGCGAAGCGTAAGGCGCGCCCTCGCGCTTTGCCAAGTGCGACAGCAGCGCCTATGCTGGTTCTTGTCGCAATCGCCGAACGAGGAGCGCGCGATGATCACGGCCATTGTCCGCTTCAGGCTTCCAAAGGACGTGACTGCCGCCAGGGCCGCTGAGCTCTTTCAGGGCTCGGCGCCGAAGTATCAGGGGCTCTCCGGGCTCGTCCGCAAGTACTATCTCTTCGACGCGGAGACCGCGACGGGCGGCGGTGTGTACCTGTGGGAGAGCCGCGAGGCGGCGGAGGCGGTCTACACCCCGGCGTGGCGTCGCATGATCGCCGAACGCTACGGCGCGGAACCCGACATCCAGTTCTTCGACACGCCCGTTGTCGTCGATAACGCGACCGAGGAAGTCCTGGTCGCCGCGGAATAGCCTGGAGACGTCGCCCCAGGTGGGCAGTTGGCCCCGCCGCATTCGGCCGGCGGGCCGGCAGCCGAGTCCGGCGGACCTGCAGCAAGCCTGCTCCGCGCATCTCCCGCCGCCGCCCGTCATCGTCACCCGTGGCGGCGGGTTGGATGTCCGCTCGTTCTTGTCGCGGCGTGGCGGGATCGCGAGGACCGGCCTCGCGAACCCTTCGAAGGTTGATGGACGGATGGCTGCAGAGCCGAGCGTGACGCAAACTCGGCCCGAATGTGTCGGGCGAGTTCTTCCGCGGTTGCCGAGACGCCGCGCCTCGGCACATGCAGATTGATCGCGAATTCGGGCAGTTCGGGAAGATCAGCCGCATCATCCAGAATGTCGAAGCCGCGCGGTACCGTCTCGCGCAGCAGAGCCCCGACGCTTATTCCTGCGCCGATGGTTGCATTCACCGCGTCCTGATTGGCGACCTCGAGAACGATGCGCCACTCCCGCCCGGCCCGGCGAAGCGCCTCCATCAGCACCGGACGAAAGCGGCATGTGCGGGCGCCGACCGCGATCGGCAGCGGATTGCGCCGGTGCGCCACGCTGCCGGGCGCGGCGAACCACACGAGCCTGTCGACGTGAAGCGTCTCGCAAGGACGCTGCGGCTCGCCCACAAGGTCTGTCGTCAAGGCAAGATCGACGGCCGCGTTATCGAGATCCTCCATCAGTTCATGCGAGTTATGCGTGTTGAGACTGACGCGCACGTGCGGCCAGTTGGCATTGAAGCGGCGCAGGATTTGCGGCGCATATGTGGGGATCAGATCGACCGGGATGCCGAGGCGAACCTCGCCGTCGAATGCCGGCTCCGTCATGCGCTCCATGATCGCATCGTTCATGGCGATGAGCCGCTGCGCCTCGCCGAGCAGCAGCTCGCCGGCGGGTGCCAGCATCAGCCGCTTGTGCTGACGCTCGAACAACGGCTTGCCGAGCAAGGCCTCCAGCCGGCGGATCTGCAGGCTCACAGCGGCCTGCGTTCGGTTGAGATGGCGCGCCGCAGCCGTCACGCTGCCGGCATCGACGACGGCGACGAAGGCGCGCAGCAGGCTGAGATCGAGATCGCGGATCATGCTCGCTTCAATAAATCTCGTTTATATTAATTATTATAAACATTCCATTTATTTATGCAAAGAGGTGATTTATGGTTCACGCACCGTGACAACACGAACAATCATCATGAGCAAAAGAGACGATCCATGAGACCGCTGACCAGCATCGGCCTTGACGCCGGGCCGTACAAGCAAGGCTCCCTTTCGAACAGCTTCTTCCAGCGCGTCCAGGCGCTCGCCGGACAGCTGATGCTGATGCTCGAGATCGCCCATGAGCGCCGGCAGCTCCGCTCGCTGGACGACCGGATGCTGAAGGACATCGGCCTCTCGCGCTGCGACGCGGAGCGCGAAGCCATGCGCTCGATCCTGGACTTGCCGGACATCCGCCGCGGCTGGTGAGGCAGCGCCGCGGCGGCTCGACGCTGGCTCCGAGCGCGCCGGCCATCGGACTGCCGGCGGGCGGACAAGCGCGCCATCGCAAGTGGTGATCGGGACGCCGCTGCGTCAGGCTCTGTTGCCGGCGAGCACCTTGCGCGAAATGACGACGCGCATGATCTCGTTGGTGCCCTCGAGGATCTGGTGCACCCGCAGGTCGCGCACCAGTTTTTCGAGGCCATAGTCCTTCAGGTAGCCATAGCCGCCATGCAACTGCAGCGCCTCGTTGCAGATGCCGAACCCGAGGTCGGTTGCGTAGCGTTTCGCCATTGCCGAGTACATCGACGCCTGCGGATCCGCCCGGTCGAGCGCATCCGCGGCGCGATAGATCATCAGTCGGGCGGCCTCGAGGTCGGTCGCCATGTCGGCGATCTTGAATTGCACCGTCTGGAGGTCGGCGAGCGACTTGCCGAACGCCTTGCGCTCGAACACGTAGGCGCGCGCCTTGTCCAGTGCAGACCAGGCGGCTCCGAGCGAGCAAGCGCCGATGTTAATTCGCCCGCCGTCGAGACCCGCCATGGCGAAGCGGAAACCGTCCCCTTCGCGGCCCCCGACGAGATGGCTGGCTGGAATGCGAACGTTCTCGAGTATGACCTGGCGCGTCGGCTGCGCGTTCCAGCCCATCTTGCGCTCGTTGTTCCCGAAGGAGAGGCCGGGCGTTCCCTTCATCACTCCGAAGGCGGAGATGCCATTGGCGCCTTCGCCGCCGGTGCGCGCAAAGATGAAATAGAAGTCCGACGTGCCGGCGCCTGAGATGAATTGCTTGGTGCCGTTGAGGATGTAGTCGCCACCGTCGCGGCGCGCGGTGGCGGCGAGCGCGGCCGCGTCCGACCCCGCGCCGGGCTCCGTCAGGCAGTAGCTCGACAGCCATTCCATCGAGGCGAGCCGCGGCATCCAGTCTCGCACCTGCTCGGCCGTGCCGTACTTGGCAACCATCCAGGCCACCATGTTGTGGATCGAGATGTAGGAGGAAATGGCCGGACACCCGTAGGCCAGCGCCTCGAAGACCAGCGCGCCGTCGAGTCGCGAGAGTCCCGCTCCTCCCTGCTCGGCCGGCACATAAATCGACGCCATTCCGAGCGATGCCGCCTCGCGAATGACATCCACCGGAAAGTGGCACGTCTCGTCCCACTCCGCCGCCCCCGGCGCGATGCGCTCGCGCGCGAACGTGAGGGTGGTGTCCTGGATGGCGGACTGGTCCTCGGTCAAGGCGAAGTGCATGGGTGCGCCCCGAAGCTCTGGTTGCTCCGCGTCTTATGACGCGGTCCGATCGCCGAGACAATGCGGGGCTGGTGACGCGCGCCGCCGATGACCGGCCGCCACGTCGCCGGCATCGTCGGCGGGCGCGCAGGGCGGCCGACAGCCGCGCGGTGCATCCCGCCCATTGCGCTCAGGGCATGCCAAGCGAGGCCAATCGGGACTCCCGACGCGCCGAGCTGTCGGTCGCGCCAAAGGGTTGCCCGTCAAATTGTTCTCCGGCGTAGAATCGCCTACCCACGCCCTTCGTCAATCGGAGGACGCGCATGGCCGAGTTCCTGGCAATCGCCAACCGCAAGGGTGGCGTCGGCAAATCGACGATCGCGGTGATGCTCGCGCATGCTGCGGCAGCCTGGGGACGCCGGCGCGTTCTGGTCATGGACCTCGACACGCAGTGCAACGCCTCGCTCATGCTCGTCGGCGGCGAGGGCTGGAGCAGGGCGCGGCGAAGCGGTCGCACCATCGCCGACTACTTCTTCGACAGGTTCGACAAGGCGGCGGAGGACGAGGCGCACTATGTGATCGCCAACGCCGGCGACGTCGCGCACCCCCGATCGGCGGCCGGACAGGTCGCGCTGCTCCCGGGCTCGCTCTTGCTCGAGGACGTGCAGGGAACCCTCTATCTGAAGCAGGCCAAGACGGGACGGGACCCGGATGCGGTCGCGACCGAGGTGCGCGCGCGCATGCGGCGGCTCATGAAGCATTTCGGGCTGGACTACGATCTCGTCATTCTGGACTGCCCGCCGGGACTGTCGTTTGCAGCACTTGCCGCCCTCGATCTCGCTGACAAGGTCGTCGTGCCGTTCCGTCCCGATTTCGTCTCTCAGTTCGCCATCGACCGGATCGCACTGCTGATCGAGCGTGTCGAGACGGCCGATCAGCTCGACACCATCCCGATGGCTGAGCGCCGGTATGCCTGCCTCCCGAACTATCTGCGCCACACCGGCCGCGAGAGGCTTCTTATCGAGCAGATGGCGCTCGATCACCCGATGCTCAAATCCTCGCTCCCGCTGCTCGATAGCGTCGCCCGGGCATTCGACTGGGACGAGCCGCGCAAGTCGATGGAGCACAAGTTCGGCGACGCGCTCCCTCACCTGAAGGCGCTTTTCGATGAGGTTGTCGGCCCTTCGCCGCCGCTCGCACAGACGGGATGAGGACCGCATGGCAAGAAGCGTGAAGTCGCTCTCGGGCGCGGACAAGAATGCCTACATTGCGCGGGTTGTCAGGGATGAGCTTGGCGCCGAGCATGCGCTGGCCGAAAAAGTCATCGACCGGCTGGGTGACGAGGTGACACGGCTCTGGGTCAAGGTCGAGGCGCTGATCGACGAGACCGCAGGCAGCCGGGATTCAGGACCGCCGGAGCCCGCGATCGGCCATGACGAGTTCGACCCGTTCCGCCCGAATGTCGTCGTCGAGCTGCGCCGGCACGGCCGGGAAGGCGCGATGGCGGCGCTTTCGTCGATCCAGGCCGTCGATCAGCTCAAACGGCTGGCGCGCGAGCAGCAGCTCGGCATTGATCCTGCGTTGCACCATGCCGAGGACGTGCGGCTGGCAATCCTTGCCGCAGCCGAGCGCCGGGTGGCGGGCCGGCGCGCAGCGGCGAGCTGAGCGCACGTCTCAGTCGGACTCTTTCGCGGGATCGCGCATCAGGTAGGCCAGCGGCGCGGCGGCAGTCGCGGTGAACGCAAAGAGATAGAACGCGTTGATGTAGCCGATCATGGCCGCCTGGCGCTGCATCTCGCCCGCAATCGCGGCAAGCCCGCGCGGACTCTCGAGGCTCCAGGTGCCGAGAACTCCCGGCATCGCCAGAATCTTGTTGAAGTGGCTGATGGACTCCGCCATCTCCGCATAGCTCGCAGTCGTCGAGCGGATGAGCAGAACCACGGACACGGAGATGAAGAAGCTCGATCCGAAATTGCGAACGAGATGAAAGAAGGCCATGCCTTCGGTGAGAAGTTTCGGCGACAAGGTCGCGAAGACCAGCACCGACATCGGCGTGAACGCGAGGCCGAAGCCGAACCCCTGCAAGAGATTGCTCCAGAACACATCGGCCGTGGACATGTTGATGTCGAGCTGCGCCATCCAGTAGCCTGAGATCGCCTGGGCAAGGAGGCCGAGAGCAAGTCCCAGTCGCGGATTGCGCCGCGTGAGCTGCACCACGATCAGGAACGAGAGCCAGTTACCGACGCCGCGTCCCACGAGCAGCGTGCCGATGAGATCGTCCGGGTAGCCCTTGAGATCGTGCAGCAGACCGGGAAAGAGGACCATCGGCGTGAACATCAACATGCCCATGACGGCGGCGATGATGAGGCCGACGGCGTAATTGCGATCGAGAAGGAGGCGCGGATTGAAGAATGGCTCCCGCGCCGTCATGGTGTGGACCAGAAAGACCCAAAACGCGATGAGCGCGACGCCCGCCGCGATGCGGATCTCTGCCGCCTCGAACCAGTCGAGGCGCTGGCCCCGGTCGAGGATGAGCTGCGCCGCGCCAATGGCGACGGCAAGCGCGAGAAATCCCGTCCAATCGAAGCGTCGCGGCCCTCCCTCGTCGCGATTCTCCAACGCGAACCAGATGGAGAGCGTCGCCAGCAATCCAGGCGGCACGATCATGAAGAAGGCCCAGCGCCAGTTGTAGGCTTCGCTCACTATGCTGCCGAGGTAGGGGCCGGTGACCGGACCGATCACCCCGCCCACTCCCCAGATCATCATCACGAGGGCATGCAGGTGACGCGGAAATGTCGCGAGCAGGATGCCCTGGCCCATCGGCATGATGGGCGCGCCGAAAATGCCCTGCCCGATCCGGTAGACGACGAGCGCCTCGAGACTCGTCGCCGTGCCGCACAGGAACGAGAACAGCGTGAAGCCGCCGACGGAAGCCATCATCAGCGGGCGCCACCCGACACGGTTGGCAAGCCAGCCCGACAGCGGCGTTGCGACAGCCGTCGCCATCAGATTGAAGGTCACCACCCAGGCGATCTGGTCCTGCGTGGCTGCCAGGCTTCCGCGCATCTGGGGAAGGACGACGTTGGCGAGCGTGATCGTCATCCCGAAAAGCATGGTGCAAAGCTGCACCATGATCAGAATGAACCACTGCCTTGGCCCGATTCCCGAGAGGCCCCGGTCCGCCACTGTCGCCGTCATGCCCGGTGCCTGATGACCCGCCGCCTGCCCGACGGTTGTACAAGGGACAGGCGGTGCTCGACCGACGTCCTCTATAGCACCGGGACGGCCCCACAAGCACCGATTTCGCGCGGCGGGAGATATGAGGGCCAGGCGCACCTTGACGGGCGAGCCGGGCGCGGTATGCGCCGCTGTGCTGCGGTCAGCTACCCCGCCCGAGCGGGCCGCGCGGCCGTTTCTCTTGACGCCTCATTCTGGCGATAATTTAATCTTAACGATCTGTTAACGAAAGCGAATCGAAATACGCTCGCCGTGCTGCCGGGAGCACTGTGGAGCGGGTACGGACAACCGGGGGACATGCGGAAATCGTTGATCACCATCGGCGTCGCCGGGTTGTGCGTCGGCATGCTCGCCGCGTGCAGCGGTCCGGAACTGCCGCCCGCGATGAAGCCCTTGTCGAAGGAAACCATGATGCTCCTCGGCAAGAAGGGCATGAAGCAGGACGCGCCGATCTTTGTGCGGGTATTCAAGGAGGAGTCGGAGCTTGAGGTGTGGAAGCTGCGCGACGACGGCCATTTCCATCACTTCAAGACCTACCCGATCTGCAACTGGTCAGGCGAACTCGGTCCGAAACTCGCCCAGGGAGACAAGCAGGCGCCCGAGGGTTTCTATACGGTCCACAAATCCCAGCTGAACCCCAACTCCCAGTTCCATCTGGCGTTCAACCTCGGCTTTCCGAACAGCTACGACAAGGCGCATGGCCGCACCGGCAGCGCGCTCATGGTGCACGGCAAGTGCCGGTCGGCGGGCTGCTATGCCATGACCGACGCCTTGATCGAGGAAATCTACGCGCTGGCCCGCGATCAGTTTACCGAAGGACAGGACGCCTTCCAGGTTCACGCCTTCCCGTTCCGGATGACGGCCGAGAACATGGCCCGGCACAGAACGAGCAAATGGTATCCGTTCTGGCTGACGCTGAAGGAAGGGTACGATTACTTCGAGACGACCCGCCAGCTTCCGCCCATCGCGGTCTGTGAACGCCGCTATCATGTCAACGTTCGCCCGATCAGCACGGTTTCGACGAAGATCGATCCGCAAGGACGCTGCCCCGCCTTCGAGCGTCCTGAGATCGTGGCCTACAAGCCGTCGCCATCGGCGGCCAGGACAGCGGCGGCGCCCGTGATCGTGCCTGGTCCCAAGATGCGCGCGATCGCCGCCGCCGATGCGGCCGAGCCCGCCCGATCCGCGCAGTCCGCCTCCCCGCTGTTGTCGACGAACGGTCTTCTGCGCGGTCTCGGCTTCGCAAGCGGACAATGAAGCCACGGATCCCGCGCGGCGGCCCATGAACCCCGAGCATGGCTTGATGGCGCACAGGTTTCCCGCTACTCGACTCCGTGACGACTAAAGACTGCGGGATGGATGTCGGCGCGGCCTCGCGGTGCGTCGTGCGGTGAGGGCGAGCCTGGGCGAATCGATTGTGGGGGATTGTTCAGGATGCGTGCGCCGGTAGCTGGTTTTGGGGCGACAGCCGCCGCGCTTTGCGCCCTCTGGTCCGCCAGTGCGGCCAAGGCCATCGAGATTGTCCTGAAAGACGTCGCGTCGGACCGCGTCGAGCGTCAGCGCGCCTATGTCCGCGGTCAGGTCCCCCTGCCGGGCACCCCGGATCTCGGCGCGCTCGATGCACGTTTGTCGGCCAAGGGACTGGTCCGCGGCAGCCCAATCTTCATCCGCATCTTCAAGGCCTCGTCCGAACTCGAACTCTGGATGAAAAAGGGCGAGCGCTTCGTGCTGCTCGACAGCTATCCCATCTGCCATTGGACGGGAACGCTCGGGCCCAAGCTCAGAGAGGGCGACAGGCAAAGCCCCGAAGGCTTCTACACGGTGACGAATCGCCAGATGCGGCTCGTCGGCCGGTGGCAGAAGGCGTTCAATCTCGGATTCCCGAACGCATATGACCAGCTCAATCGGCGCACCGGCTCCTTCATCCTCGTGCATGGCGGCTGTTCTTCCGTCGGATGCTTCGCCATGACCGAGCAGGTGCAGGAAGAAATCTATGCGCTCGCGAGTGCCGCGATGAAGGGCGGGCAGGAGCGGTTTCATGTGCATGTTTTCCCGTTTCGCATGACCGAAGAGAACATGACGGCCTACGCCGGTCATGCGTGGGCGGGCTTCTGGCAAGACCTCAAGGCGGCCTATGACAGCTTCGAGCGAACCCGCCTGCCGCCACGGGTCGCCATTTGCGACCAGCGCTATCACGTGACCGATGCCGAGCCGGGCAGCCCCGACGACGAGAAGCCGCTTGCGATCCTGCGCCCCTTGACGGCAGCCGTGGCTTCGGCTTCCGGCCATGGCGGAGGTTGCTTGGCTGCGCCGCAACGGATCGCACAGCCTTCGGCGGCACACGTGCAGATCGAAACGTCGAGCCTTACGCCCTTAGATGCGGCGGCCCGCGATGCGAGGCCAAAAGCCGACGATGTGGCATCGCGGAGGCACGGACCGAGGAAAGCGGCACGCTCCGGCAGCAGCGCCGCCGCGCTCGACGATCCGGTCCCCGATTGGATCGATCGTCCGAACGGCTTCAGCGGCGCCGACCGGAACCGTAAGTCGGGAACCTTCGTCTACTCCAGCGATTGATCGACCAGGGGCCGCCAAGGCATCGTGCGAGCGCCGAGAGGCGCGAGCCTCAAACCGCACCGATACTGCTGGGTCTGCTCGCTGGAGGCGAAAGGCAAGCGATGGCGAACCGGATCGTGCTTGTGGCGGCCGCCGCGCTTGTCGATCGGGACAACCGCGTCCTGATTGCGCAGCGCCCGCCCGGCAAGTCGATGGCCGGGCTGTGGGAGTTTCCCGGCGGAAAGATCGCCGAGGGGGAGACGCCGGAGCAGGCGCTCAGGCGCGAGCTCGCGGAAGAGCTTTCGATCGACGTCTGCGAGACCTGCCTCGCGCCCTTCACGTTCGCAAGTCACCGCTATCCGGAGTTTCACCTCCTGATGCCGCTGTTTCTGTGCCGCAAGTGGGACGGCGAGCTGACGCCGCGGGAAGGGCAGGCCGTCAAATGGGTGCGCGCTAGCCGCCTTGTCGACTACCCGATGCCGCCCGCCGACGCGCCGCTCATTCCGATGTTGCGCGACCTGCTTGGCTGAGCGCGGATCGGCTGCGGTCCGCAAGGACCGCGGCCATTTGGTTCCGGGACAGTCGCCGGCGTCAGGCCTTCTTCGGCGGAATCTTCACGATCTCCATGGGCGCGGCATGATAGCGAAAGCCTTCGCCTTGCTTTGACACGTAGCCCATGCCCGGCCACGGGAAATGATAGGCCATCAGCGGGATCTTCTTCTCCGCGAGCATGTTCAGGATTCTCACGCGTGTGTCGGCAGCCTGCTTCGGATTCGTATCGTAGGCGAATTCGATCCGCGGGCGCTCAACCAGCAGCACCTGGTGATGGGTGAGATCGCCGATGAAGCAGGCCTGCTTGCCCTCGCTCTCGATCATGTAGACGGTATGCCCGACGGTGTGCCCGGGAGCGTCGACGGCGGTGATCCCCGGCACGACCTTGTCGCCGTCCTTGATGAATTTGATCCGGTCCCGGTACGGCAGCAGGTTCTTGCGTGCGTGCTCGACGAAGGCCTTGAGCTTCTCGTCCTTCAACTTCGCCTCATCGGTCCAGAACTTGAAATCGGCTTCGTTGATATAGACGGTCGCATTCGGGAAAATCCTGCGTCCGCGCGCATCGACCATGCCGCCGATGTGATCGATGTGAGCGTGGCTGATGACAATGGCGTCGATCTGGCCCGGGAAAATGCCCGCCTCTCGCATGCTTTGGACGAGGCGGCCGGTCGTGGGTCCGAACATCTTCTGCGTCCCCATGCCGGTATCGAACAGCACGAGATGCGTGCCGGTGTTCACGATCGGCGAATTCTGCTCGAGCACCACATTCGTGGTCGGAAGGAAATTGTCCGAGAGCATCTTGGCGATCTCTTCCTTCGAGACCCCGAGGAAAGCGCCCGAGGGCTCGCCGAGCGGCAGCGGGCCATCGGACACCATCGTCACCTGGAACTTCCCGTGGCTCGTGCGATAGAAGTAGGGAACCTGCGACGTGAGCTGGGGCCCCCTGGCGTGCGCCGAATGGGGCGCGTAGCCGAGAGCGCCGGCTGCAGCGAGGCCCGCCGCCCCAAGAAGCGCGCCGCGGCGCGTCAATGCGATGTTCGTCATTTTTCCTCCGCTGGTGTTCGTTCCGGTGGCCTGTCCGCGAACGGCGGCAGATTAGGCCGGACCCAACCGCTCTGCCAACGCCGCGAGGAAACCCCCGAGATCGCATGTTGGCGTCACTCCGAGGCGAGCCGAAGGCAGGTCAATGGGCTTCCCTGGCGCGACCTCCCGCAGCGAGCCCAATCCATCGGTGCGCCGGAGACGTAGTCGACAAAAGTAGGTCTGACCGTTTCTTGACGGATCAATCGTTTTCTGCAAAAAGAACGATTGTTCGCTTTTTTTGAAGAACCTCTGACGGACGTTCGGGCAGCTCTGATTTGGCAAACCGAGGCGAGCCATGCCGAAACTGAAGCCGGATACGCAACGCGCTCGGCGGGAGCGAATCCTCGACGCCGCGGAGCAATGCTTCGCGCGGGCCGGCTTCCGCGGTACGACCATGCAGGACATCTGTCACGCTGCAGGGGTAAGCCCCGGCGCGCTCTATCTCTATTTCGACAGCAAGGAAGCGCTCATCGCCGGAATCTCCGAGCGGAACCGGGCCGAATTTGCCGAGCGCTGGGCCAAAGTGGCAGAGGCCGACGATTTTCTCGCAGCCCTGACCAGCCTGGCGCAGCAGTATTTTCGCGATGAGCCGGCCCACAAGCGGCTGATGTGCGTGGAGATCGGCATCGAGTCCACGCGCAATCCGCGGGTCGGAGAAATCTATCAGGCCGTCGATGCGTTTCTGCGAGAGAGTTTCGAGGCGACCTTCCGGCGGCTGAAGGCTGAAGGCCGCATCGATCCGCCGACGGACATCGCGACCGTCGTGCAGACCTTCCTGACCGTGGGCGACGGCATTTTCTGGCGTCGTGCCGTTGATCCCGCGTTCGACATCGAGAGGACGCTCCCCGGAATCCTGGCGCTGCTCGAGTCGTTGCTGAGACCGGTCGCGCCGCACAAGAACGGCGCCACGGGCTATCCCAGTGCGCAGAAAGGCGAGGCCGTTCGATGACGATGCGAAGACTTCTGCTGACATCGGGCATCGTCGCCGCGGCTGCCGGCGGCGTGCTCGCTGCGACAGGCAAGCTGAGGCTGCCGTCGAGCCATAAGGTGGAGGCCGTGGAGACGTCCTCGATCGACAGGGGAGTGCTGCCGATCGCCGTCACCGTCGCCAGGGCACAAGTGGCGGATTTCAACGAGACCGTACTCGTCACCGGCTCGTTGGTGCCGCGGGAGGAGATTCTTGTCGGCCCGGAAGTCGAGGGTCTTCGCATCATCGAGGTTCTCGCCGACGAAGGGGATCGCGTGCGCAAGGGGCAGGTTCTGGCGCGGCTCGTCTCGGACACGCTCGAGGCGCAAGTCGCTCAGAACGATGCGGCGCTCGCCAGAGCGGATGCCGCCATCGCGCAGGCCAGAAGCTCGATCATGTCTGCCGAGGCGCGCCTGCAGGAAGCGCAGAACGCCTACGAGCGCGGCAAGCCGCTCAAGAACTCTGGCTTCCTCTCCGATTCGGGGATGGATCAGCGGCTGGCGGCGGCCCGCACGGCAGAGGCGGCGCTCGCGAGCGCCCGCGACGGTTTGCGCGTTGCCGAGGCCGAGAAGTCCCAGCTGCAGGCGCAACGGCGCGAGATTGAATGGCGGCGCGGGCGCACCGACATCGTTGCTCCCTCCGACGGCATCATCAGCCGAAGGGTCGCGAAGATCGGGGGCTACGCGATGGGCGCCGGCGAACCGATGTTCCGCATCATCGCAAAGGGCGAGATCGAGCTTGACGCCGAGGTCACCGAGACGCGGCTTTCACAGATCAGGGAAGGCCAGCCGGTCACGGTCTCGGTCGCCGGTGCGAAGGCGGTGAGCGGGCGGGTGCGGCTTGTTTCGCCGGAAATCGACAAGGCAACCCGCCTCGGCCGCGTCCGGGTGCTTCTGGGCGAGACCAGAGATCTGAGGATCGGCGCCTTCGCGCGCGGGACGATCCTCACACGCAAGAGCCGCGGTCTCGCCGTGCCCGCTTCCGCCGTCCTCTACGGCGGCGAGCAGCCCTCCGTGCAGATTGTGAGCAACGGTGTCGTCAGGGTTCGCAAGGTTCGGGTGGGGCTTGCGGAGAACGGCCTCGTCGAGATCGCCGAAGGTTTGAATGAGGGCGACCTGGTCGTCGCCAAGGCGGGAACGTTCCTGCGCGACGGCGATGCCGTGCGCGGGCTTATGCTGGCGCCGCGCCGCAATGGCGAGGCGGGCTGACGTCCAACGGCGGAATCGCGTCATGCAAACCAATGTCTCAGCCTGGTCCATCCGCCAGCCGGTGCCCTCGCTGGTGCTGTTCATGGTGCTGATGGTTCTCGGCTACGTCAGCTTCATGCACCTGCCGGTGACGCGCTTTCCCAACATCGACGTTCCGATCGTGCAGGTGCGGGTCTACCAGTCCGGTGCCGCCCCGTCCGAGCTTGAGACCCAGGTCACGAAGAAGATCGAGGATGCTGTGGCTGGCGTCTCGGGCGTCAAGCACATCACATCGACCGTGACCGAAGGCGCGTCCCTGTCGGTCATCGAGTTCCGCCTCGAGACGAACCAGGACCGCGCGCTCAACGACGTCAAGGATGCCATTGCGCGGGTGCGAACCGATCTTCCCCGGACCATCGAGGAGCCGATCGTTCAGCGTCTGGAGATCGAAGGCCTGCCGATCCTCACCTACGGGGCGAAGGCGCCAGCGATGACCGAAGAGGAGCTTTCCTGGTTCGTTGATGACGTCATCGTTCGGGCTGTGCAGGGCGTCAAGGGCGTGAGCCAGATCCAGCGCATCGGCGGGGTCGACCGGGAGATCCGGGTGGCGCTCGATCCGGACCGGCTGCTCGCTTACGGGATCACGGCGGGCGACGTGAACCGCCAGCTTCGCGCCACGAATGTCGATCTCGCCGGCGGCCGCGGCGAGATCGCCGGTCGCGAGCAGGCGATCCGAACGCTGGCTGGAAAGCATACGCTCGCCGAGCTTGCCGCCACGTCGATCGTTCTGCCCAAGGGCCGAAATGTGCGGCTCGACGAACTCGGCACCGTGACGGACGGATTTGCCGAGCAGCGCACGTTCGCGAAGCTCAACGGCGACACGGTGGTTGCCTTCGCCATCTCGCGGGGCAAGGGAGCCAGCGACACGGTCGTCCACCGCGAGGTCGAGCGGGCCCTCGACAAGGTGCGTGCCGCGCATCCGGGCGTCACGCTTGAGCTGATCGACACGACCACGAAGGACACGCTCGGCTCCTATGAAGCAACCATGAAGACGCTGATCGAGGGCGCCATTCTCGCGGTCATCGTCATCATCCTGTTTCTCAGAGACTGGCGCGCGACGGTGATTGCGGCGGTGGCCCTTCCGCTGTCCATCATTCCGGCCTTCTGGGCCATGGATGCGATGGGCTTCTCGCTCAACCTCGTCAGCCTGCTCGCCATCACCATCGTGACCGGCATCCTGGTCGACGACGCCATCGTCGAGATCGAGAACATCGTCCGGCACATGCGGATGGGCAAGTCGGCCTATCGCGCCGCGCTCGAGGCGGCCGACGAGATCGGTCTTGCGGTCATCGCGATCACCTTCACCATCGTCGCCGTTTTCACGCCGGTGAGCTTCATGGGAGGCATCGCCGGGCAATACTTCAAGCAATTCGGTCTCGTGGTGGCCGCCGCGGTGCTCTTCTCGCTCCTGGTCGCGCGGCTGATCACCCCGATGCTGGCCGCCTACTTCATGCGCGAGACACACCAGCAGGAGAAGGTCGGACGGCTTCTGGCCCTCTACGTCCGCGTCGTGTCCTGGTCGGCGCGGCGCCACTACACGGCGTTGGTGATCGGCCTCATGCTGTTCGCCGGCTCCATCGGATCGTTTTTCCTGCTGCCCTCGGGTTTCCTTCCGCCGGAGGATTCGGGCCGGATGCTGCTCGGCGTCGAGCTTCCGCCCGGCTCGCGTGTGGCGGACACGCGCGCGGTCACGGACACGCTCACGGCGAGCATCCGCAAACGGCCGGAAGTGACGAGCGTGTTCGTCAACGGCGGCACGCTGCTCGGATCGGGCTCGGAGCCGCGCAAGGCCACGCTCGTCATCAACATGGTCGACAAGAGCAAGCGGACGGTGAAGCAGGCTGCGATCAAGGAGGCGATCAGCCGTGAGCTTTCGGCTGTTCCCGACATCCGCTTCTGGTTCCTGCAGGACAATGGTCAGCGGCAGTTCCAGATCGTGGTTGCCGGACGCGACGGCGCAGCCGTCAACAAGGTGGCGGCCGAGCTGACAAGCCAGGCGAAGCGGGTGGCATCGAAGAGCGGACGCCTGTTGCTCAACAATGTCGTGTCGACCGCTGAGCTTGACCGCCCGGAACTCATCGTGACCCCGAGATCGGACATCGCAGCCGAGCTCGGCGTGTCGACCGATGCGATCTCGGAAGCCGTGCGCATCGCGACGATCGGCGACGTCGGCGCCAATCTTGCCAAGTTCGACATTGGTGACCGGCAGATCCCGATCCGCGTCCAGCTCGACGAGCGCGCGCGCGGCGACAAGGCGATTCTCGAAGCGCTGAAGGTGCCGACGGGCGTCGCCGGCCAGGGGACGCCGGTTCCGCTTTCCGCTGTCGCCACCTTTGAGATGAGTCAGGGGCCGACCTCGATCGACCGGTATGATCGCCAGCGCCGCGTTCTGATCGGAGGCGATTTGATCGGCGATACGCCGCTCGGCAATGCCGTCGCCGAGGTTCTGAAGCTCCCGGCGGCGCAGCGGCTCCCCGAAGGCGTCGAGATCCGGCAATTCGGCGACGCCGAGATCATGATCGAAGTCTTCGAGGGCTTCGCCAAGGCCATGGGAGCCGGCCTGATGATGGTTTACGCCGTGCTGGTGCTGCTGTTCGGATCGTTTCTGCAGCCCATCACCATCCTCTTCTCGCTGCCCCTTTCGATCGGCGGCGCCATCGTTGCGCTCGCCATCGCCGGAATGCCGATCAGCCTGCCCGTCGTTATCGGAATTCTCATGCTGATGGGCATCGTGACCAAGAATGCCATCATGCTCGTCGATTTCGCGGTGGAGGAGATCCGCCGCGGCGTCCCGCGGCTGGAGGCGATCGTCGACGCCGGCCGCAAGCGGGCCCGCCCCATCGTCATGACGACCATCGCCATGGTCGGCGGCATGGTGCCCTCGGCGATCGGCGCCGGCTCGGGTGGCGAGTTCCGGGCTCCAATGGCGATTGCGGTGATCGGAGGGCTCATTTCGTCGACCATGCTGTCGCTCGTCTTCGTCCCCGCGGTCTTCATGGTGGTCGACGACATCGGCCGCGGCATATGGCGCGTATTCGGCAGGTTCATCGGTCCGACCGACGAGCCCGCCGCACCTGCGCCCGCGCCCCACCACGTGGCCATCGGCGCTTTGCCATCTGGCGCGCAATCATCAGCCGCCGGGTAGAGCGGACTTGACGGGCTGCCCGACTTGCGGATCGATGAACCATCGCAAAGCATGAGAGGCAACCGATGGCGAACCCGCGTCGCGCCGCCCTGATCACCGGATCGAACAAGAACATCGGCCGAGCCTGTGCCCTGCATCTCGCGCGTGCGGGCTGCAATGTCGTCATCAACGGCTCACGCGACGTGGCGGCTGCGGAGCAGGTTGCCGCCGAGGCCCGCGAGCTGGGCGTCGATGCGCTCGTCGCGATGGGAGACGTCGGCAAGCGCGCCGACCTTGATCGCATCGTCGGCGCCGCGCTCGCGAAGTTCGGCGTCGTCGACATTCTCGTCAATAATGCCGCGATCCGCCAGGACGGCAGGTTCCTGGAGATGAGCGAGGACGCCTGGCGATATGCCATGGCGGTGAACTTCGACGCCGCTTATGTGCTCGCCCGTGCGTTGCTTCCCGGAATGATTGGCAAAGGCTGGGGGCGCATCATCAATTTCGCAGGAATGAACGCGATCCACGGCTACAACGGGCGGGCGCATGTCTCCGCATCGAAGCATGCGGCCTGGGGGCTGACCAAGGCGCTGGCCAAGGAATTCGGACCGAGCGGCATCACGACAAACATCGTCTCGCCCGGACCGATCATGGGCGAGGCGCAGGACAAGGCGCAGGCCGAGCACATCGCGCCCATGAAGGCGCGCGTTCCTCTTGGACGCCTCGGCACGCCCGACGAGGTGGCCGCGGTCGTGGCGCTGCTCGCCTCCGATCAGGGCGGCTTCATCAACGGGCAGCTCATCCAGGTCAACGGGGGCGCCGAGACCTGAGGCGATCAGACGCCGCGATCGCACGTCGGGAACCGACACGAGGGCTTTTTGGCATGGGCAATCCGGGAGTGCGACGCATCAATCCGCCGAGCGCCGCGCCGGTGTTCGGCATGTACTCGCATGTCGCGATCGTCGAACCGGGCGCACGGACCGCCTACATCGCAGGCCAGGTCTCGGTTGATGCGCAGGGACGGATCGTCGCTCCGAACGATCTCGGCGGACAGGTCCCGGTTGTGTTCGACCATCTCGAGCGGATCCTGCGCGATCTGAAATCCGGCTGGGAGCAGATTATCGAGCTGCGGACCTACCTCGTCGGACGGGAGAATCTCGACGCGTGGTTCCGCGAGCGCACCGCCGTTTACCGGCGGATCTTTCCGAATGGCGACTATCCGCCGAATACGCTCGTCGTCGTCTCGGCGCTCAATCGACCGGAGCTGCGGGTCGAGATTTCGGCCACGGCTCGCGTGCCGTAACTCTCCCGCGCGTGGCCGTAACGGACCGCATCACAATCGAGTGTGCGATCAATTGTAGGCAATGAGTCGCGCGTTGTCGGTCAATACGAACAGACGCCCGGCGGCGACGACGGGCGCAATGTAGGACGGGGAGCCGATGTTGAGCGGCGCATCCGGCTTGCCCGTCGCGGCGTCGACGCCGATGAGATGCCCCTTGTTCGACGTCAGCCAGAGCTTTCCGCCGGCTGCAACCGGGCCGGACCAGGTGCTGGCGCCGGGCAGCTTGACCGTCCAGACGACCTTTCCGTCGCGCCGCGTGATGCCCAAGAGCTGACCGCCGGTGTCGACCACGTAGACCATGTCGCCGACAATCGCCGGAGCTTGAATTCCCGGCACGTTGAGCGACCAGATCCGTTCCCCCGAGCGCAGTCCTGTCGCAACCATGCGGCCTGAGTGACCGACCGCAAAGACGGTCCCGGAGTCGGCAACCGGCCGGCCGGCATCGGTCATTGATCCGAGCGAGGACGCGAGCCTCGTCCGCGCGAGCGACTCGGTCCACAGCTGCTGTCCGTCGGAGGCCCGCAGCGCCACGAGTTCCCCCGAGGGGAAGGGCACGACGACCACGTCCCCGTCGACTGCCGGACTGGCACTCGAGAGAATCGCGGCCTTGTCAGCCAGACCTTGGAACGTCCACACCTCGGCACCGTCGGACTGATTGAGCGCCGAGACCTTGCCGTCGGAGGCGAGAACGTAGACCCGGCCGTTGGCGGCAGTCGGCGAAGACCGGATCGGCGAACCGAGGTTCTTCTCCCAGACCCGTTTGCCGTTCTGCAGATCAAGAGCGTGCACGATGCCGAACCCCGTGGCGGCGAACAGGCGGCCGCCGTCGGCGGCCAGTCCGCCTCCGTAACCCTTCTGCGGCTTTTCCTTCTCGGGGGTCAGCGATGCGCGCCAGACCACACTTCCCCCCATCGAGAACGCCGTGACGCGGGCGTGTGTGTCGAGTGTGAGTACCTTGCCGTCGACGACGATCGGGCTTGCCGTAAGCTTGCCTGTACTCGAGGACCCTGCGCCCGCATCGGCGCTCCATGCCTGACGCAGCGTTGGATTGAGCGCCAGGTGGCCGGGCGAGTTTCCGGCCGTGCCGCCCGGTTGCGGCCAAGCCTCGTTCTGGCGTGGCGCCGGCAGCGCGACGGGCCGGTCGATCGAGGAGACCTCAAGAGTGGCCTTGTTGTCCGCGAGGGCCACCGGAACCCGCTTGCCGGGGAGCGGAACTTCCTTTTCGGCGAAGGGATTGAGGTCCGACAACCGCGGCAGCGAGGGACCACCCGAGCAGCCGCCGAGCAGCGACATCGCGACCACCGCGGCGAGAGGCCGGATTGTTCGCTTTCGCACAGCCATCACCCTTCCCCATCCCCAACGGACGACAGCTACTTCTTCTTCTCTGTCGCTGTGTCGCCCTTGGCGCCCTTTTCCGGCTCTTTCGTGGCCGGCGATTCGGACGGAACCGTGGTGACCACGGACGCCGACTTCGCGGCCTCCGCATCGGTCAGCAGCGACAGCATGATCAGCGCCCGTTCCGAGACCGATTGCGGCGTGGCCCGGTCAGCGAGGATCTGCTCGAACACCTTGCGCGCATCCGCCGCCTTGCCTGCCTTATACGCCGCGAGTGCCCAAGTCTCGCGGGCCATGGAGCGCCACACCGAGCGTTCGCCGATCAACGGTGTCAGCCGATTCTCCATTTCCGTCCAGTCCGCAGCGTCCAATCTCAACATCGCCGCCTTCAGTGCGGCCAACTCCGCGATGACCTGATCCGACCGGGCCGTCTTGGCGATGGCATCGAAGGCGGCGACGGCCGCATCCGTCCTGCCCGCTTTGGCGTGCGCATTGGCAATTTGTAACTGTGCCAGAAGCTGGTAGCCCGCCGGTCCGTTGCTTGCCAAATTTGCAAAGATTGCTGCCGCGTCCTGCTCCTTGCCGTCGGCGACCATCCGCAGGGCCTGCTCGAAACGCGCCCCGGCCGCCTCACTTTCGCTAAGGCGACGGCTCTCCAGGAGCTTGTATCCCCCGACCCCGGCCAAAAGAAGCAGCGCAAGGCCCACGACATAGATGCCGTAGCGCTCCCAAAGCTTCTGCAGTTGCTCGCGGCGCAGCTCTTCGTCCACCTCGCGGATGAACGCTTCGTTCCGGTCGGCCATACGCTCCTTCGGTCCTTCCTCGCAGCTCGTCCTCGCCTGCCTGCCGTATGTCACAGCATCGCGCCGATCGCCCCGCCGGCACTTGGGCCCGCCCGTCGCCGAGGGCGCGAACCCAGACACCGCGCATGTCGGCCCCGATCGGCTGTATAGCTGGTAGGAACCATGGATGATAGTCGTTCATAGCGGGCGATAGGATGTGGCGCGCCCGGTGACGGGTCTGCACCGGACCGCCCTTTCCGGCATTTTCATGGCGACGGAATTCGCCGCCGCTTCAAGCCATCAGGCGAACGCCAATGAGCGCGGCATGGCCCCATTTCAGGAATACGCCGTAAAGAACGAGCCCCGCGATGACCGCAATTGCGTCGTTCGTCACGGGCCCCGACCTGACGGTCACCCGACCTGCAGCCTCCCGGTGCTTCAGCGACACACGGTCATAGACCGCCCAGGCGAGCAAGCCGCCGAAGAGCAACGCCGAGGCCGCATCGCCGCGCACGAAAAGGTGCGCCAGGGCCCAGAACTTCACGGCCGTGATCATCGGATGTCGAACCGCGGCCGTGATGCGCCCGGGCAGATAGGCCGCGATGAGGAGCGGAAAGACCGGGACCATCAGCAGAAAGGTGACATGCCGCCCCCAGGACGGGGGATGCCAGAGACTCGGGTTCTTACCCGGCGTCAGCTGCAACTTCTGGTGCCCGATCACGATGAGCGCAAGCCCGATGGCCGCGGCCAGCGAGAAAAGGCCTTTGTAGGCGTTCTCGCCGAACCGGGCGACCAGACCGTCCCTGAGCTCCGTGCGGGTTGGCACCAGATGGACCGAAATGAAGAGGATCAATCCGAGAACGAGCAGCAGCATCGCGAGCCACCTCCTTCGATCGCCCGGGTGAGCGGCGCCGTTCGACCGCAAAGTCGCACTCTGGGCACAAAGCTCGGCAGGGCGCACGTGACCCTTTCTACGCTTGGACCACGCAGCCTCCGGAACGTCAATTCCGACCATCCGCCAGCTGCCGATAAAGCTGTTGAGGCTCTCCGCAATCGCCGCTAAGCTGCAGAGGGGAGAGGGAAATTCTTGCACGGATTGGCAACGGCTCCAGCGTGGCGGCGCTCGGAGCAAACGGACCCTTGCTGCAAGTTTGCGTACGCCATGACCGACCCCTCAGCAGTTCCCGACGCGCAGTCCATGACCCTTCCCGGCCAGGCACGCCTGCCGGAGCCCATCGAGTCCCTCCTTCTTGCCGAGCGCCGGCGGGAGAACCTGATGCTGGCCAACAGTCTCCGTCAGCGGGCGTCGCAGGCCCCGCTTGCGACCCTCGCGCATCATTCGAGGGCGATGGTGACAGGATTCGTTGCCGGCGCCGCGATCGTGATGCCGATCCTTCTCGTCCTGCTGGTCGCGCCTGAGCTGTTTGCACCTCTTGCCGGCGTGAGGGATGCCCGGAGCAGGCCAGCCAAACCCGAGGGTCCGGTGCTTGTGAGCGCACCGCGGCCGGCCGAGCGGCCCGAGCCGGCCGGGGACGTCGAGGCGGCCAAGGCGCTCGCTCAAAGGCTCGATCTGGCGCAGACGCGCGTCGCAAGACGCGAGATTCTGGCGGCACGCGAAATTCTCACCCATCCCGAGATCGCACAGCAACCCGAGGCGATGTTCGCCCTCGCCGAGACCTTCGACCCGAACGTGCTCGCCAGCCTCAACATCACCCACGTCAGCGCCGATGCCGAGCAGGCCCGACGGCTCTACGCACAGGCACTCGCAGGCGGAGTGGAAACGGCGCGCCAGCGCCTGGAGGCGCTGCAATGAGGCTGTCGCTTTCCCGGAGCCATCACGCGCCCCTGCCGGGAGCAAGAACTGAGACCGTCCGTGAACCTCTCCGCAATTCGAGGGTGAGGCTTCGCTCAAGGCATCGCCGCCGGCGAACCGGTTCTCCCAACGGTCGACGCGTCTGACCAGCTCGAAGCCTCCATTCACGGGCCGCCCGGTCGCGAAGCCTCCTGCCGCCAACGATCGTCGTTCGACGGAGCACAAAATTCGCCCAACCGAGGTCTCCCCGGGGGCCGCGCATGGATGGGCGGTCGCCTGCCGCCCGCCGCGCCGCAGGTCCGGGCTCGCAAGCGACCGCCGGACGCAGGTCCACTGCAAACATCAATCGTCCTGAAGGACGCGCTTGCCGCGATGACGTTTCACGTCGCTCCGGCGCGCCTTCTTCTCCAGCCGGCGCTCCTTGGAGGCCCGCGTCGGTCGTGTCTTGATCCGGGACTTCGGCTCCCGAGCGGCTGCATCGAGCAGCTCCTGCAACCGTTGGCGCGCATCCGCGCGGTTTTGCTCTTGCGTTCGGAATCGGTCGGCGCGGATCACCAGCACGCCATCCTTGGTGACCCGCCGGCCGGCAAGCCGCATGAGACGGACGCGCATGGGCTCCGGCAGCGCTGCCGAGCCGGCGATGCGAAATCTGAGCTCAACGGCCGTCGAAACCTTGTTGACGTTCTGGCCTCCGGGCCCCGAGGCCCGCACGAACTCCTCGCTGATCTCGTCCTCGGGGAGCGGAAACTTCGGTCCAGGTCGCAGCATGCGGTATGGCGGTCTCTCTGCTTCGGAAAACCCAATGTCGATGGTGCCCCAGTCTAGCGCCTTTGGACGCCCGAGTAGTGACCTCTGAGAAAGAAACGATAAACCCGTTTCGTTTGCCAGATCAGTTTGAAAAACTCGCCGAGTCAAAAGACTAGATATAGAAAAATAAAATATTTACAACGATAGAAGGTTATACACATCAAACTGCGATCCAATATTTGCAACAAGTCGAGCGACGCCCGGACGGAAACAAGCCGGTTTTACTTTGGATTAAAGCGATGGCGCTAGCTTGGCTTCTGTCCGGCGCTGGCCGAGAAACAGCAAACGGACAGCGCGAGAAGGCGCCATCAGAGTAGAGTTGGGAGAGAGCAGATGCAGACCCTGAAGCAGTTCGTGAAGTGCGAGTCCGGTGCGACGGCCATCGAGTACGGCCTCATCGCCGCTCTCATCGGCGTGTCGATCATCACGGTCGTGCAGACCGTCGGTTCGGAAGTCAACAAGACCTTCCAGGACGTTGACACGGGCCTCAAGAAGCGCACCGTCTAAGCCTCGCAAGGC
>Ga0073934_10000547_pt1 | contig 106066 bp, 96 predicted proteins | sample LarsenN4metaG_FD_76834 | JGI IMG/M metagenome (GOLD analysis project Ga0073934, IMG submission 76834) | Hot spring sediment bacterial and archeal communities from British Columbia, Canada, to study Microbial Dark Matter (Phase II) - Larsen... ...
ACCGTACTTCTTCGCCATCACCGTCGTGATCGCCGCCGTCAGCGTCGTCTTGCCGTGATCCACGTGTCCAATCGTGCCTACGTTCACGTGCGGCTTCGTGCGTTCGAATTTGCCCTTGGACATGCGCGCGTCCCCTTTCCTCTGCTCTCGGTACCTTGCCTTTGTTGAGTTGAATTATTCAGCTTTTCAGCCAGTTGTGCGTGCGATTCAAGAATCTGGTGCCCACGACTGGAATCGAACCAGCGACCTCACCCTTACCAAGGGTGTGCTCTACCGACTGAGCTACATGGGCAAAAACGTCAATTTGGAGCGGGTGATGGGAATCGAACCCATGTCATCAGCTTGGAAGGCTGAGGTTCTACCATTGAACTACACCCGCCTCGCCAATACCCGGTGAATGCCGTGGTTCCCGCGAACGGCCTCCCATCCACGCAAACAATCAATATGGTGGAGGGGGTAGGATTCGAACCTACGTAGGCATAAGCCAGCAGATTTACAGTCTGCCCTCGTTGGCCGCTTGAGTACCCCTCCAAAACGGTAGCCGGCTATTCTCGTGAAAGGCTGGAAGGGTGTCAACGGGCCGCAGCGGCTCGGATCAGGCGCCCCGTACGCGCATCCCGTATCTCCGTCGGCCCTGCCAGGCCTCCGGTCTCCCCCGCCACGACCATGTCAATCCGGCTGCCGAAAACGGCGCGCAGCCGCAGGGAGTCGCGAATAGGCGGGTGGCCGCCGCGGTTGGCGCTCGTCGACACCAAGGCCCCCGTCAGGCGGCATAGGCCGGTCGCCACCGGGTGGTCGATGACGCGTACGGCGAGCGTGTCGCGCCCCCCGGTAAGCCGCCGGTCCACGCCGGGCCTGGCGGGCACTATCCAGGTGTACGGTCCCGGCCAGGAGCTGAGGATGCGCTGCAACGCGTCGCCCCCGGGGAAGACAACCCATGGATCGAGCTGGGCTATCTCGGCGGCAATTAATATGAATCCCTTGCCGGCATCGCGTTCCTTCAGGGCGATGAGCCGGTCCAGAGAGGGGCCGCTGGCCGGATCGCACCCCAGCCCAAAAACCGCCTCGGTCGGATAGCCGATTATCCCGCCTGCCGCCACGACGCGCGCGGCGCGGCGAAGTTGCAGCAAGGAGGCCACGTTCGGATTCTAGCCGGCAGCCTTGGCCTTCGCCGCAGGTGCCCGCCCGCGCCGCCTCGCCGCCGGCGCCGCCTCCAGCAACGCCTGCGCCTCGGCGAGCTCCAACGCGCCGGGCTCGCGCTCCTTGGGCACCCGGGCGTTGCGCTTGCCGTCCGTCACGTAAGGACCGTAACGACCGTTCAATACCCGGATCCCGGCGTCCGGGAACTCCTTGATGAATTTCGCGGCGTCGGCCTCGGCCTTCTCCTTGATCACCTCAATCGCGCGTTCGAGCGTGATGGTGTAGGGATCGTCAGGCGGCTTGATCGACACGTACTTGCTGCCGTACTTGATATAGGGTCCGAACCGGCCGACATTCGCCACCACGACGTGACCGTCCGGCAGCCTTCCGAGCTCCCGCGGCAGTTGAGCGAGCGAAAGTGCGTCCTCCAGCGTGATGCTGTCCATGCGTTGACCAGGACGAAGGCTGACGAAGCGGGGCTTGCTCTCGCCCTCCGCGCTTCCGATCTGCACGTAGGGCCCATAGCGGCCGATGCGCACCGATACGGGCTGGCCGCTGACCGGATCGACGCCGAGGTCCCTCGCCTGAGCTACCTCCTTGCGGCTGACGTTCGCCTCCTTGTCGATGACCTGCTCCTTGAACGGACCCCAGAACTCCTCGAGCAAGGGGGTCCACTGCTTCTCCCCGCGCGACACCGCGTCGAGCTCGTCCTCGAGCTTGGCCGTGAACTCGTAGTCGACATAATGGAAGAAGTGATCGGTGAGGAATTTCGCCACGATCTTGCCGACGTCCGTCGGCCGGAACCGCTTGTTGTCGAGCTCCACGTACTCCCGCTGCTGGAGGGTGGAGATGATCGCCGCGTACGTCGAGGGCCGGCCAATGCCGTACTCCTCCAGCGTCTTGACCAGGCTGGCCTCGGTGTAACGCGGAGGAGGCTCGGTGAAATGCTGCTCCGGCCGGATTGCGACCAACTCTACGACGTCGCCCTTGGCCAGCGGCGGCAATGCCCGCTCCTCGCCGTCGGCGGCCTGCTCGTCCATGCCTTCCATGTAAACGGCCATGAAGCCCGGCTCGGCAATCGTCGACCCGGTTGCGCGGAACACCCCGCGGCCGCCGCAGTCGAGATCGGCCGAGACCGTGTCGATCGTCGCGTGTTTCATCTGGCAGGCGACCGTGCGCTTCCAGATGAGTTCGTAAAGCTTGAATTGATCGCTGGACAGATACTGCTTTATCGATTCCGGGGTACGCAACACAGAGGTCGGTCGTATCGCCTCGTGCGCCTCCTGCGCGTTCTTCGAGTTGGTCTTGTAGACCCGCGGCGACTCCGGGACCTGATCGGCGCCGAACTTCTTTGCGACGTAACCGCGGATTTCGTCTACGGCCTCCCGCGCCAGATTGACCGAATCGGTACGCATGTAAGTGATGAGCCCGACCGATTCCGTGCCGATGTCCACGCCCTCGTACAACTGCTGTGCGGCGCGCATCACCCGGCTGGCGGTGAATCCCAGCTTGCGCACGCCCTCCTGCTGCATCGTAGATGTGATGAACGGCGCGGCCGGTTGGCGGCGCCGCTGCTTTCTCTCGACGCTCACCACGGCAAGCCTTCCTTTTGCCGCGCGCAGCAGCTCTTCCTGCGCCTTCCTCGCCTGCTCCTCGCTGGTGATGGTGAACTGCTCGACTTTGTCGGCGCCGATGCGCGTCAACCTGGCCACGAACGCGGTGCCCGCGTGCTTCGCGTCGGCCTCTATCGTCCAGTACTCGCGCGCCTGGAACTTTTCGATCTCCTCCTCCCGCTCGGCGATGAGGCGCAGCGCCGGGCTTTGCACGCGCCCGGCCGACAGGCCCCGCTTGATCTTTTTCCACAGCAGGGGCGAGAGATTGAAACCCACGAGGTAGTCGAGCGCGCGGCGTGCCTGCTGCGCGTTGACCAGATCCATGGAAATATCGCGCGTATGCTGCATTGCCTCCTGGATTGCGCGCCGTGTTATCTCGTGGAACACGACGCGATGCACGGGCTTGCCGTCGAGCAGGTGCTTTTCCTTCAGCAGCTCGATCAGGTGCCAGGAGATCGCCTCGCCTTCGCGGTCCAAGTCGGTGGCGAGGTAAAGCGCCTGCGCCTTGCGCATCGCCGCGGCGATGGCATCGACGTGCTTCTTGTTGCGTGCAATGGGCTCGTAGTGCATGCGGAACCCATGCTCCGGCTCGACCGCCCCTTTCTTCGGCTTCAGATCGCGAACGTGTCCGTATGAGGCAAGCACCTCGAAATCGCCGCCAAGGTATTTCTTTATCGTGCTCGCCTTGGCCGGCGATTCGACAACAACAAGATTCTTGCTCATTGAAACTTACCGAAGATCGTTGGGACCAGTAATCTGATTTGAGGCGCGAGGGCCGGACGGCTCCGCGCAGTTACACTGTCGAACGCGCGACTGCGAAGGACTGCTGAGGCGAGAACTAGTTCAGGCTACCGCGCAACTCGTCCATCACGAGGTCCTCCATCCAGACAAACGCCTCCTCGTTGCCCGGCTGGTTGAACAGGACCATCAGCACTATCCACTTCAATTCGTCGGCGCCGATCTCCTCGGCGTCCAGGGCCATCGCCCTCTCGATGACCAGCTCGCGCGCACCGGAATCGAGTACCCCTACCTGTTCGAGGTAGAGCAGCAGCCCCCGGCTCTCGCGGCTCAGCTTCTCGGTTTCCGCTGCCGTGAATATGCGCAGGGAGCTGTGTCGCGCGGCGCTTCCTGCTGCGGCGCTTTCGCGCTGCTTGGCCAACGCCTCCAGCCAGTCGAACGCCTTGGTGATCTGGCCATCCGGGAATCCGGCCTCGACAAGCTGGCCCCGCAGCGCATCGTGGTCAAGGTTCCGATTGTCCTCCTCCATGCAGTGTTCGAACAGAAACACGAGAACATCTAGAACCGTCTGTTTCATCTACGTTTTCTCCCGGCCCAGCCGCACGTAAAGACCTCCTGGATGCGGAGCCACCGAGCCGCGGAGCTCCAGTTCCAACAGGATGGATGAAACGACATTGGCCGTCAATCCAGTGCGATCGACGAGGGCGTCGACGGATACCGGATCGAACGCCATCGCCTCGAGCATAAGACTTTGTTCTCCGTCGAATTCGTCTGCCCGTGGAAGCGCGGCGCCCGTGCCGGCATTGTCGCATGTCCGCCGAGCGATCGCGTTCACAACGGGAGGCAGTTCCTCGAGGATGTCGTCGACGGACTCCACCAGCTTCGCTCCCTGCCTGATGAGCCAATGACAGCCGCGCGCGAGCGGGTTGTGTATCGAACCGGGCACCGCGAACACCTCGCGTCCCTGCTCCATCGCATGGCGGGCCGTAATGAGTGAGCCGCTGAGCGCCGCGGCCTCGATCACCAGCACACCGAGGCTGAGGCCGCTGATGATGCGGTTGCGCCGCGGGAAGTTCTCCGGCCTGACGGGGGCACCGGGCGAGAACTCGGTGACAAGGGCGCCGTGAGCGCGGATCGCCGCGGCGAGATCCGAGTGTGCGCGCGGATAGATCACATCCGGGCCGGTGCCCATGACGGCTATGGTCGGACATCCTCCGGCCAGACAACCGCGATGGGCCTCGGCGTCGACGCCCTGCGCAAGTCCGCTGGTCACCACGATGCCGCGCTCGGCGACCGCGGCGGCGAATTCGGCGGCCAGCTCCCGTCCCGGCCGGCTGGGCCGACGGCTGCCGACGATCGCGAGCTGCGGGCGCGACAGCGCGCCCGAGTCACCTTCCACGAACAGCAGCGGCGGCGGTACCGCGATCTCCCGCAAGCGCGACGGGAAATCGCTATCCACGCAGGTGATGATCCGCCGGGACGGTCCTGCGAGCCAGCGCATATCAGCGGCGATGGAAGAGGTGTCGGCGGACCGAACGGCTCTGGCGAGATCGTGACCGAGTCCCGCCTCGCGAAGTTGCGCGACCGAGGCCTGCAGCGCCGCCCGGGGCGACCCGAAGGTCTTGAGGAGACTGAGGAAGGCGGCAGGCCCGATGCCGGGCACGCGCCAGAGCAGCAGCCACGACTCCCTGTCGGCAGATGCATCGTCCTTGTGCATGCGGCCGATAATAACACGGGGCAGCGGCCCGCCAAGGCCTGCTGCCCCGAATCGACGCGCGCTCGTGCGCGCCGCGTCGCCCCCTTTAACGTCCCCTCAGTATTCGTAGTCCGGATTGCTGACGCGGTCCCACATGTGGACGGGCCGGTACGTTTCCATGACCAGCCCATAGCTGACGTTGTCGAAAACCCGGAAGACCATCAGTTCGCCGGCGCGTTCGGAGGGCAGCACGACCTTCTCTGGCACGGTGTGGAATCTCACGCCGAATTTCTTGTCGATCGCGCGCTTGTTGTCGCGAATGTCGTTGAACACGTGCTCGAGGAGATTGTCGAGCGGCAGCGTGTCCGAACGCTCAAACTTCAGCGGCGCGTCGTCCTCTTTCTCGCGCTGCTCGGTGGCCGTCATATCGTCGACGATCAGCCCGCTCTGGTTGATGGCCAGCACGTGGCCGGGCTCGATGCCGTCCTTCTCGCCGATGTTCATGACCACGACCTGGTGGCGGCCAATCTCCTGCACGCCGTCGACCACGGAGATGATGTTGCCGAAGATCTGATTCTTCGGCGCGTGCGGAACGAACAGCGGGAAATCGTCGCCGGTGTACTGAGGGATGAGGCGATCGCCGTTGAGCACCTCCCTGGTCGAGCTCACCAGGTCGAATTTCGCGGGATCATTGGAGTACTTGTCGGCGCGAACCGCCTCGCCCACGTCCAGCGCGACGTATCCGAGGATGTCGCTGTCCTTGTTCTGTTTCCTCTCCCAGAACTTGTCCCAGTCGTTCTTCTTCGACCACTTGCTGCGCCGCAGTGCGTCGCCCTTGCGGAAGATCGAATAGCGCTTGACGTTCGGATCGAGCTCCCCGCGGACGTAGATTCGCGCGCCGCCGCCGTTGACCAGGTGCTGATCGGCGCTGGACACGACATAGGGCAGCCGCTCATAGGTGTCCGCGTCGATGACGATCGGCTGGCTGAGGAACGGCGCGATGGCGTCCACCGGTATCGGGGCGATCGCCTTCACGTTCGGCTCCGCGCGGACCGTCGGCGAGAGTTTGTAGTCGCGGCCGCCGAGATGGGCCAGACCGCTGCTGATCTCCAGCGTGGGCTGCCCGTTTCGGTAGACCAGGGTCAGTACGTCGCCCGGGTAGATGAGATGCGGGTTGCGCACCTGGGGATTGGTCCGCCACAGCTCCGGCCAACGCCAGGGACTGGTCAGGAATCGCCCCGAGATATCCCAGAGCGTGTCTCCACGCTTGACGACGTAGGTCTGCGGGTGGTCGGGCCGCAGTTCCAGCGGCATCGCCGCTGCTGCAGCCGAGATCAATGCCGCCCCAATTAAAAATAGTATTTTCTTAATCATGTCAGTACCCTTACGTCGATTCCTTCATGCAGTTTAGCAAAACACTATGCTAAAGTTGAAGTCCCTGCAATCGAATTTTTGCGGGTATGTGGTATCAAAAACCATACCGCCGGGGCAAAACCGCTGGAAGGCCTTGCTGACTCAAGCCCTTAGCACTATCCTAGACTTAGTACAATTGAGTCGGTTTTATGGCACTGCTACCCATACTTCAATATCCCGATCCGCGCCTGCGCACACCCGCCAGGCCCGTCGCCGCGATCACCGAGGAGATCCGGAAGCTGGCGGCCGACATGTTCGAAACGATGTACCACGCCCCGGGGATCGGATTGGCCGCCACCCAGGTCAACGTCCAGCAACGGGTCATCGTCGTAGACGTCTCGCGCGATAAGGATGAGCCGATGTGCCTCGTCAACCCGGAGATCGTGGACAAGGACGGCGAAGAGGAGATGGAGGAAGGATGCCTTTCGGTGCCGGGGGTGTTCGAAACGGTGCGGCGCGCGGAAAGGGTGCGCATCCGCTACCTGTCCCTGGATGGCGAGGAGACGATTATTGATGCCGACGGCCTGCTGGCCGTGTGCATACAGCACGAGATCGACCACCTCGACGGCCGACTGTTCGTCGACTACCTCTCGACCCTGAAGCGCAATCGTATCCGCAGAAAGCTGGAAAAGGCGCAGGCGGAAGTGCTGTAATCGCGGCGCCGCAATCCCGCGGCCAGCACCACTTGCGGCGTGCGCCTTGACCCATCCACGCTTACGCATCGTATTCGCCGGCACGCCGGAGTTCGCGGCCGTGTCGTTGCGCGCATTGCTGGACGACGGCAGTCACGACATCCTCGCCGTCTACTGTCAGCCGGACCGGCCCGCCGGACGCGGCCGGGCGTTGACCCCGTGCGCTGTGAAGCGGCTGGCCGTCGAAAGGGGGTTGCCGGTGCATCAGCCGACCAGCTTCAAGGAGTCTCGTGAGCTGGAGGCCTTCCGCGGCCTGCAGGCGGACCTTCTGATCGTCGTGGCCTATGGATTGATATTGCCCCGCGCGCTACTGGACATTCCCCGCCTCGGCTGCATCAATGTCCATGCGTCCCTGCTGCCGCGGTGGCGCGGCGCGGCCCCGATCGAGCGGGCCATCATGGCCGGCGACAAGGAGACCGGCGTCTCGCTGATGCGGGTGGAACCCAGACTCGACAGCGGCCCGGTCCTTGCGGTTGCCCGTTGTCCGATCGCCGAGGACGATACCGCGGGCACCCTGCACGACAGACTGGCCAGCCTGGGGGCGGCATTGCTGGTCTCGACATTGCCATCCGTGGCGAATGGAACAGTCACTGCGACTCCGCAAAACGAGGCGCTCGCGACCTACGCGGCCAAGATCGACCGGCGCGAGGCGGAGCTCGACTGGTCGATGAGCGCCACGGAGCTTGCGCGCCGCATACGCGCGCTGAACCCGCGACTCGGCGCCAGCGCCACCATTGCGGGCGAGCCAGTCAAGATATGGCGCGCCGAGAGCACATCGGAGCCCTGCGCCCGACCGCCGGGCGAGATCGTGCGGGCGGGGTCGGCCGGAATCGACATTGCGACCGGGGATGGGGTGCTGCGTCTGCTTTCGATACAGCCACCGGGAAGGCGCGCGGTATCTGCTGCGGATTTCCTCAACGCTAGGCCAAGGCTCAGGGAACGCGTTTGAAGCGCACCGCGTCCGATCGTGCGAAGGGCACGCCGCTCATGGGCGCTGCCGCGCGCGCTGCCGCCGCGCGCGCGGTGCGGGCGGTCATCGATCACGGTCAGTCGCTCGATGCGGCGCTGGCGCCGGAGATCGGCGCCATCGCCACCGACGATGCGCCCCTTTGCAAGGAGCTCAGCTACGGCACGCTGCGCTACGAGCCTCGGCTCGGCTGGTTTGCCGGCCGACTGCTGCGCCAGCCGTTGCCCGCGAGCGCCCGCGATGTACACGCGCTACTGCTCGTCGGCCTGTACCAGCTCGACGTCCTGGGCACCCCGCCGCATGTCGCAGTGTCCACGACCGTGGAGGCCTGCCGGGTTCTCCGGCAGAGCTGGGCATGCGCACTGCTGAACGCAACGCTCAGGAATTTCCAGCGAAACCAGTCCTCGCTGCGGGCCGAGGCAGAGACGTCGTTGGTGGCGCGATTCGCGCATCCACCGTGGATGATAGAGGCGGCGCGGAAGGACTATCCCGCAGACTGGAGAACGCTGCTGGACGCGAACAACGCTCGCGCTCCGATGACGCTGCGCGTCAACCTGCGCGCGATCTCGCGCGAGCGGTACCTGCAACGACTGGCCGCAGCGGGGGTCTCCGCCGCCGCGACGGCCCGCAGCCGCTGCGGCGTCAGTCTCGCAGCGCCGCTCGCCGTTTCCAGCCTGCCCGGCTTCGACGAAGGCCTGGTCTCCGTGCAGGACGAAGCGGCGCAACTCGCCGCGCCGCTGCTGGATCCGCTACCCGGCCAGCGCGTGCTGGACGCCTGCGCCGCGCCCGGCGGCAAGACCGCGCATCTGCTGGAGGCATATCCGCAGATCGGCGAACTGGTCGCGGTCGACGCCGACGACAGCCGCCTGGCACGCCTGAGATCGACCCTTGCACGGCTGAGCCTGTCCGCACGGGTGCAAAACGGCAGCGCGCTGGAGCCGCAGTCATGGTGGGACGGGCGCGCCTTCCAGCGCATTCTGCTCGATGCGCCCTGCAGCGCCACCGGTGTCATCCGCCGCCACCCCGATGTCAAGGCGTTGCGACGGCCATCGGATATCCACGCCCTGGCGAGCACCCAGCGGCGCATGCTGGAGGCGCTCTGGCCCCTGCTGGCCCGTGGCGGTAAGCTGCTTTACTCAACGTGCTCGGTATTTCCCGAGGAGAATCAACTGACGGTAAGGGAGTTTCTGACCGCGACCCCGGATGCCACCGAGGCCGTGATCACCGCGGACTGGGGCCACGCCGCCCCCGTCGGACGCCAGATCCTGCCGGGCGAGGACAATATGGATGGCTTCTTCTATGCCTTGCTGGTCAAGCAGTGAGAGGTGGCGCCTGGTTTGGCTCGCCGCTCTGATCGGCGGGCTGAGCGTCGCGCCGGACGTCCGCGCCGAGGGCTATGAGGTTCGGAGCGTCGAGGGCCACGTCGTCAACGGCATATACGTCGTGGACAGCACGATTGACGTCGGACTGTCCGAGGACATGCGCAACGCGCTGAACAACGGCGTTGCGCTGACCTTTCTCGTCGAGGTGGAGATGCATGCGCCGCGGCGCTACATCTGGGATGCGCTCATCGTGCGCAGCACACAGAGACTGACACTTGAATACCACGCGCTCACGGGCGGATACGTGGTCAACAATGAAAGCACTCACACCCGTCGCAGCTTCCCTTCCCTCGAGGAAGCCCTGCACGGGCTGGGCGAACTGAAGGCGATGGCGGTATCCGAGGAACGTTTCCTTCCCGCCCGGACTCCGTTCTCCGGTCGCTTGCGCATGAGCCTCGACGTGGAGTCGCTGCCACCGCCGCTGCGACCGATCGCCTACCTGTCGCCCGAGTGGCACCTGCGCTCGGACTGGCGGCGATGGACCGTTGAGCCATGAGCCGGCACACCCGTATCGGCGCCCTTGTCCTCGCGTTGAGTGTCATTCTGCTCGTCTCCCTCGTGATGATGAGCGAGGCGATGCAGAACCGCACCCGCTTCAGTCACATCTACTCGCTGCTGCTGGTCGTGAACGCGCTCGGCCTGCTCGGCTTCCTCGCCCTCATCGTGGCCAACCTGAGACGGCTTATCCGTGAACTGCGGCAGGAGCGCGCCGGAGCGCGGTTGAAACGTCGATTGACGCTGCTGTTCGTTCTGCTTTCCACCATCCCGGTGCTGACGGTTTACGGTTTCTCGCTGGAGTTCCTCCGGCGGGGAATCGACAACTGGTTCGACGTGCGTGTTTCATCCGCCCTGGAAGACGCCCTGAATCTCAGCCGTGCGTCGCTGGACATGCGCATGCGTGAGCTGCTGCGCCAGACATCGCAACTGGCCGAGTCGATCACCGATTCCGAGGACGGCGCCGATCCGCTGCGATTCGAGCAGCTGCAACTGCCCGAGAGCCTCGTCGTCGAGAATCCCTTCAGCCCGGGCGCCGTGAATCTCCAGGAGCTGCTGCACCGCAGCGGCGCCGAGGAGCTCACGCTCATGACCACGAAAGGCGCCGTCCTCGAACACAGCAGCTTCGCCACCGACATCGTTCCGTCGATGCCCGCGGAGACCGTGCTGCTGCAGCTTCGGCAGAACCAGAACTACATCGCGCTGGAACCGATACGGGACAGCGGCTTGGCGATTCGTGTAGTCGTCAACGTGCCGAGCAGTACGGGCGGCGAGGGGCGCGTGTTGCAGGCCCTGTATCCGGTGGCCGAGCGCATGCGCACGCTGGCCGACAACGTGCAGGCGGCGTTCATTCAATACAAGGAACTGGCCTACCTGCGCGATCGGCTGAAGCTCAGCTTCATGATGACACTGACGCTGGTGCTGCTTTTCAGCATATTCACGGCCGTATGGGCCGCATTCTACACGGCGCAGCGGCTCGCCGATCCCATACATGCCCTCGCCGAGGGGACCAAGGCGGTGGCCGCCGGCAATTACGACACCCGACTTCCAGTGCCGGGGGCCGACGATATCGGCGTACTGGTGCATTCCTTCAACGAAATGACGCGCCGGCTGGCCGAGGCGCGCGACGAAGCGCAGCAGAGCCGCGATGAGGTCGAGAGGCAACGCGCCTACCTGGAGACTGTCCTGGGGCGGCTTTCCTCCGGCGTCCTGACCGTCAGCAGCCTCGGCGAATTGCGCACCGCCAATGCCACCGCGGCGCAGATACTCGGGCTCGCGCCGGGATCCCTGCCAGCTACGACCTTATCCGCCCTGATGGAGACGCATGCCCATCTCGAGCCGTTCGTCGACAGCGTTCGCAGCCACCTCCGCGAGGGCCGCGGCGACTGGCAGGAGCAGGTGACGGTCTTCGGACCAGGCGGTCGCAAGGTCATCATGTGCCGTGGCGCCCGCCTGGACGCCAGCGCCGAGAACGAGGCTGATCACGTGATCGTGTTCGACGACGTCACGGCCCTGATTCAGGGACAGCGCGATGCGGCCTGGAGCGAAGTCGCCCGCCGCCTCGCCCACGAGATCAAGAATCCGTTGACGCCCATTCAACTGTCCGCCGAACGCCTTCGCCACAAGTACCTTCGCACGCTCACCGCCGAGGACAGCGAGGTCCTCGACCGGCTGACGAACACGATCATCCAGCAGGTCGAGACCATGAAAGGGATGGTCAACACGTTCTCCGAGTACGCCCGCTCGCCACGCATACAGCAGGAGCCGATACAGCTGAATCACATCGTCGACAGCGTGGTCGATCTCTATCGCAGCGATGAGCAGCGGGTTCGCATCGAGACCGACCTCGCCGCCGACATCCCCACCCTGCATGCCGACCCGAACCGTTTGCGTCAACTGCTCAACAACCTGGTCTCCAACGCGATCGAGGCGCAGTCCGAGAAGACCGAGTGTTACGTGCGCATCAGCACGCGCCTGCACGAGGACGCGCGCGGAACCAGCGTCGAGCTGCGCGTCGAGGATCGTGGAAACGGCATCGCGCCGGAACTCATGAACCAGATCTTCGAGCCGTACGTCACCACCAAGCCCAAGGGGACGGGCCTGGGACTGGCGATCGTGAAGAAGATCGTCGAGGAGCACGGCGGAACCGTATGGATGGAGAGCGGCAGTGGCGGAGGCGCGTGTGCCTCTGTCAGACTTCCGGTCACCGCACCGGAACACGCCCCGGCCCCCTACCCACGCAATGAGGCCAACGTTCATGGCAGAGTCGCATAGTCACACCCTGGATGGCGCGCGTCGTGGACCACCGCGCCAGTCGGCGCACACCCTCGCCTCCACGAGGCTCCCCCTTTTTTCGGATCCGGTCATCGGTTCCGGATCCGAACCGGGCAGGAGACCCCACGCGGCGACACCTGCCTGGGGAATCCACCGATGAATGCGGGAAAGCATATCCTCGTCGTCGACGACGAAGAAGCAATACGCGGCCTGCTGCGCGAGATACTCGAGGACGAGGGCTTCTTCGTCACCACCGCCGGTAACGTCGCCGAGGCGAAGGAGGCGCGGCGCGTGCGCAGGCCGGATCTCATTCTGCTGGATATCTGGATGCCGGACGGTGACGGCATCACGCTGCTGAAGGAGTGGGCGCAGGGCTATGGAATGGACGTTCCCGTGATCATGATCTCCGGCCATGGCACGGTCGAGACCGCGGTCGAGGCCACGCGCATCGGGGCATTCGATTTTCTCGAGAAGCCGCTGTCCCACGGCAAGCTGCTGGTTACCATCGAACGCGCGCTGGAGATGGCGGCACTTCGCCGCGAGAACATCGGGCTGAGGCGCCAGGCGGCAAGCACGGAGTTGCTCGGATCCAGTCGCGCCATCACCCAACTGAAGGAGCAGATACAGCGGATCGCGCACCATAACACCACCGTGTTCCTGATCGGCGAATCGGGCACCGGGAAGGAGGTCTTCGCCCGCTACCTGCATAGCCACAGTCCGCGTGCGCGCAACGTGTTTCTATCCGTGAATGTTGGAGGGCTCGCCCGCGATGCCGTGGAACAGGAGATATTCGGTTCGGAAAGCAAGGGACGCGTGCATTTTGGCGCGCTGGAGCAGGCCAGCGGCGGAACCCTGTTGCTCAAGGACGTCACCGACTTGAGTCTCGAGATGCAGGCACGCCTGCTGAATGCCCTGGAGACGCAGTCCCTCGTGCGGCTGGACGGCCTGGATCCGGTGAGGATAGACGTGCGCATCGTGGCGGCCACCCGCCACGACCTGAAGGCAGCCGTGGAAGCGGGCCAGTTTCGCGACGATCTCTATTACCACCTGAATGTCGTACCCCTGCAGATCCCGGCGCTGCGACAGCACGCCGAGGACGTCCCGGAGCTCCTCGCCTACTACCTGGACATGTTCGTCGCCCAGGAAGGGCTGCCGCGCCGGCAGTTCTCCAATGCCGCGCTACAGCGGCTGCGTGCCTATGCGTGGCCCGGGAACGTGCGCGAACTGAAGAATCTCGTGCAGCGCCTTCTTATCCTCGGTTCCGGTCCCGTCATCGAGGCTCCCGAGGTCGAACAGGCGCTCGGAATCCGGCCGGTGATCGCCGTCGAGAGCAGGCCGGGCTTCGATCTGCCCATGCGCGAGGCGCGCGAACAGTTCGAGAAGGCTTACCTGGAGTACCAGCTGCAGCACGAACAAGGGAATGTCTCCAGGGTCGCCGAACGGATCGGACTGGAGCGCACGCACCTTCACAGAAAGCTTCGCGCGCTCGGCATCGACCCCAAGTACATCAAACACGCGACCGGCCGCGGGCGGGACGAGGCTTAGTGCGGATCGGGACGGCGCGCCCACGCCAATCGATCCGCTCAGAACTCGACGCGAACGGAGCCCAGCACGGTCCGCGGAGCCGCTGGAGAGACGTTGACGGTCTGCGCGAAGCTGGTTTGCGGATCGAAGTATTCCTTGTCGAGCAGGTTGTTCACGTTGAGTTGAGCCGTCACCCACGAGCGCCCGAAGCGATGGCGGTACCGTGCCGCCAGGTCCAGGCGCACATAACCGGGTATCTCTACGAGATTGTCGGCATCCACCTCCCGCTCGGTCATGGCGAATACGCCGCCCCCGACACCGAACGCATCCGAGATGGCGTAATTCACCCAGATTGTGGCCGCCTGCTCGGGCGCATTCGCGAGCCGCAGGCCCTTGCGACCGTCGGTCAGCACCGGAGGCGTGCCGGCGACGTCCTGGTCCTCGGTGATCCGCGCATCGGTGAAGGCGTAGGTCGTCAGCAGGGACAGTCTATCCGTGACGTCGCCGCGTACGTCGATCTCGATACCCTGGCTGCGCGCCTCGCCGACCACATCGGCGACGACTCCTTTGCCGGGAAGTATGGTGGTGACGGCCAGGTTGCTCTTGGTAAGGTGATAGAAGGCCAGTGAGGCCGTCAGCCGGCCGTCGAACCACTGCCCCTTCAGTCCGGCCTCCTTCTGCTCGCCTCGCTCGAAACCGGCAGGGCTGCCGTCGGCCAACACGCTCGCCCCCGACGGGCTGCCGAAGGATCTTGCGTAGCTTCCATAGATCGCGAGCCACGGAAGGACCTCGAAGCTGGCGCCGAGCCGGGGCGAGAAGACATCGTCCTCGACCTCCTGCATCACGACGTTGCAGGGCGTGGTCTGCAGGCAGGTGCCGGAACTCACGTTCGCGACGACATCGTAGCGGCCGGTCATCGCCAGCGTGAGTCGCGGATGCAGACGCACGACATCCTGGGCGGTCACCGCATACCAGTACTCCTTCTCGCGGAGCGAAAAGAAACTGCGCAGATTGTAGTTTCCGGCCACTGTCGCCGGCGGCAGATCCCGGAAGCGCTGATACGCGGGATTGAATATGTCGATCGGCCGCAGCGTCAGCGGGTCGGTCAGGGAATTCACCCCGATGAGATCATTGTCGTGCGTCGCGCGGTTGTATTCCAACCCGACGAAAAGATCGTGTTGCATGCCGAGGCCGTAAAGCCGCCCGCTCAGCTGGACCTCGGTAAAATACTCGTCGTACTCTTCCCGGTACGGCGCAGACACGAACAGGTCCAGCAGCCGCTGGTCGAAGGGATTGAACAGCAGCGGCCCGGCATCCTGATAGTCCGTCTCGTTGAAATACCACAGGAACCGATGCCTCACCTGCCAGTCCGCCGTGAAGGCGTGCGACCAATTGGCGTCCACCAGGTAGAAGCTTCGATCGCTTCGTGCGTCGACGACTCCGAAATAACGCTCATGAGGCACAGGCGCCGGGCCATCCCCCAATGCCGGAATGCCGTAGTCGATCGAGTCGTCGTTGTTCTTGTATTCCAGGCTCAGATTGAATTCCGTGGCCGGGGTCGGTCGCCACGTCAGGGCGGGAAACAGGAAAAGCCGCTCATTGCTAGTGAAATCGCGAAACGAGCCATTGTTCTGGTAGGAAAAGACGAGCCGGTACAGCCACCTGCCATCCGCCGAGATCGGCCCTGTGGCGTCTCCCTCGGTCCGGTATTGCGCAAACTCGCCGAAACGCTGCTCCAGCGCCAGATATCGATCGGCGAGCGGCTTCTTGGTGACAACGTTCACCATGCCGCCGGGTTCCGTGCGACCGTACAGGTTCGCGGCCGCCCCTTTCAGCACGTCGACGCGCTCAATGCTGGCGGGGTCGAATTGCGGAATGTCCAAGCGGACGCCGTTGCGGTAGGCGAACGCGTCGAGATCGAAGCCGCGCAGTGTAAAATTGTCGTTCGTCCCGCCGTTGTCGGAAGCGCCCACGACGCCGCTCACATTCCGCAGCACGTCCTTCAAGAGCGAAGGCTGTTGAAAGTCGATAAACTCCCGCGTCACCGAATTGACCGTAAATGGCGTGCGGAAGGCGGCCTCCTCCGTCTTGGTGCCGGTCTCGCCAGTGACGACGATGGACCCAAGTGCCGCCGGCTCGGAATCATCGTCGGTCGCCGGTTCGCCGGGCGCGACAACCGGAACCATCAGCGCAAGCAACGCGGCCTGCAACCGGCAAGGAGACAACGAGCGCGTGCGGGATCGCGGCATGGTCAACCAGGGCGATTGAGGTCAACGGAGAGACGACTTACCAATCGACGGTAGGTGATATTAGCCTAAATCGGCATCCCGTGTTTCACATGGTTCGATGGTCGACTAGAGACTACGTGCGCGATGCGCGGCGAGCAGGGCGCGTCGCCGCTGGATGATGACTGAGGTTGGCGGAGGGTACCATCCCTGGCACGGCCCCCATTGAAGACTGCCCGATTGACGCTGATGAGTACCGCTCAAGAACCCGTTGGGTCCTGTGCGATTCAAAAAAAGAATAGCTCCAATCGGAAATTCATGCCATCCCCAAAAAAGAGGGTGTGTTTACTGACAGGAAACTCGATCCGCTGCGCCCGGGGGCCATGCGGAACCACTTTGAAAATCAGCCCGATGCGCAGGCAGTCGTGGCCGAGCCATTCAACTGCAGGCTGCCAACAAGATCCGTAACGTGCCCCACCCGGTGCCGCCGCATGTACTCCACCATCCCGCTGTTGAGCCGCGGCAGGAGCAAGGGGTCGTAGAAGAGACCCGTTCCCACGCCTATGCCGCTGGCGCCGGCGATGAGGAATTCGATGGCGTCATTTGCCGTGACGATCCCCCCCTGACCGATGATTGGAATGCCATGCGGCCTGCAGACCTGGTAGACCTGGTGGACCTTCAGCAGCGCAATCGGCTTGATGGCCGGGCCGGAGAGTCCCCCCTGATTGTTGCCAATGACAGGACGCTTGGTTTCTATATCGACCGCCATGCCCATCAGCGTATTGATGACGGCGAATGCGTCCGTGCCCGCGTCGATGCATCGGCGGGCATTCTGAGCGATGTCGGTCTGGTTAGGCGACAGTTTCGTGATGATCGGCTTGCGCGTGGCGCGCCTGCATACCTCCACGACCCTCGCCGACATCTCCGGATCGTTCCCGAACGCGACGCCTCCCTCCTTCACGTTCGGACAGGAGATATTGATCTCGATCGCATCGATGGGGGAATCATCGAAGATGCGGGTAACCTCTTCATATTCCTCGACGGTCGAGCCGGAGACGTTGGCGATGAAACGGGTCTCGCTGAAGTCGAGCGCCGGCAGGATCTCCTCCACGACGTAGCGCGCGCCCGGATTCTGCAGGCCGATCGCGTTGAGCATCCCCGCGGGCGTCTCGCAGACGCGATGGGCCGGATTCCCCAGACGGGGGCTCAAGGTCGTGCCCTTCAGGCATACGGCCCCGGCGTCGCGATTGGAGAAGCCGACGACGCGCGTATACTCCTCGCCGAATCCCACGCAGCCGGAGAGCAGCACCAGCGGCGTGGAGAACTTCATGCCGCAGAAATCGAGTGCGAGCATCGCCCTGTCGGAATCGCTGAGGATCATACTTGTTCCACGTCGTTCTCTATGAGCCGGAAATCCCGCCGAATACCGGCAATATTATACGGTTGTGCGCCAATTCCGGGGTTAGCCTGCACCTGCTGCAGCCATTGGGGTTCCGGCTCGACGACAGGCAAATGCGGCGCGCCGGGCTGGACTATCGTGAGCGGGCGGTGATCACGGTCCACCGTTCCCTGGCGGAATTCCGCGAGACGGTGGCGCCCGCGCGCCTCTTCGCCCTGTCCACGCGCGGCCAGTCCCGCTATGACTCGGTCGAGTACCGGCCCGGCGACGCGTTGCTGTTCGGACCGGAGACCCGGGGCCTGCCGCAGGCGGTGCTGGACTTGGTCCGGCCACAGCATGTACTTCGCATTCCCATGGTCAGCGGCTCGCGGAGCGTGAACCTGGCCAACGCGGTGGCAATCGTGGTCTACGAGGCGTGGCGGCAGCATGACTTCCGCGTTCAGCCGCCGCCGAACTGAAACGTCGCACGGCCGGAACGCATCAACCGCCTTCGCTCTTCGGCTCGCGCGCGAGCAGCGCCTGTACGGCCTCGCGCGGTGAGCACTGGCCGCTCAGTACCATGGCCACCTGATCGCAGATCGGCATTTCGACCCCCTGCTTGCGCGACAGCCGCTGCAGGGCCTCCGCGGTTCGAACGCCCTCGACCACTTGACCGATCTCCGCGACCGCCTCGGCCACTGATCGTCCCCGGGCGATGGCCAGGCCCAGACGGCGATTGCGCGACTGGTCCTGGGTGCAGGTGAGGACCAGGTCGCCTAGGCCCGCGAGTCCCATGAACGTCTCCCTCTTGGCGCCCATCGCCAGCCCCAGGCGGGTCAATTCGGCCAGCCCGCGCGTGATCAGCGCCGCGCGGCTGTTGGCGCCGAACCCAAGTCCGTCGCTGATGCCGGCCGCAATCGCCAGCACGTTCTTGACCGCTCCCCCGACCTCCACGCCTATCACGTCGTCGCCGACATAGGCGCGAAATGCGCCGCCGTGCAGATAGCCGGCCATATCGCGCGCGAACTCCGCGTTCGCGGAAGCGACGACTACCGCCGTCGGCAGTCCGGCGGCGACCTCGTTGGCGAAGGTGGGTCCGGAGACCACGGCGGCCGGACAGTCGGCGCCGAACTGCTCGGCAACGATGGCGTGGGGGAGCTGCAGCGTATCGACGTCGATCCCCTTGCAGGCCCAGGTGATGCGCGCATCGGGACGCGCATGTACGGCAACCAGCTGCGCGACTTCGCGCAGGGCCTTGCACGGTACGGCGAGAATCACGTCGCGGGCGCGACGCAGGGTCCCCTCCAGCTCATCCTCCACGGACAACAGGGCGGGAAAGTCCACGCCTGGCAGGTAGCGCTCGTTGCGCCTGGCGTGGGCAAGGCGGGCGATGTGGCCGGCGTCGTGTCCCCACAGGACAGTGGCATGCCCGTTTCTCGCCAGGTGGATGGCGAGCGCCGTGCCCCAGGAACCGGCGCCGGCGACCAGTATGGAATCGGCGGTCATCACGGTCATGCGCCTCCCGCCGGCCAGGGTCCCGACCCAGGCCGGATGGCCTGTCGACTAGTGAGACTTCGCCGCCTGCTCGGCCGCCTCGGCGTGCTTGCGCTGCAACTCCTGCGCGTAGAGCGATTCGAAGTTCACGGGCGCCAGCAGCAATTGCGGAAACCCGGCCTTGGCAACCACGTCGGCGACGACCTCGCGGGCGAACGGGAAGAGCACGTTCGGACAGGCGGTCGCCAGGATGGCCGGCATGACCTCCTCCGGGAATCCCGAGATGTTGAATATCCCGGCCTGCTGCACCTCGCACAAGAAGGCGACCTTGTCCGCCGACTTCACGGTCACGGTAATCGCCAGTACGGTCTCGTACATGTCGTTGCCAAGGCTGCTCGCCTTATTACCGAGTTCGATCTCTACGGCCGGCTTCCACTCCTCTCGAAAGACGCCCGGCGTGCCTGGCGCTTCGTAGGAAAGGTCCTTGAGATAAACCTTTTGAATGGCGAGCTGGCCGGTACGCTGCTTGCCTTCGGTGCTGCCGGTTGCTTCCGTCATCGTTGGTCTCTTTCACTAGCACTGGGGATTCGTCGCCCGCCGCGTTCAATCGCGGGCGACGGGGAAGTTCTCCTGACGCCACGCCGCCATGCCGCCGCGCAGCGAGTAAAGGCGGCCGAAGCCGTTTTTCTTCAGCAACGAACCCGCGCGGCCGGACACCATACCGGTGCTGCAGTACAGAAGCAACGGCCTGTCACGGGCCGCCTCCAGCTCCCGCAAGCGCTCCCGAATCGTCGCCTCTGGAATGTTGATCGCCCCGACGATATGACCCGCCTGGAAATCCTTGGGGTCGCGAACGTCCACGACTGCGGCCCCGTCCCTGTTCATCAGCTGAACCGCCTGCTGCGGGGAAACCTCCTTCACGGCCCGGCCAATACCGCCCGCAAGATCGTTCACCAGCAGCAGCACGACGAGCGCGAGCGCGGTGAACAGCATCCAGTGATTTGTGACAAATTCTCCAAATTGTTCCATGGGTTAGCTCATGCGTCGCGGGGTCTGAATCGGGATTCATGATACACTTTTATTTTTTCCGGGCGTATTGGACGGAGCGTACTCGACACCGATGACACCCCCGCACCAGCCGCTGCTGCTCATCATCCTCGACGGATGGGGCTACAGCGACAACACCCAGTACAACGCCATCCACAACGCCAACAAGCCCGTGTGGGACCGGCTCTGGGAAAATTACCCGCACATGCTCATCAGCGCCTCCGGCATCGACGTCGGACTGCCCGACCAGCAGATGGGCAACTCCGAAGTCGGCCACATGCACCTGGGGGCCGGCCGCGTCATCGATCAGGAGCTCACACGCATCGGCAAGTCCATCGAGGACGGCCATTTCTTCCATAACGAGACCCTGCTCTCCGCCTTCGGCAAGGCGGCAGCCGACGACAAGGCCGTTCACATACTCGGCCTGCTCTCCCCGGGCGGCGTGCACAGCCATGAGGACCACGTCCTGGCCCTCATGGAGATGGCGGCGCGAACGGGCGTCAGGCGCGTGTACGTGCACGCGTTCCTCGACGGCCGCGACACCCCGCCCAGAAGCGCCGCCAATTCCATCCAGCGGGTGATGATGAAGTTCACCGAGCTGGGGCGTTGCGGGCGCATCGCCAGCATCATAGGACGGTACTTCGCGATGGACCGCAACAAGCACTGGGGGCGCACGGAGGCTGCTTACAATCTCATCGTTGATGGTCTGGCGATGTACGAGGCCGCCGATCCCCTCATCGCCCTGGATCAGGCCTACCGCCGCGATGAGACCGACGAATTCATACGATCCACCGCCATCATCCCGCGCGATCAACAGCGCGTCCGGGTCGAGGACGGCGACGTGATCGTGTTCGCGAATTTCCGCGCCGATCGGGCCCGCCAACTGACGCAGGCCTTCATCGAGCCATTCTTCGCCGGCTTCAAGCGCGCCCGCGTGCCGGCGCTGCAGAGTTTCATCACGATGACCAGCTACAGCGACGACTTCCAGGTTCCGGTTGTCTATCCGCCATCGCGCATCACGAACTCCTTCGGCGAATACATCGCCAACCTCGGCATCCGCCAGCTGCGCATAGCCGAAACGGAGAAATACGCGCACGTCACGTTCTTCTTCAACGGCGGCGACGAGCGGGTATTCCAGGGTGAGGATCGGATACTGATCCCGTCGCCGCACGTCGCGACCTACGATCAGAAGCCGGAGATGAGCGCCATAGAGGTCACCGATGAGCTGATCAAGGCTATCGAAAGCCGCCGCTATGGCGCCATCATCTGCAATTTCGCGAATGCCGACATGGTGGGCCACACTGGCGTCTTCGAGGCGGCGGTGAAAGCGGTCGAGACCCTGGACCGATGCCTGGGCCGCATCGAGACGGCCGCCCGGGCGGCGGGGATGGAGATCCTCATTACCGCCGACCACGGCAACGCCGAGAAGATGCGGGAGGTCTCCACGAAAAAGGTCCTCGGACAGACCTACACCGCCCATACCAGCAATCCGGTGCCACTGGTGTATATTGGCCGCGACGCGACGATGGCGAACGAGGGGACCTTGAGCGATATCGCCCCGACCATGCTCAGCATCATGGGACTCGCGATTCCGGCGGAGATGACCGGGCGTCCCCTGGTCATGCTGAGATCAGCGACGGCGACAGAACCGGCCGAAGCCGGCCAGGAGCCCAAGCGGGCCTCCGCCTAGGCCGTGCCACTGCGCCTGCGCCACGCCGCCCCCCTGCTAGTGCTGTTGTGCCTCGCCCGTCCCGCCCTGCCGCAGGAGAACGCCGAGCGGGCCGAGCTGGAAGACCTGCGGTCCCGCATCAGGGATACCGTCAACGAGAAGAAACGTCTCAAGGTCGACGCCACCGCAGCGCTTAACGACCTCAGGAAGCAGGAACTCGAACTTGCGGCGGCCAGCGAACAGCTCGCATCCCTGCGAGCGAGGATCAAGGACCGCCAGACGCGGCTGCAACAGCTCATCGCCGAGGGTGAGCGCAACAGCGCCGCCTTGGACAGCGAGCGCACGTATCTGGCTCGCATCGTCCGCTCCCACTACGCGGCCGGGCGGGAGGAGGGCATCCGGCTAATCCTCGGCCAAGACGATCCCGCGCGGTTGAGCCGCGTCCTCGCCTACCACGAGTACTTCGTCCGCACCCGGCTTCAGCGCGTTGCCGCCTCGGCGAGCAAGCTCAGGAATACGGCACTCATCGCCGAAAATACCCGCCTGGAGACGGAGAAGCTGGTGTCCCTGGAATCGGAGCAGGCCGGAATGATCGCAGAGATCGAGCGGCTGCGGGCCGAACGCCGGCAGACCCTCGCCGCCCTGCAGGAGCGGATCTCGGAGAGCGACGACACGCTGAACTCCCTCAGGGCATCGAAGCGCGAGCTCGAGAAGTTGCTCTACAGCCTGCCGGCGGAATCAGGTCCCGCCGCGGTCCCCTCCGGGGCGCAGCCCGCGTTGAACGGCCTGCGGGGGAAACTGCCCTGGCCAACCGCCGGCAAGGTGGTCAACAACTTCACGGCGGCCGATGCGGAGGCCTCCGGACTGCACCATCACGGCGTGTACATAGAGGCTGCCGCCGGTTCCCCGGTGCGCGCGATCAGCGCCGGGCGGGTACGGTTTGCCGACTGGTTCCAGGGCTTCGGGCTGCTGGTGATCGTCGATCACGGCGAGGGCTACCTGAGTCTCTACGGCCACAACCAGTCCCTCGGGACCAAGGCCGGAGCCACCGTCCTGGCGGGGCAGCAGATCGCCCGCGTCGGCGACAGCGGGGGGCAGCGGGCCAGCGGCCTGTATTTCGGCATACGCCACAACGGTGAACCCGTGGACCCCGCAAAATGGTGCCGCTAGGCGGTCGCATTGTTGCCTGCCATGCGTGCCCCGCTTATGCTTCGTAGCCGCGCCTTGCCGGAGCCCTAGTGCGCGGAGGGGCGAACGACAACACGTCGCGACGAGCCGCCCGTCGCCGCAGGGAGCATGCGACCGACGCATCCAGCATGCCGCGCCGCCTAGCCGAACCAAGAGTTGTAGTGTCCTCAAACAACATCGCGCCAACGCGACGGAGTTCCGATTCATGAAACTCATCCTGCGTAATGTTCTCCTGGTCACCACCGGCATGCTCGCCTGCATGCCGCCGTTGGCGCTTGCCCAGGAAAATCCCGGAACCCAGACCGCGCCGACGGCCACCGCGCCGGCGCCGTCGGCGGCCTCGGACCTGCCCCTGGAGGACCTGCGCGTGTTCACCGAGGTGTTCGCCAAGGTGAAAAGCGACTACGTCGAGGATGTCGGGGACAAGACCCTGCTGGAAAATTCGATCAAGGGAATGATCAACGGGCTGGATCCGCATTCGGCGTATCTCGACCCGGAAGAATACAAGACCCTGCAGGAAGGCACGACCGGCGAGTTCGGCGGCCTGGGAATCGAGGTCGGCATCGAAGATGGATTCGTAAAGGTCATCGCGCCGATCGACGACACGCCCGCCCAGAAGGCCGGCGTCGAGGCCGGCGACATCATCGTCAAGATCGACGAGACGCCGACCAAGGGTATGTCGCTCAACGATGCCGTCGAGAAGATGCGCGGCCGCCCGGGTTCTTCCATCAAGCTGACGATAATGCGACAAGGCAGGGACCAGCCCCTGGAGTTCAACATCGTTCGCGACACCATCAAGGTCGACAGCGTCAAGGAGCGCACCTTGGACGCGGGCTTTGGCTACCTGCGCATCTCGCACTTCCAGCAGCACACCGGTGAGGATCTCGTCCGGTCGGTCGGCAAGCTGCAAAAGGACAACGCCAACAAGCTCAAGGGACTCGTGCTGGACCTGCGCAACAACCCCGGCGGCGTGCTCAACGCCGCGGTCGAGGTTTGCGACGCCTTCATGGAGAAGGGCAAGATCGTCTACACGGAGGGTCGCGTGAAGGATTCGCAGCTGGAGTTCTCCGCCAAGGCGGGCGACCTCCTCAATGGCGCCCCGATAGTGGTGCTCGTGAACGGCGGGTCTGCCTCGGCATCGGAGATCGTCGCCGGGGCGCTGCAGGACAGCCAGCGCGCCGTGATCATGGGCAGCCAGACTTTCGGGAAGGGATCTGTTCAGACCATACTGCCGATGAACAACGGCGCGGCATTGAAGATCACCACCGCCCGCTACTACACTCCCAGCGGCCGATCGATCCAGGCCCAGGGCATCACCCCTGACATCACCCTGCGCCACGTCAGGATAGCCGCCGTCGACGAGGATGTTTCCGCGGGCGTCCGCGAGAGCGACCTCAGCCGCCACCTCAGCAACGACAAGCCGCAGGATGGCGGCAAATCGCCCGGACCAATGATGGAAAGCGAAAGGCCCGGGGAGTCCTCGCCGCAGGACAGCGACTACGAGCTGCACGAGGCCCTGAATATGCTGAAGGGCATGGTCCTTCTGCAGGAACGCAGCGCAAAGTAACCGCGGATGAAGCGCTCCTCCACGCCGCTGTCCCAGCTCGCCCGGGTAGTGGCATGGACGAGCCTGTTCCTCGGATCGGGCGCGGCTGCGGCGGAGGGCCGCACGGATGCGTTGCCGGCGATAGCCATCATCGTCGACGACCTGGGGTACAGCCGGCATGACGGACTCCGGGCGCTCGCGCTTCCTGGCCCGATCGCCTATTCGGTGCTCCCGCACACTCCCGCCGCTCGCATGCTTGCCGAGAAGGCCCACGAACGCGGCAAGGATGTGCTGCTGCATCTGCCGATGGAACCGATGGACGGCAATCGCGGACTGGGCGAGGGCGCGATCATGAACAGGATGACGCGCGAAGAGGTGTTGCGGACGGTCATCGACAACCTCGCCAGCGTGCCGCACGCGATAGGGGTCAACAATCACATGGGAAGTCTGCTCACCGCACAGCCGCAACCCATGCAGTGGGTGATGGAGGCGCTGCGTGAGCAGGGACGGCTCATCTACGTCGACAGCCGAACCACCACCCGCACCGTCGCGAGACTCGCGGCGGAGGAGCAACGGCTCCCGTTTCTCAGCCGGGACGTCTTCCTCGACAACGAGCGCGGGACGGACTACGTGTGGCGACAGTTCGACGAGCTCGTCCGGCGCGCCCATCGGGACGGCCACGCGCTCGCCATCGGCCACCCTCGTCAGGACACGCTGAGCGTGCTGGAGGAGGCCCTGCCCCGGCTCGGAAGCCAGGGAGTCAGGCTCGTGCGCCTGCACGATCTGCTCACCCTAAAACAACGGAGTCACGCTTCATGGCAACTGTCCTCGTCCCACTAGCCCAGGGCTGCGAAGAGCTGGAAGCGGTCACTATCGTCGACCTGCTGCGGCGCGCCGGCATTACCGTCGTGACCGCCGGACTCGACGAGAAGCCGGTCAAGGCCAGCCGCGGCGTCGTGCTGATCCCGGACACCACGCTCGCGGCGGCGCTCGATCACCAATACGACATGGTCGTGCTCCCCGGCGGACTGCCGGGTGCGGATCACCTCAACTCAGACATGCGCATCCGCGAGATCCTCAAGAAAACCAATGATGCGAGACGCCCGGTAGCGGCCATCTGCGCCGCGCCGAAGGTGTTCGCCAGCATGGGCATGCTCATCGGCCGGCGCGCGACCGCCTATCCCGGGGTGCTGGACAACATGAACGTTCCGGGCATGCGCATTACCGGTGATCCGGTCACCGTGGATGGCTGCATCATCACCTCCCGTGGTCCGGGCACGGCCATGGACTTCGCGTTGACGCTGATAGAACAGCTCGTGGGGGTGGACAAGCGCGCCGAGGTCGAACGCGGTCTTGCGCGGACGACCTGCGAGGAGATGCAGGCCATGGCGCGATCCGCCGCGGCGGCGACGTAACCATGGGCACGAATCGGAGACCGAACGAGGCCGGCGCGGAGCACGTACATGGACCGGGTTGCGAGCACGGTCACCATGACCACCATCATGGAGACCAGCCCGTTCGGAACGCGCTGCGGAACGTCGGTCGCAACGATCCCTGTCCCTGCGGAAGCGGCAAGAAATTCAAGAAGTGCCACGGCGCGGCGTGAGCGCAAAAGGCCCGCGCCCGTCGCGCTCGATCGGTCGTCAATCGTCCCTGACCAGCGCCACCGCCAGCCCCACCGCCAGCGCGGCCAGGATCCATACCGGCCACGGCAGTCCCCAGAACGTCTGCAGCGACTTGCCGCTCATGGCGACAAGAACGGCCGCGCTGACGACGAATGCGGCTGCCAGTACCGCCAGCGAGGTGCGCCGTCCGGATCGCCGCACCTCGGCCTTCAACTCGTCGATCTGGTCGCCGTGCACAATAACCTTCAGTTGACCGGTCTTTGCGCGCTCGAGGATGTCGAAGGCGATCTTCGGCAGCTCCGGCAGCCTCTCGGCGATAGCCGGTAGACGCTCGCGGGCGGACTTCGCCAATGCCCGGACGCTCACGCGCTGGCGCATCCATTGCTCCAGCGGCGGCCGTGCCGCCGCCCACAGATCGAGTTCGGGGTACAGCTGCCGCCCGACACCCTCCACGTTGACGAGCGTTTTCTGCAGCAGGAGCAGTTGCGGCAGGATCTTCATGTGAAAACGCTGAGCCGTCTGAAACAGACGCAGCAGCAGATGCCCCACGGATATGTCCTTCACCGGCCGATCGAAGATCGGCTCGCACACCGAGCGGATGGAGAATTCGAATTCATCCACGCGCGTGTCCACCGGCACCCAGCCGGACTCGACGTGCAGCTCGGCCACCCGCCGGTAGTCGCGATTCATGAAGGCAAGAAAGTTCTCCGCCAGATAGCGCTGGTCGAAGTCGCTCAGCGAACCCATGATGCCGAAGTCGATCGGTATGAAGCGGGCGTTACGACCGCCGTCCCGGGGGTCGACGAAGAGGTTCCCGGGGTGCATGTCGGCGTGGAAGAAGTGATCGCGGAACACCTGGGTGAAGAACAACTCCACGCCCTTCTCGGCGAGACGCCGCATGTCGACTCCGGCCCGCTTCAGGGCGGCGATGTCGTCCACTCGTATCCCCGAGACCCGCTCCATCACCATCACCTTGCGGCGGCACAGCTCCCAAATGACCTCGGGGACGTAAATGGCGGGGTCGTCCCTGAAGTTGCGGCGCAACTGCGAGGCATTGGCCGCCTCGCGCATGAGGTCGAGCTCGTCGAGCAGCGTCTTCTCGAACTCCGCGACCACGCCCGTGGGCTGCAGGCGCTTGCCTTCGGACCAATACCGCTCCAGCCCCTCCGCGACGATGTACATGAGCCCGATATCGCGCTTTATGGTGGTGCGTATCCCCGGTCGCACCACCTTCACGATGACCTCGCGGCCGTCCTTCAGACGCGCGGCGTGCACCTGGGCAATCGATGCCGAGGCCAGCGGCCGCTCGTCGAACTCGCTGAACACCTCCTGCACCGACTTTCCGTACTCCTCCTCGACGATTGCGCGCGCCTCGTCGCCCGGGAAGGGCGGCACCCGGTCCTGAAGTCGCGCCAGTTCCTCGGCGATGTCGTCGGGAAGCAGGTCGCGCCGTGTGGAAAGGATCTGCCCGAACTTCACGTATATCGGTCCGAGCTCCTCCAGAACGTGCCGGATGCGGACCGCCGTGGGCGCGAAATCACGCCGCCGCCAGTTCCACGGCAGCAGATAGAGCAGAAAGCGGAACGAGCGCAGCAGAGGGATGCCGAGCACGATCTCATCGACGCCGTGGCGGATGAGAGTGCGCTGTATCGACAGCAACCGCACGAACTGCGCTGGCGTGATGATGCGCATCGTGCTCACCGCCCCCCGTCAAACCGGCGCCGCACCAGCCGAACGCGCTCCGCCAGTCGGTCGGCGTCCGCGCGCAGCGCGTCGACTCCCTGCATGAATCCCTCTACTGCAGTCCTCTCCGGCACCGTCTCGATCTCGTAACGCAAGTACTCGGAGAAGTTCATGGCCATGGCCTCGGCGCCGGCACCCGCCCAGCGCCGCAGGCCGTGGAGAAGGACGCCTAGCTTGCGCGCGGCGGTGTCCCCGATCAGCCGCGAGGCCATCTCCTCCCAGTCGACGTCGATACGCCCAATCAAGGACTGCACCTGCTGCGCGGTGCTCAGATCGCCGACGATTTCGACGGTACCGGCGGGCAGCGGTTCGTCGCGGGCGCGACTGCGGGCGAGCTTGACGAACCCGGGGACCGATCCCCGAATGCGCACGTGAACCTCGCCGTCATGGTGCAGGCGGATGCCCAGTCCTTGGGCCTGGGGCAGCAGGTAAACGCTGCGCTCGAACCCCACCACGTCGACGGCGATGACCCGGCCGCTCATCCGCCCGAGAGCGTCACGTGTTTCGGTGTCGAATTCCAGCAGCCGCGCGATGGCGCGGGCGATCTGAGGAAGCACCCGGGTCTCGATGGTCGTGGCGTCGACGGCAATCACAGGCGATACCCCCGGTGTACCGCGACCACGCCCGCGGACAGGTTGCACCAGTCCACGCGCTCCAGGCCCGCCGCCTCCATCATGCGTGCCAGTTCCGCCTGCGCTGGATGTCGCCTTATCGATTCGACCAGATACTGATAACTCTCGCGGTCACCGGCGACGGCCTTGCCGAGCGCCGGTAACACGTTGAAGGAGTAGGCATCGTATAAGCGCCGCAATCGCGGCAATATCACTTGCGAGAACTCCAGCACGACCAGCCTGCCGCCGGGTTTGAGCACCCGTCGCATCTCAATGAGCGCCCTTTGCTTGTCCGTGACGTTGCGCAGGCCGAATGCGATCGTCACTGCATCGAAGCTCCCGTCGGCGAAGGGCAGCAGCTCCGCATTGGCCTGCACGAAATGCACGTTCTGCACGATGCCGCGATCGAGCAGGCGATCGCGGCCGACGGCAAGCATGGACCCGTTGATGTCCGCGCAGATGACGCTGCCGGAGGGCCTGACTGCCCGCGCCAGCCTGGCGCTGAGGTCTCCGGTGCCGCCCGCCACGTCCAGCACGCTCTGCCCTTGCCTGAGTGCCGCGTGTGCGACGGCAAACCGCTTCCACAGGCGGTGCATCCCCATGGACATCAAGTCGTTCATCAGGTCGTAGCGCGTCGCGACCGAGGAGAAAACCTCGCCGACCAGCCTCTGCTTCTGCGAGACCGGGACTTCCCTGAAACCGAAATGCGTCGTCGGCTCGCTCATTGGCCGTCGGCGCCCCGCCGCTCGTAACCGGCGCGTTTCAGCGCGTCCAGGTATTCCTGCCAGCGTTCGGACTGGTGGCTTCCGAGTTCGTACAGGTAGTCCCAGGAGTAGATGCCGGTCTGGTGTCCGTCGTCGAAGACGAGCCTGACGGCGTAATGCCCAACCGGCTCGATCGCGCTGATGGCGACGTTTTCCTTGCCTGTCTGCAGCACCGATTGCCCGGGGCCGTGGCCGCGCACGTCCGCGGAGGGCGAGTAGACGCGCAATAGCTCGCACGGCAGCCTGAAGACCTTTCCGTCCTCAAAAGCGACTTCCAGTATCCTCGACTTCCGGTGCAGGGTAATGCCCGTCGGGGTCGGCATAAGAGATCCGTTCAAAGTATGTACTTGGCGAGATCCTCGTCGCCGGCCAGCGCGCCGAGCTGCCTGTCGACATAGTCGCGATCTATCTGCACCGTGAGTCCCGGCTCCTCGCCGGCGCGGAACGACACCGTCTCCAGAAGTCGCTCCATGACCGTATGCAGTCGACGTGCGCCGATATTCTCCGTGCGCTCGTTGACCTGGCAGGCAATCTCGGCAATTCGCGCTATGCCGTCCGGCGTGAAGTCGACTGTCACGCCCTCGGTGGCCAGCAGGGCGGCATACTGCCGCGTCAGCGAGGCGTCCGGCTCCGTGAGTATGCGCACGAAGTCCTCCACGGTCAGTGCGTGCAGCTCGACGCGATTGGGCAAACGCCCCTGCAGCTCGGGGATCAGGTCGGATGGCTTGGCGAGATGGAAGGCGCCGGAGGCGATGAACAGCACATGATCGGTCTTGACCATCCCATGCTTCGTGGACACCGTGCACCCTTCCACGAGCGGGAGGAGGTCACGTTGCACTCCCTCCCGCGACACATCCGCGCCTACGGTCTCACCGCGCCGGGTTATCTTGTCGATTTCGTCGAGGAAGACGATCCCGTTCTGCTCGGCAGCCGCCAGGGCGCGTGCCTTGATCTCGTCCTCGTTGATCAGCTTGGCGGCCTCCTCCTCGGTGAGCAGCTTGCGGGCCTCCTTCACGGTCACCTTGCGGCTGCGCGTGCGTCCAGCACCCAGATGCTGGAACATGCCCTGCAGCTGGCTGGTGAGCTCCTCCATCCCGGGCGGCGCCATGATCTCCACGCCCAGCGGCGGCATGTTCAGATCGATGGTGATCTCCTTGTCGTCGAGCTTGCCTTCACGCAGCATCTTGCGGAAGCGCTGGCGTGTCGTGCTCTCCTCCTCCGTCATCAATTCGCTCCCGAAGGTCGAGCGCGGCTTGGGCAGCAGCACGTCGAGTATGCGATCCTCCGCCGTGTCCTCGGCGCGGCCCCGCACTTTGTCCATGGCCTCCTCGCGCGTCATCTTGATCGCAACGTCGACCAGGTCGCGAACGATGGACTCCACGTCGCGTCCCACGTACCCGACCTCGGTAAACTTGGTCGCCTCGACCTTGATGAAGGGGGCGTTGGCGAGCTTCGCGAGTCGCCGCGCAATTTCGGTCTTTCCCACGCCGGTTGGCCCGATCATCAGTATGTTCTTGGGTGTGATCTCGTTGCGAAGCGCGGGATCGACCTGTGAGCGGCGCCAGCGATTGCGCAGGGCTATGGCCACGGCGCGCTTGGCCTCATTCTGCCCGACGATGTGTTTGTCCAGTTCGGCGACAATCTGCCGCGGTGTGAGTTGCGTCATGAGGGGGCGTTCGGTGGAGCTGGCGGCAAGTCGTCCGCTCACCCCAGTTCTTCGATGGTAAGGTTCGTGTTCGTATAGACGCAGATCTCCGCGGCTATGTTCAGGCTCGCCTCGACTATCGCGCGCGCGCCAAGCTCGGAGTGCCGCATCAGCGCCCGCGCGGCCGAGACCGCGAACGCCCCCCCGGAGCCGATCCCCATGACGTCGTCCTCCGGCTCCACGACATCGCCGTTGCCGGAGATGATCAGGGAGGCCGTGGCGTCGGCCACGGTGAGCATCGCTTCCAGGCGGCGCAGGATCCGGTCGGAACGCCAGTCCTTGGCCAGTTCGACAGCGGAACGCGTCAGATTCCCCTGGTGCTTCTGCAGTTTCGCCTCGAATCGCTCGAACAGGGTAAAGGCGTCCGCCGTGCCGCCGGCGAATCCGGCGATTACCTTGCCGTCGTGAAGGCGGCGCACCTTGCGCGCGTTGCCCTTCAGCACCGTCTGCCCGAGCGAGACCTGGCCGTCCCCGCCCATGACCACGATGCCGGCGCGGCGGACGCAGAGTATGGTAGTGCCGTGAAATTGCTCCAAGATCCGATCCCAATCCGATGCACTGCCGGTGCAGTGCGGGATCTTACACGAATCCCGCGCCTGGCCGGCCGCGAACACGGGCCGTCTCGGGGCCCGCTCCGGCGGCACACGCGCCAGGGGGCTCCCGCGCCGCAGCGAGCGGCATTGGCCCGGCCGCGGCGGAAATTGTCCCTGACAGCGGTGCTCAGCGCTTTTTCGCCCGCGGATGGGCGGCGTCGTAGACCCTGGCGAGGTGCTGGAAATCCAGATGGGTGTAGATCTGCGTCGTACTGATGTCGGCATGGCCGAGCAGTTCCTGCACGGCGCGCAGATCTCCGCAGGACTCGAGCACATGGCTGGCGAAGGAATGACGAAGCATGTGCGGATGGACGTGCGTGTCCAGGCCCTGCCGGATCGCCCAGCGCCGCACGCGCTGCTGGACGGCACGAGCGGTCAGCCGCGCGCCGCCGCGCGCGAGGAACAGAGCCTGCGTCTCCTCCGCGATCCAACGCGATCGCACGCGCATCCACTGCCGAAGCGCGCTCACGGCATGGCGGCCGACCGGAACCATGCGTTGCTTTCGCCCCTTGCCCATGACGGTGACCTGCGCCTCGCGCAGGTCGACGTCGCGCACGTCCAGGCCCACTAGCTCGGAGACACGCAAGCCGCAGGAATACATGAGCTCCAGGATGGCGCGGTCGCGCGCCATGAGCCCGGCATCCCCGGACTCCTCGGCGATCTCCACCAACCTGGCCGCCTGATCCACGTCCAGGGCCTTCGGCAGCCGGCGCGACACCTTGGGAGCTCGCACCAGCTCCGCCGGGTTGTGGGAGGCCTTGCCGGCACGCACGAGATGCCGGAAGAAGGCCCGCGACGCCGACAGCAGTCGTTGCAGACTGCGCCCGTTCAGCCCGGCGCGATGTTCCTCGGCAATCAGGACCCGCACGTGCTGCGCGTCCACCTTGCACCAGGCGTCGATACCTTGCCTGGCCCGAAATGCGGCGAGCTTGGAGAGATCACGGCGATACGCCGCCAGGGTGTGGGGGGAATGCGCGCGCAACGTCGCGAGATACGACTCGATGTCCGGATCCTGCGCCGCGCCCGGGCCCCGGTCAGGAGGCGCCCGCGGACGCCCGCCTAGGTCGCGGGCGCGGCGACCCACGGGTTGAGGATCAGGCTGACGATGTCGCCGAGGTGAGCGAGCAGATCGATGCCCATCTCGGGATGGTAGCGGCGGGGATCGCGGCTCGCGACCACCAAGATCCCTTCCCAGTGCTTGCCGAACAAGGGCAGGACGGCCGCCGAGCCGAACTCCTCGGAGCCATCCTCGTGGCGGATCCCGAACAGCGCCTCCTGCTGATTGTGCTTCAGACGGCCGCAATACGGCTTTCGCTGCCGGAGCTCCTCGGCGAACATCGTCCGCAGCGGCGATCCCGCGCCGGCGAACTCCGGCCGATCGACGTCCTCGGCCGCCGCCGGCGCGGCGAATATGCGCAGCGTGATACCGTCGGCGGCGAAGTCCGTCTGCAGGCTGTTGACGAGGTTGCCGAGGATCTGGGCGCAGCTCCCGGCCTCCACCAGCCGCAGCGTCAGCCTGTGCATGCGTCGCGAGAGCTCCTCGTTCTCGCGCGCGATGTTGACCAGTTCCCGGAAGCGCGACTTCAGCTGGCGATTCTCGTCACGCAGGAGTATCACCTGCTTCTCGACCAGCGAGACCGCCTTGCCGGTCTCGTGCGGTATGACCAGGTCGGTCAGCAGCTCCGGGTGCTCCACGAAGAACTCCCGATGCTTGCGTAGATACTCGGCCACCGAGCTGGTGGTATCGGAGGTATCGCTCGTCGTTGCCTCGTCGGGTGTCGTTCCGGTGTTCATAGCTTTATCTGGCCCTCGAATACGCGCGCGGCCGGCCCGGTCATCCATACTGGCTGTCCGGGTTCCGCCCAGCTTATGGAGAGATGCCCGCCGGGGAGCTGCACGTCCACCACCGGCTTGAGCAGTCCGTGCATGCGTCCCACGACAACCGCCGCGCAGGCGCCGGTGCCGCACGCCAGCGTCTCGCCGGTGCCGCGCTCGAAGACCCGCAGCTTCACGTGGGCGGCGTCCACGACCTGCATGAACCCGACGTTCACGCCCTGCGGAAACAACGGGTGACGCTCGATCATCGGACCCAGGGTGCTGACCGGCGCCGTGTCGACGTTGTCGACCCTGACCACCGCATGGGGATTGCCCATCGAGACCGCGCCGACGCTCACGTGCCCGCCACCGACGTCCACCTGATAGCTGCTGGCTCGGCCACGGACATGCATCGGTATCTCCGCCGGCTCGAATCGCGGCGCCCCCATGTTGACGCGAACCAGCCCGCCGGCCTCGATGTACACCTTCGACAATCCGCCCTTCATCGTCTCGACGGTGATCTCGTCCTTGGTCACGATGCCCTCCTCGCGCAGATAGCGCGCCACGCAGCGGATACCGTTGCCGCAGTGTTCGACTTCGCCTCCGTCGGCATTGTAGATGCGGTAGTGCACGTCGGCCTCGCCGCGTGGCGGTTCCACGATCAGGACCTGATCGCAACCGACGCCGAAGTGGCGGTCGGCAAGACGTCTGACGTGCTCGGGAGTAAGACTGAGAGGCTTCCGGAACCCGTTTAGCAGGACGAAATCATTACCGAGTCCATGCATCTTGGTGAATGACAGTTCCATGCCGCTAGCGTAACTGAAGCGGCGAACGTTGAAAACAAACCCGCCTCGGCAACCGCTCGGGTGCGAATGGGCGTGCGGCGGCGCCCATATCCGCCGTGGACTATGCCGCGAGCCGGCCAGTCGTTGGCGACGGGGCCGGGCGCGATCAATGCACGGGGCGCAGGGCGTAACCCCGCTTCTCGAGCAGGGCCAGCATCCCCCCGCTGCCCGGCAAGTGCAGCGCTCCGACCGCGACGAATGCCCCACCGCGCCGCAGCGCCGGTTGCAGCCGCTCGACCATTCGCGCGTTGCGGTCGTCGATCAGCACTCTAGCCATGCGCGCGGCCAGCTCGAGCTCGCTGCCCGCGTAATGCCCGGTCAGGCGGACAATCGCCGCGACGTCTCCGCGCAGGTAGAACTCCACAAGCCTGCGTAGCTGGGCCTGGACGAGATCGAAATGGCAGACGGTATCGCGCAGCATCGCCACCTGCTCGGCGTCGCTGAAGGCGGCGAACACCTGCGCCTGCTCCTCCAGCGTCTCCAGGCCCTCCACCGGCAGGCCCTCTGCCCGCGCACGCTGCATGAGCAGCAGGTCGAGCGGCGGGCCGCCGTCGGCCGGCGGCTGATTCAGGGTAAGGAACGCGGCCCATGGTTTGAGGATGCGCGCCGTCTCGGCCGCGACGTCGAAGCGCAGCAACAAGGACTGCGCCCGGTCCGCGAGCGGCCGCCCGGCGAGATCCTCCAGGCGGGTTCCGTCGGCAAAGTACATGGAGCCCGCGAACCGTGCGACCGCGTCCGGCTCGAAGAGCGCCTCCATCACGAACAGGCGGCTCGACCGCAGCGCAGACTCCACTGCCGCCGGAACTTCGAGCACGCGCGGATCGCCCACGTGTATGGTTCCGAACAGGTAGCTCGCAGTCAGGCCCTCGCGTTCGACCCTCCACAACAGTCCGTCGACGTAGGGTATCGGTTCACTCGTGTTCGGCGCGCGTGCAATCGGCGGGCAGACCAGCTCCTCGGCGCCGTGAGCCGTCGCACATCCCGCCCCGAGCAGTGCCACTACGAGCAACGTGCGCACGAAGCTACTCATTGGTCCGGTTCGTCTTCCTCCCCGGCAATGGAGCAGCGCCCGCGGATCCCCGGGACGCCGGCGGCGGGCCCCTGCGGGGCGCAGCTTGCCCGATCAGGCAATGCGATCGTCATTCAGGTCGAGCTCGGGGACGTCGTGCAGTCCGGCGAGCAGCCGGAGCGCCTGCTCGCGGCGGCCGGGGTCGTCCGCCGCAGGGCGCCCGTGCATGCGCATCAACCGCGCCCGCGAAAGCGGGTCCTGGCGCCAATCCAGTTCGGCGATGACCTTGTCGGCAGCCTCGGGATCGTTGCAGATGAGCACCATGTCGCAGCCCGCGTCGAGCGCCGCGCGCGCGCGCTGCGTCGCGTTGCCTGCCACCGCGGCCCCCGCCATCGTGATGTCGTCGCTGAAGATCACCCCGTCGAAGCCGAGGCGGCGGCGCAGCACCTCCTGCAGCCAGTGCCGCGAGAACCCGGCGGGATGGGGATCGACCCTGGAATAGACCACGTGCGCCGGCATGATGCCTTCGACGCCATTGCGTACGAGGTGCGCGAAGGGCGGGAGATCCGCCGACTCGATGGCGCTGTACGGCCGTTCGTCCACCGGCAGGGCGTGATGCGAGTCCGCCGCCACCGATCCGTGTCCGGGGAAATGCTTGCCGACCGCCGCCATGCCCGCGGAATGCATGCCCTTCATGTACGCGTAGGCCAGCGCGCCGACGACGCGATGATCGCGGTGGAACGCCCGGTCGCCGATCACCGCGCTCAATCCGGCGTCGATGTCGAGAACCGGCGCAAAGCTGAAGTCGACGCCCAGCGCGCGCAGCTCGCTCGCCATGATCCATCCGCCGGCCTCGGCACAATCGATGCCGGAGTCCGCGTCGCGCCGGTACGCCGCGCCATAGACACCGCAGGCGGGCAGGGCCGTGAAACCGGCGCGGAAGCGTTGCACGCGGCCGCCTTCCTGGTCGACGGCGATGAGCAGTGGCGGGGATCGCAACGCGTGCAGTTCGCCGGTCAGCGACGCCAGCTGATCGCGATCCACGTAGTTGCGGGTGAACAGGATCACGCCCCCGACCAGCGGATGCCGCAACCGTGCGCGCTCCTCGCCAGTGAGCGCGGTGCCCTGGATATCGATCATCAGCGGGCCCAAGGCCATGCGTGCGGATTCCTCGCCGGCGCGGAGAACGGACGAGCGCGAACATACGAGAGAACCCGCTGGCGCGCAATCCGGCCCCGCGCAGCGGCCGGACTCCGGCGCCTCGCGACGGCGCGACGATGCGCACGAAGGCCGCGCTCCGCTCGCAGCCGCCGTCCGCGGCGCTCTCGCTCCTGCAGCCCCGATAGGCGCGACCGCCTCTGATTCGACCCTCGCCCGGCGCGCCCGTCCCGCCACTTCACGCCGTCGGCACCAAGGACAAGGATCGGCGCGGGTCGAGACGGCGCTGCAGGGTGTCGCCGAGCGCATTGCAGGCGAGCATGAGCGCAAGCATCGCCAGCCCGGGTGCGATCACCATGTGCGGCGCGACCAGCATGTATGCCGTGCCGTCGCGCAGCATGGCGCCGAGCGACGCTGACGGCGGTTGCACCCCGAGCCCCAGAAACGACAGCCCCGCCTCGGCGAGGATCACGCTGCCCACCCCGACGGTGATCTCCATCAGCAGCGGCGCCGCGATCAGCGGCAGGACATGGCGCAGGAGTATCGCCGGGGTCCCCGTCCCCAGGACGCGGGCCGCCAGCACGTGCTCGCGCGTCTTCACGGCGTGGGCCTGGGCCCGCGCCAAGCGCGCGTATCCGACCCAGCTCACGGCCGTCAGAGCAATGACGACGTTGCCGATGCCGGGGCCGAGCAGCCCCGCCATCGCGATGGCCAGAAGCGCGCCCGGGAACGCGAGGAAGACGTCCATCAGCCGCGCCACGCATGCGTCCAGCAGGCCTCCAAGCCACGCCGCCGCGATGCCGACGGCGGCGCCGATCGCCGCGGACAACGGCACCACGAGGATCACCACCAGCAGCGAGTTGCGCAGCGCATAGATCAGGCGGTCGACTATCGGGCGGCCGAGATCGTCGTGCCCCAGCCACGATGTCCACGATGGCCGCGCCATGATCTCCGGCAGCGAGATGGCATCCGGCGCGAGCGGCAACAGCGGGGCGAGGGCGGCCAGCGCCGTCCACCCCAGCAGCACGACCAGCGGCAGGCGCGCGGCCGGGCTCATGCCATGCGCACGCGTGGATCCAGCAGCCCGCACAGGATGTCCGTGGCCGCGTTGACCACGACGTAGGCGAGGCTGATGACCAGCACACAGGCCTGCACGACCGGATAGTCGCGCCGCTGTATGGACTCGATCGTCAATTGCCCGAGTCCTGGCCATTGAAATATCGTCTCGGTGATGATCGCGCCCGCCAGCACGCCGCCCAGTTGCAGGCCCAGCACGGTCATCACCGGCAGGGCGGCATTCCGCAACGCGTGCCGCAGGGTGACCTGCGCGGGCCGAAGTCCCTTGGCGCGGGCGGTGCGCAGATAGTCCTCCCTCAACACCTGCAGCATCGAGGCACGCACCATGCGGGTGAGTACCGCCGCCAGCGGGATCCCGAGAGTGAGCGCGGGCAGGACTATCGCCCCGGCCTCGGTACGGCCGCTGACGGGCAGCCACCCCAGCGTGATCGAGAACACCAGGATCAGAATCGGCCCGAGCCAGAAGGATGGCACCGACATGGCGAGCGCGCACAGCCCGAGCGCCGCGCGATCGAGACCGCGCCCGTCGCGCAGCGCGGCACCGATGCCCAACGGCAATCCGATCGCGAGCGAGACCAGCAGCGCCGCCGCGCCAAGCTGGGCGGTGGCCTGCACCCGACCCGCCACCAGCGCCGCGACCGGCTCGCGACTGTGCAACGACGCGCCGAGGTCACCGTGCGACAGTCGGGCCAGATACCGAGCCCACTGGACGGCGATTGGCCGATCCAGCCCCAGCGTGCGCCGCAGCTCGCCGCGGTCGGCCGGCGTCGCCGATTCGCCGAGCATCACTTCCACGGGGTCGCCGGGCACGAGGTGAAGGAGCAGGAAGACCAGACTCACGACGCCCAGCACGACCGCTGCAAGGCTGAACAGACGCGTCAACACAAATCCGATCACTGCCCCTCCGCGGATCGCCTGCGAGGCGGCGCTCCCCATGGCGAGGAATGCCCGCGGACTTATGATACATTCTGCCGGGGAAGCAGGGGGCACCGGGCCATGGCCTACTACCAATTCGATAACGACAACTCCGAGGCCAACATGACAGTCGACTCCGTCGCGCAATCCACGATGTCCTGGCTGGTACGGCTCGCCGGCCTCGTCTTGTTGGGCGTCGGCCTGTGGGCCGCGCTCAGTGTCATCAACGAGGCGTGGTCCATTTACCAGAATCCCAAGAGCTCGCGCGTGGAGTCGCTGGCCCGCGCCATCGACGAAGCCACTCGCATCGACATGGTTCTCGCCCCGTCGCAGCGCGCCGAGGCCGGCACCGACGCCGCCGGGCCGGAGCGCGCCTCCACGTTGCGGCTCTCTTATTTCATCGCCTGGCCGATCGTGATGCTATTGCTGCTGCTCGTCGGTCGGCTGGCGATGGCGGCTATGAAGACCGGCGGGGAACTCGCGCTGTACGACGTGCAGATACGGCGCTTCGCCCGCGAACTGATGCGCGAAGCCGTTCGCGGCAGATCCGGCGACTGATTTCGCCCGCGCGCCACGCTCCGCCGGAGTTCCCGTTCCGCCCTACGCCTCGTCGATCCGCACGCGGGTCCCGACGTCCACCAGGTCGAATAACGTCATCACGTCGCCGTTGCGCAAGCGCACGCAGCCGCGCGATCCGGGCACGCCTATCGGCGTGTGCTCCGGTGTGCCGTGTATGTAGATGTATCGGGCCCTGGTGTCGACGCTGCCGCCGCGGTTGCGGCCGGGCTCGAGGCCGCCCAGCCACATTATGCGGGTCACGATCCAGTCCCGATCCGGCCGCGCAGCGCGCAGCGCCGGCGTACATACCTCGCCGGTCGGGCGGCGCCCGACGAACACCGTGTTGGGCGCGCAACCCGCCCCAATCTTCTCTTCGATGACGTGCATGCCGCGCGGCGTGCATTCGCTGTTCAGCACCTCGCCGGGGCCATTGGCCGCCGTCGAGACGGAGCACGCGAACACCACCTCGCCGCCCGCATGCAGTTCCAGGCGCTGGCGCGCGAGGTTGACGACGACCAGCCGACCGCCGCCATCCGAGCTCACTTCACCATCGTGCATGGGCGAGACTGTCGTAGTTTCCATCTGTCGCCGGCTCATAACCGCTCACGCTCGCACGCATCACGACGGTGACATCCTCGCTCCAAAGCGGAATGATCGGCAATGCGTCCAGCAGGCGCCGCTGCACCTGCCCGTACAACGCCGCCCGCCTCTGCGGCTGCGGCTCGGTCTCGGCGCCGTCTATGAGCCCGTCCACGACCGGATCGCGGTAGCGGCCGCGATTGGCTCCCTGCGGCGGGAGCGAGCTGCTGTGAAACGCGTAGCGGAAGATGTCCGGCAGCTTCAGACCCACCCATGACAGAGAATACATCTGAAATCGCCCGGCTTTGATGTCGCCGTAGAAGGTTCCCCAGTCATGGCTGCGCAGATCGACCTCGATGCCGACTTCACGCAGCTGGCTCTGCAGTATGGTCGCGATGCGGACGCGGAAGGGGTCGCTGGAGGTCTTGTAGGTGATCCGAAGCGGCCGGCCCGTCCCGTAGCCGGCGGCGCGCAGCAACTCGCGGGAGCGCTGCGGATCATGGGCGAGCGCAGGCAGGCCTGCCGCGCCGGCCCAGTGTTCAGGCGGCAGCACGCTGGAGGCCAGTCGGCCGCCGCCGGCGAACACGTACTTCAGGATCGCGGTGCGATCGATCGCGTGCGCGATGGCCTGACGAACCCGCAGGTCGCGCGTCGCGCCCTCGGCAAGATTGAACCCCAGGTACGCCACGCTGTCGCCGGGCACGTGACGCACCCTCGTTCCCGGCCGCCCCCGCAGCCAGGTCAGCAGCTCGGGCGGCATGTCTCCCTGCAGCAGATCGATCTCGCCGCTCACCAGCTTGAGCGCGCGCACGGTCGGATTCGGCACCGTGACGAACCGAAGCGGCGCGCCATCCGCGACCCGCCGCAGGTTCAGCAGGCCCGAGTCCGGCCAGTCGGACAGCCGGTACGGGCCGGTGCCGACCGGATTGCGCGCCAGCCGTCCTCCGGCAGCGGCCGATGCCGGCACGATGCCGATCGTGAGGCGGCCGGGAAACAGCGCGTCCGGTCGCCGCAGATGGAAATCGACATGCTCGGAATCGGGAGTCTCGACCCGCGCGACCGCTTCCAGGGCGCCACGATGCGGCGAGGCATTCGCCGTGTCGAGGACGTAGTCGTAGGTGCTCTTCACGTCGGCGGCCGTCAGATGCGTGCCGTCATGAAACTCGCGACCGTCGCGGCCAAGCGTGAAGCGGTAATGCGTCGGGGAAAGTTCTTCCCAACGCGCCAGTTCCGGGACCGGCTGGTAACGTTCGTTGAAGCCGACCAGGGCGCGGTAGATCAGGCGGCAGATACGCTCGGAGGCCGCATCGGTGGCGTGCCGCGGATCCAGCGTGATCGGCGGCTGCGCCACGCCAAAGCGCAGGGGCGTCTGCGCCGGCGCCGCGACCGTCGCGACAGCCAGGAGCAGACTCGCGAGGCATGACCACCCACGGCAGGGGCGGGGCGGGGCCTCAGCCGGCCGGGTGCGCGGCGAGAAAGGCGTCGACATGCTTGAGGAAGATGTCCTTCAGCTTGCGGAGATCGCGATCCTGCGCCGTGCCGGTCTCCCCGCCGGACCAGTTCACGGCTGCGCCCCCCGTGCCGCTTCCGCGCGCGCTGACGGTGGCGGAGTACGAGTAGATGCCGGTGGTGCCGTTGTAGCTGTACTTGAGCACCAGCGCGAGTGTCAGACCGCCACTGGCGGAGGCCTGGTACCCCGCGGTCTGCAATCGCTGCGAGACCGCCGCGCGTATGTCCTCCTCGTTCAGCCCCAGGCGCTTGAAGTCCTTCTCCAACCCGACGACCTGTACGGCGACGGTCGGCACGGGGGGCAGCGGCAGTTCCTCCGGCGGCCGCGCGACGACGGCCGTCGGCGGCGGTGAGGGAGGCGAGACGGGCACGACCGCCGGCGCGGCTGACGGCGCCTCGGGAACCGCCGGGGCGTCGGCGCGCGCGGCCGCGGCGCGCGCCCGGCGGGCACTGTCGAGATCGGTCTGCAGCGGCGGCCAGGAGCTCAGCGCAGGCCGCAGGGCGCGGCCCCGTTCGATGTAGCGCTCGGCGCGTTCCAGATCGCCTCGCCCGAGGCTGCCACGGGCGAGCTCGGCGTACCGCCCCGCCACCGCATCGATGCCCGCCCGCGCCCGCTCGTTGGCCGGGTCGCGGTCCAGCACCGTCTGGTATCGCTCGAGCGCGTTCTCCCCACGAGGCGCGCTCAGTCGGTCAGCCTTGAGGTCCGCGTCAGCCAGATCGAGCAACGCAGATAGTTCATGGACAGCGGCAGCCGCCGATGCGTCGGGAGCCGGCTTGCCGGGGGGATGGCCGGGCTGCGCCGCCGCCGGCTGGGAGGCCGCCCTTGCCGCGCTCCGGACCGCGGCGAGCTGCTGACGCGCGGTCGCGACCAAGGGCGCGTGCGGGTCGGCGGCCTCGGCCTGCGCGAGCGCCGCATCCGACGCCGCAAGGTCATTCTCGCGCAGGGCGTCGAGACTCGCCTTCGCGTACAGCACGGCGATGGAGGTCAGGCCGGCGGAGGCTTCCTCATTGCCGGGATCGAGCTCGAGCACCGCACGGTACCTCTCCGCCACCGTCGCGTAGCGCTCTGGGCGTCCCTCGGCCGCCTCCGCGGCAGCGTGGGCTGCCGCGAGCCGATCGTGAACGTCCGCGGCGGCGCCCTCGCCGATCGGGCCGGCCGGCGCACTGTCCTCGGGAGCAGGGGCGCTGGTGCCGGCAGGCGCCCCGGCAGCCGGCACCCTCTCCGGCCCCGCGATCACGGGTTCCGCCTGCTGCCCGGCCCCGGACTCGGCGCCGCCGCGCTCCGGAGCCGCAGCGCGCAGCTCACGGGACTGCATCGATGGTATCACCGCTCGGGTCTGGATCCGCCATTGCCATATCCCGCCGACCGCCACGGCGAGCGCCACACCCAAGGCGATCAACCCGCGTCCGAGTCTGGGGCGGGGACGCTCTGCGGTCCTCGAGGGCGCCGCGACCACGGCGGGCGTCGTCGGGTCTTTCGGACGCACGGTCCCCGTCACCGGGGCCGGGTTCTCCGTCCGCGCCGCAGCCGCCTCGCGCGCGCCCGCCTCCACCATCGTCGTGGCCACGCGGGTCACCGGCTCCTCCACTTCGCCCCGCAGCTCGCGGCGCCAGTGCGCCACGCTCTGCGGCCGATCCGCGGCCTTGAAGCGCAGGCCGTGGTCGATGGCGCGCAGCAGCGCGGGGGAATAACCGGCCGCGGCGAGGTCGCTCGCCGGCACATACGGATCCCGCTCGGACTTCAGTAACGCCTCGCTGCGATCCAGCGCATCCAGCGGCGGCCGTCCGACCACGCAGCGATACAATGTCGCCGCGACGCTGTAGATGTCCGTCCAGGGGCCCTGCCGATCGCCGCCGCTGAGGTATTGCTCGTAGGGCGCGTAGCCGGGCGAGATGAGCGTGGTGAGCGTGCGCGTGTACTGCCCTATGGCCTGCCGCGCCGACCCGAAATCGATGAGCACGGGCGTCCCATCCGGGCGGACGATGATGTTGGCCGGCTTGATGTCGCGATGCACGAATCCGGCCGCGTGCACCGATTCGAGCCCGTCCAGCAGCGTCTCGACCAGCGCCCGCAGTTCCGCCTCCGCCAGCGTGCGCTGCCTGGCCAGCCGCTGGTGCAGCGTCTCGCCGCGCTCCAGCTCCATGACCATGTAGGCGGTGTTGTTGGCCTCGAAGACGCTCAGCACCCGCACGATGCCGGGGTGCCGGAACCGGGCCAGCGTCCTGGCCTCGGCCACGAATCGATCCAGACCCCAGCGGAAGCGCTCGTCCATCTCCTGCGAGGACGGCTGCACCGACTGGTCCGCCTCGCGCATCGCCATCTCCATGGGCAGGAATTCCTTTATCGCCACGGCGTGGTCGAGATTGGTGTCGTGCGCGAGGTAGGTGATGCCGAAGCCGCCCTGCCCCAGCACGCCGTCGATGCGATACCAGTGCAGGAGGTAGCCTGGCTGCAGGGCGTTACGGTACGTGCGTTCGCTCATGCCGACGCCACGATGTGGAAGCTTGAGAGGATTCTGGGGAAATCGCGCTGCGGCGGCAAGGTCTGCCGCCTCAGCCCCGACCCGCGCGACAGCGATGCGCGGGGTTTAAGGGCGCATCGGCGTCCCGCGTGTAACGCAGGTCTCGGAGCGCGCCGGCGGCGATGGTGGCGACCTCCTCGCGCAGCACCTTCACCTGGCCCTTGCCGTCGGGATGCAGGCGGTTGGTGAGGACGATGACGAATGTGTCGGAGTTGGGGTCGAGCCACATCGAGACTCCGCTGTAACCCGTGTGGCCGTAGGAGTCACAGGGGAACAGCGTGCCGCGACTTCCGGAAAAGCCGGTGGCGACATCGAAGCCGTATCCGCGCGTCCCGCGCGCGTGGCGCACCATCGCCGTGGTCATCCGTTTCACGGATTCCGCCGAGAGTATCCTCACGCCCCGCCAGGCGCCGCCGTTGAGCAGCATGGCGCTGAACACCGCCAGGTCCGCCGCGGTGCTGTACAGCCCGGAATGACCCGATACCCCGCCCATCCGCGTTGCCACGCCGTTCTCGACCTCCCCGGTCATGACATCCTCCCCTGCCAGGCGCGCACGCAGTGCCGCGGGCGGATTGTAATACGTCTCGTTCATCCCCAGGGGCCGCAGGATGTGGCGGTAGGCGTACTGGTCCAGCTCCGCTCCGCTTACGCGGCGCACGATCTCGCCGAGCAGGATGTAGTTCAGATCGCCGTAACTCAGCTGTTCACCCGGACGGGCGGTCATCTCCTCCGCGCATGCCATCGCCACGCCGTCCTGGTAGCTGCGGATCCGGCGCAGCATCCGCTCGGTGAATACCCGGCGCAGGCCGGATTCGTGCGCCAGCAGCTGGCGTACGCGGATGTCGCGACGGTCCGGCGAACTGCAGGCTGGGACGAGATCCCCCAGGCGATCCTCCAGTGACAGACTTCCGGCCTCGCTGAGCTGCATCACGGCCGGCGCGGTCACCAGCACCTTGGTCAGGGAAGCGACGTCGAAAACCGTGTCCAGCCGCATCGGCTCGCGCCGCGGGATGCGGATGCGGTCCCCGTAGGCGCGCTGAAAAGCGATCCGGCCATGACGGCCGACGAGAACCACGGCGCCCGGATAGTCGCCGCGGCGCACCCCGCGGTCCACGACATCATCGATAAGCGCGAGCTGCGCCGGGTCCATCTGCACCGCAGCGGGCTCGACCTCCGGCAGGGCGGCGGCCGCGACGCCGGTCGCGCCGGCCAGACCCCAGGCGAGAGCGAAGCGCACTAGAGGTCGCCGGCCGCCGCCGCCGGGCGCGGACGGGCCACGGTTCGCGCTCCCGGCGCCCGCGGCGCCGGCCGTCAATGGGGCGGCGTGCCAGCCTGTATCTGTCGATGCCGCTATTGTTAAATGCGTCAAAAAACCGACTCCTTGGGAAATAATTCCGCTATGCGTCATGATCTCGACGCAATTTTCCTGCTAGGCTAGCCAAAACCAGTACGAATCAGGGCCCCACGCCGGAAAGCCGACATCGGCGACCCTTCGGTCCGCCGCGGAAGGGAATCGGCATTTGACGGCCGGGAGGCCTTTTTTTCCTTGCCGGAGCCGCCGCCAGTGACCCATCGAGTGGGCGGCAGGAATGAACCGATAACAACAGGGGCAGCGAATCGCAGCAATGAGTTACTCTTCGCCCTCCACAGCCGCGGTCACTGCAGATGATGGAGTATCCGCGCCACCGGCGGTCGCCGCCGGCGGCAATACCGGGGCGCGCCTCCTCTGGCTGCGGCTTGCCCAGATCGGCACCGGACATGCGCTTTACGGTTCCTTCAACCACTTCTTCGATTTCGTCATCTACCCCTACGTAGTCTACACGCAGGGCGTAGTCCTCGGCGGCGCCCTGATGACGTTGTTCTCGCTGCTGCAGTGCGCGCTGCTGCTCATCGTCTACGAGCGCATGGGCGTGGACTGGGTCGGCAGCGGGCTGCTGGCGGACATCGCCCGCAAGGCGCAGCCGTCGTTGATCGATAGCCTGGTGGTCTGGGTCACGCACCGCAACCCGGCGCTGACCTTCCTGGTTCTCTGCGCGGTCACCGATCCGTTCATCGTGACTGCGTTTTTCAGGCGCGGCAGCTTCGATGGCCTGCGCGCGCGCGACTGGCACCTGTTTTTCGCCAGCGTCCTGGTCTGCAACCTCTACTGGATATTCGTCGCCGACCTGATAGCGCACATCTTCGTCGCTTCGTGGCAGTGGATCACCGGCCTGATCGGATAACTCGAGACCATGACAACGCGAACGTCCGCCCCCGGCAGGCTGAACGACCTGCAGGAGATCCGCGACTTCATTTACACGCCGCTCGGCGAGGCGGTGCGCCTGCTCGAAGAGCGTCAGTCGACGCGGATCCATCCCGACCTCGATCGGGACGGAATCCTCGACGTGCCGCCGATCATGCGACAGAAGCGCGCGGCGATATTGTTCCGCCAGGTCGCCACGCCCAACCACGAGATGCACCTGGCCATGTCGCTGGCCCGGCAGTTCGGCCTCAACCTGATAATCTGGGAGTACCATGCCGACCAGTTCGTGTCGCTGAATCACTGCAAGCGCGCGCTCGGGCGCATGGGTTTCTTCAGCGGCATCGGGCGCAACGGCGGCCGCCGCATGGACTACCTGAACATCGTCGATTTCCCGCGCGTCGACGGCCAGCCGCTGGGCGAGGTGCGGACGTTGTGGGGTCAGGCCCTGGTCGATTTCCATCACCAACTGCTGCTGGAGGAATTCCCGCAGATCTCCCAGGCGTCCCTGTTCGACGCCACGTCCTGGCTCGAGCGACACGGCGGCCGCGCCCGGCACTACTACAAGGCGTTCACCATGCTGCTCATCCGGCATGCAATCCTGCTCGAAACCTTCGAGATGTCCGGCGCGGAGTTGCAGTTCACGCAGGAGATCTTCATCCCTGCCATGCGCGACATCATTTCGGCCTTCGGAGTGAAGCCGCTGGTGGCGCGCATCGAGGAGGTGGACGTCGAGGGCGATGAGTACTGGCTGAACTACCCTGGCCGGCTGCGAGCCAAGGTGAGGGGGCTGCTCCCGCGACGGCAGCACATCAGATCCATCGTGTAGCCGCGCGGTTTTCGCGGAACTAGTTGCTGCTGATCACCGACAGTTGCGGCCCGACGCGCAGCGTCGCCAGGAAACGGCCGATGACCTCCGCGGGCGCCGCCTGCGAGAAGAGAAAACCCTGTCCGGCGTTGCAGCCTACGCGACGCAGCTCCGCGAGCTGGCCCAGGTTCTCGATGCCCTCGGCGACGGTGCTCAACCCCAGCGAGTAGCCCATCGCGACGATGGTTCGCACCAGGGCGTCGTTCGTGGCCTCGTCGTTGATCTTGCTCACGAAGGAACGATCGATCTTGAGTACGTCGAACGGGAACTGATGCAGGTAGCTCAGCGCCGAGTAGCCGGTGCCGAAATCGTCCAAGGCCAGCCGCACGCCGAGGTCCTTCAGGGCCCGCAGCCGCTCCCGCGTCCATTCCACATTCTGCATCAGTACGCTCTCCGTGATCTCGAGCACGACGGATTCCGGGCGTACTCCCGTTTGCGCGAGTATGGTCTTCACCTCGCCGACGAAACCCTCGTGCTGCAGCTGGCGGGCCGAGATGTTGACGGAGATGTGCTGCAGCACGTCAGACGGGAACGTGTCCTGCCAGCGCCTGCCCTGCGCGCACGCCTCGAACAGAACCCAGCGCCCCAGGTTCACGATGAGGTCGCTGCCCTCCGCGACGCCGATGAACGTGCCAGGATACACCAGGCCGCGGTGCGGATGATTCCAGCGCACCAGCGCTTCGACGCCGACGATCACGTTGTTCTGCAGATTCACGACCGGCTGGTAATGAACGACGAATTCGCCTGCCTGCAGCGCGCGGCGCAGGTCCATCTCCATTTCCATGTGCTCGAGGATCTGCGCATGCATGGTGGCTTCGAAGAACTCGTAGTTCGCCTTGCCCCGCGCCTTCGCGCGGTACATCGCCACGTCGGCATTCCGCATGATGTCCTGCGTCTTGTCGCCTTCCGCCGCAATCGCGATCCCAATGCTGCCGGTCACCGTGACGTGTTTGCTCGCCAGGAACACCGGCACGTTCAGAGAGTCGATCATGCGTACGGCCAGCGCCGAGAGATCCTGGGCGGTCTTGAAGTCCTCGAGAAGGACGGCGAACTCGTCGCCACCCAGTCGCGCAACCGTGTCGCTCGGGCGCACCACGCGCCGTAAGCGCTCGGCGACGGCGACCAGCAGATTGTCGCCCATTTCGTGACCGAGGCTGTCGTTGATGTTCTTGAAATTGTCGAGGTCGACGAACATGACCGCGACGCTCGCGCTGTGACGCGCGCTGCGGTCGAGCGCCTGCTGCACCCGATCGTTGAACAGGTTTCGATTCGGCAGCAGCGTCAGCGGGTCATGGAACGCCATGTGGCGCAGACGATCCTCGAGTCCGCGCCTGTCGGTGACGTCGCGGCAGTTCAGGACCAGGCCGCCGACATTCGGATCATTGACAAGGTTGGAGGCGATGACCTCTACGTACTGCCAGCCATCGTCGCGGTTGCGAACCCGCCACTCGACGGGGTCGCTGATGTCGCTGGTGGCGCTGACCTCGCGCAGGAATCGCTGCATCGTCGGTATGTCTTCGTGGTGCATCAGCACCGCGAGGTTGCAGCCCGGCATCGTTTCAGCAGGCCATCCGAGCATGCGCTCTATGGAGCGCGTGGCGAACCGAATCGTGCCCTCCAGGTCCGTCACCAGCACCACGTCCGAGGCGTGCTTCACCAGCGAGGCGAAACGCTGCTCCGCCTTGCGCTCGGCCTGCGAGGCATGCAGCTGCGCCAGCTCGCGGGCGGCGAACACCTGCCGGATGATCACCAGCGAGGTCAGCAGCAGCGCGGTGGGCAGCGGGATGCTGCCCACGCGTTCGTTGTGCGTGATGTGATCGAACACCAGCAGACCGTAGCCGGCGATGACTGCCAGATAGGGCGACAACCTGTACGGATAGGGTCGCTCGAATTCCGGCCGTCGCGCGGCCTGTGCGCCGTGCAGGACCTGCAGGTAGCAGGCGACGATCATCAGCGCCCAGGAGAGCAGGAAGCACAGGTCCGGTATGCCGTCGGTCTGGTAGGTGCCGTCGAGTGATTGCACGAAGAAGAACATGTCCGCCGCGAACATCGCCGCCTGCGACAGCAGCAGCAGCGAGACCGGGTTCATTCCGCCGGAGGATCGCCGGCGAAGGAGCACGGCGACGATACCGAAGGCGATGAGGATGTCGCCCACCGGATATGCCATCAGGATGCCCGTCTCCCACAGCGAAGTCTCCGGATCGTGCTCGACGCGCGCGACGATGAAATAAGCCATGAAGGCGCTCGCGACCACCATGATGGTCGCCACGTCCAGGGAGAACTTTATCTTCTCCCGCCGGCTGTTCAGGGGTTCGGAGAGCATGAGCAGCCCGAGGAACATGAACGGGTACATCGACAGGAAGAAGACGTCGGCGATCGAGGGGAAGGGCTCGATCTCGAGGATCACCTCGAAGGTATTCCAGGTGCAGTTCCCCAGCCAGTAGGCGAGGTAGGACAGCCCGATCATCAGCCAGCCGCGCCGCGACCGCGCATCGACGTTCGGCGATCGGCAGATCCGGAAGCAGAGGTATACGACGAGCGGCCCCAACGGGAAGTCGTACCACCCTATCCACTTGGCGATGAACTCGTTCTCGAGGGGCGCCAGCATGAGGAACAGGCAGACGCCGATCCAGACGAGCACGCCGCCGACGGCAAAGCGCATCCAACTGCCCTCGGCCGGGGACTCGGATGCCGCGCTCGTGGTCAAGGCGGCGGTTCTGCTGGGGGATTCTGTCATCGGATGGGCCGCATCTGGAGCCATTGAGCCTGCAAATCATGGACCAGCCCCGGCAGAGGCGCCATAGCTGAGCGGGGCGGGATCTGTGCGTGGGTCAGCAGGATGCGCTCCGGCCCCGGGATCCCCCGAAGATCAGAGGACTTCGCGCGCTCTCCTGCCCACGGATCGAGGTCTCGGCGCGACGCCGCGGGTGCGCCACTCAGCGCACGAACAGCGCCAGCGATTCGACGTGGGCCGTATGCGGAAACATGTCCATGACGCCCACCTTCGCCAGCCGGAAGCGGTGCTCGTGGACCAGAGTGGCCGCGTCGCGAGCCAAGGTGGCAGGATTGCAGGAGATATAGACCACGACGGACGCCTCGCGCAGATCCATGCGCCGAAGGATCTCGATGGCGCCGGTACGCGGCGGATCCAGGACGACCTTGTTGTATGGCCGCGGCGGCGGCTGCGCCGTGGTCAGATCGGCCACGAGAAACTCCACGTTCTCGATGCCGTTGCGCTCGGCATTCGCCTGGGCCCGGGCGACCAGTCCGGCGTCCCCCTCCATACCTGTTGTCCAGGCGACCCGGCGCGCTATCGGAAGGGTGAAGTTGCCGAGTCCGCAGAACAGATCCAGCACGCGATCGTCCGGTCTCGGTTCCAGCAACGCAACCACGGCGTCGATGGCCGCGAGATTGATGTCGCCGTTGACCTGTATGAAGTCGAGCGGCTCGAACTGCAGGTGCACTCCGTGCCGCGGCACGGCGAAACAAAGAGGCCGCTGGGCGGTGGTGAGGGGATGGACGCTGCCGATGCCTCCCGGCTGCAGGTAGATGCGCCAGTCGTGCCTGCGCGCAGCCTCGCCCAGCCGACCGAGATCCTCCTCGGTCATTGGAGCGATATGGCGGATGGTGAGCACCGGCCCCGTGTCATCGACACCAACCTCGATCTGCGGGACTTGATCCGCACAGCTCAACGCACCGATGAGTTCGCGGATGACCATCAGATTCTCCCCCACCTCGGGGCGCAGCACCGGACAGCGCCGGATATCCGCGATGTAGCGGCTGTTCTTCTCACGGAACCCGACCAGCACGCCGCCCTTCTTCGGCACCAGGCGCAGCCCGAGGCGCGCCCGGCGGCGATACCCCCACGCCGCCCCGGTGACCGGGGGCAATACCGCCGACGGCGCCACGCGCCCCACGTGCTGCAACTGTTCGAGCAGCATCCGCTGCTTGTGCGCGATTTGCGCGGCGGGTGCCATGTGCTGAAGGCTGCAGCCGCCGCACACTCCGAAGTGCTCGCAGCCCGGATGCGTGCGATCGGGTGACGGCCGCTCGATGCACTCGGCGATCGCCTCGTCGTAGCGCCCGTGCCGGCGCACGATCCTGGCGGAGACCGTCTCGCCCGGAAGCGCGTTCTCGACGAACACGGTCTTGCCGTCGTTGCGCGCCACGCCGCGCCCCTCGTGCGAGAGGGACTCTATGGCCAGGATGACCGGCCCGGCCTTCTGGCCCGGTCGCCTCGAGCCGGGCGCGCTACTCCCGCCAGGCATCGAGGTATGCCCGGAAGTGCGGCCGCTGCTCGCTGCGAAGGTACTCGCGCAGCCGCCCGCATTCGCGATCATGCGCCTCGCGGCTCAGTCGCCCCCGCATCAATTCGAAGCGCAGATAGATGAGATACGTGTTGATGACGTCGGTCTCGCAATAATCGCGTATCCCCTGCAGATCGCCGCGCTGGAAGTGCTCCCAGACCCGGCTGCCGTGCATGCCGAGCTTGCCCGGCAGACCGAGCAGGGCGGCGACCTCATCGAGCGGGGCGACGGCACGCTGTTGATAGCCGGCGATCACGTCCATCAGATCGAGGTGTCGCCAGTGGTAACGGCTGAGATAGTTGTTGTAGCGAAAGCTGGTGTCGTCATCCCCGGTCTCCCAGTAGCGCGCGGCGGGCACACCGTGCACGAGCGCCCGGTAATGCAGCACCGGCAGATCGAAGGCGCCGCCGTTCCACGATACCAGCGTCGGCGTGTAACGCTCGATGCCTTCGAAAAAGCGGCTGATGATCTCCTGCTCCGGCGCGCCGACATCGCCGAGCGACCAGACATTGAGCCGGTCGCCGGTGCGCAGGACGGCGGATATGGCGACGATGCGGTGCAGATGATGGCGCAGGAAGTCGGTGGTGCCGCCGGTTTCCTGGCGGCGCTTGGCGAACATCGTCTTTGCCACGTCCGTGTCGCTCAGTCCCTCCAGGCCGTATTGCCGGCGCCCTGCCTCGACATCCGGCACTGTTTCGATATCGAAGACGAGGACGTTCACGCGCGTAATTCTACGTGATCCGCCCTGCCGACGGTTGTCTCGTGGCTGCCCCGCGCCGGGTCGCGGAGCGCTTTCGACCGTTCGCTACTTCTGAACCCATTGACCGTCGGCGTTCTGGAACCACCAGCCCGACGGCGCGTTCGCCACCCAGCGCTTGTCGAAGATCGTCCGGATCTGGGGTTCCCACTCCGGATGTCCGTTCTCTGCCGCTATCTCACGGTACAACGCGTTGCGATCCTTGTTCTCCTCGGCAACGAGCGCCTGCACGGCGCTGCGGTCCTTCAGAGAGACCGCCTTGGCGTCGCGGACCACCAGCAACCCGGTGGACGCCAGCCCTATCGCCCCGGCGTTGTAGAACGGGACCAGCCTGGCGTGGCGGGCCTGCATGCTCGCCTTGAGGCTGTTGATCGCCGGGGAGTCGATGTTGATGTCAGGCTGCTGCGCCTGCGCCGGCGGCACCAAGACCTCCAGCACGTTGGCCACCGCCGACATCGGCAGGAGGGTGCCGGACTGCTCGTTGCCGTCGGCTGGCGCGGCCTCGGGCGTCTTGCCGTTCTCCTGCAATTGTTTGAGCTTCTCGCCGTAGACCTCCTTGACGATGCGGTCGGCCGCCTGCTCGACGGCAGCCGCGGGGAAATAGACGTTCACGGTCACGCAGGCGTACAGAAACCCGACCAGTACCAGCACCGCACTACGCAAGAGTGTCTTCATCTGTACGCGACCTCCGCTGCTTGTGTATTTCGCTCCGGCCCTGCTGGCCGACTGAATGTTCGCTTAACCCGCCGCGCCCTGGCTACTGCAGTCGCATTTGACCGGTGTTGATGCGTTTAAATCCCAGAAGTATGTCGCTCCATGCCACCCCGTAACGGCCGTCACCGAGCATGTTGCCCGAGCCCTTCACGTCTATCCACGGCGGCAGCAGTCCGCCGCGCGTGACAATGTAAAAGCCGTTCTCCGCCGGCGCAACGCCCTTCATGGCGCAGACTCCGTTGCTCAACCGACAATGCAGGCCCAATCGGTCGTAGGAGTACTCCTTGAAGATGCTCAGGAAACCGCGCGACAAGGCGCCGCCGATGCCGCCGCCGATCGCGCTCAGGTTGTCGACGGCCTTCTGACTGATGCGATGACGCCTGTCGTCGTCGACCGGATTCTGCAGGTAGCCGTCGAAGGCGGTCGGCTGCCAGTTCTCGAGGCGCAGCCCGCGCACCTCGCCCTCGAGCGTGCCCTCGATCTTGCCGAAGGAGAAGGCGCCGGTGAGTTGTTCCAGGTCGATGTTCTTCACGTCCATGTCCGTCATGAGAACCGGGGACCGGCCGAACGGGTCCTCTATCCTCAGGCCCCGCACGACGACACTGCCGCCGAAGACCCGCACCAGGAGGTCGCCCTCCAGAGTGAGCAATCCGCGGCGGTATTTCAGCCCCGGGATGACGCCGGAGAGGGTGCCGTTCATGATCGGCCAGCCCATGGCCTGCGAGAATTCCTGCATCGGTATGGGGGTGAGCACCCCCCCCATGTCGACACTGAAGCTGCCGGTGCCGACGTCGGCGATCTCGAGCCTGTCCACCTTGAACGTGCCGCCGAGGATCTCCACGTCGCTCCAATGCGTGACTTTGAGCGAACGGTGCGAGGAACTCATGCCGACGCTGCCGGGCCCGAAATCCAGACGCTGCCAGCCGGCGCGCGCCCATCTCAGCGTCGAGGCGATCGCACCTTCGCCGCTCGTGAGCACGAGATCGCCGTCCAAGGCGGCGATCCGGAATCGCTGGCGATCGTCGTCGGCATAGACGTCGTGAAACCGCAGGTCCATCTCGGTGATGCCCTCGCCGCCCCAGGTCGCGGTGAGATCGACCCCGCCGTCGAATTCCATGCCGCAGAGCGCGGACACATGCACGCAGTGTGATTTGAGGTGCCGTTCGTAGAGCTGGCGCATGTCCACCCGGCTGAGGCGAAGATGCAAGTCCGGCGACGGCGTATCCGGCGCGAGGGCGATGCCGCCATTCAGAGCGAGGGTCGCCACGCCCGGCTGCGCGAGCTCGAACTCATCGATCTGCAGGCTGCCGGTCTGCTCGTCGCGGCGAAGTGCCCAACGCGCGGTGACCGGCTGGGCCGTGGGCTCCAGGGTGATCCCCGGCGTGTACCCGCCGGTGCTCCACCCGGGCTCGAGATACACCGCCCCGGAGCGCAGCGCGGCGCTCCCCGTCACCACCGCGGTCCCGCCCCGCCACGCGAGCCGAGACTCCAGATGCAGGTCGGCGTTCTCGGCGATGTGGCGGCCGGCGAAACTCAGGGCCTTTCCATCGACCTGGATGGCGGCGCGCACGAGGCGCCCGCCGGCGGCCTCGAACTCGCCGTCCAGGTCGACCTTGCCGGCGAAATCCACGTAGCCCTCGGGCGCCAGCTGCCAATACTCCAGCAACGGCTTCAGCGCCGAGAGGTCCGTCGCGTGCGTCCGCACACGGCCGCGCCAGCGGCCGGCCGCGCCGGAGATGCGGAAATCGGCCGTACCGCCGCCCAGCCGCACCGCGCGGGATTCGATGCGCAGCTCGCCGTCTGCCGTGCGGTAATGCACGTCGATGCCATCGACTGCCGTCTGTGGCGCCTGCCCCGCGAGCCTCACGCTGCCGCCGGTGCAGCTCAGCTCGGCCCACGTCCACCGGGCATCCTCGCAGGCGACGCGCAGGTCGCGCAGCCGCCTGTCACCGGCACGGACCGCGCGCAGGCTCAGCGACAGCTGCATGCGATCGGTGACGTCCCACTTCAGGTGGGCGCTGACGTCGCTGACCACGCCGCCGGGGAACTCGATCCTGCCCAGCTCCATCCTGGCCTCCGCGCCGATGGCCGCCGCCGAGATGCCGTAAGACAGCACGAACATCGCCGCCGTGCGCGTCGACATGGCCGGAGGGGGAAACCTCAGGCAGGAAATACACCCGTGGAAAGATAGCGATCGCCGCGATCGCAGATGATCGTCACGACGACCGCGTCGCGCACCTCGCGCGCAATGCGCAGCGCCACCGTCGTCGCGCCGCCGGAGGAGATGCCGGCGAAGATCCCCTCGTCGCGGGCCAGGCGCCGGGTCATGTCCTCCGCCTCGGCCTGGCTCACCTCCTCGACCCGATCAACGCGCGTGCGGTCGAATATCCTCGGCAGGTAGGCCTCCGGCCATTTGCGGATCCCGGGTATCTGCGAACCCTCGGCGGGGTGGCAACCGATGATCTGGATGGCCGGGTTCTTCTCCTTCAGGAATCGCGACACCCCCATGATGGTTCCGGTGGTTCCCATCGAGGAGACGAAATGGGTGACACCGCCCCGCGTGTCGCGCCAGATCTCCGGGCCGGTACCCTCGTAGTGCGCGCGCGGATTGTCGGGATTCGCGAACTGGTCGAGGATGATGCCCTTGCCTTCGTCGCGCATCTTCTCCGAGAGGTCGCGCGCCGCCTCCATGCCGCCCTTCTCGGGCGTCAGGATCAGCTCGGCGCCGAAGGCGCGCATGGTCTGGCGCCGCTCCACGGAGAGGTGCTCCGGCATGATCAGCACCATGCGGTAGCCCATGATCGCGGCCGCCATCGCCAGCGCGATGCCGGTGTTGCCGCTGGTGGCCTCGATGAGCGTGTCGCCGGGCTTGATGTCTCCGCGCTCCTGCGCGCGCCGGATCATCGACAGAGCGGGCCGATCCTTGACCGAGCCGGCCGGGTTGTTGCCCTCGAGCTTGGCGAGCACGAAATTGCTGGCATGCACGCCGAACTCCGCGGGAAGGCGCTGCAGGCGTACGAGCGGCGTGTTGCCGACAAAGGCGTCGAGGGAGGGGAAGGGCATCGGGAAATGATAACCCACGCCCGCGCCGAATAGGCCCGGCACAGCGGCCGCGGCGCACAGAATCGGCGGCCCGGCGGCACGATCGGCGTGGTCGATCGCGCGGCTACTGCCCATTCGCCGCACGCCGGCGCCGCGGGACGGCCGCGGCGGAAACGCAGGGCGCCAGTGGTCCGTTCACCCTGCGCTGATCGACCGCGCGAGTATCAGGGCATCCTCACGGCCGACCCGGGCCGGATAGTAGTTCCTCCGATAACCCACCTCCGCGAAGCCGGCGAGCTGATAGAGGCGAATGGCGCCGTGATTGGACGGCCTGACCTCGAGGTAGGCGGAACCGGCATTGTGGAGCAGCGCCTCGGCAAGCAGATGGCGCAGGATCGCGCGACCGTGACCCTTGCGCCGCTCCGATCCGCGAACGCAGATGTTGAGAATGTGCGCCTCGCCGGCGCCGACCATCATGACGCCGTAGCCATCGATGCGCCCGGCGCCCTCGAGGACCCAGCAGGGGTAGCCGACGCGCAGGCAGTCGTGGAATATCCCCTGGCTCCAGGGAAACTCGTAGGCTGCCTCCTCGATGAGCATGATCTCCGGCAGATCCGCCTCGCTCATCGGGCGCAGCTCGAACGCCGGCAGTCTGACGACCGCGCTCATGCGAGACCGGCGAAGACCCGTTTGGCGTAGAGCAGGTCCTGCCACGCCTTTCGCTTTTCCAGCGGCGAGCGGAGCAGATAGGCGGGGTGATACGTGATCACTACCGGGATGCCGGTGTCCTGATAGCTGTACGTGCGTCCGCGCATCTTGCCTATCGGCGTGTCGACCTTCATGAGATTCTGGGCGGCGATCCGCCCGACTGCAAGGATGATCTTCGGTCGGATGAGCCGGATCTGCCGTTCCAGGTAGTCCCGGCAGGCCCTCTCCTCCTCCGGTCTAGGGTCCCGGTTGTTGGGCGGCCGACACTTGAGGATGTTCGTGATGTAGACCTGCTCGCGACTCAGACCGATCGCCAGCAGCATCGAATTCAGCAACTGTCCCGCCCGTCCGACGAAAGGCTCGCCCTGCCTGTCCTCCTCCGCGCCCGGGGCCTCCCCGATCACCAGCCACTCGGCCTCGTGGTTGCCCACGCCGAACACCGTCTGGGTACGGGTCTCGTGCAGCGCGCAGCGGGTGCAGGTCCGCACCGCGCGGGCGAGCTCCTCCCAGTTCATGGCCGCCACGCGGCGGGAGTGTTCGATGCCGTCGGCACCGCCCGGCGCCTCCATCTCCTTCATCTCCGGTGGCGCCGGTCCATCGCGCCGCGGTACCTGCGCCTCGTTCGCCGGCTCGATGCCCGGCGCGGCGGCAGCGTGCCTCGCGAGGCCGCGGCGCTCCCACACCTCTATTCCCATCTCCGTCAGGTACTTCCTGTGACGCGCGTCCATCCCTCAGTCTCCGCAATACCTGGCCGCCGGCGCTGCCTGGCCTGAATCCGCCGTGCTTGCCCTCGGCACGCGCGCGCCGGAATCAAATGTGATCGGCGACCTGCGGGTGGGCCCGCTCCGTCGTCACGCTCAGCTTGTTCAGCGCGTTAATGTACGCCTTCGCCGAGGCGACCAGGATGTCGGTGTCCGCCCCCTGGCCGTTGGCGATGCGGCCGCCCTTGTCGAGGCGCACCGTGACCTCGCCCTGAGCGTCGGTCCCGGTGGTGATATTGTTCACCGAGAACAGCTGCAGGCTGCAGCCGCTGTGCACGATCGACTCGATGGCGCGGAAGGTCGCGTCCACGGGTCCGCCGCCCGTGGCTGCACCCTCGTGCTCGCCGCCATCCACCGACAGGGTGATCTCCGCCTTCGGCGTCTCGCCGGTCTCCGACTGCACCTTCAGCGAGATCAGTTTCACCCGCTCGTGCGTAGCGGCAAGATTCGCCTCGGTGACCAGGGCCTGCAGATCCTCGTCGTAGATGTCGTGCTTCTTGTCGGCCAATTCCTTGAAGCGCATGAAGGCCTCGTTCAGATCCTCCTCGCGCTTGAACTCGATGCCCAGCTCGGCGAGCCGTGCCCGGAAGGCGTTCCTTCCGGAATGCTTGCCGAGCACCATGCGGTTGGCGTTCCAGCCCACGTCCTCGGCACGCATGATCTCGTAGGTCTCGCGATGCTTCAGCACGCCGTCCTGGTGTATGCCGGACTCGTGCGCGAAGGCGTTGGCGCCGACGATGGCCTTGTTGGGCTGCACCGGATAGCCGGTAATGGTGGACACCAGCTTCGAGGTCGGCACGATCTGCGTGGTGTCGATCTCGCAGGTCACGCCGAAGACGTCGCGGCGGGTCTTAACCGCCATTACGATCTCCTCCAGCGACGCGTTGCCGGCGCGCTCCCCCAGGCCGTTGATGGTGCACTCCACCTGGCGCACGCCTGCCTGCACCGCGGCCAGCGAATTCGCCACCGCCATGCCGAGATCGTTGTGACAGTGGGTAGACCACACGACCTTGTCGGCATTCGGCACGCGCGAGATGAGCGTATGGATGCGCTCGTACCATACCGACGGGACGCTGTAGCCGACGGTATCCGGAACGTTGATCGTGCGCGCCCCGGCGTCGATGGCCGCCTCGAAGACGCGACAGAGAAAGTCGATCTCCGAGCGCACCGCGTCCTCGGCGGAGAACTCGACGTCGTCGGTATACCGTCGGGCGCGTTTGACCGCGTGGATCGCCTGCTCGACAACCTGATCCGGGGTCATCTTCAGTTTCTTCGCCATGTGTATGGGCGAGGTCGCGATGAAGGTGTGTATGCGCGCACGCTTGGCCGGTTTCAGCGCCTCGGCGGCGCGGTCGATGTCCATGTCCAGGGCGCGCGCCAGGCCGCACACCGTGCTCTCCGTCACGGCCTCGGCAACCGCCCTGACGGCCTCGAAATCGCCGGGGCTTGCGATCGGGAAACCGGCCTCGATGACGTCGACCCTCAGCCGCTCCAGTGCCCGTGCGATGCGAACCTTCTCGTCCTGGGTCATGGACGCCCCGGGGCTCTGTTCGCCGTCTCGCAGCGTCGTATCGAAAATGATCAGTTTGTCCTTCATGGGGTGCTCTCCACCGGCAGCACTATGCTACCGGTTCGTCGGTATCGGGTCTCCTGGGTTTTCGCGTTTGCCCCCGCCGGGGTGGTGTGGTGGTATGCGCCCGTCAGGGCAGGAGCAGAAGCGCGACCAGTCCGGGCCGCAGGCGCGAAGAGACCCGGGCGGCAGACGCCCGCGCCTGGTTGCCGTCATCGCGCGTGATGGTCATGGGGTGATGGAGGCTGAGAAGGTACGATTTGAGGCAATATAGCGTCAGGTATTTGCTTTTACAATGTGCTGGCGGCCCCTCGCTGGGCCTTTTGTTTCTATGAACCCCACAGGAGAAATCTCATGAACCGACGGGATTTGTTGATTGCCGGCGCCGCCCTCAGCTTGGCCGCCCAGCGCGCTGTGGCCGGCGAGGAGACGACGGACCAGGGCGCGCACGCCGGCCACCGAATGGCCGGCATGTCCAAGCATCACCTGCTGGTCATGGCGGCGAGCGAGTGCGCGAACACTGCGCAGGTATGCCTCAATCACTGCCTGATGATGTTCGCCGAGGGCGACACGGAACTGGCGAAATGCGCGCAGACCGTGAACGAAGTGCATGCGGCCTGCAGGGTACTGGTGGATCTGGGCAACGTCGATTCCAGCCACCTGCCCGCGTTTGCGAAGGCCGCCATCCAGGTCTGCAAGGACTGCAAGACGGAGTGCGACAAGCACGCCGCGAAGCACGAGGTCTGCAAGGCCTGCGCGGACGCCTGCGCGAAATGCGCCGAGGAGTGCGACCTGGTCGCCGCCTGAGGCGGTTGTCCTCAGCCGCCGGGGGGCGGAGTCCCCGGGGGCTCTCCGACGCCCTGCGCGCGGCGGGCGGCCCGCCGCCTGCGCATGAAGACCAGTGTCAGGATGGGCCCGGAGGCCGCGTAGATGAGGAATCCCAGGAATATGTGCAGCGGCGGATTGATGGAGATGAACACGAACGCCAGCACGATCAGCAGCACGATGAAGAACGGCACGCGGCCGTGCAGATCCAGCTCCTTGAAGCTGTGATAGCGGATGTTGCTGACCATCAGCAGACCTGCGGCCGCCGTCAGTGCCATGGTTATGGTCGCCATGGCCGCCGACTCGCGCAGGTCCCCGACCGTTCCGACCCACACGATCCCCGCCACCAGCGCCGCGGCCGACGGGCTGGGCAGGCCCTGAAAGTAGCGCTTGTCCGCCTTGCCGACCTGGGTATTGAACCGCGCCAGGCGCAATGCCGCCATGGTCGCAAAGAGGAAGGCGACCACCCAGCCGGTCTTGCCGAAGGAGTGCAGCGCCCACAGGTAGGAGATCAACGCGGGAGCCAGCCCGAAGGACACCATGTCCGAGAGACTGTCGTATTCGGCGCCGAAGGCGCTCTGCGAATTGGTGAGGCGGGCGATCCGGCCATCCATGCCGTCGAGTACCATGGCGGCGAATATCGATATGGCCGCCGTTTCGAACCGATCGTTGATCGCCGCCACGATGCCGTAGAAACCGGCGAACATGGCCGCAGTGGTGAACAGATTCGGCAGCAGGTAGATGCCGCGTCGACGCCGCTGGATCAGCACTGGCTCATCAGCCATAACGCCCCCGAAGCCTGGCTGCGCACCGAACTACGGCCGGGTCGCGCCGGGCGACCGTTGCGCGGAACGTCCGTCCCGCGCGGCCGACAGCGCGGCCACGCGCCGCCGGCCGGCCGACGGTGGCCGCCCGATCTCAGTTCCTGGAACGGTCGACAAGCTTGTTGGACTTCAGCCACGGCATCATGCCGCGCAGCTTCGCGCCCACCGTCTCGATCGGGTGCTCGGCCGACAGGCGGCGATGCGCCTTCAGCGTCGCCGCACCGGCCTGGTTCTCCAGGATGAACTCGCGCGCGAACTGGCCGGTCTGGATCTCCCGCAGGATCTCCTTCATCGCCTTCTTCGATTCCCCGGTCACCACCCGCGGTCCGCGGGTGTAATCGCCGTACTCCGCGGTGTTCGATATCGAGTAACGCATGTCGGCGATGCCGCCCTGATACATCAGATCGACGATGAGCTTCAGCTCGTGCAGACACTCGAAATAGGCCATCTCCGGCGCGTAGCCCGCCTCGACCAGGGTCTCGAAACCGGCCTGCACCAGTGCCGTCACGCCGCCGCAGAGCACGGTCTGCTCCCCGAACAGATCGGTCTCGGTCTCCTCGCGAAAGTTCGTCTCGATGATGCCGGCGCGCCCGCCGCCGTTGGCCGAGGCATACGACAGCGCGATCTGCTTGGCCATGCCGCTCCTGTCCTGGTACACCGCGATCAGCGAGGGCACGCCTCCGCCTTCGGTATACGTGGAGCGCACGAGATGGCCCGGTCCCTTGGGCGCCACCATGATGACGTCGAGGTCCTCGCGCGGCACGATCTGCTGGAAGTGGATGTTGAAGCCGTGGGCGAAGGCCAGCGCCGCCCCCTTCTTGACATTCGGTTCGATGTGCTTTGCGTAAAGCTCACGCTGGTGCTCGTCCGGTGCGAGCACCATCACGACGTCAGCGCCCTTCACGGCCTCGTCGAGATCCTTGACCGCCAGACCGGCCTTCGCGCACTTGGCCGCGGATGCCGATCCCGGCCGCAGAGCGACCACGACGCTGACGCCGGAATCCTTGAGGTTGTTGGCGTGGGCGTGGCCCTGCGATCCGTAGCCGATGATCGCGACCTGCTTCTTCTTGATGATCGACAGGTCGCAGTCCTTGTCGTAATAGATGTTCAGCATGATGTTCTCACTCGTGGGAAGGTAACTACGGGATTGTGATATCTGCTCGGCCCTCAGCCGGTGGACGTCGCGCCCGCGTACATGGCAATCCCGTCCGTATTCGCGCGCGTGCCTAAAGCAGGTGCGCCGGATTGACTGCGGCGCGCGCGGCGCGTTCGCCGGATTTCCCGGCCTTGGCCGAGGAACGCGGCGCGGCCGTGGGCGTGCCGACGTTGAGGGCGCGCGTGCCGCGGGCGATTCCCGAGACGCCGGTCCGCACCACCTCCATGATGAGCTCGCCGTTCACCGCCTCTATGAATGCGTCGAGCTTGCGACTGGCGCCGGTCAGCTCGACCACGTACGTCGTGTCGGTGACGTCGATGATCCTTCCCCGGAAGATGTCCACCAGGCGTTTGATCTCCTCGCGGCCGGCATCGCGCGCGAGCACCTTCACGAGCATCAGCTCCCGCTCGATGTGCGGGCCGTCGTTCAGATCGATGAGCTTGATGACGTCGATGAGCTTGTTGAGCTGCTTGACGATCTGCTCGACGATCTCGTCCGACCCGCTGGTGACCAGCGTCATGCGCGAGACCGTCGGATCCTCCGTCGGCGCGACCGTCAGCGACTCGATGTTGAAGGCGCGCGCGGAGAACAGCCCGGCGACGCGCGACAACGCGCCGGCGTGATTTTCCAGGAGGATGGACAGTATGTGGCGCATGGTTCGGGCGTCTTGCGGGCTGATGGTCAGGCGAGTTCGCGGTCGCTGGGCTGGGGCTGCGGGTTGCCCGGCGCCAGGTGCATCTCATGATGGCCCTTGCCGGAGGCGATCATCGGATAGACGTTCTCGGTCTGATCGGTAAGGAAATCCATCATCACCAACCGGTCCTTCATGCCCATGGCCTCCACCAGCGCCGATCGCACGTCCTTGGCATGCTCGATGCGCATGCCGACGTGACCGAAGGCCTCGGCGAGCTTCACGAAGTCCGGCAGCGCGTCCATGTAGGAGTGCGAGTAGCGGCGATCGTAGAAGAACTCCTGCCACTGCCGGACCATGCCCATGTAGCGGTTGTTGAGATTTATGATCTTGACGGGCAGGTTGTACTGCAGCGCCGTGGAGAGCTCCTGGATGCACATCACCAGGCTGGCCTCGCCGGTGACGCAGCACACGATGCTGCCGGGAAAGCCGAGCTGCACGCCCAGCGCCGCCGGCAGGCCGAAGCCCATGGTGCCGAGTCCGCCGGAGTTGATCCACCGCCGCGGCTTGTCGAACTTGTAATACTGGGCGGCCCACATCTGGTGCTGGCCGACGTCGGAGGTGATGTAGGCGTCGCCCTTGGTGACGGCGTACAGCTCCTCGATGACGTACTGCGGCTTGATGACGGCGGTCGTGCGATCATAGCGCAGGCAGTCGAGCGCGGCCCATTCCGTGATCTGCCGCCACCACGGGCTGGACTTCTCCAGCGGCTTGAACTCCGCCTCGCGCAGCAGCTGATTCATCTCGCGCAGCACCTCGCGCGCCGAGCCGACGATCGGAACGTCCACGGGAACGTTCTTGGAGATCGAGGACGGATCGACGTCCACGTGCACGATCTTCGCGTACGGGCAGAACTTCTCGAGATTGCCGGTGACCCGGTCGTCGAAGCGCGCGCCGATGGCCAGCAGCACGTCGCAGTGATGCATGGCCATGTTGGCCTCATAGGTGCCGTGCATGCCCAGCATGCCGAGGAACTGCGGGTCGGTGGCCGGGTAGCCGCCCAGTCCCATCAGCGTATTCGTGATCGGGAACCCGGTCAGGTGGCCGAACTCGGTGAGTTCCTCGGACGCGTCGTCGAGAACGATGCCGCCGCCGGTGTAGATCATCGGCTTCTTGGCCTCGAAGATGAGCTGGATCGCCTTGCGGATCTGGCCGGGGTGGCCTTTCCCGGTGGGCTTGTAGGAGCGGATCTCGATGTTCTTCGGGTAGTAGTAATCGCAGCTGTCGGCGGTCACGTCCTTGGGGATGTCGACCACCACCGGCCCGGGGCGGCCGCTCGAGGCGATGTAGAAGGCCTTCTTGATGGTCGGGGCCAGATCCTCGACCTTTTCCACCAAGAAGTTGTGCTTCACGCAGGGGCGCGTGATGCCGATGGAGTCGACCTCCTGGAAGGCGTCGTTGCCGATGAGGTGCGTGGGCACCTGACCGGTGAACACGACCATCGGAATGGAATCCATGTAGGCGGTGGCGATTCCGGTGACGCAGTTCGTCGCCCCGGGGCCGGAGGTCACCAGCACCACGCCCGGCCTGCCGGTGGCGCGCGCGTAACCATCGGCCGCGTGCGTGGCACCCTGCTCGTGACGCACCAGGATGTGCTTCACGGCGTCCTGTTTGAACAACTCGTCGTAGATGTGCAGCACCGCGCCGCCGGGGTAGCCGAAAATGTATTCCACGCCCTCGTCCTTCAGTGCCTGGACGAAGATTTCCGCACCGCGCATGCGCTTGCTCACTGGCCCTGCCCCTAAGTTCTGGTAAAACCGCCGAAAACGCCGAAAGGACCGTGAAAACTACAGGGGTTCCGGAACCAGGTCAAGCGAGGGCCGCGCCATGGCCGCCGACGCCCGGAACGCCCGCCGCCTTCGCCTCCGGGGACACCGATCACGGCGGTGCGCTCGCCGCACCGGCCCACGGGATCGCCGCGGCAGTCGGGGGGGCCTGCCGCACTACGTGATGGTGACCCTCGCGATGCGGCGCTTGCCCACCTGCAGCAGGTAGGTCCTGCCGGCTGCGAGACTCACCGACCTGTCGCTGACGCGCTCGCCGTCTACCCGTACCGCGTTCTGGCCGAGCTGGCGGACAGCCTCGGAGGTGCTGGGCACGAGTCCCGCCTCCTTCAATACGTAGGCGATCGGCGCATTCCCGTCGCGCGCCGCCACGGTGAGCTCCTCTATCTGGTCGGGCAGTCCGCCGTCGCGGAAACGGCGGACGAACTCCGCTTTCGCCTGCTCGCCCGCGGCGGCGCCGTGGAAACGCGCTACCAGCTCGACGGCCAGCTCGATCTTCACGTCGCGCGGGTTGGCGCCGTCGCCGACGGCCCGCTTCAGCCCGTCGATCTCGGCCAGCGGCCGGAAGCTGAGGAGTTCGTAGTAGCGCCACATCAGCGTGTCGCTGATGGACATGACCTTGCCGAACATCTCGCCGGGCGGATCGGTGATGCCGATGTAATTGCCGAGGGACTTGGACATCTTCTGCACCCCGTCGAGGCCCTCCAGCAGCGGCATGGTGATGACGACCTGCGGCTCCTGCCCGTATTCCTCCTGCAGCTGCCGCCCCATCAGCAGATTGAACTTCTGGTCGGTGCCGCCGAGCTCTACATCGGCCTTCATCGCCACCGAATCGTAGCCCTGCACCAGCGGATAAAGGAACTCGTGGATGGCGATCGGCTGGCCACCGGTGTAGCGCTTGTGGAAATCCTCGCGCTCGAGCATGCGCGCCACCGTCTGCCTGGCGGCCAGGCCAATGAGATCGGCCGCGCTCATCCGGTCCATCCAGGTGGAGTTGAAGACGATCTCGGTACGCCGCGCGTCCAATATCTTGAAGATCTGCTCCTGGTAGGTGCGTGCGTTCGCAGCGACCTCCTCGCGCGTGAGGGGCTTGCGGGTGACGTTCTTGCCGGTCGGGTCGCCGATCATTCCGGTGAAATCGCCGATCAGGAACATGACGTGATGGCCGAATTCCTGGAACTGCCGCAGCTTGTTGATGAGCACGGTGTGGCCCAGGTGCAGATCCGGGGCGGTGGGATCGAAGCCCGCCTTCACACGCAAGGGACGGCCACGCGCGAGCTTCGCACTGAGATCTTTCTCCAGCAGAACCTCGACGGCGCCGCGACGCAGCTCGGCGTAGGCGTCCTCACTCATGGGTCGATCCGGACAATGAAGGTGACAATCGCGTTCAAGTTCGAAGCTTAACATGCGGTACGGCCATCATAAGCCGGTCGTACCCGCGGGTGAACAATTCATTGACGGAGGCCGCGAACGCCGCTATCGTTCGGGCCACGACAAGCGAGGCTGGCCGCGTGTTCCAGACCCGGGAAATACTCTACGACTATAAAATACGCATCGAATGGGGGAGGGAGCGTCAGCGCGCCCGTCGCCTTCGCCTTGCGCTGGCAATGGTCGCCCCGGTTGCCGTTGCTCTGCTCGGGGGCATGGCCTCCCACCAGCTGAGCAAGCACGAATTTCACCTGCCGCCTTGGGAAGGGCTGTTCGAGCGCGAACCACCGACTGCCGAGAGGATCCTGCCGATCCCGGTGGCCTCCGAACCGTCCTCGGCCTACCGGGCAGTGCTGGCGGAACTGCAACCCGTCAGCGATCCCTTCGCCCCCCGCCACCTCGTTGCGCCCGCACCCAGCTTTCCGGGACTGACCGGCGAGCCCGCGATCGGCCCGGCCCGGGGGCGCGACGGCGGCGAGGAAACCGAGACCGGTCCGGGGGCGGATTTCGCGGATGCCGAGGGGTGGCACACCGTCACCGTCAACCAAGGCGACAACCTCTCGCTCATCTTCGAACGGCTCGGGCTGAGCGGCTATGACCTGGACCGTATCCTCGGCCTGGGCGGGGACACCGCGACGCTGAAGACCCTGCGCCCGCGCGACAACCTTCACTTCCGCATCAACGGCGGGACGCTGGCCGAGATGGTGCACGAGATCGATCTCGCCCACACCCTCTACGTGCGCAACAACGACGGCGCATTCTCCGCGGAGACCGTCAAGGAGGACCTGCAGTCGCGCGTGGTGAGTGCCAGCGGCGAGATCACCAGTTCCCTGTTCGAGGCTGGCCAGCAGGCCGGTCTGTCCGATGCCGCGATCATGGATCTCGCCGAGATCTTCGGCTTCGACATCGACCTGGTGCTCGACATCCGCGAGGGCGATCGCTTTACGGTGGTCTACGAGGAGATATTGAAGGACGGGAAGAAGGTTAAGGACGGCAACATCCTCGCCGCGGAGTTCGTGAACCAGGGGACGGCTTATCGCGCGGTGCGCTACCTGGGCAAGGACGGCGTCGCGGAGTACTACCGCCCCGACGGACAGAGCCTGCGCCGGGCCTTCATCCGCACGCCCCTCGCCTTCACCCGCATCAGCTCCAAGTTCAGCCTGGCGCGCAAGCATCCCGTCCTGAACCGGATACGCGCCCACAAAGGGGTCGATTACGCGGCGCCCTCGGGCACGCCGGTGAAGGCCACTGGCAACGCCAAGGTCAAGTACGCCGGCTGGCAGGGCGGCTATGGCCGGGTCGTGGTCCTAGACCATCCGGGCGGATATACGACTGTCTACGGGCACCTCTCCCGCTTCGCCAATGGCGTCAGGGCGGGCCGTTCGGTGAGGATCGGCGAGACCATCGGCTACGTCGGGCAGTCCGGGCTGGCCACCGGCCCCCACCTGCACTACGAGTTTCGGGTCAACGGCGTGCATCGTGATCCGCTGACCGTGAAGCTGCCGAAATCCGTGCCGATCGCCCGCGAGCGCATCGCGGATTTCAAGGCGCAGACGCGCCAGGCCGTGGCCATGCTGGAGCAGGCCAGCGCGCTCGCGGCCCATGGCGGCACTCCATCCCGTGCGGCCGGCGGCGATGCCCCCGCCGTCGTGGCCAGCGCCCGTCCCTAGACCGCCGTCGGCCCGGCACGACCTGCAGCGCGCCCGGCGCAGGTATGAGCCATTACCTCGGACTGATGTCCGGCACCAGCATCGACGCGATCGATGCAGCCCTGGTGGATATCGACCTTGCCGGCCGCGTCCGGCTGGATCGGTACGCCGAATTTCCCTACCCGCCCGCGCTGGCCGCGGATCTGCACGCCGCGCGCCGACAGGCCGAGACGCTCCCGCTCGATCAACTGTACAGGCTCGACCTGGCCGTCGCAGAGGCGTTCGCGAACAGCGCGCTCAGACTATTGCGCGATGCCGGCATGGAGCCGGCGTCGATCACCGCCATCGGCAGCCACGGCCAGACCCTCTATCACCATCCTCATTCCAGCGCGCGCTACACCGTGCAGGTAGGCGACCCCAATGTCATCGCGGCGAGGACGGGCATCGCGACCGTGGCGGACCTGCGCCGCATGGACATGGCGGTGGGTGGCGAGGGGGCGCCGCTGGCGCCGGCGTTCCACGCCCAGGCACTGCGCGACCCGACCATGTACCGCGCGATAGTGAACATCGGCGGCATCGCCAACGTGACATTGCTCGAGCCGGGCCGCGAGACGGTCATCGGATTCGACACCGGCCCCGGCAACGCGCTCATGGACGAGTGGACGCGTGACCACCGCGGCGAGCCCTACGATGTCGACGGCCGCTGGGCCGGCAGCGCCGAGCCGGACTCCGATCTGTTAGCCGCGCTGTTGGCCGATCCGTACTTCGCGCGTCGACCGCCCAAGAGCACCGGGCGCGAATACTTCAATGCCGGATGGATCGCGCGCCATATCGAGGAAATGCCGGCGCACCCCGATCCGGCCGTGGTCCAGGCAACGCTGCTGCAATTGACGGCGCAGACGGTCGCGCGTGCGATCGCCGAATACGCCTCCTCGACGGCGGAGGTGTACGTTTGCGGAGGGGGGGCCTATAACGGCGCGCTGATGCGTGCCATCGCCGGCGCCCTGGACGGGCGAAAGGTGGCCACGACCGCCGCCCTCGGCATCGCGCCGAATGCAATGGAAGCCGTGACATTTGCGTGGCTGGCCCATCGCCGCCTCGAAGGACTGCCGGGGAATCTGCCGCCGGTCACCGGGGCCGCGCGACCGGCGGTGCTGGGCGGGCTTTACCTGCCTCCGCCATAAACGCCGAGGGCCGCGCAGCCTCCCGGCCGCGCGGCCCTCTGACAGCGCCGGCAGGTACGCCGGCACGCTTGATTCATGCGGAAAACGATGAACCGCACCCGCAGGTGGTGCTGGCATTCGGATTACGGATGACGAACTGCGCACCCTCCAATCCTTCGCTGTAATCGATCTCCGCGCCCACCAGGTACTGGTAGCTCATGGGATCGATGAGCAGTTTCACACCGCCCTTCTCGACTACCGTGTCGCCGTCGCCCAGGCTCTGCTCGAAGGTGAAGCCGTACTGGAAACCGGAGCACCCGCCGCCCTGGACGAATACCCGCAGCATCAGGCTGGCATCGCCCTCCTCGTCGATGAGCTGCCGGACCTTGGCGGCGGCGGCATCGGTGAAATTGAGCGGGCTGTCCGTGGTTTCGGTGGCTTCTGTCACGTCTGCGTACCTCTGTTTCTGTCTCTGCTGTGCGGCTGCCGCGGTTGCTTAGTCCTCGGCCCTGGGCGCCGGCTTGTGGCTGAGCGCCAGGGGCTCACGGCTGCCCTCGGCGGTGTGCACGAGCTGGCCATTCACCTCCGCGCCCATGGCCATCTCGATCAGATTGTAATACACGTTGCCTTCGACCCGCGCGTTGGCGGCCAGTTCAATGTGCTGGCGGGCGTGCACGTCGCCGACCACAACCCCGTTGATCACCGCGTAGGGAACTCGTACGTCACCCTCGATCGTCCCGCGATCGCTCAACGTGAGCACCGACACCTCCTCGTCCTCGGCGCTCACGGAGCCACGCACGACGCCGTCGATGTGCAGGCCGCCGCTGAATCGCAGATCGCCCTGCACCTGGGAGTTCTGCCCGATCAGTGTATCGAGGCTGGTTGCCTTGCGTTTGCCTTTTTTCCCGAAAAACATAGGTGTCACCCCTCTGCTTGAACCAATTCGTCCCATTCGTAGCTGGCGTCGTGCCGTGGTTCTCTCGCCGAGTCCTGACGGATCACCACCCGTACGCTCTCCGGTTCGAAGCCATCCGGGACCGTGAAGTCGCCTTCCAGGCGATGAAAATGCACGAAGCTGAAGGCAAGCGTGGTGGTGCGCGAGCCATCCCTGGAGGTGGTGATCTGAAATTTCTGCGGGCTGCCCTGCCGTCGGCCGGCCACCTCGATGGTGGCGTCACCCGAGGTCACCTTATCATCTTTGCTCAGGTTGGTTAAGACCAGCTTGTAGTGGAATCGGCTGGACTCGCTGAGAGGCTCGATGCGCAGACCCTGGATGCGCAGGCCGCTCTCCTCCTTGGCCGCGGCGACGACCTTGCGGTAGAACTCCAGTTCCTCCTTCAGCTCGTAGGTCTCATCCTGCAACTCGCGGATATGGGCCTGCAGCCTCAAATCGGCCTCCTTGTCTATCTGCGCAGCACGCTCGAGGATGGTGATACGCTGCAGCAGATCCGTGTTTTCCGCCTTCAGCTTCTCGAGCGACTCCGCCGCGGCCTCCGTGCTCGTGGAGCGCGCAAGCGCCGTCATGCGCGCATACAGCCTCTGCCATTGTCCGTATTCGAACGCCATCCAGGCCGCCACGCCCAGGACACCTGCCCCGAGTATCCCCAGCAAGAGCTGCCGTCCGGGGCGGTGCGGCTTGACGACGAGACGGGTGGTCCTGATCGCCATTGGGGAGTCGAGCCGTGAGGTGGGAAGGCTACGTCAGGGCAGCACTGCCGGCGCGTCCAGCGCGACGGACTCTTCGAGCCCGAACATCAGATTCATGTTCTGTACTGCCTGCCCGGCGGCGCCCTTGACCAGATTGTCGATGACCGACAGGACGACCACGCAATCGCCGCCGGCGGGCCGGTGCACGGCCAAGCGGCACATGTTCGAACCGCGCACCGCGCGCGTCTCCGGGTGCGAGCCCGCCGGCATCACGTCCACGAACGCCTCGCCTGCGTAGCGCCGTTCGAAGACCTCCTGGACGTCGACCGTCGGATCCCGCAGGCGCGCATACAGGGTCGCGTGGATGCCGCGCACCATGGGCACGAGATGCGGGACGAAGGTCAACGACGGGTCGCGGGCCCCTGCCGCCCGCAGGTTCTGCGTCATCTCCGGCAGATGACGATGGCCGGGGACGGCGTAGGCCCGGAAGCTGTCACCGGCCTCGGCGTACAGGTTGCGCACTTCGGCCCCGCGCCCTGCCCCGCTGACTCCCGACTTGGCGTCGGCGATGAGTCGACCGGCGTCCACGAGACCCCGCTCGACCAACGGCAGAAAGCCGAGCGTCACGGCCGTCACGTAACAGCCGGGGTTGGCGACCAGTCGCGCCGACCGTATGGCCTCCCGGTGCATCTCCGGCAGGCCGTAGACGGCCTCGGCCAGCAGGTGCGGGCAGGCGTGGGGCTTGCCGTACCAGCGCTCCCACTCCGCGGGATCCCGCAGGCGGAAGTCGGCGGCGAGATCGATGACCCTCACGCCGGCGTCCAGCAGCTCCGGCACCATGGTCATCGCAGTACCGTTGGGCGTGGCGAAGTAGACCAGGTCGCAGCGCTTGAGCGCCGCCGTGTCAGGCGCCGAGAAATCCAGGTGCACGTGTCCGCGCAGGTTTGGGAACATGTCCGCAACGGACATTCCTGCCTCTGAGCGCGAGGTGATGACCGCGAGCTCGGCTTCCGGATGCACGCTGAGCAGGCGCAGCAGCTCCACGCCGGTATAGCCCGTACCGCCAACGATGCCTACCTGAATCATGGTCGCGAACCTGCTCTCATGCCGCGCCGGGCTGTCCGCCGCCGCACGAATGTGGGACGTGACTTGGTACCGGCCCGGGGATCCCGGGCACCCGCCGGGCGGTATTGTCGATTATCATTCCCGGCACAGCACCGCTGTTGCGGATGCGGCGGTGCACATGCCCCGTGGAGGCCCGGAGATTAAGTTCCCGTTCAAGAGGTGTCAACCAAAGTGGCCGTGGCGGATAGCGCGTCTCACGGGTGGCAGGCGGGGGGTATCGAAGAGGAGACCGGCGATGGACGCAGTGGACAGGATTGCATTGAGCATGGGTGTGGGCTGGGCCAGCGGGATCAACCTTTACGCGGCCGTGTTCATGCTCGGATTCATGGGAATGCACGGCTACGTCACTCTGCCGCCGGACCTGGCCTTTCTCGCGGATCCGATGGTGATGACGGTCGCTGCGCTGATGTATAGCGTGGAGTTCTTTGCCGACAAGACGCCGGGCGTGGACACCGGCTGGGACGCGCTGCACACCTTCATACGCATTCCCGCCGGGGCGATCCTCGCCATGAAGGCGATCGGCGACGTAAACCAGGCCGCCGAACTGGCTGCCTTCATGATCGGCGGGTCGCTCGCCGGGTTGAGCCACTTCACCAAGACGGGAACGCGCGTGCTCGTTAACACCTCGCCCGAACCTTTCAGCAACTGGGCGGCGTCCGTCGCGGAGGACATTGCGGTTCTGGCCGGCTTGTGGGCGGCATTGCACTACCCGCTTGCCTTCCTTGTCGTGCTCCTGGCGGCGACCGCGCTCGCCATCTGGCTGCTGCCGAGGCTCTGGCGCGGCGTCAAGGCGGCATCGCTCCGTCTCGCGAGGCTGCTGAACGGTGGCGATGGCCGTGCGAGCGCATCAACCGCGCCCCCCGCGCCGTCGCAGGGCGCGGCCGCGCTTCCGAACCCCTGAGAACCCGCGGCGTCTCACCGATGAAGAGGGCCATGATCATCACCGCGGCGCTGCTAGGCGCGGCCGCGGGACTGCTCTGGCGGGAGCATTCCGGCGGGTCCCATGATGCGCCGACTCACGCGCCGGCAGTGACCGTCATCGCGACGGACGGAATGCGGATCGATCTGCAGTCGCTGCGCGGCAGGCCGGTGCTGGTGAATTTCTGGGCTCCGAGCTGTCCGCAGTGCGTCCGGGAGATCCCCGAGCTGAAGGCGCTGCAGCAGGAGTTCGGACCGAAGGGATTCACGGTCGTGGCCATCGCCATGCCATACGACCCCCCGACCAACGTCCAGCGCATCATGCGCGACCTGCAGTTCAATTTCCCGGTTGCCCTCGACCTGACCCGGCAGGCCGCCGCCGCCTTCGGCGGCGTCGAGGCGATACCGACGAGCTTTCTCATCGCACCCGATGGCCGTATCGCCCGCCGCATGGTCGCCGGCATCGAGGCCGAGGAGCTGCGCGACCAGATCGCCGCATGGGTCGGCTCCTGAACCAGGCAGGTTCACCATGCTCTGGGTGCGCGCCCTACACATCATCTTCATGGTGACCTGGTTCGCGGGGCTGTTCTATCTGCCGCGGCTGTTCGTGTACCACGCGATGAGCAGCGATACCGTCAGCATCGAGCGCTTCAAGCTGATGGAGCGCAAGCTCTATTTCGGAATAACGACCCCGGGGGGCGTGTTGACGATCCTCTTCGGCGTCTGGCTGCTGTTCGGCAACGGCTGGACGCTGTACGCCGGCGCGGCGTGGATGCACTGGAAGCTCGCACTGGTCGCCGTGCTGATCGGGTATCACCTGTATCTCGGCAGGCTCCTCGCCGACTTCAGGAACGATCGAAACCGGCACGGTCACGTCTTCTACCGCTGGTTGAACGAGTTCCCCGTGCTCGTGCTCGTGGCGGTGATCCTTCTGGTCGAGCTGCAGCCCAACTGACCGCCGGCAGCCAGCACCGCGCACTCTACCGTGGGGGGAACGATCCCTACAGCGTGCAGCCAATCGTTCCGACCGGCGCATGCCCCGGGGGGCCGCGAACCGAACGCCCCACCCGCCCAGCGGGCGGGGCGTGGTTTCCGGGCACCCAGGCGTCGCCGGGAGCCGATGACATCCGCCGCGAGGGCTACTGCGCCACCGTGCCGCCCTTCGCCGCGCACTCCTCGGCGCTTACGTTGGTGACACCGTGTCCCTTGCAGGCATTCTGCCCCGCGCAGGCGTTCTCCGCAGTCTTGCAGGCGCCCTGTCCCTTGCAGGCATTGATGCCCAGACAGGAGACCGTGCCTTCCTCGGCGTGCACGGTACCTACGGGGGCGAAGGCAAACAGCATGGCCGCGGTGGTCGCCAGGGTGGCGCCGGTCAGTTTCTTCGTCGCTACGCTCATCGTGTTCTCTCCATGGTTGGGAATCAGGGGGGGCGCGAGGTCTTGCCGGTGGGCCAAGATCCGACCGTTGGTTGCCTGGCCGCCGGCCAAGGTTACACTCCCATACTGCCTTGCTTCGAAATAAGATGCATGGACTGCGTCGCGCATTGCGACGCAGACCCTGTAGGATGCGCCTCGTGGCTGAACTCACCCTTAATCCGCCGATCGTGCTCGCCATCGGCGGTCACGATCCGTGCGGCGGCGCCGGGATCCAGGCCGACATTGAGGCCATACACGCCAACGGCGGATACCCGACGACCCTGGTCACGGCCCTGACGGCGCAGAATACGACGAGGTTTGCCGAATCCCTCGCCACCGACGCCGATGCCCTACTGAGGCAGGCGGCACTGTTGACGCAGGACATGGCCCCGAAGGCCATCAAGGTGGGCCTGATCCCGGAGCAGCGCGTTGGGGAGGCGCTCGCCAGTCTCCTCAGGAATGCCGCAAGCGTGCCCATCGTACTGGACCCGGTCATGGCGGCCGGCGCCGGGCAACCGATCCTCGGCGCGGCGATGATCGACACCTTGCGTGCCCTGCTGCCGCTGGCGACGATCGTCACGCCGAATGTGCAGGAGGCCTGCGCGCTCGGGGGAGGAACGGATCCGGAGGCGGCCGCACGCGATCTGATCGAGCGCGGCGCACGGTTCGTGCTCCTGACCGGAACCCACGCGGCGACCGATGAGGTGATCAATACGCTCTACAGCGCGACCTCGTGCAAGCGCTGGCGGTGGCCGCGACTGCCGCACGTCTTTCATGGTTCCGGATGCACCCTGGCCGCGGCGCTGTCCGCCTGGCTCGCCCGCGGCGCGGACATCGACAGCGCCGCGACTCTGGCACAGGAATACACGTGGCAGTCGCTGCGCCACGGCCTGCTGCTCGGACACGGTCAGCACCACCCGCGCCGACTCGGCATCGCATCCTCATGATGGCCCGCGACGACACAGCGCGAGTGCCGGATCGCGGCCTGTACGCGATCACGCCGGAGCAATGCACCGACACGCGAGCGCTGCTGCAGTCGGTGGAGGCCGCGATCCGCGGCGGCGCGGTCATGGTGCAGTACCGCGCCAAGCGCAACGCACAGCGCGCGCAGGCGCTGGCCCTCAGAAACATGTGCAGTACGCACGGCGTGCCGCTGATCGTCAACGACGACGCCGCGCTGGCTCGCGACATCGATGCCGCCGGCGTGCACCTCGGGCGCGACGACATGAGCGTCGCCGCCGCCCGCTTGTTGCTCGGCGATCGCGCGATAGTCGGCGTATCCTGCTACGACCAGCTGCAGCGGGCGATCGATGCCGAGCGCGATGGCGCGAGCTACGTCGCCTTCGGCAGCTTCTACGCTTCGAAGACAAAGCCCGGTGCCGTGCGCGCCGGCGTGGAGCTCCTCCGTCAGGCCGCGGCACTGTTGGACATACCGATCGTTGCGATAGGCGGCATCACGCCCGAAAATGGCGGCGCCCTGCTCGGGGCGGGCGCCGACCTCATGGCGGTCAGCGAGGGCCTGTTCGGCCGCGAGGATCCGGGGGTCGCCGCCCGGCGTTACGCAAGCCTGTTCCGCTGACGCCGCGCCCCCGGAGCCTCTGAACCAAGCCCCATCATCCTACGCACCCGAAAGAACGAAGAACATCATGACACGCTCCTCACAGCTCTTTGCAGAAGCCCAGCGCTACATCGTCGGCGGCGTGAACTCCCCCGTGCGCGCGTTCAGGCATGTCGGCGGCGAGCCGGTCTATTTCAAACGTGGCGAGGGCGCCTATCTCGTCGACGAGGACGATCGCCGCTACATTGACTATGTCGGCTCCTGGGGACCGCTCATCCTAGGGCACGCGCATCCGGAGGTCATCGCGGCCGTCACACGCGTGGCCCGAGACGGGCTGAGCTTCGGCGCGCCGACGGCGATCGAGACGGAGCTCGCACGCAAGGTCTGTGAACTCATGCCCAACGTCGAGCGCCTGCGCTTCGTGAGCTCGGGTACGGAGGCGGCGATGAGCGCGATCCGTCTGGCGCGCGGCTACACCAAACGGGATCGGATCGTGAAGTTCGAAGGCTGTTATCACGGGCACGCCGACTCGCTGCTGGTAAAGGCAGGTTCCGGTGCCCTGACGTTCGGCGTTCCGACCTCTCCCGGCGTACCGGCTGCACTGGCGGAGATGACTCTGACGCTGTCCTTCAACGACATCGAGCAGGTACGCGAGGCCTTCGCACGGTACGGCGGCGATATCGCCGCCGTCATCGTCGAGCCCATCGCCGGCAACATGAACTTCGTCGCGCCGGAGCCGGGTTTTCTCGAGGGCCTCCGTGCGGTTTGCGATCAGTACGGCGCGCTGCTCATCATCGACGAGGTGATGACCGGCTTCCGGGTCGCCCTGGGCGGCGCACAGTCCCTCTATGGTGTCAGGCCGGACCTCACGGTCCTCGGCAAGGTGATCGGTGGGGGCATGCCCGTCGGCGCCTTCGGCGGCCGGCGCGAGATCATGGAGATGCTGGCACCGATGGGCCCGGTTTACCAGGCCGGCACGCTCTCGGGCAATCCCGTTGCCATGGCGGCCGGCCTCGCCACGCTGAACCTCGTCGCGCAACCCGACTTCCACCAGCGCCTGCTCGCGAGCACGCGGGCGCTGATGCGTGGACTGGAGGAGCGGGCACGGACCGCCGGGATACCGTTGCGCACTGCATGTGCGGCGGGCATGTTCGGCATCTTCTTCACGGAACGGAATTCCATTTCCAGGTTCTCACACGTCATGGAGTGTGACATCGAGCGCTTCAAGCGCTTCTTCCACGGCATGCTGGGCAAGGGCGTGTACCTCGCCCCTTCGGCGTTCGAGGCCGGATTTGTTTCGATCGCGCATTCCGAGGTCGAGATCGAACGCACGCTCGCCGCCGCCGGCGAGGTCCTGGCGACCCTCGAATAGCCTTTATGCGGGGATAATGGATGGGCCGACTGCCATTCGCTCTGATCCTGATGCTTGCCGCAATGCCCGCGGCCGCCGATCAGACCGATCCCCGCCTGATCGGTCTGTTCGACCGCCTGAAGGAGGCCAGGGAGGAAGAGGATGCGGTCGGCACCGCCAACGCGATCTGGAAGATCTGGTTCGAGTACCGCGACGCCGAGGTCGCCCGGACGCTGCAGGAGGCCGTTGCGGCGAAGGATGCTGGGGATCTCGACCGGGCGCTGGATCTGGTCAATCGCGTCATCGAGACCGCCCCGGACTTCGCCGAGGCGTGGAACCAGCGCGCAATCCTCTACTACAAGGTTGGATACTTCGACGCCTCGCTCGCGGACGTGGAGGAGACCCTCAAGCGCGAACCGCGGCACTTCGGCGCGTTGTCCGGCCGGGGCATGTGCTACCTCGGGCTGCGGGATCCGGACGAGGCGCTCAGCGCCTTCGAGGAGGCCCTCGACGTGCACCCCTGGTTGAGCACGGCGCGAACCTACGCGGACACGCTCAGGCAGCGCATCGAGATACGCCGCCGCAACGGCGTGGACGGCTAGTCGGGCGGCGCGGCAGCCGTCGGCCAGTTCAGAACCCCTCGGTCGACGTGAACAGCCCGACGCGTAGATCCTTGCCGATGTAGATGACCCGGCCGTCGACCTCCATCTCGGCGTCGGCGATCCCCATCACCAGCTTGCGCAGGATGACCCGCTTCATGTCCACGCGGTAGGTCACGAGCCTGGCCTTCGGCGTCACCTGGCCGGTGAACTGCACCTCGCCGCATCCCAGCGCCCGACCATGCCCCGGGCCGCCCTGCCAGGCGAGAAAGAAGCCGATGAGCTGCCACATCGCGTCCAGGCCGAGGCAGCCGGGCATGACCGGATCCCCGGTGAAGTGACAGTCGAAGAACCAAAGATCCGGACGGATGTCCAGCTCCGCCACCATCTGCCCCTTGCCATATCGGCCGCCCTCCGCGGAGATCAACGATATCCGGTCGGCCATCAGCATGGGCGGCAGCGGAAGCTGCGCATTGCCGGGCCCGAACATCTCGCCGCGCCCGCAGGCGAGCAGTTCTTCGTACGAGTAGGACGATTGCCGGACGAACTTGGGCCGAGCGTTCATGGGGCCGCAAGCCTACGGGAGCACCCTTTCGAAGGCAACCTCGAGATTGCCCGGGTGGGGCGAGCCCGGTCCTGACGGTCGCCCCGATCGCGCGAGCCCTGCGGCATGCCCCCCGCGGCGCGCCCCGCGACGTTGGCCCGGTTTCTGCCTCTAAATGCAGAATCAGACCATTGGTCACCATGACGGAATAGGGATGAAGTCCCCGGGGAAGACCATACACACGCGGCTGCTGATGCTGCTCGCGGCCATTTCCGCCCTCTCCATCATGGGGCTGCTCGGCCTGCATCTGCTCCAACAGCGGCAGATCGCCACCGTACAGGCCGCCCGCGACCAGGAATTCCGGGGCCAGTTCGATCGCCTGCTCGCCCTGCACAGCGCCACGCTCGCCGCCTTCACCTCCGATTATTCCTACTGGGACGAAATGGTGAGCTTCGTGGGCAGCGGCGACCGCGGGTGGGCCGCCATAAACATCGATGCGGCGCTTATGCCGGCCATCGCTCATGCGGCCTGGGTGTTCGACCCGCAGTTCGCGCTGGTCTATGGCACCGACGTGGAGAACGGCGCGGAGAGGCCGCTGGCGCCGCCTCTGGCGGCAGACGAGTTACGGGAACTCCTCCGCCGCCAGCCATTCGCGCATTTCTACGCCAACTCGCCCGCCGGGCTGCTGGAAGTCCGCACCGCCCCGATCCAGCCGAGCGCGGACAGCGCGCGGGTGACAGAGCCCCGCGGCTACCTCATGGCCGCCAGACGCTGGGACGCCAGCCATCTGCGGAGCATCGGGGAATCGGCGGACTCTCGGGTGGTGCTGGCGCCGGCCACGGCGGCGACCGACCGGCCAGGGGCGCACGACAGGGCGCTCGGGCGGTTGCGTCTGGACCTGTCACTACCGGGATGGAATGGCAAGCCGGTGGCGAGACTCGAGGTCTATGGAACCTCCCTCGCGACGTCCATCTGGCACGCGCAGCTAAAGCAGCAACTGATCGCCTATGCCGTGATGTGCACCATCATGCTGGTGCTGCTGAGGCTCGCACTGACGCGATGGGTGGAAACGCCGTTGCGGGCCCTCTCGCGCAGCCTGGAGGCCGGAGACGAGCAGGCGCTGGTCCGGCTCGAAGCGTCCAACACCGAGTTCAGCGGCATCTCGCGCCTCCTGCGCGACCACCTGATGCAGCGCCGCGAGCTCGAGCGCGAGAATGCGGAGCGGCGGCAGCTGCAGTCCGAATTGCTGCGCCTCGCCAACTCCGACCCGCTGACCGGACTGGCCAATCGCCGCGTCTTCAGGGATCGGCTCGGAAAACAGCTCCAATCGGCAGGTGGCGCCGGCGCGGGGGTCGGCGTGCTCTACGCGGACCTCGACCTGTTCAAGGCCATCAACGACAACCATGGCCACGAGATCGGCGACCGATTCCTGCAGGTCATCGCCGAACGGCTGCAGAATTGTGCCCGGAGCAACGACATCGTGGCGCGCTTCGGTGGCGATGAGTTCCTTGTCTGCGTGGACGCCGTCAGTGACCGCAGCGAGGTCGAGCAGGTCGCCCGCCGCATGCTGCGCGTGCTTGCCGAACCGGTGCGGATCAATGCCCTCGAGATCCGCCCCAGCGCCAGCATGGGCATCAGCTATTTCCCCGACCACGGACAGGATCCCGACACGCTGATCGTTCGCGCCGACGAGGCCATGTACCGGGCCAAACAGAGCGGCCGCAACCGGTACACCGTCTTCGATCTCTCCTTGGCCAATTAGGTACCCGCCTCGGCGCGCGATGCCTTTGTTCCGTTCCCGCGCCGGACTGCGACACCCCGGACGGATGCCTGCGCGCCGGCGCAACCAGGAACCCACCGCCGTCCGCTCCCCCTGCCCGCCTCCCGCCGACAGGCTGTGTGGGGGTCACCTGCACCCCAAGCCCGCCGTGGCAACCAGCGAGCTGCCTTGATCGGCGAAAAAACCGGTTCTATCATTACCAGCACTCTCATCCGGTGAGTGCTAATCGTGCTCCCGGGTTGCATCCGTCAACATCGACAGTGGAGTCAAGTGCATGAAAATCAAACCTTTACATGATCGCATCCTGGTGCGGCGCCTGGAAGAGGACACCAAGTCGGCAGGGGGCATCATCATCCCTGACAACGCCAAGGAAAAGCCGATCCAGGGCGAGGTCGTGGCCATCGGCAACGGCAAGGTCCTCGACAACGGGCAGGTCCGTGCGGTCGCCGTCAAGGCGGGCGACAAGATTCTGTTCGGCAAGTATTCCGGGACCGAGGTCAAGCTCGAAGGGACCGAGTACCTGGTGATGCGCGAGGACGACGTCATGGCGGTGCTCGAATAACCGCCGCCTATCGCGTCCACGAACAATATCGATTGAATTCGGAGGAGAAGTAGACATGGCAGCAAAAGAAGTGAGATTCAGCGACGACGCCCGCCACCGCCTGGTCGCCGGCGTCAACATCCTCGCTAACGCCGTCAAGCAGACGCTCGGCCCGAAGGGTCGCAACGTGGTGCTGGAGCGCAGCTTTGGCGCCCCCACGGTCACCAAGGACGGCGTCTCCGTGGCCAAGGAGATCGAGCTGAAGGACAAGTTCGAGAACATGGGCGCCCAGATGTTGAAGGAGGTCGCCTCCAAGACCTCGGACGTGGCCGGCGACGGCACCACCACCGCCACCGTGCTCGCGCAGGCGATCGTCCGCGAAGGCATGAAGTCGGTGGCGGCGGGCGCCAATCCCATGGATCTGAAGCGCGGCATCGACAAGGCGGTACATGCCGCCGTCGAGGAGCTGAAGAGCTTCTCGAAGCCCTGCAAGGGCAGCAAGGAGATCGCCCAGGTCGGCACCATCTCGGCCAACGGTGACGAGGAGATCGGCAAGATCATCGCCGATGCGATGGACAAGGTGGGCAAGGAGGGCGTCATCACCGTCGAGGACGGCAGCGGCCTCGAAAACGAGCTGGAGGTCGTCGAGGGCATGCAGTTCGACCGCGGCTACCTCTCGCCGTATTTCATCAACAATCAGCAGAGCATGAACGTCGAGCTGGAGAACCCGCTTATCCTGCTGTACGACAAGAAGATCTCCAGCATCCGCGACATCCTGCCGATCCTCGAGAGCGTGGCCAAGGCCGGCAAACCGCTGCTGGTCATCGCCGAGGAGGTCGAGGGCGAGGCGCTGGCGACGCTGGTCGTCAATAACATGCGCGGCATCCTGAAGGGCTGCGCGGTGAAGGCGCCCGGCTTCGGCGACCGCCGCAAGGCGATGCTCGAGGACATCGCCATCCTGACGGGAGGCACCGTCATCTCCGAGGAGGTGGGCCTGACGCTCGAGAAGGCGGGCCTGGACGATCTGGGCAAGGCCAAGCGCGTGGTGGTCGACAAGGAGAACACCACCATCATCGACGGCGCGGGCAAGAAGACCGACATCGAGGGCCGCATCAACCAGATCCGCAAGCAGATCGAGGAGACGACATCGGATTACGACCGGGAGAAGCTGCAGGAGCGCGTGGCCAAGCTGGCCGGCGGCGTGGCGGTCATCAAGGTCGGCGCCGCCACCGAGGTGGAGATGAAGGAGAAGAAGGCCCGTGTCGAGGACGCGCTGCATTCGACCCGCGCCGCGGTCGAGGAAGGCATCGTCCCGGGTGGCGGCGTCGCGCTCATCCGTGCCCAGGACGCCGTCCGCAAGCTCAAGGGCGCCAATCACGACCAACAGGTCGGCATCGACATCCTGGTGCGCGCCATGGAGGAGCCGCTGCGCCAGATCGTCCGCAATGCCGGCGAGGAGTCCTCGGTGGTCGTGGCTCGAGTTGCCGAGGGCAAGGGCGCGTTCGGTTACAACGCCGCCAACGGGGAGTACGGTGACCTGGTTCATATGGGCATCATCGACCCCACAAAGGTGACGCGTTCGGCTCTGCAGAACGCCGCATCGGTCGCGAGCCTCATCCTCACCACGGAGGCCATGGTCGCGGAGCTGCCCAAGGAGGAGAAGGCTCCGGCCATGCCGCACGGCGGGATGGACGACATGATGTAACTGTCCGGCACAACCGGCTGCAGCGAGAAAACCCCGCCGCCACACGGCGGGGTTTTTTTTCCGCCCGCAACCGGCGGAATGTTGCCGCGCCTTGGTGGGTTCTGCTAAGTTTTCGTGCAGGGTGCGCACCGGCGTACGGCCCGACCATCTGCAAGCCGCGGATCAATTTCGGCTGTTCGCGGCAACCGCACGATGGGCACGAAAGTTGTATCGCCTGCTATTGCCCGTAGTCCCGGCCTGATCGGAGGCTCATCATGTCGAGTCCGCACGAACCCAGTCGACCGCTCATCAGCCACATGGACGTGCGCGAATACTTCCACGACGAACTCAGGCACGCGATCGGCAAGCAGCAGCTGAAAGCGAGTGCTGACACGACCTGCTACGTGCTCAATCTCCTGACATCCTTCACCCATACCGATCGGCTTTACGAGCACACCGAGGAAGGCAAAATGCTGAAGCCTCTCGCCGAGATGTACGGCGACGCCCTGGCCGCCTCCAACTCCGAGCAGCGCAACCTGATGCTGCGCCGGCTCGCCGACGTCGCCCTGTTCATCAGCGGCGTGTTCACCGACAGCCTGCAGCGCAAGGCGGTCGACGTGAGTTACTACGTCGCCATGGGCGGCAGCGCCTACGGGTACCTCGCCGACAATCTCTCGAGGTGGGCGGGAGGACGCGCGCTCTCACCCGTGTTCGAGGAGCTCTCCGAAAAGTTCCAGCGCTTCGTCGACGTTCTCAACGAGGTCAGCGAGCGGGCGCACCTGAACTCGGAGGCCGACTTGATGCGCGCCTACGAGCTGTGGCTGAAGACCGGCAGCGCGCGGGCCCGCCACCGCCTTCTGGAGGCGGGCTTGCAGCCAATCTGGGCGCCCTCGCACGACCGCCTGCAGTGAGCGCACAGCCGCACCAGCCACGCCGGGCGATGCAGTCCCTGACCGCCCTGCAATCCTCGCTGCAGCGTGTCTACCAGCTCGATTTGCCCCTGGACGTCGCGCATTTCGTTACCACCGACGAGATCCGTCTGGCGATTGGCACCGATGCCGGGAGATCGTCGGCCGAAGAGACAGTGTACGTGAGCCAGGATGGCGAAGACCTGTATATCAGTGTGTTCCTCGACGCGGCGCTGCTGCAGCGCGTCGAGAGCGCCTGCCAATCAAGCAGTGCCGCGATCGGCCTACATGACATCTGCCTGGTCGTCGAGGGCGTGAGCCACTTCATGTTGCTGACGACCCGGGCTCTGCAATCGCGCCAGGCGACCGCGTTTGAAATGGAGCTGCAGGCGGAGATCGACAAATTCCTGGTTCTCACCAATCTCGTCAGCGACGGCGGCGGAGACGGATGCATGGAGACGGAGACGCACCGGCGTCTCTTCAGTGCCGTGACACTGCGACCAGACATGTCGGCACCGCTGGCGCAGCGCTACGTCGATGCCAGTCGGTTCGCGAGCCGCTATTGCCAGCGGTTGCGATACCTGCGCTCACGGAACGAAACCGGCTGCCGGCAGTTGTCGGAAGAACTCTACCGCTTCTACCGCCTGCCCCTCCCGGAGAAAATCAGCCATATCGAACGCTCGACCGCTACGTGCACCTAGCTTCGAAACGCCAGCCGCGACAACGCTCGGTCGCGTCGGCGTATCGATCGTGGAGATGCTCGGGCAGTGGCCGCCCGTGAAATCGGCGTACCGGCTCGACCCGAGACCGCTGTGCGACTGCCATGCCCACGGCCGCGGCGGCCAGTAGCGCAGTACCGTAACCGGTCACGTCGGCGTTGGCGGACACATCGACCCTACAGCCGAGCGCCGCTGCCAGGAACTCGCAAAAATACGAATTGCGGCTGAGACCGCCGTCGATGGATATCGTGTCCTGCAGCGGCACATGCCGACGCATGGCCCGCAGGACCTGCGCAGTGCGCAAGGCGACCCCTTCCAGGACGGCGCGGCAGAGGTCGGCGCGCCCCGTGTCCAGTCCCAGGCCCAGCCACATGCCCGACGCGCTTCTGTCCCAGTATGGACATGCCAGTCCCGAGAGGGCCGGCACGAATACCAGCCCGCGCTCCACTGCGGACGGGCCTTCGAACGCGTCGATCTCGTCGTAGCCGGCGTACAATCCCACTTGACGCAGCCAGTCCACGGCCGAGCCAGCGTTGTAGACGCCGCCGTCGACCGCGTAGACGGGCAGCTGTCCACGCATCTGCCACGCCAGCGTCGGCAGCAGCCCGCTGCCCGGGTCGCTGACCAGACGTTGACCCGCCACGCACAGCGCGAAGGCGCCAGTGCCGAACGTTATCTTGGCGGCTCCCGACCCACGGCATCCATGACCGTACAGCGCGGCCTGCTGATCGACGATGCTAGCCGTCACGCGGGCGCCACCCGTAGCCGCGCTCGAGCCGAACTCACCGGTGGTCGGAACGATTGTTGGCAGCACCTCCGCCGGGACGCCGAACAACCGGCACAACTCGGGATCCCACTCCAGAGTGCGGAGGTTCATCAGACTGGTTCGCGACGCCGTCGTCACGTCGGTCACGAACCTGCCGCAAAGTCTGTCGAGAAAATAGCTGTCGCTCGTGCCCATACGTAGCCGACCAGCAGCCATCAGCCCCGATGCAGCGTCGACGTTATCGATGATCCATCGCAGCTTTGAGGCGGAGAAATACGGATCCAGCGGCAGCCCGGCCCGCGCCAGCGTCAGCTCCTCCGCCCCCGTCGCGCGGAGGCGGGCGATGGCGTCTGCGGTACGGTTGTCCTGCCAGACTATCGCGTTGCAGATGGGTTTGCCCGTCTCGCTGTCCCAGGCAATCACCGTTTCTCCCTGGTTGTCGATGCCGATTCCAGCCGCGCCGACGGCGTGCCGCGCACCCTGTTTCACGGACGCCAGCAACTCGAGCGCGTCGTGTTCCACCCACCCCGGCCGCGGAAGGATTTGGCGATGGGACAGGACATCGAGCGTGACGAACTCGCCGTTCACGTCCAGGCGGTGAACCTTGGTAGCGGTCGTTCCCTGGTCGATGGCGATGACAAATTCGGCGAGAGAATCAGGGTGCGGCATTGGTCAATCCTCCTCGATGCGGATCTCCACGCGACTCCCACGCACCGACTGCGGCGGCACCGGGATCTCGAGGCGGCGCAGCCGCCCGAGCGCGACGCGTTGCCGCCAGATCTCGCGGTCATCGACGAGCACACGCAAGATGCCGCTGGCAGCGCACAGCGGCCGCACGTGCAGCGGCAGCGGCAAGAGATCCGTTGCGGCCGCCACGTAGCGTTGCGGGCAGGCGTACTGCAACGGCGCAACGGCCGAGATTGCGGCGGATGGCGCCAGCGTTGGCAGCTCACCGCGCAAGGCCCTCGCCATCGCACCGGCCACTATCCGCCCTTCGCGCCACGCGCGCCACGCCGGTTCGACCGGTCGCAGCACGTTTCCGGCCGCAAAATAGACCGAGTCGGAGCAGCGGCCGTACTGATCCACTGCCGGTCCACCCGTGCCTCGATCAAGATCCAGGTGACTTCCGCGAACCAGGGCCGATTCGGGCACGAAATCCCCGCTGAAGATCACCCCGTCGCACGCGAGGCGCTCCCGCCTTCCTTGGCGCGCGATCTGCACACCGGTGACCCTGGCTTCGCCCTCGATGGCCACCAACTCGGTGCCGGTGAGCAGCCGCGTACCGAACGCCGCCGCCGCGATGCGCCCGAGCCTGGGAAACGCCGTGGCGCAACTGGCGGATTCGATCATGGCCGCCGCGCGCGCGCCGGCGTGCCGCAGGGTCAGCAGCGCCGAATAGGCGACGAGTTCGCTGCCGACGATTACCGGTCGGCGAAACGGTCGAAAATGCTTCAGATGCACGAACTGCTGCAGGGCCCCGGTGGTCATGACGCCCCATGGCCGTGTACCGGAGACGAGCCGCGCGCTGCGCGGAGTCTCGCGCGTGCCAGTGGCCAGCAACACGTGGCGCCCGCATATGCGCCGCATACCCACCGGCGATCTCACCTCCAACACTCCCTGGGGGTGGATCGAAACGACCGAGGTCCGGCACATCACGTCGACGCCGCGAAGCGCGGCAGTCAGTCGCCTCGCATAGTCCGGTCCGCGCAGGAGGCGGCCGAACTCCGCGACACCGAATGCGCGGTGATCACAATGCCTGGGCACCCCGCCCAGATCGGCTTCCCGCTCGATTAGGAGCAGGTCGCGCACGCCCCGGTCACGAAGTTCACATGCGGCCGCGATACCGGCAGGACCGCCTCCGACGACCACCACGTCATACTCGTCGGCTGTCTTCATCGCGTGATCACCTCTGCATCGAGATCGGGCAGCCGACCGCGGGCGAGCTCTGCGACTCGCGCACTGCAATAGAAACCCTGGCATCGCCCCATCATGCATCGAGTGCGCCGCTTCAGACCGCCGATACTGCCCGCGGGCAACGGTCCTTGAAGTGCCGCCTCGATCTCGCCCTGCGTCACCTGTTCGCAGTGACATACGATCTCGACCTCGCCCGGCTGCTGATAGGATCGTGGCAGGGCCTCGCACAGGTTTGGTACCGGCGTCCAGCGCATACGGGCTGGCGTGCGGAGCGTGCCAATGCTCGCCACGTACAGCTCCGCCACATAGGAGGCAATACCGAGTGCGGCCGTCAGGCCGGTCGAACGGATTCCGCCCACGGTGATCCAGGGCTGGGCGGCATCGACATCGATCTGGTAATCCTTGTACTGCGTGGCCGGGCGTAAGCCCGCATACACCGCGGTCACCGGCTGGTCCGCCAGCGCTGGCACGATGCGGCGACCGCGCTTGATGAGGTCCGCCAACACGTTCGCCTCCACCGTGGCGAGCTCCCGCGACTCCTGTTCTTCAGCGGTTGGCCCCACCAGCAAGTTGCCGAAGGCCGTGCGGCACACCAGTACGCCCTTGGTCTTCTCGGTCGGAACGGGCAGGATGATGGCCGAGACGAGGCGCGCCGCGGCCTTGTCGAAGACCACGAACTGTCCCTTGCGCGGCCTGATCTCGAACGAACTGGGCCGGCGCATCCGCTCGATGATGTCGCCGTAAAGTCCCGCGGCGTTGACGACGGTTCGTGCCTGGACCTCGCCTTTCGTCGTTGCCAACCGCCAGATACCGTTGGCGTACGTTGCCCCTCTGACCTCGGTGTTCGTGCGCACCTCGCCGCCGTACGCGATCCCCTGCAGCGCGTAGGCCAGCGGCGCCGACCAGGGATCGATGACATGCTCACGCGGCACCAGAACGGCGCCCAGCGCGCCGGCCCGTAGGTGAGGTTCACGCCGGTACAGATCATCGGGGTCGATCTGCTCGACATCGGATACACCGTTCCCGTGCGACTGCCTGACTATAGCCGGCAGCCGCTTCAGCTCCTCGTCACTCCAGGCAACGACCACCGCGCCTGTCTCGAGCAGAGGGAGGTTGAGCTGATCGCGTATCGCTAGGTATTCCGCATATCCTGCACGGATGCAGCGCAGTTCCAGACTACCGGGCGGCGCATCGAAGCCGGTGTGCAGAATCGCGCTATTGCCCTTGCTAGCCCCAGAGAGGATGTCCGCGCCGCGCTCGAGCAATACGGCACGCGCGCCGCCCAGCGAGAATCGGCGCAGCATCGCGCAGCCGACGACACCACCGCCGATGATGGCTACATCATGGATCACGGCATACGTATCGGGATGGGTCGGACGCGCCGGGCGGCATCGAGAGCGCCGGCAAAAAAAAGGGTGTCACCGTTGCCGATGACACCCTTCGAGCAACTACGGGTCACGCCGTCTATCTGATTTCGCCGATTGCCCGCTCCGCGGCGGCTATCTCCGCCTGGCGCTTGGCGACGGCCTCCGGCGTCAGTGGCGGTCCTGCAAAGCGTTTGCGCTCGACCGTCCACCAGATCACGCCCAGCGCGATCAGCCCCCAGAAGAGCAGGTAGCCCACCTTCTGGTTGGGCGGCTGGACGCCAACTATGATCAGCAGAATGCAGCCGATGATGGCGAGAACGGCGATGGGCTTGGACAGGGCGCCGAGGTTGAACGGCCCCTTTTTCGTCCAGGTCTTGCCCTCGGTCACCAGACCTGCCGCGATGGGCATGACATAGGAGACATAGAGGAACACTGCGCAGCCCGTCGACAGCACCACGAACACGTTGCCGTAGAGGGTGGCCGCGATTGCCAGCCCCGCACTGGCCCAGATCGCCACGGCCGGCGTGCGATAGCTCTTGCTGACCTTGCGCAGCGATCCGGAAAACCACGGCACGCCGCCATCGCGCGCGAAGGCGAACAGCATGCGCGAGCACGAAGTCAGGCCGGCAAGCGCGCAGAGATAGTTGGCCACGACGATCACCACGATCAGAAGGTCACGCAGCCAGACGGCCTTGATCTGCTCCAGGACGAGGTTGAAGGACGTCCAGCCTTTTGCGGCGCCCTCGGCGACCGACGGCAGCACCAGCACGAAGGAACAGACCATGACGTAGCCGAACACCCCCGACCAGAGCACCGAGTGGATCATGCCCTTCGGCACCTCCGAAGCCGCGTTGCGGGTCTCCTCGGAGGTGTGACCGGAGGCGTCGAATCCGGTGATGGTGTACACGCCCTGCAGCAGACCGAGGAAGAAGGCGACGCCGACCGCCGGCATGAAGGCGGCCAGCCAGCGATCCCCCGCCGGGGCCCAGACATCTCCACCCGCCGCGCCGGTCATGTCCGTGAACGTGAACAGGCGGCTGAACTCCAGGCTCGGCGCCACCGCCAGCAGCGTGATGGTCAGCAGCGTCGCCCCGGCGAAGATGAGATAGCCGGAGAAGTCCGTCAGTTTCGTGGTCAGTCCGATGCCGTAGTGATTGATGATGGCTTGGCTAATGGTGATGACCGTCAGGAAAATGGTCTGAGTCCACCATCCACGGTCGAACATGGCTGCGGACGTCCAGGAGCTCGTATCCATTCCGAGGGCCAGTCCCAAGAACAGGTCGCGGAACAGCAGGAACACGCCGAAGTTCACCGATGAAACCACGAACATGAGTCCTAGCAGGTTCAGCCAGGCGGCCGTCCAGCCGTAACCCCTGTTGCCGAGCATGGACGCCCAGTGATAGATGCCGCCAGCCGTGGGATAGGCCGAGGCGACCTGCCCCAGCGAACAAGCAACCAGCAGAGCAAATGCGCATGCAAGCGGCCAGCCGATACCGAGCGAGGCCCCTCCCGCCGCGGACAAGGAGAGCGGGAAGGCCGTGATGCCGCCGGCAAGGATGCAGATGATACTGAAAGAGATAGCGAAGTTCTGGAACAGCCCCATACGGCGATGGAGCTCCTGCGCGTACCCCATGCTGTGGAGAATTCGTACGTCTTCGTGCTCGGCGTGCTCGGACTCCGCCGCCGTTGTCTGCTGCGCTGCTTTCATCTAGCCCCCCGTTTCTGACCGTCCGGGTGCTCCGCTGGTCGCGATTCGCTCGCAAGCCGACACAGACTCCCAGCGAACCACCACTTCCAGTCGCTGTGTTTGTTGACCGCTCCCCGTTTAGGATTCTGTTACACCCCCCGAATGGTTGTAAAGCGAAAAATCGTGCTGCGACTGCGATCCACTGACTCAGTTCCGCGTGAACCAATGCCTTGCAAATACAGCATCGGCAGATCGGTCGGCGATGCGTGTGAAGCACGCGCCCCCCGGCCGCCGGGCCGTCGTCAGCGCCAGTAAGTCCCGGTTTTCAATCGGCTGAACCCGCGTATGGCGGACCTGGTGCATCGAGGCGCTGAAAGGGCGGCGGCATCCTCCTCGACACCGCGCAGTCCTCCCCGACGCCTGCCCGTATCCGCGGCCACATGCTCCCCTCGGTGCGGAACCGCTCCATTCTGGCGCCAAGCCACGGGTGGCCACGCCCGGCGGGGACCGCAACGGCGCACGCTCAGCTCAGCTCGCCGCGTATCGCTTTTTCGAACATTTGACGCATCTCCGCATGTCCCGCCGGCCGCGGGTTGCCGCCCGTGGACGGGTCGTCCACCGCCATGGGCGTGAGCACGTCGAGATCGGCCTCCTTCACCCCGAGCTCCGCGAGCGTGTGCGGAATGCCGATCTCCTTGCGGAGCGCCAGCACCCATTGCTGCACGGCATCGAATCCGGGGTTGGCGAGATTCAGATAACGCGCCAGCCGCGTGAGCTTCTCCTCGATGGCCGGACGGTTGAACGCCAGCACATAGGGCATCACCACGCCATTGGTCTCGCCGTGATGCGTGTTGTACAACGCGCCGACCGGGTGGCTCAGCGAATGGATGGCGCCCAGCCCCTTCTGGAACGCGGTGGCCCCCATGCTCGCGGCCGCCAGCATGTGCGCGCGCGCGGCGATGTTCTTGCCATCCTTCACGGCCATCGGCAGCCACTCCTTCACGAGGCGCATCGCCTCCAGGGCGATGCCGTCGGCGAGCGGGTGGAATCCGGGAGCACAATAGGCCTCCAGATTGTGCGCCAGCGCGTCCATGCCGGTGGCGGCGGTGATGCGTGGGGGCAGGCCCACCGTCAGCTCCGGATCGGCGATGACGATCGCGGGCATCATCTTCGGGTGAAAGATGATCTTCTTGATGTGCGTCGCCTCGTCGAGGATCACCGAGGCGCGTCCGACCTCCGAACCCGTGCCGGCGGTGGTCGGCACGGAGATCGTCTGCGCCACCCCCGCCGGATCCACGCGCGTGTACCAGTCCTCACGATCCTCGAAGTCCCACAACGGCCGCTTCTGACCGGCCATCAGGGCGATTGCCTTGCCGACGTCCAGAGCGCTGCCGCCGCCGAAGGCGATCACGCCGTCGCAGCCCTGCTGCCGGTAAAAGGCGACCCCCTCCTCGACGTTCCTGCCGACCGGGTTGGCCTGGATGTCGGAGAACACGCAGTCGCCGAGTCCGGCGGACTTCAGCGAGGCCACGGCGCTGTCGATCATCGGCAGCTTCCGCAGGCCTGGATCGGTGACCAGCAGCGGCCGTCTGATGCCGAGTTCCCTGCACGCAGCCGGCAGCTCAGCGATGCGGCCGGGTCCGAAGCGCACCGACGTCGGATAGTTCCAGTTGCGGGTCAGGCTCTTGGGATCGATGGTCATTTCGCAGGTTCTCTCAAATCGCGATTCGCAGATGGTAGGACTTGGGCCGCGTCAGCTGCTCGTAGCCGACGCGGGACAAGGTGCAGCCGCGGCCGGAATCCTTGACGCCGGTCCAGGCAAGCGCCGGGTCGAGGTAATCGCAGCGGTTCATGAACCACGTGCCCGTCTCCACCGCGTCGCCTATGCGCAATGCGGCGTCGGCATCCATCGTCCAGATCGACGCGGTGAGGCCGAAGTCGCTGTCGTTCATCAGCACGATGGCTTCCTCGTCGCTCCGCACCTTCATGATGCCGATGACCGGCGCGAAGCTCTCCTCGCGCATGATCCGCATAGAATGGCTCACGTCGACCAGCACCTGCGGGGCCATGTAGGGCGTGCCCTCCTTGTCCGCCGGGAACTCCTTCGGGTCTATGAGTGATCGCGCTCCGGCGGCAACCGCCTCGCGGACCTGACCGCGCGCGAACTCCGCGGCGCGGGTGCGCACCATGGGCCCGAGGTTCACGTTGGGGTCCAGGGGGTTGCCGAGACGGTATTGGCGCGTCAACGCCACGAAGCCGTCGACGAACTGATCGTAGACTTTTTCGTGCACGTAGATCCGCTCGATGCCGCAGCACGACTGACCGGAATTGAAGAACGCGCCATCGACGAGGTTCTCCACGGCATGCGCCAGATTGCAGTCCGGACGGACGTAAGCGGGATCCTTGCCGCCCAGTTCAAGTCCGGTTCCGATGAAGCGGCTGGAGGCCGCCTTCTGGACCGCATGCCCTCCCTCAACCGATCCCGTGAAGGCGACGAAGTCGACCATCGGCGAGGCGATCATCGCCGCCGCCTGTTCGTGCGTGCAGTGCAGGAACTGGAACACGCCCTCGGGCAGGCCGGCCTCGCTGAAGCACTCGGCGAAGCGTTCGGCGCACAACGGCGTCTGGTTGGAGTGCTTCAGTATCACTGCGTTGCCCGCCATGATCGCCGGCACCACGGAGTTCACCGAGGTGAGATACGGGTAGTTCCACGGCGCCAGCACCAGCACGACGCCGAGCGGCTCGCGCCGCACGAATCGGCGAAAACCTTCCTTCGGCCCGGCGTCGATGTCCGCGAGGGCCGACGGGGCGATGGCGATCATGTGCCGTGAACGTTCCTCGAGCCCGCGCACCTCGCCGGGCGACTGGCTGACAGGGCGGCCCATCTGCCAGGTGATCTCCTCGGCGATCGCCTGTTTGCGCGCCACGAAGGCGTCGACGAAACGCGTGCAGATGGCGGCGCGCTCCGAGAGCGCGACGTGGCGCCACGCGGCCTGCGCTTTGCGCGCCCGTCCGAGCGCGGCGCCTATCTGCTCGTCGGTGGCAAGCGGCCGCTCCACGTAGACGCTGCCGTCCACCGGTGTGATGGTCTTCTGTAACTCGGTCATGATTCCTCGGTCGTCGCGATGTGCTTGCCGTCAGATGATCTCAAAATAGCGCTCCAGCTCCCAATCCGTGATCGCCTTCCGGAACTGGCGCTCCTCCCACTCGCGCGATGCCGCGAAGTGTTCCACGAACGCATCGCCCAGCCACGCCCGTGCCGCCGTCGAGCCCTTCAGGCGCTGCGCCGCGTCCCACAGCGTCGGCGGCAGCGACAGCTTCTTCGGCAGCTTCTGCTCGTAGGCGTTGCCCTCGATGGGTTTGCCCAGCTCGGCCTTGGTCTCGATGCCCCAGAGCCCGGAGAGCAGCGCGGCAGCCAGCGCGATGTACGGATTGGCATCCGCCGCGGCGATTCGGTACTCCACGCGCTGGGACTTCGTGGAGCCGGGAATGACGCGCAGCGCGCAGGTGCGGTTCTCGACTCCCCAGGTGGCCTCCGTCGGCGCCCAGAACCCCGGGATCAGCCGTGAGAAGGAATTCACGGTCGGCGCCACCATGCACAGCAGTTCCGGCATCAGCGCCTGCTGGCCGGCAACGAAGTGCTGCATCAGCTTGCTCATGCCGTGCGGGCCCTTCGGGTCGTGGAACAGGGGCTTGCCGGCCTTGTCCTTCAGCGACAGGTGGATATGACCGCTCTGGCCGGGCCAGTCCTTGGACCACTTGGCCATGAACGTCGCCATGCGGCCGCGACGTTGCGCGTGGATTTTTATGAAGGTCTTGAACAGCGCCGCCTTGTCGGCGGCGTTCATCGCGTCATCCACCGCGATCGCCGCCTCCATCACGCCCGGACCGGTCTCCTCGTGCAGCCCCTCCAGCGGGAAACGCATCTTCTCGCACAGGTCGAGCGTCTCGAGGTAATGCTCCGAATGCACGGAGTTGCGAATGACGGAATAGCCGAAAAAGCCGGGCGCCATCGGCCTGAGATTGCGGTAATGCTTCTCGCGCACGGACTCCGGTGATTCGTCGAAGACGAAGTACTCGTATTCCAGGCCGGCATACGGTTCGTACCCCATCTCACGGGCGCGAGCGACTACGCGGCGCAACACACCGCGCGGACACAGGGACTCGGCGGCCTCGATGAACTCCCCGAGGAACAGCAGCATGTCGCCCTCGAAGGGGACTTCGCGGCAGGTCTGCGGGAGCAGACGAACCGGCGCATCCGGGTATCCCGTGTGCCAGCCGGTATAACTCACGTTGTCATAGAGCTGGTCCGCGGAATCCCATCCGAGCACCACGTCGCAGAATCCGAATCCCTTTTCGAGCGCGCCAAAAAACTTGTCGCGCGACATGTACTTGCCGCGCATGATGCCGTCGACGTCGAACACCCCCACCTTGACGTGGGTGAGCTTGCGTTCGTCGACGATCTTCTTGGCGTCGGCAACGGTCTTCACATCGCTGGGTTTCAAGCGGATCTCCCCCTCTTGTTCTTGGCGCGCGAGTCACGCCGCATTGTTATTTCGCATGGGCTCCTTCCACGGTGGGCACGGGAGCCGGAGCGAAGCAATTCCGTAAGGCAACGGCTTTCGCCACCGGCATACCCGGCCAAATCGATCGTCGTCATCTGATCGTCATTTGTCGATTTTCGATGTGGGGGGGGATTGCGGCGCAGGCCAGTTCAGTATGGTAGATCTCCATGGGCGCGGCAACTAGCCGGAGTGTGTAGCCGCGCGCCGCGATCCGGTGCTGCCATTCCGGCGCTCGAAGCGCTTAGAATGGTGTCATTCCGACCACCGCGTGAAGGGAGGACCATGCAGGCCGGGCGCAGCGACCCACTCATCGGACTGACCACCTACGGACGTAACGCCGACAACCGGTATACGATTCCCGCGGAATACGTTGATGCAGTGCGGCGAGCCGGTGGCGTCCCCCTGTTGATCCCGCCCGGGGACGAGCGCCCGGACGCCGCGCTCGCCATCCTCGATGCGCTCATACTGACGGGTGGCGGCGACATCGAACCGTCGCGCTATGGCGGCAAGGGCCACCCGACCAACTACGCCATCGACAGCGAGCGCGATGCCTCGGAGATCTGTCTCGCCCGGCGCGTGCTCGACGAGGGACTGCCGACCCTGGCCATCTGCCGCGGCGCGCAGATCCTTAACATAGTCATGGGTGGAACACTGATCGAACATCTGCCCGATGAGGTCGGCGAGACGGTGCTGCATCGCGCGCCGCCGCGCGAACCCATCCCCCACCGCGTCAGCGTGCGGCCGGACTCGCGGCTTGCGCAGGTCGCGGGCAGCGTCGATTTCGAGGTCGCCTCGTGGCATCACCAGGCCCTGAAGAAGGTCGCGGATCGATTCTCGGTGGTCGCGCATGCGCCGGACGGGACAATAGAGGCCGTGGAGATCCCGGATCACCCCTGGCTCATCGCCGTGCAGTGGCATCCGGAGCTGACCGCAGCCAGCGATCCGGTTCAGCAGCGCCTGTTCGACGCGATCGTGGACTTCGCGCGAAGGCGGTAGCCGTCCGCGGCGGCCGCCCGAGGCCGGGAACGGCGCCGCATCCTCAGGGCGCCGCTTCGACCGAGCGCGGACCTGGCAACGCCCGGATATGCGGTTCAGAACGTGACACGCGCGACCACCCGCGCGCCGCCGAGATCATCGCTCCGACCCACCTTCAGTTCCCCGTGGTAGACCTCGTAGACGAGGTCGCGCACGATCGCCAGACCTATGCCGTGACCGGGCACGGCGGTGTCGGCGCGATAGCCGCGCTCGAAGATGGTCTTGCACTCATCCGGCGGGATGCCAGGGCCGTCGTCCTCAATGCTCAGTTCCAGCGGGCGTCGCGACCTGTCCGTGCCGGCACCCACGCTGGCGCGTATGCGTACCCGCTGCTTCGCCCACTTGCTGGCATTTTCCGCGAGATTTCCGACGATCTCCAGCAGGTCGCCCTCGTCACCGAAGAATTCCGCGCCGCGTTCGACCGCCACCTCGAATTGGAGCCTTCGATCCGCGTAGACCTTCGCCAGCGACTGCACGACCTTGTTCACCACCGGCTCCACGGCGATGGGCGTCGCGAGCGCGCTGCGGCCCGAAGCCGCCGCGCGCTGGAGCTGGTATTGGACTGCATTGTCGAGCCTGCTCACCTGCTCGCGTACGGTCTCCCGGAGTTCCTCCACCCGGCCGCCCGTGTCCGCGGCGCTGCGCATCACGGCGAGCGGCGTCTTGAAACTGTGGGCGAGATCGCCGAGCGCCCGGCGATAACGCTCGAGATTCGCCTTGCTGTTGCGGATGAGCGCGTTGAGATTGACGACCAGCCTCTGCAACTCCGTGGGGTAGTCGCCGATCAACGATTCCTTGCGCCCCGATTCCACCTCCCGCACCTCCTCGGCGACCCGCCGCAGCGGGCGCAGGCCCCAGTGCAGGATGAGCGCCTGAACGGCGAGCAGTACGATCGCGGAGGCAGCCAGCCAGATGCCCAGGTTGCGGCGAAAGGCCTGTACCTGGTTGTCGTATTCCTGTCGGCTCTCGGCGACCTGCACCGTGTAAACGCGTTCGTCATTACGGCGTTTCCCCTCCCAGCGCACGCTGAAGACCAGGGTGAACAGCGGTGTTCCGTCCGATGCCTTCGCGGTGCCGAAAATGGGCACGCCCATGCGAGTGGGCCGATCCACGGGAATGGTCAGTCCGAGCATTGACAGTGAACGCCACACCGTGGTGCCGTCCTCGCGCGTCAGCTGGGCGTATAGGCCGGAGCTGGGGGTGGAGAGGCGCGGGTCGGGCAGCGAGGTCGGCATCATGCGTTTCTCGGGCGCCTCGAACTGCGCCGCCGAGAGCAGCATGTAGACCTGCCCCTGGAGGCGGTCCCGGGTGGCGGATAGCGCGGAACGCTGGAACGCCTGGTCGAGGGTGAAGCCGGTCAGACCAAGAAAGGCCGCCAGCGTAAGCGTAGCGGCGAGGAGAAGGCGGGCGTTGAGCGAGCGCATTGCCCGCCTTTATAGCCGAGTTTCTAGGGCTGTTCGAGCCTCAGCAGGTAGCCGCGCCCGCGCAGCGTTTCAATCGGATTGAGCGTCTTGTCGGGGTCGAGCTTCTTGCGCAATCTACCGATGATGACCTCGAGCACGTTGGAGTCGCGATCCATGTCCTCCTCGTACATGTGCTCGGAGAGCTCCGACTTGGAAATCACCTCCCCGGCATGCAGCATGAGGTGCTCGAGTACCTTGTATTCGAACGCGGTGAGGTTCACCTCGCGCCCGTTGACCGTCACCTGCTGCGAGGCAGTGTCCAGCGCGATCGCGCCGCAATGCAGCACCGATTCCGTCCAACCGCTCGCGCGGCGAACGAGGGCGCGCACGCGCGCCGTCAGCTCCTCCATGTGGAACGGCTTGACAAGGTAGTCGTCCGCGCCGGTCTCCAGGCCTTGCACCTTGTCCTGCCAGCTGCTGCGGGCGGTCAGGATCAATACCGGGAAGGAACGACCGGCCTCGCGCCACTTCTTGATCACGTCCATGCCTGATATGTCAGGCAGTCCGAGGTCCACGATCGCCACGTCGACCGGGTATTCGTTGCCGAAGTGAAGGCCGTCGTTGCCGCTCGCCGCCGTGTCGACCGCATATTTCTGCTCGCGCAGGTGGGCCGCGACCTGCTCGCGCAATGGCGCCTCATCCTCAATCAGCAGTACGCGCATGATTCTCTCGCTCGCTTTGCTCGCTTACTTGCCGCTGGCGGGGATGGCGACCACGCGGATGCTGCCGTCGGGCATCAGCACCCTCACCATGTAGACCGGCTGTCCGCCGTTGTCTCCCCAGTCGACGCCGAGCACCCGCCCGCCGGTGCGCTTCCGTGCCATGGCCGCGGCCTGATCCGGGCTGATGGCCGCCTGGGCGATGACCAGCGGAGGGCGAGAGATCTGGCGGTCAAAGGCGTCCACGTCCGCAAGCTGCGCCTGCAGACCGGCCAGGAGTAGTAGTTCGGAAATCATCGCGCGGGATGCTAACAGCACGCGCTGAATAAAGACTGAACCTCCGGTGCCGCAATGGTGTCACGGCCCCGGATCCTTTCCCGATTAGACACTTAGGGTAGCTCTGCAACAGGCAGAGGTTGCCGCGGTGCATGGATGCACCGTCATCATCGATGGCCGCAGGCCATTGAAAATGAAGGTCGGCAAGCATCACACTGCTTGCCGACCGTGCCCTGAGAATTCCAGGATGGACTTATTCAGGGCTTTCTTGGGGCCTCCCTCTGCGTGCGTCCCCAATACCCCCCGCGGCACGGCTACCAAAGTCCTAGCGTGGCTGCCACTCCACCTTCACAGCCCCATCATTTTGGTACGCACTCCGGTTGTCTGCCGCGCCGCCGAACGACCGCGGTCAGAAAGGCAGGACGAACCGTGAAGCCCGCGGCCGTCAGGCGGGGGGACGCAATGCCCGATCGTGGTTCAAGGCAGGGATCATCTGGCGGGCGTCCTCTACGCGCGACGGGTCGATATCCGCCACGATGAACCCCGGGGCCTCGGAGCCTTCGGCGAGCACCGTCCCCCAGGGATCGACAATCAGCGAGTGTCCGAAGGTCGCCCGCCCCCAAGACCGACGACCGCACTGGCCGGGCGCAAAGACGAAACTGCCGGTTTCGATCGCCCGCGCGCGGACCAGCACATGCCAGTGCGCCTGTCCAGTGGTGCGGGTGAACGCCGCCGGCACCGTCAGAAACGACGCACCGGCCTGCGCCAGCAGACGGTACAGGTACGCGAACCGGACATCGTAGCAGATGCTCATGCCCAGCTTTCCCCACGGCGTCTGCGCCACCACCGCCTGGGAACCGGGCTCCACCGCCGAGGACTCCGAATAACTCTCCCCGCCCTTCAGGGTCACGTCGAACAGGTGGACCTTGTTGTAGCTCGCCGCGATGCGACCGTCGGCATCGATCAGGTAGGAGCGGTTGTTGACCCGGCCGGAGGGAACGCGTATCGCCAGCGAGCCCAGCAGTAGCCACACGTGCAGTTCGCGGGCGAGATCCTTGAACACCGACAGGGCGGGATGCGCATCTTCGGTCGGCGCCACGCGCAGCAGTTCCTGGTCGCTGGGTGCCATGTAGGCAAAATATTCCGGCAGACAAATGAGCCGGGCTCCGGCGTTCTCCGCGGCACGGGTCAGCTTCGTGGTCTCCTCGAGATTGCGCTCGAGATCGTTCTCCGCGCAGTTCTGGATGCAAGCGACTTTGAATGTCTCGGCCATTGGCGGATTCTATATGTAGCCGCCGTCCTGTCACCAGCCTTTCCGGATCGCCGGTTCCCAGGCGGCGCACGCGCGCGCGTCGCGACGGCGACGGCCGCTGGATCGCAGGGCCTGGCGCGGCCGGAGAGCCGCGATGCCGTTGGCGGTCGAGCGCTGCACCACAGGCTCGTCGTCCCGATTGGGAGGGAATGGCAGCAGGAGCAGGAACCCGAACAACAGCGCCGGCGCGCGTCCCTAGGCACCGCCCGGCCGCGACTTCCGGGCGACCCACCTCGCGACCAGCCAGGTTGCTCGAATCGCGCGCCGGCCACATCCACCGCGGCCCCTCGTTCTCGGTGCGCAGGCGGACGGAACGCGGCGCGGTCTACGCCTTGCCTTATTGGACCGTACCCATGGCGAGGCCGCAACTCGCCCGGGCGCGCCTGCAGCGAAGGCACTGTCAGTCCAGACGCCGAGCGCAGACCAACAGACCGTCCTCGTCGGCGTAGACGAAATCGCCCGGGCGGAATGTCACGCCGGCAAAGGCGACCGGAATGTCGCGATCGCCGGCGCCCTTCTTCACGCTCTTCCTGGGGTTGGTGTTGAGCGCCTTGACGCCGATGTCCATCCTGCCGATCTCGACGGAGTCGCGAATGCAGCCGTTCACGACGATGCCGTTCCAGCCGTTCCGCTTCGCCAGCATCGCGAGCTGATCTCCGACCAGGGCGCAGCGAAGAGAGCCGCCCCCATCTATCACCAGTACCCGGCCGTTGCCGGGCTCTTCCAGGGCGGTGCGAACCAGCGAATTGTCCTCGTGCAGTTTCAGCGTCGCGATCGGGCCGCAGAAGCGACCGGCGCCACCGTAGTTCCGGAACAGTGGCTCGGCCACCTGTACATCGTTCTCGTGCGCATCGTACAGGTCCGCTGTAGTGAAGGTCATGAGGTTCTCCTGTCGTTGAATCGGGCCAATCGCCCGGCGCTAGCGGCCGAGCTCGCCATAGAACTGCGGACGGCGGTCCGCGAAGAGATCATTGCGCGCGGTAATCGCCTTGTTGCGGGCGAGGGCCGGATCGATCTCGATGACGTGCAGCTGATCGCGCCGCGCCGGCGCCCTCTGCAACAGCAGTCCCCCGGGCGCCACGATCTGGCTGCGTCCAGTGAACTTCAACTCCCCGTGCGGGCGCCGGTCCGGTCCGTGGCGGTTCGCGGTGACCGCATACACCCGGTTCTCCAGGCAGCGCGTGAGCATCGTCTGCTGGCAGAACCCGAGCACCAGGTTCGCGGGATGACACAGTATGTCGGCTCCCTGCAGGGCCAGCGTCCGGGCCACCTCGGGAAACGCCCAATCGAAACAGACCATCATTCCAATCTTCACGCCGCGCAGCTCCTGCACCGACAGCGGGATGTCGCCGGCGTCGAAATAGTCCTTCTCGGCGCTGAACAGATGCAGCTTGCGATAGGTGTGCAGCAGGCCCCGCGGGCCGATGAGCAGCGAGCTGTTGTACGCCTTGTCGTGCTTGCGCTCGGCGAAGCCGGTTACGAGGTAGAGATCGCGCTGCCGGCACAGCCTGGCCAGGGCATCCACGGTCGGCGAGCGTGCGGGATCCTCCGCCAGCGCCATCACCTCGTCGCGGCCTGCGAAATGGTAACCGGTGAACGGCAGCTCCGGCAGGACGACGATATCGGCGCGCACGTCGGAGAGCGCGGCGAGCGCGCGATTGAGATTGCGCTCGACCTTGCCGAACAGCGGACGAAACTGGAAGTAACCGACGCGGATCACCGCTTCCCCTCGTTTTCGCACCCCACGGGGGTGCGATTACCGGTCTCCTATTTCTTCTTTCGCGGCCGCTGCCAGTTGTCGACGACCTGCTGCCGCACCCTGCTGATCGTGAGCTTGCCGGCGGGGGCATCCTTGGCCAGTGTCGTGCCCGCGCCAAGCGTCGCCCCGTCGCCCACCCTCACTGGCGCCACGAGCTGACAGTCCGAGCCGATGAAGACGTCATCGCCGATGATGGTCTTGTGCTTATGAGCGCCGTCGTAATTGCAGGTAATGGTGCCTGCCCCGATGTTCGTGTTGCTCCCTATCTCGGCATCGCCGATGTAGCTCAGGTGATTGAGCTTGCTCCCCCGCGCGATGACCGATTTCTTCACTTCGACGAAGTTGCCGACGTGCACGTCCGCCCCCAGTACAGTATCGGGGCGAATGCGGGCGAAGGGTCCGAGGCGGGCGCCGTCGCCGACGGTGGCGTCCTCGACGACGCAGTTGGCGAGAATAGTGACGTCATCGCCTATCGAGACGTTGCGCAGCACGTTGTTCGGCCCGACGCTGACGCGGTTGCCGAGCTTCACGCGTCCCTCTATGACGACGTTGACGTCGATGGTGACGTCCTGGCCGACCTCCAGTTCCCCGCGCAGATCGAATCGCGAGGGGTCGTGCAGCGTGACACCCTGCCGCATCAGTTGTTGAGCCCTCCCGAACTGATAGTGGCGCTCCAGCTCGGCGAGCTGCGCGCGATCGTTCACGCCCATCACTTCGAACGGCGATTCCGGCGATACGGTGTTTATGCGCACCTTGTCCGCCACCGCCATCTCGATGACATCCGTGAGGTAGTACTCCTTTTGCGCATTGCTGTTGCTCAGACGGTCCACCCATCCGCGCAGCAGCTTGGCATTCACCGCCATCATGCCGGTATTGACCTCGTGGATGGCCTGCTCGGACTCGCTGGCATCCTTCTGCTCGACGATGCGCTGCACGTTGCCGTGACTGTCTCGCACGATGCGGCCGTACCCGGTGGGGTCCTCGAGCCTGACCGTCAGCAGCGCCAGATCACTGCGTCCGGCCGCGTCCACGAGCCGCTGCAGCGTCGCGTGGGTAATGAGCGGCACGTCGCCGTACAGTATCAGGGCGGTGCTCGCGGGCTTGACCGACGGCATGGCCTGCATCACCGCATGGCCGGTGCCGAGCTGGCGGGCCTGCTCCACCCACCTGGCCTTCAGGTGACCGAGCGCCTCGCGCACCCGCTCGCCGCCGTGTCCGTAGACGATGTGCACCTCCGCGGCGGGGAACCGCTCGGTCGCCGCGTATACGTGCTCCAGCATCGGGCGGCCGGCCAGTGGATGCAGGACCTTGGGAAGCCGCGATTTCATGCGGGTGCCCTGGCCCGCGGCGAGGATGATGACGCTCAGTGCCATGAAATCTCCCTGCAGTTTGGCGGTATGGGGATACGAAGGAGATCAGATGATACCGAAGCCGCCGCTTCCGAGGCAGGGAGGTGAGGCGGCGGGAGAAGCGGGATGTGAAATGCGACGCGCCGGGACTGCCCGGCGCGTCGGGAATCGGCTAACGGCGGCGCAGACGCCGTATTGCCGCGAGCTGCGCGGCGAGCGTGGCCAGCTCCGCCTCCACCGAGGCAACCTCCTGCTGGTCCTTGGCGTTGCGCTTGGCGTCCTCGGCCGCCCTGATGGCCTCCTGGGCCTTGGCCTCGTCGAGATCCCGCCCGCGTATTGCGGTATCGGCCAGCACGGTGACGTGGTTCGGCTGCACCTCCAGTATGCCGCCGGCGACGAACACGAGCTCCTTCTCGTCGTTATCCGCGCGCGTGATCTCCACGGCGCCCGGCCGGATGCGGGTGATGAGCGGAGCGTGGCGCGGCATTATGCCGAGCTCGCCGGCTTCGCCCGGCAGCACGACGAAGGTCGCCTCCCCGGAGAAGATCGACTCCTCGGCACTCACCACATCGACTAGCATCTTGTTCGCCATTGCTATCAATCCGTCTCTGGTGACCGGCTGCCGGCGGCTCGTGATTCGCGGTTCCGGATCGACCGCCTCGCGGCTCGCCCGTATCCGCTCACGTGTATCCGCCTTACTGCAGCTTCTTCGCCTTCTCGATGGCCTCGTCGATGCCGCCGACCATGTAGAACGCCTGCTCCGGCAGGTGATCGAGCTCCCCGTCGGTGATCATCTTGAAGCCTCGGATGGTCTCCTTCAGCGGCACGATCTTGCCGGGCGAGCCTGTGAACACCTCGGCGACGTTGAACGGCTGCGACAGGAAGCGTTGGATCTTGCGCGCACGCGCCACCGCCAGCTTGTCCTCCGGCGACAGCTCGTCCATGCCCAGGATGGCGATGATGTCGCGCAGCTCCTTGTAGCGCTGCAGGGTGGCCTGCACGCGGCGGGCGACGCCATAGTGCTCCTCGCCCACGACCTGGGGGTCGAGCTGGCGGCTGGTGGAGTCCAGCGGGTCCACGGCGGGGTAGATGCCGAGGGCGGCGATGTCGCGGGAGAGCACCACGGTGGAGTCCAGGTGCAGGAAGGTCGTGGCCGGGGACGGGTCGGTCAGGTCGTCGGCAGGCACGTAAACCGCCTGGATCGAGGTGATGGAGCCCACCTTGGTGGAAGTGATGCGCTCCTGCAGCTTGCCCATCTCCTCGGCCAGCGTCGGCTGGTAACCCACGGCGGAGGGCATGCGGCCCAGCAGCGCCGAGACCTCGGTGCCGGCGAGGGTGTAGCGGTAGATGTTGTCGATGAACAGCAGGATGTCCCGGCCCTCGTCGCGGAACTTCTCGGCCATCGTCAGACCGGTCAGCGCCACGCGCAGGCGGTTCCCGGGCGGCTCGTTCATCTGCCCGAACACCATCGCCACCTTGTCGAGCACCTTCGACTCCTGCATCTCGTGATAGAAGTCGTTGCCCTCGCGGGTGCGCTCGCCCACACCGGCGAACACCGAATAACCGCCGTAGCTCTTCGCGATATTGTTGATGAGCTCCATCATGTTCACGGTCTTGCCGACCCCGGCGCCACCGAACAGGCCGACCTTGCCGCCTTTCGCGAACGGGCAGATGAGGTCGATGACCTTGATGCCCGTTTCGAGCAGGTCTACCGAGGGAGACAGGTCCTTGAACTGCGGCGCCTCCTGGTGGATCGCGCGCTTCTCCTCGCTCTTGATGGGGCCCGCCTCGTCGATGGGGCGGCCCAGCACGTCCATGATGCGGCCCAGCGTTCCGGTTCCGACCGGGACGGAGATCGGGGCGCCCGTGCCCTTCACCTTCATGCCGCGACGCAGGCCGTCGGAGGAGCCGAGGGCAATGCAGCGGACCACGCCGTCGCCCAGCTGCTGCTCGACTTCGAACGTCAGGCCCTCTTCGGCGAACGTCGCCTCGGTGCTCGTCTCCAGCACCAGCGCGTCGTAGACCTTCGGCATTTGCTCGCGGGGGAACTGGATGTCCACCACCGCGCCGATGCACTGAACGATAGTTCCGCTACTCATGGTCGTGTCCTCGAAAATACCTGTCTTGACTGTTCGAATCGAATTCCGGTTAAACCGCCGCCGCGCCGCCGACGATCTCGGCGAGCTCCTTGGTGATCGCGGCCTGGCGCGTCTTGTTGTAGACGAGCTGCAGCTCACCGATGACGTTCTTGGCGTTGTCGGAGGCGGCCTTCATCGCCACCATGCGCGCGGACTGCTCCGAGGCCATGTTCTCCGCGACCGCCTGGTAGACCAAGGCCTCGACGTAGCGGACCAGTAACTCGTCGACGACTTCCTTTGCGCCCGGCTCGTAGATGTAATCCCACCCGTAGGCCCGCTTTTCCGCATCGCTCTGCGTCAGGCGCTCTGCGGCCAGCGGCAGCAATTGCTCGATCACCGGCTCCTGCTTCATGGTGTTGATGAAGCGGGAGTATGCCAGGTAGACCGCGTCCACCTCGCCGTTGGTATAGGCATCGAGCTGGGCCTTGATCGCACCGATGAGCTTATCCATCTGCGGCCTGTCGCCCAGATGCACGGCCTGCGAAACGAGATTCGCGCCGATGCGGGTGAAGAACTGCAGGCCCTTGCTGCCGATGGCGGTGCAACGGACGCCGATGCCCGCGGCATCCAGATCCTTCAGCCTCAGGGTCACGGCCCTAAGCACGTTGGTATTGAGCCCGCCGCACAGGCCCTTGTCCGTCGTCACCAGGATGAGTCCGGCGTTCCTGACCGTTTCCCGCTTGATCAGGAATGGATGCCTGTATTCGGGATTCGCGCCGCCCATGTGCGCGGCGATGTTGCGCACCTTGTCCGCGTACGGACGCGAGGCCCGCATGCGGTCCTGCGCCCTGCGCATCTTGGACGCGGCGACCATCTCCATCGCCTTGGTGATCTTGCGCGTGTTCTGCACGCTCTTGATCTTGGTCCGGATCTCTTTCGTTCCCGCCATGGGTGTCTTCCGTCAGCAGTTGAATGAGCAGCGCGTGTGCGCGCCTCAGAGCACGCCCGACTGCTTGAACTGCTTTATGGCTTCGTGCAGCGCAGTCTCGTCGTCCTTCGTGACCTCCTTGCTGTCCTCGATGCGCTGGACCAGGGCCGGCTGCTTTGTCTTCAGGTGATCCAGGAGTCCCTTCTCGAAAGCCGGAATGTTCTTCACGTCGACGTCGTCGAGATACCCGTTGTTGACGGCGAACAGGAGCGAAGCCTGCTGCCACACCTGCTGCGGCTGGTATTGCGGCTGCTTCAGCAGCTCCATCACGCGGCGGCCCCGCTCCAGCTGCCTGCGGGTGGCGTCGTCGAGATCGGAGGCGAACTGGGCGAAGGCCGCCAGCTCGCGATACTGCGCCAGGTCGGTGCGGATGCCGCCGGAGAGCTTCTTGATCGCCTTGGTCTGCGCCGCGCCGCCGACGCGCGAGACCGATATGCCGGCGTTGATGGCGGGCCGTACACCGGCGTTGAACAGATCCGTCTCGAGGAAGATCTGGCCGTCGGTGATCGAGATGACGTTGGTCGGCACGAACGCGGAGACGTCGCCGGCCTGCGTCTCGATGACCGGCAATGCCGTGAGCGACCCGGTCTTGCCCTTGACCGCGCCCTTGGTGAAGCGCTCCACGTACTCCTCGTTGACGCGCGCGGCACGCTCCAGCAGGCGGGAGTGCAGGTAGAACACGTCGCCGGGGTACGCCTCGCGGCCCGGGGGGCGGCGAAGCAGCAGCGACACCTGGCGGTAGGCCCACGCCTGCTTGGTGAGATCGTCGTAGATGATCAGGGCGTCCTGGCCGCGGTCGCGGAAATACTCGCCCATGGTGCAGCCGGAATACGGCGCGATGTACTGCATGGCGGCCGACTCGGAGGCCGAGGCGGCCACCACGATGGTGTACTCCATCGCGCCGTACTCCTCGAGCTTGCGAACTACGTTTGCGATAGTGGAGGCCTTCTGGCCGATCGCGACGTAGACGCAGAAGAGGTTCTTGCCCTTCTGGTTGATGATGGTGTCCACGGCCACCGCGGTCTTGCCGGTCTGGCGGTCGCCGATGATGAGCTCGCGCTGGCCGCGTCCGATCGGCACCATCGAGTCGATGGCCTTCAGGCCGGTCTGCACCGGCTGCGAGACCGACTTGCGCCAGATGACGCCGGGGGCGACCTTTTCGATGACGTCGGACGCCTTGGCGTTGATGGGGCCCTTGCCGTCGATGGGCTGGCCGAGGGAGTTGACGACGCGGCCGATCAGCTCCGGTCCGACCGGCACCTCCAGGATGCGGCCGGTGCACTTCACCGTGTCGCCTTCCTTGATGTGGGTGTACTCGCCCAGCACCACGGCGCCTACGGAGTCGCGTTCGAGGTTGAGCGCCAGGCCGTAGGTCTGATTCGGGAACTCGAGCATTTCGCCCTGCATCGCGCCGGCCAAACCGTGTATTCGGCAGATACCGTCGGTCACGGTCACGACCGTGCCCTGCGTGCGCAGATCGGCCTTCACCCCCAGGCCCTGGATGCGACTGCGGATCAGCTCGCTGATCTCGGAAGGGTTGAGTTGCTGCATAAAGTTTGCTCCTGGAAACCTTTTCGTTACGCGGACAGGGCCGCCTGCATGCTTTCGAGCTGGGCCCGCACGGAGGCGTCGAGCGTGCGGTCGCCGACGGACACCCGCACCCCGCCGATGAGGCGGTCATCGACCACGACGCGAGGCTTGAGGCGAACGCCGAATTTCCTCTCCATTGCCGAGACGAGGTCCCTCAGCTGCGCCTCGTCCAGCGGGAACGCCGACACGATCTCCGCGTCGGCCGCGCCCTCGTGAGCGTTCTTCAACTCGTTGAACTGGCGGGCGATGAAGGGCAGCACGCCCAGTCGATCGTTGTCGATCAACGTGCGCAGGAAGTTCTGTGCCTCCGGTGAGAGACTGCGCTTGGTAGCCGCCGCGAATACGTCGCAGAGCTGCGCGGCGTTTACAGCGGGGTCCGCGATCAGCGCCGCCATATCCGGATTCGCGGCGATGCTCGCCATGTCCCCCAGCAACGCGGACCACTCGTCCAGTGAGTTGCCGTCGCGGGCGATG
>Ga0073934_10000548_pt1 | contig 105768 bp, 94 predicted proteins | sample LarsenN4metaG_FD_76834 | JGI IMG/M metagenome (GOLD analysis project Ga0073934, IMG submission 76834) | Hot spring sediment bacterial and archeal communities from British Columbia, Canada, to study Microbial Dark Matter (Phase II) - Larsen... ...
ACGCTCACGCGTGACGGGGGACCACCATGGAACGTCAGGCACGAAGGGGGCCATGCCTTCCTGAATGCCGCGGATGACTGTCCTGTCCCAGCGCCTTGCCTCTTTTCCAGGTGGCAGCGCCCGACCCGGGGCGGGCGTGCAGCGCCCGCCCAAGGGGGCGGGGCGGGCGCTGCCGTCACGCTCGCGCGTGACGGGGGATCACCGCCGCGCGTCAGGCGCGTAGGCGTGGCCACACCTTCCTGAATGCCGCGGATGATCGTCCCTCCCCCGCGCCGCCCCTACTCCCCCGCCGGCAGCGCCCGCCCCGCCGCCCGCCGCCCCGGCCGGCGCCGCCCCACCACATCTTGGGCCCCCGGCGTGACATTCCCCCGCCGGACCGCTATAAGCGGGGGACGCGACCAGGGGCAGGCAGAGATGGCGGACAACACCGCGAAGACGAGCGACTACGGCGCCGATTCCATCAAGGTTCTCAAGGGCCTGGAGGCCGTGCGCAAGCGGCCGGGGATGTATATCGGCGACACCGACGACGGCTCGGGCCTGCACCACATGGTCTACGAGGTGGTGGACAACGCCATCGACGAGGCGCTCGCCGGCCACGCCACCGAGGTCCGGGTGACGATCCACGCCGATTCGAGCGTCTCGGTGCGCGACAACGGCCGCGGCATCCCGGTGGACACGCACCCGACCGAGGGCGTCTCCGCCGCCGAGGTCATCATGACCCAGCTCCATGCCGGCGGGAAGTTCGACCAGAACTCCTACAAGGTCTCCGGCGGCCTGCACGGGGTCGGCGTCAGCGTCGTCAACGCGCTCAGCGAATGGCTCGACCTGCGCATCTGGCGCGACGGGCGCGAACACTACGCCCGCTTCGAGATGGGCGACACCGTGATCCCGCTCCGCGTCGTGGGCCCCGCCGCCCCCGGCGAGAAGGGCACCGAGGTGCGCTTCCTCGCCGCCTCCAGGGTCAACCGCCCGGACGGCACCTTCTCGAACCTCGACTACAGCTTCCGCACGCTGGAGAACCGCCTGCGCGAGCTCGCCTTCCTCAACTCCGGCGTCCGCATCGTGCTCACCGACGAACGCCCCGCCGAGCCGCTGCGCGCCGAGCTCTGCTACGCCGGCGGGGTGCGCGAATTCGTGAAGTATCTCGACCGCCACAAGACGCCCGCCATGCCCGAGCCGATCTTCATCGCCGGCGAACGCGGCGGCATCGGCATCGAGATCGCGATGTGGTGGAACGACAGCTACCACGAGACGGTCCTGCCCTTCACCAACAACATCCCCCAGCGCGACGGCGGCACCCATCTCGCCGGCTTCCGCGGCGCGCTGACGCGGGTGATCGGCAAATATGCCCAGGATTCCGGCATCGCCCGGCGCGAGAAGGTCGAGTTCACCGGCGACGACGCGCGCGAGGGGCTGACCTGCGTCCTCTCGGTGAAGGTGCCCGATCCGAAATTCTCCAGCCAGACCAAGGACAAGCTCGTCTCCTCCGAGGTCCGCCCGGCGGTCGAGGGCCTGGTCGGCGAGAAGCTCGCCGAATGGTTCGAGGAAAACCCCGGCCCGGCGAAGGTGATCGTCGGCAAGATCATCGAGGCCGCGCTCGCCCGCGAGGCCGCCCGCAAGGCGCGCGAGCTCACCCGCCGCAAGAGCGCGATGGACGTCGCCTCCCTGCCCGGCAAGCTCGCCGACTGCCAGGAGAAGGACCCCGCGCTGTCCGAGCTGTTCCTTGTCGAGGGCGACAGCGCCGGCGGCTCGGCCAAGCAGGGGCGCGACCGCCGCAACCAGGCCGTCCTGCCCCTGCGCGGCAAGATCCTCAACGTCGAACGCGCCCGCTTCGACCGGATGCTGTCCTCCGACCAGATCGGCACGCTGATCACCGCGCTCGGCACCGGCATCGGCCGCGACGAGTTCGATCTCGGCAAGCTGCGCTACCACAAGATCATCATCATGACCGATGCCGACGTGGACGGCGCGCATATCCGCACGCTGCTGCTGACCTTCTTCTACCGGCAGATGCCCGAGCTCATCGACCACGGCCACCTCTTCATCGCCGAGCCGCCGCTCTACAAGGTCAGCCGCGGCAAGTCCGAGGTCTATCTCAAGGACCAGGCGGCGCTCGACGCCTACCTGATCGAGGCCGGCACCGAGGGCAGCATCCTTCGCCTCGGCTCGGGCGAGGAGATCACCGGCGCCGACCTCCGGCGCGTCGTCGAGGAGGCGCGCCTGATCCGCCGCATCCTCGCCGCCTTCCCGACCCACTACCCCGCCCATATCCTCGAACAGGCGGCGATCGCCGGCGCGCTGGTGCCCGGCCGGCTGGACGCCGACGCCCAGGGCGTCGCCGACAGCGTGGCGCGGCGGCTCGACGCGGTGGCGGTCGAGTACGAACGCGGCTGGCAGGGCCGCCCGACCCAGGACCACGGCCTGCGCTTCGCGCGCGCGCTGCGCGGGGTCGAGGAGGTGCGCACGCTCGACGGCGCGGTCCTGCGCTCGGGCGAGGCGCGCCGGCTTGCCGCCCACACCGCGCATCTCCAGGAGACCTACGGCAGCCTCGCCCGGCTGATCCGCCGCGACCGGGACCAGCCCGTCCACGGCCCCTCGGAGCTTCTCGCCGCCATCCTCGCCGAGGGCGAGAAGGGCCTGACCCTGCAACGCTACAAGGGCCTCGGCGAGATGAACCCCGAACAGCTCTGGGAAACCACGCTCGACCCCGCCGCGCGCACGCTCCAGCAGGTCCGGGTGGACGACGTGGCCGAGGCCGACGACATCTTCACCAAGCTTATGGGCGATGTCGTCGAACCGCGGCGCGAGTTCATCCAGCAGAACGCGCTCTCGGTCGAGAACCTCGACTTCTGAGGCCCCGCGCGCCCGCGCCCCGCCCCCTCGCGCCCCCCTCGCGCCTGCCCGCTCACGCCCCCATGTGAAGCCGGCGCGCGATCGCGTCCTCGAGCGTCAGCCACCGCCGCCCGGCCTCGTCCTGCGCCCGGTGCGCCGCCGCCCGCCGCCACAGCGCCCGCAGGCGGTCGGGGTCGAGGACCGGCGCGGCGTCGAGCTCGCGCGCGATGGCGGCGAACTCCGCCGCCGCCTCCGCCCCGCCGAGGAGCGGCCCGGCGGTGCCGGCGAGGAACGCCTCCCAGGTCAGCCCCGGCGCCCAGGACGCCCGCGCGAAGGCGAGATAGGACAGCTCCACCGTCGCGTGATAGGGCGAGGGCTCGCCCCAGACCGTCAGCCCCCGCAGCCCGGTCCGCGCGCAAAGCGCCGCCATCTCGGCAAAGTCCGGCCCGTTCAGCGCATAGCGTTCGGTGCGCGCATCCCCGTTCCACTGGCAGGCGAACTGGCAGCGCAGCACATTGGGCTGCATCGGCAGCCCCGCCACGTAATCCGCCGTCAGCTCGCGCCGGATCCGCCCCCAGTAGGTGCGGTTCGTCGTGTGCTGGTAGATGCCCCCCGCGGGCAGCCGCCGCTGCGCCTCGCGCGCCACCGGGTCGAGCAGGTTGTCCCACTGGATCTCGGAATAGATCCAGCTGTCGGGCCGGATCGCCTTCGCGGTGCGGTAGAGGCGGGGGAAGTTGTCGGCCATGTCGGTATGCGACCAGTAGTCGCCATGCTCGCGCGCCCGCCGCGCCGCCTCGGCCTCGTTCGCCCGCCGCCTGACGCAGAGATCGCAGCCGCAGACCCCGTAATCCCCCGCCTCGATGTTGATGCCGCCGATGGCGAAGGTCTCGGCCAGCCAGGCCACCCCCTCCTCCATCCAGGCCATCGTCGCCGGGCGCGAGGGGCAGGCCGACAGCGTGTAGTCCGAACGCGGGAAGTTGAGCGGAAAGGCGAGGTCGGCGATCTGGAACCCGACCCCCCGCTCCAGGCTCGCCGCGTTCTCGGGATGGGCGCGCAGCCAGGTGGCGAGGTTGTAGGGGCTGTCGCCCTCCCAGTAGACGCCGCCATAGGATCCGATGGCGATGCCGGGCAGGATGCGCACCCCGCGCTCGGTCGCATAGCGGCACAGCTCCTGCGCCGCCGCCACGCCGCCGTGGCTGTCGCGCAGGAAGCCGTAGATCACGATCGCGGCGATGCGGTTGTCCGAACAGAAATCGACGCAGCGCCGGTAATCGGCCAGAAAGCCCCAGGGCGGCTTGCCATAGGGGTTGAAGACGCCGATCTCCTGCTGGCCGATCTGGCTCAGTTCCCAGTTCGTCGAATGGTCCCAGGTCCAGAAGGTGCGGTAGGTCAGGCCCGGCGCCTCGGCGAGGTCGGCCTCCGGCAGGCGCAGCCTTCCGGGATGGCTGCCGCCGCGCGCGATTAGCTCGCCCACCCCGTAGATGACGCCCGAGAACGGCCCCCCCGTCACCGTCACCTGCGGCGCGCCGGTGCCCGCGCCCGCCGCGATGCGGAAGGCGCCCTCGGGCAGGCCGGCATCGGTCGCCAGCGTCAGCGACGGCCCCTCGCCGGGCTCCGCCCCCTCGGCCCAGTCGATCCCGCCGAAGGCCGCGCGCAGCCGGCGCAGCGCATGGGGATGCGCCGCCCCGCCGATGACCGCCACCCGGCCCGTCAGCCACCGCTCCGCCGCCCCTGCCGCCCCTGCCGCCCCTGCCGCCATGCCGAAACCCCCTCCGCCCGTCCCTGCCCGCGCCCGCGTCCCTGTCGCCCGCGCCCGCAGCCGGGGCCAAGCCTTCCGCAGCCGCGCCGCCGCCGTCAAGCGGCCGGCCCCTGCCGCCCGTGCCCGGCCGCCCGTGCCCGGCCACAGCCCCCCGCGCCCGCCGCTTCCCCGCCCGGCGGCCTTACGCCCCGTTCACGCCTGCCGCACCACGCTCCGGGGCCGCGAAAAGGAGGCGCGCATGGACCAGGTCGTCACCCTCATCCCGCTCGAACAGATCCGCGACGACGCGCTGATGCGCGACCGTTCGGCGCTCGATCCCGGGCCGCTCGGGGAACTGGTGAACTCGATCATGATCGACGGCCTGCGCCAGCCGATCGAGGTCTGGGAACTGGCCGAACCCGACGGCGCCTTCCGCTACGGCCTGATCTCGGGCCTGCGCCGCCTGACCGCCTTCCGCGAACTCGCCGGCGGCGGGCCGGGCCGCGACTTCAGCCGGATCCCCGCCTTCGTGCGCCGCCCCGCCGACATCCCCGCCGCGATGGCCGCGATGATCGCCGAGAACGAGGTGCGCGCCGAGATCGCGCCCTGGGACAAGGGCCGCCAGATCGTGGATACCACGCTCGCCGGCATCTTCCCGACCTATGACGCCGCGATCGCCGGGCTCTATCCCTATGTGGACCGCCAGCGCCGTTCGCGCCTGCGCGCCTTCGCGCTCGTCTATGACGAACTCGCCGACAGCGGCCTCGCCACGCCCCAGCGCCTGACCGTGGCGCGGATGGAACGGCTCGCAGCGGCGCTGCGCGGCGGGCTGGCGGCGGCGATCCGCGACTGCCTCGCCGAACACCGCGGCGAGGGGCTGGAATCGCAATGGGCCGCGCTCGGCCCGACGCTCGCCGAGGCGTTCCGCGACCACGAGGCGACCTTCTTCCAGAACCCGTCCGAAAACGGCCGCCCGCGCCGCTCGCTCTATCTCCGCCAGGGCCTGATGATCCGGCGCGAAATCACCCGCAACGGCTGGATCCTGCGCTTCACCGGGCCCGAGGCGCGCCGGGGCGGCCTGATCGACGACGTTTTCGACCTCATCGAACGCTGGTGCCAGCCGGGCTTCAAGGGCTGACGCCCCGCTTCCCCCAACCCGCTTCGCCCGCCCGCCTTCCCCCGCCCGCTTGCTTCTGCCCGCCGCGCCGCCGCGCCGCCGCGCCGGGGCCGTCCGCCCGCCCGGCCCGCTGCCGCTGCCCTGCCCGGCGCCCGCCCCGTCAGGGGCAGAATTTCTGAATCGATCGTTAACGCGATTCTAACTCATTGATTTTGTTGGAAAGAAAGGCATGTCCCAGCGTGGGACACCCCGCTCAGCCCCCGATCCGGCCCCGCACGCCCCCGGTCTGGGCGCGGTCCAGAAGCAGGTGATCCAGCAGCACGCAGGCCATCATCGCCTCGCCCACCGGCACCGCGCGGATGCCGACGCAGGGGTCGTGGCGGCCCTTCGTCACGATCTCGGTCTCGGCGCCATCGGCCGTCACCGTCCGGCGCGGCGTCAGGATCGACGAGGTCGGCTTGACCGCGAAGCGGACCACCACGTCCTGCCCGGTCGAGATGCCGCCGAGGATGCCGCCGGCATGGTTGGACAGGAAGACCGGCCCCGCGGCGCCGCTGCGGATCTCGTCGGCGTTCTCGGTGCCGGTCAGCGCCGCCGCCGCCATGCCGGCGCCGATCTCGACGCCCTTCACCGCGTTGATCGACATCATCGCGGCGGCGAGGTCGGCGTCGAGCTTGCCATAGACCGGCGCGCCAAGGCCCGGCGGCACGCCCGCCGCCACCACCTCGATCAGCGCGCCGACCGAATTGCCGTCCTTGCGGATGGCGTCGAGGTAGTCCGCCCATTCCGCCGCCGCCACCGGGTCCGGCACCCAGAACGGGTTGCGTCCGATCTCGGACATGTCGAACCGCGCCCGGTCGGCGCTGCGGCTTCCCATCGCCAGCATGTAGCCGGTGATCGTCAGCCCCGGCGCCAGCGCCGCAAGCACCTTGCGCGCCACGCCGCCCGCCGCCACCCGCGCCGCGGTCTCGCGCGCGCTCGACCGGCCGCCGCCGCGATGGTCGCGGATGCCGTATTTCTGCCAGTAGGTGATGTCGGCATGGCCGGGCCGGAAGCTCCGCGCGATCTCGCCATAGTCCTTCGACCGCTGGTCGGTGTTGCGGATCTCCAGCGCGATCGGCGTTCCCGTCGTCATCCCCCCGAAGGTGCCCGACAGGATCGCGACCAGGTCCTCCTCGCGCCGCTGCGTGGTGAACCGCGACTGGCCGGGCCGGCGGCGGTCGAGCCACGGCTGGATGTCGGCCTCGGTCAGCGGGATGCCCGGCGGGCAGCCATCGACGACGCAGCCCAGCGCCGGCCCGTGGCTTTCGCCCCAGGTGGTGACGCGGAAGACGTGGCCGAAGGTGTTCAGGCTCATGGTCGCGGGTCCTCGTGCCAGCGGCATACCGGCGCGGCTCCGGCCCCTCAAGCGATTTCCGGCCTTGCGTCCGCGCCGCGCCGGCCTATGTTGCGTCCTGCCTCGGGGTGCCCCGGACCTTGTCCGCGGCTGAGATGCGGCAACGCGAACCCGTCGAACCTGAACCGGTTAGCACCGGCGGAGGGAAGGTCGGATCATCCCGCACCGGTCTCCGCCCGCTGACCATCGGAAGGAGACAGAATGAAACGCCTTGCGATGCTCACGGGCCTGTTCCTCGCCACGGCCGCCGCGGCCGGCGAGTCCACGCCCGTCCTTACCGTCTATACCTACGACAGCTTCGCCACCGAATGGGGGCCGGGACCGGCAATCGAAGCCGGGTTCGAGGCCGAATGCGGCTGCGACCTGCGCTTCGTCACCGCCGGGGACGGCGCGGCCCTGCTTGCGCGCCTGCGGATGGAAGGGGCCGGAACGGCGGCGGACGTGGTGGTGGGGCTCGACCAGAACCTGATCGCCGAAGCGTCGGAAACCGGCCTCTTCGCGCCGCACGGCGTGACGGGTGGCCGGCTCGATCTGCCCGTGGCGTGGACCGACCCGGTCTTCCTGCCCTTCGACTGGGGCTACTTCGCCTTTGTCTACGACCGGACGCGGCTTGCAAGCCCGCCCGCGTCCTTCCGCGCGCTTGCCGCGTCCGACCTCTCGATCGTCATCCAGGACCCGCGCTCCTCCACGCCCGGCCTCGGGCTTCTGCTCTGGGTCCGCGATGCCTACGGCGCCGGGGCCGCGTCGCTCTGGGCCGATCTCGCCGACAACATCGTCACCGTCACGCCCGGCTGGTCCGAGGCCTATGGCCTGTTCCTGAACGGCGAGGCCGACATGGTCCTGTCCTACACGACCTCGCCGGCCTATCACCTCATCGCCGAGGGCGACGACAGCAAGGCGGCGGCGATCTTCGAGGAAGGCCATTTCCTTCAGGTCGAGGTCGCGGCGCGGCTTCAGTCATCGAAGCAGCCCGCCCTTGCCGACCGCTTCCTTGCCTACCTGATGTCGGACGCCGCGCAGTCGGCGATCCCGACGACCAACTGGATGTATCCCGCCCGCACGCCGTCCGGCGGGCTGCCCGACGGCTTCGCCGCGCTGCCGGTTCCGCCGCGCGCGCGGATGCTGCCGGCTGACGCCGTGCCGGCGCTGCGGGAAGCGGCGCTCGAGGAATGGCGGGAGGCCCTGTCCCGGTGACCCGCCACTGGCCGGGATGGCTGGCGGTCGCGGCCGTCCTGACAGCCGTCGGCGGTTCGCTTCTGGCCGTCCTCGTCCATGCCGGCGGCTCCGGCGCTCTCGGCCCGGCCGACGCGGCGGCGATCCGCTTCACGCTGTGGCAGGCCGCCCTCTCCGCGCTGGCGAGCGTCGCGCTGGCGGTGCCGGTCGCGCGCGCGCTGGCGCGGCGGCGGTTCGGCGGGCGCGGCCTGCTGGTGGCGCTGCTCGGGGCGCCCTTCATCCTGCCGACCGTCGCGGCGGCCTTCGGGCTGCTCGCGATCTTCGGCCAGGGCGGGCTGGTCAACGACATGCTGGACGCGCTGGGGTTCGGGCGCCTGTCCATCTACGGGCCGCAGGGGGTGATCCTTGCCCATGTGTTCTACAACCTGCCCCTTGCCGTCCGGCTTCTGCTGCAGGGCTGGTCCGCCATCCCGGCCGAACGGTTCCGCGCCGCCGCAGCGCTGGGCTTCACGACCCGCGACATCAACCGGCACCTCGAACGCCCGATGCTGCGAGAGGTCCTGCCGGGCGCGTTCCTGGCGGTGTTCCTGATCTGCCTGTCGAGCTTTTCCATCGCGCTCATGCTTGGCGGCGGGCCGCGGGCGACGACGGTCGAGCTTGCGATCTACCAGGCGTTCCGCTTCGATTTCGATCTCGGCCGCGCCGCCACGCTGGCGGCGGTGCAGCTGTGCATCTGCGGCCTCGCGTCGCTCCTCGCCCTGTGGATCGCGATTCCGGGCGCGTTCGGCGCGGGCCTTGGCCGTCAGGCCGACCGCTGGGACGCGAACGAAGGCTGGCGGCGCGCGGCGGATGCCGCGCTCCTGGCCGCGGTGACGGTGTTCCTGCTTGCCCCGGTCCTTGCCGTCGCCATTGCCGGGCTGGCGGCACTGGGCGAACTCGGCCGCGCCGCGCTGGCTGCCGCGCTCCGCTCGCTGGCGGTCGGGGCGTGTTCGGCCCTTCTCGCGGTGGCGGCCGCGCTTGCCATCGGCACGCTCGCGGCCGGGCGCCGCGGGCTGGCGGGCCGCCTTGCCGAGGGCGCCGGGATGTTGCCGGTCGTCGCCTCGCCGCTGGTGATCGGTACCGGCGCGTTCCTGCTGCTGCGTCCGCTGGCGGATACGGGGGACCTGGCCCTGGCCGTGACCGCCCTGGCCAATGCCCTTGCCGCCCTTCCCTTCGCCCTGCGCGCCATCGCCCCGGCCGCGGTGCGGCTTCAGGCCGATTACGGGCGGCTCGCCGACAGCCTGTCCCTTCGGGGCCTTTCGCGCCTGCGGCACCTCGTGCTGCCCCGCCTGCGGCCGGTCCTGTGCTTTGCCTTCGGCCTGTCGGCGGCCCTTTCGATCGGCGATCTGGGGGTCATCGCGCTGTTCGGCGATCCCGCGCGCGCGACCCTGCCCTACCACATCCAGACCCTGATGGGCGCCTACCGCATGGACGCGGCCGCGGCGGCAACGCTTCTCCTGCTGGCGGTGAGCTTCGGGGTGTTCCTGGCCTTCGAGAGACTGGGGCGGCATGACCCTGACGCTTGAACGCATCGAGGTCGTGCAGGGCAGCTTCCGCCTCGCGGCCGACCTGAGGGTCAGGCGCGGCGAGCGCGTGGCCGTCATCGGCCCCTCGGGCGCCGGGAAATCGACGCTGCTGGCCGTGATCGCGGGCATTGTCCGCCCGGCGGCGGGCCGGGTGATCTGGGAGGGGACCGACCTGACCCGCCTGCCCCCGGGCGAGCGCCCGCTGTCGATCCTTTTCCAGGACCAGAACCTCTTTCCGCATCTGACGGTCGCGGCGAACCTCGCCCTCGGCATCCGCCCCTCGGCGAAACTGTCGCCCGGTGAACGGGCGGCTGTCGAAACGGCGCTGTCGCGGGTCGGGCTGGAGGGCCTTGGCGGGCGCAGGCCCGGCACGCTGTCGGGCGGCGAACAGGGGCGCGTCGCGCTGGCGCGCGCGCTTCTGCGCCGGCGGCCCCTTCTTCTTCTCGACGAGCCGTTCGCGGCGCTCGGGCCGGCGCTCAAGGGGGAGATGCTGACCCTCGTGGCGGAAGTGGTCGCGGAAACGGGCGCGACGCTCCTGATGGTCACCCACGACCCCGAGGATGCGCGCCGGCTCTGCCCTTCGACGATCGTCGTCGCCGACGGCGTGGCGCATCCGCCGCGCAGCACGGGCCTGATCCTGAAGCATCCGCCGCCGGCGCTTGCCGCCTATCTCGGGCCGCGGTGAGGCGCCCCGCAGGGGCGCCCCTGGCCGGCCGGAGCCGCCGGCCGCGCCCGTCAGGCGACCGGCTTGCCCTTGACCGGCGCCCAGATCCGCTTGTTCGTCAGGAACAGGAGCGCGGCGAAGAGGATGAAGAAGACGACGGAGACGAAGCCGAACTGCTTGCGCGCCATCATCTTCGGCTCGGCCGCCCACATCAGGAAGGCCGACACGTCCATCGAGAGCTGGTCGAGGGTTGCCGCGGTGCCGTCCTGATAGGTCACCGCGTCGTCGGAGAGCGGCGGCGGCATCGCGATCCAGCTGCCCTCGATCGTCGGGTGGCCGTGTTCGTCCTTGCAGCTGTCGGGAATGCCGCCCTTGGCGAAGTGCCGGTTGTAATAGCCCGTCTCGTCGCCGGTCGCGCAGGCGGGCGGATCCTCGTAGCCGGTGAGGATGGCGTGGATGTATTCCGGCCCGCCGATGCCGCGGAAGAGCTGGTTGAGGCCGAGGCCGTAGGGGCCGTGGAAGCCCGCGCGCGCCTTGGCCATCACGCTGAGGTCGGGCGCGCCCGCGGCGTTATGGGCGGGGAAGTTGTCCGCCGGGGTCAGCGGGCGGATCTCGCCGGTGGCGGGATCGATCAGCTGGGGGTTCGAGGCCTCGTCATTGACCGCGAAGGCGGCCGCGTAGGCACGCACCTGGTCTTCGGGAAGGTGCGGGCCGCCCGGTTCGGACAGGGACCGGATCGGCACGTAGCGCATGCCGTGGCAGAGGGCGCAGACCTCGGTATAGACCTGAAGGCCGCGCTGGAGCTGATGTTCGTCGAAGCGGCCGAAGGGCCCCTCGAAGGAGAAGGACACGTCCGGGATGTGGACGACATTCTCGGCGCGCGCGGGCCCCGCAAGGACGGCGGCCGAAATCGCAACGGCGAGGGCTGACGTTCTGAGCATCTCTGTCTTTCCCCCGTTCATTCGGCCGGTTGCGCCTGGGCGCCGTAATGCGAGCCGAAGTCCTCTTCGATCGTCGCGGGCTGCGGCAGCGGTTTCTCGATCACCCCCAGAAGCGGCATGATGATGAAGAAGAACGCGAACCAGTAGGTTGCCGCGATCAGCGAGATCCAGGTGTAGATCCCCTCGGCGGGCATCGCCCCGACCCACATCAGGACGAGGAAGTCGATGACCAGCAGCCAGAACCACCACTTGAACATCGGGCGGTAGCGCCCCGAGCGCACCGACGAGGTGTCAAGCCAGGGCAGGAGCGCAAGCGCGAGGATCGACCCGAACATCGCCAGCACGCCGAAGAACTTGGCGTCGATGATGCCGAAGGACAGGAACTGCACAAGCTGCACGGCCCAGACGTCACCGGTGAAGGCGCGCAGGATCGCGTAGAACGGCAGGAAGTACCATTCCGGCACGATGTGGGCGGGCGTCGCAAGCGGGTTGGCCTCGATGTAGTTGTCCGGGTGGCCGAGGAAGTTCGGCATGAAGCCGACGATGGCCAGGAACACGGTCAGCACCACCACGAGGGCGAACACGTCCTTGATGACGAAGAAGGGCCAGAACGGCACCGTGTCCTTCTGCGCGTCGGCCTTCGAGGTGCGGCGCACCTCGACCCCGGTCGGGTTGTTGTTGCCGGTCGTGTGGAAGGCCCAGATGTGAACGATGACGAGACCGGCGATGACGAAGGGCAGCAGGTAGTGCAGCGAGAAGAAGCGGTTCAGCGTCGCGTTGTCCACCGCCGGCCCGCCGAGGAGCCAGGTCTGGATCGACGGGCCGATGCCCGGGATCGCGCCGAAGAGGCCGGTGATGACGGTGGCGCCCCAGAAGGACATCTGGCCCCAGGGCAGCACGTAGCCCATGAAGGCGGTGGCCATCATCAGCAGGTAGATCAGCATGCCGATGATCCAGGTCACCTCGCGCGGGGCCTTGTAGGACCCGTAGTAGATGCCGCGGAACATGTGCAGGTAGACGGCGAAGAAGAACAGCGAGGCGCCGTTCATGTGCAGGTAGCGGATGATGTGGCCGCCGTTCACGTTGCGCATGATGTGTTCGATGGACGCGAACGCCATGTTGACATGCGGCGTGTAGTGCATCGCCAGCAGCACGCCGGTGATGATCTGGAGCGCCAGGCAGAAGGTCAGGACGATCCCCCAGATCCACATCCAGTTGAGGTTCTTGGGCGTCGGGATCATCAGCGTGTCGTAGAGCAGGCCGACGATCGGCAGGCGCCGGTCGAGCCAGGCTTCGAAGCGGGAGCCGGGCTGATAATGGTCGTGCGGAATTCCAGCCATTCTGTGACCTCAGCCCAGCTTGATCGTCGTTTCGCTTTCGAACACCGCCACCGGCACCGGCAGGTTGCGCGGCGCCGGACCGCGGCGGATGCGGCCCGCCGTGTCGTAGTGCGAGCCGTGGCAGGGACAGAACCAGCCGCCGAAATCGCCCGCGCCGTCGCCGAGCGGCACGCAGCCTAGATGGGTGCAGACCCCCATCATGACCAGCCACTCGCCGGCCTCGTCGAGGGTCCGGTTCTGGTCCGTCGCCTCGGCGTCGGGAGCGAGGTTCGCGTTTTCGGCATTCGTGTCCACGAGGTCCGCGAGCGGCGTGTTGCGGGCGGCCTCGATCTCCTCCGGGGTCCGGCGGCGGATGAAGACGGGCTTGCCGAGCCACTTGACGGTGAGCTGCGTTCCGACCTCGACGCCCGACACATCGACGAAGATCGAGGCCAGCGCCCGGACATCGGCGGACGGGTTCATCGAGTTGATGGCACCCCAGGCTGCGGCGCCACCCGCGACGGCGCCGACACCGGCGGTCGCGTAGTAGAGGAAATCCCTCCGGGTCGCGGTGGGATGTTCGGCGTGGGACACGAGCGTTTCTCCCCTTCAGGCCGGCGGAGCGGCCACCTCTGTCCGCCGCGGCAGGGCGGATGTTGCGGCGGTTATTAGCGGTCATTGCGGGGGCCGTCCAGCCGTCACAGCCGCAGATTTCGCACGCGGCGCCCGTCTGTTGCGCCCCGCCGTTGCGCCTTGCCGGCCCGCCGCGGCGCCGCGTCAGGCCGGCGGCCGTGTCGCCAGCATCGAGGGGCGGGCCGCGAAGGTCTCGTTCCAGGCCGCAAGGGCAGGACGGCCATTGCGCCAGTGCCGGCCGTCATGACGGAAGTCGAGATAGCCGAGGGCGCAGGCGACGGCGATCTGGCCGATGTCGAGCGGCCCGGCGAGATGCGGCATCCAGCGCGCTTCGAGCGCATCGAGCGCGCGGGCGACCTTCTGCCACTGGGCCTCGGCCCATTCCGCGGAGCGGGCGGGGCCGGGCCGGACCGCCAGCTCGTAGCGGAGCAGCACGGCGGCGTCGAGGATCCCGTCCGCGGTCGCCTCGAGGGTCAGCGTCTCCCACAGGCGGGGGGCGGGGGGATAGAGCCCTCCGCCCGCGCGCTGGTCGAGATAGCGGCAGATGACCCGGCTGTCATAGAGCGAGGGGCCGTCGTCGCGTTCGAGGCAGGGGATCTTGCCCAAGGGATTCCGGGCGAGAGGCATGGTGCCGGGATCGAGCGGGGTTCCGGCGGCCGGAACGAGGGTCACGTCGGCAAGCTGATCGGTCTCGGTCAATACGACCATGACCTTGCGCACGAAGGGCGAGGCCGGGGAGTGATAAAGCCGCAGGGTCATGCGATCAGCCGTCCGTCGCGATGGCCGCGGATGGTGGCGGCGACGATCGCGCCCGGCACCTGCGGGGCAGAGAAGGCGACCTCGGCGAAGTGCTCGGTCCGGCCGCGATGGGGCCCTTCCATCAGGACCGGCCGCGTCGCGCCGACCTGCGAGTCCAGATAGGCGGTCAGGGCGGCCTGACCAAGGCTGCGCAGGGTCTCGGCCCGCGTCCTGATCGTGGCCGGACGCACCTGCGGCATGCGGGCGGCGGGCGTGCCGGCGCGGGCCGAATAGGGAAAGACGTGCAGGAAGGTCAGTCCGCAGTCCTTCACCAGATGGCAGGAGTTCCGGAACATCGCGTCGGTTTCGGTCGGGAAGCCCGCGATGATGTCGGCGCCGAAAACGATGTCCGGGCGAAGGCGGCGGGCGCGATCGCAGAAGCGGATCGCGTCGTCGCGGCTGTGGCGCCGCTTCATTCGCTTCAGGATCAGGTCGTCGCCATGCTGAAGGCTGAGGTGGAGATGCGGCATCAGGCGCGGCTCGGTCGCCAGGGCGGCCATCAGGCTGTCGTCGGCCTCGACCGGATCGATCGACGAGACGCGCAGGCGGGCAAGGCCCGGCACGTCGCGCAGGATGCGCAGGACGAGATCCCCGAGCCGCGGCGTGCCGGGCAGGTCGCCGCCCCATCCGGTCAGGTCGACGCCGGTCAGCACGACCTCGCCGAAGCCCCGGTCCGCAAGGCGGCGGACCTGTTCGACGACGGCATCGGCGGCGACGGAGCGGGAATTCCCGCGGCCATAGGGGATGATGCAGAACGTGCAGCGGTGGTCGCAGCCGTTCTGGACCTGGACAAAGGCCCGGTGCCGCCCGAAGCCCTCGATCAGCGGTGCGGCAGCCGGTCGCGCGGCCATGATGTCGCCGACCCTGGTCTTCGCGTCCGGCCCGGCGGGTGAGGCGGCCGCGGGCGAGGCCAGATCCGCCCATGTCCCGGGGGCCATCTTCTCGGCATTGCCGAGAACCTTCGCCACCTCGGGCATCGCGGCGAAGGTCGCGGGTTCGGTCTGCGCGGCGCAGCCGGTGACGATGACGGGCACGCCGGGGCTCTCGCGCGCGAGACGCCGGATGTCCTGCCGCGCCTTGCGGACGGCCTCTGCGGTGACCGCGCAGGTGTTGACCACCACCGCCTCGCGCAGCCCGGCCGCGGCGGCAAGGGTCCGCATCGCCTCGGTCTCGTAGGCGTTCAGGCGGCAGCCCAGCGTCTGGAAGCGGAGGGAGGGCACGTTCATGCCGAGGCCGCGAGGAAGCCGGGGGTGAGGACACCGTCGAAGACATGTGCCACCGGGCCGGTGAGCCAGACGCCGTCATCGCGCCAGTCGGCCTCGAGCGTCCCGCCATCGGCCTCGATGACCACCCGGCGCCCGGTGAGGCCGCGGCGGTGGGCGGCGACGGCGGTCGCGCAGGCCCCGGACCCGCAGGCCAGCGTGATGCCGGTGCCGCGTTCCCAGACCCTCAGGCGGACCCGGTCCGGCGCAATGACCGCCGCGAACTCGACGTTCGTCCGCTGCGGGAAGAGGGGGTCGTGTTCGATCCGCGGTCCGGCCGCGGCGAGGTCCACGGACCCGGCATCGGCAACGAAATGGACGGCATGGGGGTTGCCCATCCCGACGCAGACCGGATCGCCGGGCAGCGGGACGTGGAGGGTATCGACATCCCTTGACAGGGGAATCTCGCGCCAGCCGAGCAGCGGCTGGCCCATGTTCACGCTGACGCGCCCGTCGGCCTGCCTTGCGGCGCGCAGGAGCCCCCGTCCCGTCCGGACCGACAGGGTCTCGCGGCCGAGGCCGCGCATGACGTGATCGGCCACGCAGCGGGTGGCGTTGCCGCAGGCATCGGCGCGGCTTCCGTCCGCATTCCAGAAGTCCAGCGCGATGTCGGCCCCGTCCCCGTCACGGATCTCGGCAAGCTGGTCGAACCCGACGCCGCGCGCCGGGTCGCCGATGGCCCGCACCAGCGCCGCGGTCGCCACGGGTTGCCGGCCCCGTGAATCGATGATCACGAAGTGATTGCCTGCGCCGTGCATCTTCATGAACGGCACGCCGGACTGGTGGCGCGGGTCGGTCATGGGCCGGGGATATACGCCGCGCGTGCCGCGGCCGCCAGTCCGGCCTGCCGCTTTTCCGCTTGACCCTATGGTGGCGCATTCCTAAAGAGGCGGCCTTGAGTGGGCCGGTAGCTCAGTTGGTAGAGCAGCTGACTTTTAATCAGCGGGTCACAGGTTCGAATCCTGTCCGGCTCACCAAGCTCACCGCCAGTTCCGCAGACCGGTCACGCCGCAGGCACCGCGCGCCGGGGCGCCCCGTCGGCGGGCGGCATCCGGCGGACGCGGCTATGCGTTCGCCATGCGACGGAAGATTTCGTTCCTGCTCACAAGTTCGTCGAAGGAACCGGAATCGGCAAGGCGGCCATCCTTGAGCATGAAGATGATCTGGCAGTCCTTCACCGTCGTCAGCCGGTGCGCGATCATGATCACCGTCTTTTCCTGACCGAGGTTGTGCACGGCTTCCATGACTGCCCGTTCAGTCAGGTTGTCGAGGGCGGATGTCGCCTCGTCGAGGATCAGGACGTCCGGATCACCGTAGAGCGCCCGGGCAATGCCGATGCGCTGCCGCTGTCCGCCGGACAGGCGCACGCCGCGTTCGCCGACCACCGTCAGGTAGCCCGCCGGGGTGTGGCCGGTCACGAAGTCGTGCAGGTTCGCGATCCGCGCGGCGCGTTCGACCGCCGCCATGTCGATCTCGGCCTCGGGGACGCCGAAGGCGATGTTGGCCGCGATCGTGTCGTCGGTGAGGAAGATCGACTGCGGGACGTAGCCGATGGATTTCTGCCAGGCCGGCCGGGTGCGGTCGTCGATGACGGTGCCGTCAACGCGGATCTCGCCGCTGTCGGGCGTGAACAGGCCGAGCAGGAGGTCGATCGCGGTGGTCTTTCCAGCGCCGGTGCCGCCGACGACGCCGACCGTCGTGCGCGCCGGAATGACGAGGCTCAGCCGGTCGAGCACCGGCTTTTCCGCCCCGGCGTAGCGGAACGTCACCTCGTCCAGCACGAGTTCGTGCCTGAGGTGCAGCGCGGGGACAGGGCCGGGATCGGCGGGTTCGGGGGGCAGGATCGTCAGGTTGCTGTGCAGCTTTTCGAGCGACGGGGTCATGAAGCGCATGCTGGTCGTCAGGAGATAGACGACCTGGATCGCCGGAAAGAGCTTGCTTCCGGCCATGCCGATCAGTGCGAAGAGGGGAAGCAGGGACGTCAGATCGCCGTCGGAGTTCACGAGCATCGCAAGGACGAGGAGGATGAAGCCGCCGTAGACGACGCCCTCGATGGCAAACCGCGGCAGCCGGCCGATCGTCTGGGAGTAGGATTCGAGCCTCGCCAGCCTGTGGGCGGAGCCCATGTACCGGGTGACGAACTGGGACTCGAGCCGCCGCGACTTGACGTCCTTGATCCCGCCGGTCGCTTCCTGGACAGCCTTGAAGCGGCCCTGGTTGGCCTGATACCTGCCGGTACCAAGCTGGTCCAGCTTGCGCCGGAAGCCCAGGTAGACCGCGGCATAGGTGCCGGCGACAAGAATGGTGGCGCCAAGCGCGATGACGGGTTCGATCACGAAGATGAAGCCCGTCACGAGAACGAGCATGAGAACGTAGGCGACCAGCATAAAGGCGGGCTGGAGGCATTCGATGATCGCCTTGTCCGTCTCGTAGAGCAGGTTCTGCCCGAGGTTCGAGGAATTCTGCGAGAGGAACCAGGAATAGGGCTGGTTGAGGTAGCGGCTGAGCAGCCGCGACGAGATCGAGTAGGAGCGCATCATCGAGAAGCGCGTGATGGCGAAGACGGTCAGCGCGCGGACGGCCATGCCGGTGATGATGACGACGAATGCCGCGGCGCCGATGAAGATCTGGAAGAACTGCACCGACTGGAAGCCAAAGGTCGTCCAGAGCCAGCGGAAGTGACCTTCCTCCTGGATCACCTCGGGCTGGCTGACGACCTGCATGAACGGCAGGATGGCAGCGACGCCCATCACCTCGAACAGGGCCATCACGATCGACAGAAGGCCGATCAGCAATGCCGACCGCCGTTCGGAGGGCGTGAGGATCTCCCAGATCAGACGGTAGGTCCTCAGCACCTTGCGTTCCTTTCCTGAATGCGGATGCGGGCAGTCACACGAGATACTCCCGCGGATGGGGATGCGACAGGAAGTCCACGGGGCTGGCCGTGCGACCGTAGGCGCCGGCGCAGTGGACGCAGATCAGGTCGCCCGGCCTGATGTCCGGCCCCAGGACGCGATGCCCGAGCAGGTCGATCGGCGTGCAGAGGGCGCCGACGACCTCGAACTCCGTTGCCGGAGAGGTGTCGATATCCCCCCGGCCAGGGATGACCGAAAGCGGGTAGTTGCGGCGGATGCGCTGACCGAGATTGCCCGAGGCGGCCAGGAAGTGATGCATGCCGCCGTCCGTGACGAGGAAGGTGACGCCGTGCGAGACCTTGCGGTCGACAACGCGGGTCACATAGATGCCGGCCTCGCCGACAAGGTAGCGTCCGAGCTCGAGAAAGACCCTTGCCGAGGGGAAGGCCTGGGCGAGGCTGCGATGGCAGGGCCTGAGGTTGCGGCCGACGAGCCCGAGGTCGAGCGGACGCTCGCGATCCGAATAGGGGATGCCGAAGCCGCCGCCCAGGTTCAGAAGCTCCGGCTGCCGCGGGAAGCGCGGCGCCTGCCCGAGGATGAGCTCGACCGAGATCCGGTTCGCCTCCTCGATCGCGGCCTCGGACAGGCACTGCGATCCCCAGTAGATGTGGACCCCGGTGAAACTCAGCGCGCCGTCATCGAACAGCGGCCAGACCTCGCCGAGGTCGGCGGCGTCGATTCCGAACTGGGTCGGCGCCCCGCCCATGCGCATCGAGGCGCCGGTCAGCGCGAAGTCGGGGTTGATCCTGAGGAGGACCCGGGCCGGCCGGCCGGCCTGGCGGGCCGCGGCGGCGATCCGGCGCAGCTCGCCGGTGCTCTCGGCGCAGATGCCGACACCTAGCGCGATCGCCGCCCGGTGATCCGTTTCGGTCTTGGCCGGTCCTGCGAACATGATCGAGGCGGGATCGAACCCGGCGTTGATGGCCGTCTGAAGCTCGGCAAACGAGGTCACGTCGGCGCCGTCGAGGCGATCCCGCAGAAGCCCCACGAGCGGCGGAAAGGGATTCGCCTTCAGCGAGTAGGCGAGGTTCATGCCCTCCGGCAGGGCCTTGCGCAGGTCCTCGACCCGCCGGGCGACGGCGGCGCGCGAATAGAAGTAGGCCGGTTCGCCCGCCATCAGGGCGCCAAGCTGCGCCGCGTCCAGACCGGCGAAGCCCGGGATGACCTTGATCGTCTCGACGGCGGGGACATCCTTCATCGCGTTCAGGCCATTTCCGCGATCAGTCGCTTGACGTCATACTTGTTGTTCTGGTTGAGCGGCAGCGTCTCGCGAAGCTCGATCCGCGCCGGGACCGAAAAGCTCGGCAGTTCACGCTTCAGGTGCGCGGAAAGATCGGCGAGGAAGGCATCACGATCCGATGCGTTCGTCTCGACGAACAGAATCAGCGCCGGATCGGCGCCGGGCTCCGCCGCGGGAACGGCCCCCGCCGCGCAGGCCAGGACCCCGGGCATGCGGTTGGCGGCCTCCTCGATCTCGGCGAAGGAAATCCGGTTCCCGGAAATCTTCACGAGGGAGTCCCGCCGCCCCTTGTAGTAGAGGAAGCCGTCCTCGTCCCGGATCACCAGATCGCCCGAATAGACGACGGTTTCCGCGATGCCGCGTGCCAGCATCGCCGGCGGGGCCGGACGGTACCGCCTTGCCGTCTCGTCAGGGTTCTTCCAGTAGCCCAGAGCGACGGTCGGCCCGGCATGGACAAGTTCGCCGGCGATGCCGGGCGGGGTCTCGTTCCCGTCATCGTCAACGACCAGCACCGTCGCGCCGGGAATGGCCTTGCCGATCGAGCCGGGCTTGGCATCGTTCATGGACGGGTCGAGGTAGGTCGAGCGGAAGGCCTCGGTCAGGCCGTACATCGGGAAGGGGCGCGCGTTCGGGAAGAGCTGGCGGAGGTCGAGCTGCCGTTCGTAGGCGAGGTGTCCGCCGGTATTGGCAAAATAGCGGATGCGTTCGCGCGCGGCATCGGCCCAGCGCGCCCGCAGGGCGGCGGCCCAGATCGCCGGAACACCCGTTATCCCGGTCACGGCATGGATTTCGCAGGCACGCGAGATGTCCCCGGGCAGCAGGTAATCCTGCAGGACGACCGAGGCGCCCGCCACCATCGCCGTGGTCAGCTGGCTGAAGCCCGCGTCGAAGCTGAGCGGCAGGATGCCGAGGATCACGTCATCGGTCCGGTTGCCGATATAGGAGGCGACGCTTTCGGCGCCGGACAGGATGTTGGCATGGGTGCAGGCCACCGCCTTCGGCAGGCCGGTGGATCCGGAGGTGTAGAACAGGTTTGCAAGGCCCCTGCCGGCAAAACCGTCCGGGATCGCGCTTCCCGGACCCGGCGCGGAGACATTGCACCGGCAGTCGAGACCAAGCTCGGCCAGGGCCGCTGTACCGGCGCCGACCGCACTGACGGCAGCAAGCCGCGCTGCTTCCGCAAACAGCAGGCGCGCGCCTGAATCGTCGAGGATATGCGCGACCTGACGCGGCTTCAGAAGCGGGTTCACGGGCACCACCACTGCCCCGGCGGCGTAGGTGCCCCAGATCGCCGCGACCGATTCGATCCGTTTGTCGGCCACGATGGCGATCCGGTCCTCGGGCCGGATTCCGGCCCGGGTGAGGTCGGCGGCAAAGCGCGCCGCCATATCGGCGAAAGCCCGGTAGTCCACCGACCGCCGCCTGTCCGTGAGGAACGGGGACGACCCGGCGCGCCGCACGGCATCCGAGAGCAATCCGGCGAGGGATGGGAGGGGGGTCGGCATTCCTACTCGCACAATCCGGTCAGGGGCATGGTTGCTGCACGAGACGGTTGCCCTTGCCCGGGGTCAATCATACGCACGTGGCTGGACTATGCGATAGGACGTTGCCGATCAAGGGCAGCGCAATCGCGTGAAGGGTCAGGTGCCGAGGATGAAGATACGATCGCTGACCAAAGAGGACCTGCCCAGGATATTGTTGCTGCTTTGCGAGGGGTTCCCGCGCCGGTCGCGCGACTACTGGGTGCGGGCGCTCGACGTGCTCGGGCGGCGCGCGGAGTTGCCGGGCTTTCCGCGATTCGGCTGGGGGCTCGAAGCCGACGGCGAGGTTCACGGCATTCTCATCGTCATCGCCGACGTGGCGGACGGGCAGCGCCGGGCGAACCTGTCGAGCTGGTACGTGCGCGAACCCTACCGCGCCGCCGGCTTCATGATGCTGCGGCGGGCGATGGCGGAGCGCGGGGTGACGTACACGGACCTCTCGCCCGCGCCGAACGTGCTGCCGATCGCCTTGAAGCTCGGCTTCAGGCCCTATACGGGCGGCATGGCCATGCTGACCGCGATCGACGCGCTGCGGCCGGGCGGATCGGCAGGGGCGCCGACCGCCGACGAGGAACGGGCCTTTGCTGCCCGGATCGGCGCCCAGATCGGGTATGGCAACACGCCGCTGATGGTCGGCGGGGCGCCCGCGCTCTATCGCCTCAAATGGCTGAAGCGTGCGGTCCCGGCGGCGCAGTTCACGTTCGGGGACCCGCACATGCTGGTCGGCAATGCCGGTGCGCTGATGCGTGCCCTCCTGCGGCGCGGCGTGCCCGTTGCGCTGTTCGACCTTCCGCCCGGCTTCGTGCCGGACGCCGGCCGCCACATGCCGGGGCGGCAGATCCGCTACGCGACGGGTGGTCCGGCGCCGCGGCCGGGTGACCTTTGCGAAACAGAGATCGCGCTCTTCGGCCCTTGAACGGCGCATCGAAACACCCGCGCCGTGCCGGCCTTGCCACCCGACTCCCGGACGTTAAACTCGCGCCCGCTGCAAGGACGAGGGACGCTGCAAGAATAAGGGAGGCAGCATCATCGCAACTTCCACCGAACGCCGGACCGGTCCCGAGGTCTCGGTCATCGTCGTGAGTTACAATACCCGCGAGATGACCGTCGCGGCCCTGCGGTCTGTTGAGTCTGCCTGCCGCGACGTGGAGCTTGAACTGATCGTCGTCGACAACGCGTCGTCGGACGGATCGGCGGATGCCATTGCCGACCTGCTTCGGGACGCTTTTGATGGCCGGGGGGTCCTGATCGCCAGCCCTGAGAACCTGGGCTTCGGCCGGGCAAACAACGTCGCTGCGGAGCGCGCCGTCGGTCAACGCCTCCTGCTCCTCAATCCCGACACCCTGGTCCTGCCGGGGGCCGTCCGCGCCCTTCTGGATTTCGCGGACAGAACGCCGTCGGCCGGCATCTGGGGCGGCCGGACCTATCGGGACGAGACCCGTACGCAGCTGGACCCCCATTCGGCCTGGCGCCGCATGACTTTGTGGTCGGTCTTCTGTTACGCGACTGGTATTCTTAGACTTTTCCCGCGTTCAGGCCTGTTCAACCCGGAGGGCTACGGGTCGTGGGACCGGCTGAGCGAGCGTGAGGTGGACATCGTCACCGGGTGCTTCTTCCTCATCGACCGCGGGCTGTGGGACCGGCTGGGTGGCTTCGATCCGCGCTTCTTCATGTATGCCGAAGAGGCGGACCTGTGCCTGCGGGCGCGGAAGCTCGGCGCCAGGCCGCGCTTCACCCCGGCGGCCGAGATCGTCCACTTCGGCGGCGCGTCCGAGCGGTACCCTGCGGGGAAGATCGTCAAGCTCTTCGCCGGGAAGATCTCGCTGGCGATGAAGCACTGGTCCAGCGCGCGGGCGACGGTCGCACGCTGGCTCTACCTCTTTGCCGCCCTGCTGCGCATGACGATCTTCGGCGCGGTTGCACGGATCACGCGGCGGCCCTCGCACATGGCAGCCGCGCGGACCTGGTCGGAGGTATGGGCGCGGCGGAAGGAATGGTCGCGCGGCTTCCCCGATCCCGACCCGGCTTAGGACCGCGCCGAGGTCCGCAGCTCAGCCGAGCCGCGCATGCACGAAGCCGGAGAGCGACCGCACCGTATCGAACACGGTCAGGTCCAGGTCCGCGTCGTCGAACGAGAGATTGAACCTCTGTTCGATGCCCAGCAGGACGTCGATGATGTTGAGAGAATCGAGGCCGAAGGCCGTGAGGGGCGTGTCCGGACCCAGCTGGGACGCCTCCGGCCCCAATCGCAGGGCGAGCCGGACGACATCCGACACAGCATCCAGGATTTCCGATTCGGTCGCCGTCATCTGCGCATCCCCACTTTCACGCGCCCTGCACTTCGCGGCCGAAGCCGTAACAGGAGCGTGATATATGCGGCGGATGGCGCAACGCAACGGGGGCGCGCAGCAAATGCCTGGGCCGTGTCCGCGATGGGCTTGCCGGGGTCCAGGGGCAGACCTCTGAGCGGGGCGGAGCCGGCCAGACGGCCAACGCTGAGGGGCACCGGCCGCGACCCGTGCCGGATCGGCGGTTCCTTACCGAAACAGGCGGATTATCAGCAACTTGTCGCCAATCAGCGGCCGCGTCCACAGGCCTGTCCAAATTAGGCCATTCTCAAGGGCTATGGAAACAATGATGTTAGGGATGGTTTGCGTTCAGCGATCAGGATCCCGGCGATGCGGGCCGTCTGACGGCAGCCGTTTCGGCCAGATCGCATCTTCCGGCCCGTTTTCGGTCATCGGGGCCAGTTCGGTAACGGCGCAGCTTCGGTTGGGGGCAACTTGACAGCAGATCACATGCGGAACATGCGGCGGCGTCTTGCGCTTGTCGGACGGCGTGCCCGGCGGGACGAACGGGGCGCGGTGACGATCGAATTCGTGCTGTGGCTGCCGATCCTTCTGGTGCTGGTGCTGACGGCCCTGGACGCCACGCTCGTCTTCTCGCGGCAGACAAGGTTCTGGAACGTGTCGCTCGAGACGGCGAGGCTGGTCTCCCGTCATGCGATGGATGCCGAAGCGGCCGAAGGTTTCGCCCGGTCGCGCGTCGCCTTCGCCGGCTACACGCCCGAGGTCGATGTCCGCGTCACCGACCAGATGGTCGTGGTGTCGATTGCCGGAGAATCCTCGGCAATGGCGCCATTCGGGATGCTGCGTTATGTCCTCGGCGACCGGATCGTCACGAGCGTCGCGCAGGTCGTGGAGCCGATATGAGACCGCTTCGGTCAGGCGGGCGTCCCGGCTTCTGGCGCGACGAGACGGGCGCCGGAACGGTGTTCGCGCTGTTCTTCGTGGCGGTCATCGTCCTTCTTGCCGGCGTCGCGATCGATTCGATGAACGCCTGGCGCAACCGCGAGATGATGAAGGTCACGGCCGACGTGGCGGCGCATGCCGGCGCGGTCGCGCTGGCGCAGGGCGCCACGGGGGCAGAGGCCGCCGCGGCCGCGCGCGACGCGATCGGCATGAATCACGATGTCGCGCGTTCCGGGCCGCTCTTCACCGACCCGAAGCGGGCGGTGTTCGCGTTCCATTATGACCCGGCCAGCAACAGGGCATCGATCGAAGGGCCGCAGAATGCCGTCGCCGTCCGCCTCGAGCGGAGCTTCCGGACCGGAAACCCGGTTCCGACGATGCTGATCGACGTCGCCGGAAAGCGCGGCTGGGAGATCGGGACGGAAAGCTATGCTGCCGTCGTTCCGACCCGGCGCTGCAATCCCGGATCCGGAATCTTCGCGCATGGCGAGATCGCGGTGGCCGGTGCTTCGGAGGTGGCGGCCGGCACCTGCGTGCACAGCCAGTCCGGCGCGGAGTTCGGCGGGGCGCCCCGCTTCGAGCCGGGCGCCATCCTGTCGATGCCGGATGCGCAGCATTGCACCGGCATCTGCGACGAGATGGTCGCGCCCGGCATTACCGCCGCGCAGGTCGAGATGAACCTCCTGATGACGCCGCCCGGCGATCTGATCGACGGGCTGGCGGCCTCTCTGCTCGATCCCGGCAAGGCTTCGCCGGCCGAAGCCGCGTTCTTCGCGGGACGGGCCGTGCCCGAGGACCTGTCCGCGCTGGAAGAGCTTGGCATTCCAACCGACGACGTGCGGACGGCGAGCGTGATCGAACTGTCGCCGCTCGACTTCTCGCGGATCCGCGAGCTGCCGCCCGGCCTCGTCTATCATGTGGCCTGCGCCGCCCCTGAGGGCAGCGAGATCTATGGCGACATGGCGCTCGAGGTCCGGCTCTCCGGCGGCTCGATGCCGCGCCTGCACGATGCGGCGCTGGTGACCGACTGCCCGGTCGTTCTCGATCGCGCTGCGGACCTTTCGGGTGCGCTCGTGCTGGCGCTTGGCGGCGGTACGGGCGTTGCCGGTCTGCCCGGGTCTGCCGGGCTTCCGCAGATCACCGCCGATCCGGAGGCGACGGTCGGAAGCTCCCCCGACCAGGCCTGCGACCCGCGGCGTTCGACGGCCATCCTGGTGCGCGGCGATACGCAGCTGCGCTGGGGCCTTCTCGGCAACAACGTCCGGCTTGTCGTGGACGGAGACCTCACGCTGCAGTCCGCGCCCGGTGACGGCGAGACCGTCCACCGCGGAATCGGTCTGCATGCCGCGGGCAGCGTGCGGTTCGATGGCGGCTTCCGGATCGCGGCCTGTCCGCGCGACGCCGGCGAAGCAACGGGGCCGGCGGCGCCGGTGCCGGACCTGATGGTCGTGCGGCACGTGATGCCGGATTGGGGCGCGCTGCCGCCCGCCACGCCCGGACCCGCGGCGCCCAAGACGATCGTCGTCGCCAGCCGCAGCTAGATCCCGGTCCCGGCGCACAAGGGGCCGGACTGTTCCACGCCTGGCAGGGTGAGTCCGCCGGCTGACGCGGTCCCCCGCACTGGCGCAAGCGGTTGGAAGCTCTCGCCCTTCGCGCCGCCCCTCGGGACAGGTTCGGACGATCCGGCCGACGCATCTCCCATCGCCCGATCTGGCGCCGCGGAGACGATGGCAAGGACGGGGGCGGAGCCGGACGCGCCCCGGAATGGCTTGATGGTTCAGGGCGCGCCCGGTTGCCGGGCCGAGCCCCGCGCCCCAAGCTCCGGCCCGAGGCGTCTGCCAGAGATCCCGGATTCCTTCGGCCGACTGCTGCTGACCTGCCCCCCGGTCGTCCCTGACGCAGGGCGGGTGACACGGGTCGGGACCGGCGCGCGGACGGATGTTGCGGGCGCCGGACGGGCACGCCCTGGTTCGCAAATGTCCGAAACGCGAAGGGCCGCCCGAGGGCGGCCCTTCCAGTCCTGCCGGGCTGGCCGGAGGTATCAGCCGGAATAGCTGCGGCGGTACTTCTTCTTGCGCGGCTTCACCCATTTCGGTCCGGGATTGGTCGTGCTGCCGCCATTCGTTGCCGTGCCCCCGCCCGTGGTCGTGCCGCCGTTCGTCGCCGTTCCCCCTCCCGAGGTCGTCCCCCCTCCCGACGTCGTGCCGCCACCGGACGTCGTTCCGCCGCCCGAACTCGTGCCTCCGCCCGACGTGGTTCCGCCGCTTGACGTGCCGCCGGAGGAACCGTCGGTGGTGCCACCCGACGAACCGCCCGAACTGCCGACCTCGATCGCGCCCTTGTCGGGGCCGGATCCGAAGGGACGCGCGTTGCCGTAGACGTCCGTCGCGGGTGCATAGGCAACGTTGGCCGAATCGATGTACCCGCTAGCGGACTTTGGGCGATAGTCGAACGCCGCCCAGTTCTCGAACAGCTGCTTGGGATCGCCGATCACGGTGTTGTCGGAGAATGTTGTCCGGTTGGAGGTGCTGGACGTGCCATTGAACTTCATCGCGATGTTGTTCGCCACCACGGAATCCGTCGACGGCGTCCCGTTCTTGTGGGCCGATAGATCGATCCAGGGGTAGTTCGTGACCGCCCCCTTGATGTTCACCACGGTGTTGTTGACGATCTTCGCCCTGCGGCCCCCCATGACCGTGATGCCGTGGTACGCACTCACCGCGACGATGTTGTTGCGGATGACGAGGTCGTCGTAGAACCCGTCGAAGAAACCGATCCCCTGAAGCTGGCAGCGATGGGGGCTGACCGTCGGATTGGCCCATTCCAGGACCACGTTGCCGTCGAGCGTGATGTTCGACATCGGATTGTTGATGTCGAGGGTGAAGGACTGGATCCCGTCGGCGTGGTTTGCGTCGATCTGCACGCAGTTCTTGATCGTGTTGCCGCGCAGCGTGACGCGATCCGAATTCGCCCGCATTCCGTCGGCGCTGAACCCGTCAACGGTATTCCCGACCACGAGCGCATCGGCCGCGTCCGCATTGATCCCGAACGTGACCCCGGTGATCTTGTTGTTCTCGGCGCGGCTGGCCGTGCTGTTGATCTGAATGCCGTTCACGCGCCGGTTGTTCCATTCCGAAGCGGACCAGGAGGGATAATTGCCCGCATCCTGGCCGGCGCGGATGTCCATGCCGGAGAACACGATCTTGCTCGAACCCGCAGCTGCCGAGACGAGGCTGCCGACGGGGCTGGAGTAGGGGTTGCTCGGCCAGACGTTGAGGTCCGCCACGATGACGTTCGATGACGACCCGGTGACCTGCACGTATTCGGTGGTCACGCCGCCCTTGGTCTCTGCCTTGATCGTGACCGGCGAGGAGAAGCTCCTGCCGTTGATCTTGAGACCGGCATGCTTGCCGTTCTTCAGCACGATCGTGTCACCGGCGGCGATGCGGCCCGACTGGAATGCCGCGTCAAGCGATGCGAAGGGATTCGTCGCGCTGCCGTCGGCCGAACCGGACACGGAGGCGCCCGAGGGTGCTACGTAATAGGTGGCCGCAAGGGCGGGCAGAGCGAACGTCGAACCAATAAACGTAACCAACAGCATCTTCTTCGTGGAATTCATTGGTAGGCTCCCGGCAATTGTGTTCGTTCCCGTCCAATCGCGTTGATTGTCCCCTCAAAAGGAACGGTCCGAAAGGGCAAGAGAGAGGCTCGATTCCGGCAAAACCGTGTCGGGGGCGAAACTTCACCTACGCTTTTGACGAAGTTCTGCGGATGTCCGCCGAAAATCGGGGACAGCGCGGCGATGGCGGAGAATCGCCAATTCCGGCCCGGATGCCGCCCCATTCTGAGGCCGGGCCGTTGTCGCGCGAAAAGATGAAGGCGATGTTGCCGGGCTGGCGTGCACCGGCCCGGCAGATCCCGGAATTCGTTGCGTTGGTTGACCGACCCTTACAGCAGCCGGGCCGGTCGGGCAAACGCTGCGGCGTGGCAGGCGGGTTCCAGCGCGGATCGGACGGAGGCCGGTGGCCTCATCCCGAGGCTCGCCGCGATCAGGGTCAGGGCCTTGGCGGGATGGCCCCTCGCCGCGACCTGTCCGGCCTTGGCAAGGCTGAAGGCGAGGGCACCCGGCCAGGAATGCCACCGGTGGCGCCGGAGAAAGCGCAGGCGGTTGCGGTGGCGGAAGTAGATGGCGAGGGACGAACCTTCGAAGCCGGGGCGCGGTGATCCGATCGAGGAGCCGGCGCGATGCAGGACGAGCGCCCCGGCGCAGTGGGCGAGGGGGAGGTCACCACGCCGCAGGGCCCATTCGACCTCCTCGTAGTAGAGGAAGTAGTGTTCGGGCATCGGCCCGGCCTGATCGAGGAAATGGCGCGAGACGACCATGCTTGCCCCGGAGATGAAGTCGAAGCCCGCGGGGTCGGGGGCGGGTGCCGTGTCAACGCTCCGGCCCTGGTTGACGTTGTAGGTGACACCGGTCCGCCAGTCGATCCGCCCGCCGTCGATCTGGATGACGTCCGGGCGATCGAGGTAGGCGATGCGTCCGCCGAGGATCCCGAAGCGCGCGCCCTTGCCGCCGTGCAGCGCAAGGCGGCGCGCCGCTTCGGGTGTCACGACGCTGTCGGGGTTCAGGATCCAGAACCTGTCGATGGCAGGATCGGCGGCGAGCGAGGAGAGTGCCGCGTTCACCCCGGCGGCATAGCCCCCGTTGATGCCGGCATGGATGAGCATCAGGTCGCATCCGTCCGGAAGGGGGACGGGTCTGGGCGTCTCGTGCAGCCAGACCGGCTTTGCGCAGGGTTCGATCCCGAAGGGGATGTCGGGGGAGGCGGCATAGCGCCGCAGGCCACTGGCCCAGTTCCTGAGCCGGGCAACCGTGTCATCGGGCGAGTTGTTGTCCACGATGACGATCCGCAGCCGGACATCGCGCGAGGCAAGAAGGCTCTCGAGACAGTCCAGTATGACGGAGGCGGAATTGAAGGTGACGATCGCCACCCCGAGAACGGGTATCTCGGGCCCTGCAAGGGTCAGGCGCGACCGGCGGACCGGCAGCCTGCGCAGGTCCCCCGAAAGGGTCATGTCGTTCATCTTGGCCTCGTGTCTGGTGACGGCCGGTCGTCGGGCCGAACGGTTGCGGGCAACCCCGTACGCCGCATTAATCTCGCGTTACCCTTAAGATTTGGTGAACCCGGCAGCCGGGACTCCGACCATGCGCTGCGCGAGGCGCAGCCCCTGTCCGAACGCGGGCAGCCCTTGGGAGGACCTTTCCGGAGATGCGGCGAGCGGCTTGAATTGTGCCCTGGGTTGCGTCAGCGTGCTGCCCGGAACGGCGATCTGCCGCGATGGCCGGCAGGTCGGCGCCGGCCGGCGCGGCCGGCATGGACGTGATCTCTGATGGACTCCGCGAACCACATCCGCCGCACGACCGGGGCTGGCCCGCGACCGATGGCAGGGCCCGCCACGGCCGGTCCGGCGCAGCATATGGGCTTTCCCCGGCATCAGGCGGCATCCGGGGCGGTCGCAACGGCAAGCAGCGGCGCGCTGCTCGCCCTCTTCATGGCCACCATCGTCACGCCGATGGCCTTCGACGTGGGCGGACTGCGTCTCGACCTCTTCCGTCTCTATGTCATGTTGGCCCTGCTGCCCTGCCTGATCCTGCTCGCGACGAACCGGAAGGGTCCCTTCGTGATCTCGGACCTGTTCATGGTCGCGTTCGGCCTTCTGGTCGTGGCGACGATCTTCGCCCATGAAGGCACGGCAAAGCTTGCCTATGCCTCCATCTCGGGGATCGAATATGTCGGCGGCTACCTTGTCGGGCGCGTACTCATCCGGAACGCGGGCGACTACCGCACCTTCATCCGGTACTTCGTCATTGCGCTGGCCATCCTGACGCCGTTCGCGCTGATCGAGAACGTGACGGACAACAATATCCTGGCCGACCTTTTCCCCAAGCCGGATGATGCGGGCCCGCCGGACCAGAACGAAAAGCGCCTCGGCCTTTACAGAGCCACGTCCGTGTTTCCGCACCCGATCCTGTTCGGCGTCTTCTCGTCGATTGCGGTCGCCAACGTCTACTACATCTACCGCGGGCGGCTCATGCGGCTTCTGCCGCGTCTCGGCATAGTGCTTGTTGCGCTCTTCTCCTCGCTGTCGTCGGCGCCCTACCTTGCGGCAGGCGTTCAGGGCCTGCTGATCCTCTGGGACAAGATCATGAGGGGGCGCTGGTATCTGCTGCTCGGCATCGTCGCTTTCGTCTTCGTCTTCCTGTCCCTCGCGTCGAACCGGGGGCCGATCATCATCTTCATCGAGACGCTGACCCTGAACCCCCGGACCGCATGGTGGCGCGTCCACATCTGGAACTTCGGGCTCCAGAACGTGCTGGAGAATCCGATCTTCGGCCTCGGCCTCGGCGACTGGAAGCGGCCGGCCTGGCTTGCCGAGACCGTCGACAACTTCTGGCTTCTCATGGCGATGCGGCACGGGATCCCCGGCTTTGCCATGGTGGCGATCGCGATCCTGCTGCACATCGTCGCCATCGTCCGCACCAGGATCGAGAACCCCGACATCCGCGTGGTCCGGACGGCCTACACTGTCGGACTGGTCGGCATGATCTTCACGCTCTGCACGGTGCACGTCTGGGCATCGATGGCCGTCTTCGTGATGTTCTACATCGGGGCGGGTTCGTTCATCTACACAGACCCCGGCGTCACCGCGCCGGTGGCGGGCGCGACGCCGCCCGCCAGTGCCGCCCCGTCGCGCACCGGCCTTGCCTTCAGCCGGTTCAGCACGGAACACAGGCGCCGCTGAGAGGGACGGCCGCTCGGCCCGCCCGTCGCCTGACCATGAAGTGAATGCGCCGCCCTGCCCTTGCGATGGAATCGCAACGGCAGGATGGCAGGCCTAATCCCGGTCCTGTCGGTCACGCCAGGAGCCTTCGGCAGATGCAAATCGGTTTCTCGATCTTTCCCCAGACCACCGGTCCGCGCGCGGCCGGCGCCGGGCTGCAGGATGCCCCGTTCCAGCAGGTTGACCCAGCCGGATGGACGGCAACCTGGCCCTCGCCACCGGCGATCGATCCGGTGAACGATCCGCAGGTCTTCTCGGTCATCCGTCAGGGCTTCGACGGGACCGGACAGCAGGTGACCCGGACCGATAGCTTCGTCGTGACGCGCCGTGTGCGGCAGCCCTTTCCCGACCAGTCCAGCCTCACACCCGCGACGGTGGCTCTGGACGACTACGTCTATGCCACCGACACCGTCGCCGGCGCCGCCAACGCCAGCACGGCCGTCTCGCCAAGACCGGTCGCGGCCTGGGTGATGCCGGACCGCACGGTCGTCGGCGATACGGTGACGCTCGAACTCGTGGCCTTCCACCGCAACGGCCGCGACATGGAGCAGGTGGCCTGTGTCGAGTTCCGCGCCACCGACGGCGTGGCGACCGTGACGCAGAAGGTTTCGGCATCGGTCGTCTCGCCGCGGGCGACCGACCAGACCGCGGTCATCGTCTACCGCTGCGAGCTCGACATCTCGTCCCTTGCCGACCCCGCAGTGATCACCTGCAACGCGCGGGTGTTTCCCTGGGTCGGCGACATGGGTTCCGTCGCGGACAGCGGGCCGGGGACCGAGGCGCGCGGCTTCTCGCCGAGGGTGTTCCGGCGCGACACGGCGCGCGCATCGGCCCCGCCCCTCGCCTATGTCGCCGCGAACGGGAGCGACACGACCGGCCTTGTCTCCACCACGCCGGCAAGTGCCCAGGCGGCGCCGTTCCAGACCGTTCTCGGCGCCATCAAGGGGCTGAAGGCCGCGACCGGCGTGACGGGCGGGCGCATCGACGGCTGCGAGGTCCGGATCGGCGCGGGGACCTTCGTCCTGACCTCGCTGGCCGCGGCCGACGTGACCGGCGGCATCCAGGATCACGCCGCCCTCCGGATCACCCGCGATCCGGCCGTCGCGAAGTCCGCCGCCATCCTGACCTTCGGCCTTGCGGCCTTCCGGCCCCGGTTCCCCTACCTTGTCATCTCGGACTGCACCATCCAGCGCACCGGCACGCAGGCCCTGACGGGCGAGACCGGCGCGCCCCTTCACGTCATCCTTGATGACGTGACCTTCGACAACGGCGGGCACAACGCGACGATCCTAAGCAGCGCGGCGCTCTATGCTAACGGCTGCCAGCTCGCCAATGCCGGATCACTGCCGCTGGCGGCGGGCGCCAGCGAGGTCCGCCTGCTGCGCGGCGTCACCTGCGCGTCGGGCGCCGCGATCGAGAACTGGCTCGTCGTCGGGTGCCGGTTCACCGGTGGCAACCACGGCTCCAGCCTGTTCTGGAACGGCACCCGGTCCTCGAACGGGGCGATCACCGCCTTCAGCTACTTCTCCGGCTATCAGATCGCCTATCAGGGATTGCAGGAAACCATCTCCTGCGCCTTCGTGCAGAATGTCGTCGAGTATTTCTCGGCGACATCGAACCCCGGCTTCCGGCTGAGCGCGGACGGATCGGCCACCAGCACGAGCCACGCGATCGTTCTGCACAACACCTTTGCCGGGTTCTGGAACCACGGCAGGACCAATGCCTTCTATGACGAAACCGCAGGGACGGCGCGGAGCCACGTCCTGCTTGCCTCGCGCGGCAACATCATCGTGTCCGTGAACAACAAGGGTGACGTCTTCATGGCGGATGGCAGCAGGACCGGAAACTGGCCCTATCTCTACGGTGTCGGCGTCGGCCGCGAACTCATCCAGTTCGATTCCGCCGCCGCCGCCTTCCGGCAGGAGTTCGCAGGGCTCGGCTCCCTGGTGGGAACCAGCACGACGGCGCCGATCAACCCGCTGTTCACGGCGCCGGCGCATACGGTGTCGGGAACGGTGGCGGGCGCCGGTGGCGGGACCTACACCCTACAGGCCGGCTCGCCCGCAAAAGGCCTGGCCGGATCCCCCGTGCTGCGGTTCGACCTTGCCGGGACACCGCGATCCCAGACCGCGGCCTCCGCCGGCGCCTACGAATAGGCGAGGGGTGGCCCGCCTGCGCGGTGCGGGCGGGCCACGGCGCGCTACCAGAGGGCGACGATCGAGCCGGCCGTCGTGCCCGTCGCCTTCACGCGCGACACGCGCACCGGCAGCAGCGTGCCTGCCGCGAGCCCGGCGAAGGTGATCGTCTGCCCGCCCAGCATGACGACGGACACGTCGCCGGCCTGACCGATGAAGAGCGCGCGCGAGGTCACCGCGAGGTCCGTCGCGTCGTTGGGGATGACCGCCGCGGCATCGCGCGCGGGCGCCGAAAGGGTTGTCGGCATGTCCGAGAATGCATCCATGTTCGCTTGTCCCGTAACCACCGCGAAGGAAGCCGCGGCAGGGCGCATTCGGGTGCAGAGGTCGTAAACCCCGCCTGAACCCGGCGCGCTCAGGCACGCAGCACCGGCACCCTGCCGGCGGCGGTCAGGAGCCAGGCGTCCCGTCCTTCGACGACGACCGCCGAAAGCTCGCGCCCGTAGCCCGCGCCTGTATCGACATCCAGCCGGTTGCCGAAGTGGGTCACGTGCGTCTCGGGCGTGTGGCCGTGAACGATTAGCGCACCATGGTCGCTGCGGTCTTCGAGAAAGCCGCGCCTGATCCAGACGAGATCGTCCTCCGTCTGCGCCGCCAGCGGGACGCCCGGGCGCACCCCGGCATGAACGAACAGCGCCTCGCCCCGCAGGTGGTAGGCGGGAAGGCCGCGGATGAAGGCGACGTGCCGCGGATCGACCGCGGCCGTGGCTTCGGCGTGAATGTCGAACAGCAGACGCTCCCCGGCATCGCGCACGCCGTAGGACGCGAGGGTCTCGGCGCCGCCGAGCGGCGGGTCGAGCCATTCCAGACCCGCGCGCAGCCCCGGGTCGTGATAGTCCGGATCGGCCATGAATCCGGCGAACATCCGGTCGTGGTTGCCAAGCAGCGTGACCCAGTTCCGTCCCTCGTCCTGCCCGCGCAGCATGAAGTCGATCACGCCCCGGCTGTCGGGCCCGCGATCGACGAGGTCGCCGACATGGATCACCGGCGTATCCCTGTCGCCGTGCCGCGCGCGATCGGCCTCGATCAGCGCGTGCGCACCGATCAGCCTGGACAGGTGGCCGTGGACATCGCCGATGACATAGGTCTGCATCATACGGGCGTACCCTTGCGGTCAGGCGACGTCGAACTGAAGCGGGCGGACCTGCTGGAACATGCCGGTCCCTTCCAGCGTCTGCACGACCCTGGGGTCGATAGGCTGGTCGAGGTAGAGCAGCGCGATGGCATCCTGCCCCGGGCCCGACCGGCCCAGCGTGAAGTTGGCGATGTTCACGTTGTTCTTGCCCATCGTCATGCCGAGAAGCCCGATGATGCCGGGAACGTCCTCGTTCGTCGTGTAGAGCATGTGGCGCCCGACTTCGGCGTCGATGTTGATGCCCTTGATCTGGATGAAGCGCGGCTTGCCGTCGCTGAAGCAGGTGCCCGCGACCGAACGCTCGCGCCGGTCGGTCACCATCGTCACCTTGATGTAGGCATCGAAGACGCCCGACTTGTCCTGACGGGTCGTCGAGATCTGGATGCCGCGTTCCTTCGCCACGATCGGCGCCGACACGAGGTTGACGTCCGGGTTCTGAGCCTTGAGCACCCCCGCGATCACCGCCTGGTTCAACGCCGGCAGGTTCATCTCCGCCACCCGGCCGTCATAGAGGATGTTGATTGCGCGGATCGGTTCGTCGGTCATCTGGCCGATGAAGCTGCCGAGATGCCCGGCGAGCTTGATCCATGGCCCCATGACGGTGGCTTCCTCGGCGGTCACGTTCGGCATGTTCAGCGCGTTCTGCACCGCGCCGTTGAGCAGGTAGTCCGACATCTGCTCGGCGACCTGAAGCGCGACGTTTTCCTGCGCCTCGGTGGTCGAGGCCCCGAGATGGGGGGTACAGACGACGTTCGGATGACCGAAGAGCGGGTTCTCGGTTGCCGGTTCGACCTCGAACACGTCGAGCGCGGCGCCCGCGACATGGCCGCTGTCGAGTGCCTCCTTCAGCGCTGCCTCGTCGATCAGACCGCCGCGTGCGCAGTTGACGATCCGGACGCCCGGTTTCGTCCGGGCGAGGTTCTCGCGGCTGAGGATGTTGCGCGTCTTGTCTGTCAGGGGCACGTGAAGGGTGATGAAGTCGGCACGGGCCAGAAGCTCGTCGAGATCGACCTTGGTGACGCCAAGCTGCCGCGCGCGGTCCTCGGACAGGAAGGGATCAAAGGCGATGACCTTCATGTGCAGACCGACCGCGCGGTCGCAGACGATGCCGCCGATGTTCCCGGCGCCGATGACGCCGAGGGTCTTGTTGAAGAGTTCAACCCCCATGAAGCGCGACTTCTCCCACTTGCCGGCGTGCGTCGAGGCACTGGCCTGCGGGATCTGCCGGGCGATGGCGAACATCATCGCGATCGTGTGCTCGGCCGTGGTGATCGAGTTGCCGAAGGGCGTGTTCATCACGATCACGCCCCTTCTGGAGGCGGCCGGGATGTCCACGTTGTCGACGCCGATCCCGGCCCGGCCGACGACCCTGAGCCGCGTCGCCCTGTCGAGCAGTTTCTCGGTGACCTTGGTGGCCGACCGGATGGCAAGGCCGTCATAGGCGCCGATGACTGCCGCCAGCGCCTCCTTGTCCCTGCCGAGTTTCGGCATGTAGTCCACTTCGATCCCGCGTTCGCGGAAGATCTGGACGGCGGTTTCTGAAAGTTCGTCGGAAACGAGGACTTTGGGCATGGGCGAATTCCCTGGGATCGGGTTGGGAAGGGCGGCGGCAGGCCCGCCGCACAGCATTCGGCGGCGCGGGGTCTGCCCCCGCCGCGAGGTTCAGGCAGCGGCGGATTGCGCCGCGATCTCGGCGTGGAAGGCCCACTCGATCCACGGCATCAGCGCCGCGACATCGGCGGTTTCCACCGTGGCCCCGCACCAGATGCGCAGGCCGGGGGGCGCATCGCGGTAGGCGCCGGCGTCGAGCGCGACGCCTTCCCTTTCCAGCCGCTTTGCCACGGCCCTGGCAAAGGCCGCGCCGTCGGCGATTCCGGGATCGGTGAACTTCAGGCAGACGCTTGTCGTCGAGGCGGTAGCCGGATCCTCGGCGAGGTTGGCAATCCAGGGCCGGTCGGCGACAAAGGCCGCAATCGCCGCCGCGTTCGCGTTGCACCTTGCGATCAGGGCCGGCAGACCGCCGATCCGCTGCGCCCAGCGCAGCGCGACGAGGTAGTCCTCGACGCAGAGCATCGAGGGGGTATTGATCGTCTCGCCTTCGAAGATGCCCTCGATCAGCCTGCCGCCCCTGGTCAGGCGGAAGATCTTGGGAAGCGGCCAGGCGGGCCGATAGGATTCGAGACGTTCGACGGCCCGCGGGCTGAGCACGAGCATGCCGTGGCCGCCCTCGCCGCCGAGAACCTTCTGCCAGGAGAAGGTGACGACATCGAGCTTGTCCCAGGGCAGGTCCATCGCGAAGGCCGCACTGGTCGCATCGCAGATCGTCAGGCCCGCCCGGTCGGCCGGGATCGCATCGCCGTTCGGGACACGGACACCCGAGGTTGTCCCGTTCCAGGTGAACACGACGTCGCGGTCCCAGTCGACCTGCGCGAAGTCCACGATCTGGCCGTAGGGGGCGATACGCGTCACGGCATCGAGTTTCAGCTGGCGGACGATGTCCGTAACCCAGCCCTCGCCAAATGATTCCCAGGCGAGAGCCTCGACCCCGCGCGCACCGAGCAGCGACCACAACGCCATCTCGACCGCGCCGGTATCGGAGGCCGGAACGATTCCGATCCGGTACGCGGGCGGAACCCGAAGGACCTCGCGCGTCAGGTCGATCGCTTCCTTCAGCTTCGCCTTGCCGACCGCGGCGCGATGGGAGCGACCGAGCGGCGCGTCCGCGAGCAGTGAGAGGTCGTATCCGGGGATCTTCGCGCAGGGCCCCGACGAGAAGCGGGGGTTCGCCGGGCGCGATGCCGGCCTTGACAGTCCAGTCATGGTATCCTTCCAGATAGCCGCCCTTCGTTGGGGAAGGGTGTCCCGCTGCCGGACATACGAAGGCGGGCTCTCTGGCACAAGCGCAAATTTGGGGGTAATCGCCCCGTCGTCTGCCGCATGGGGACGGTCCGAAGGCTCACTGATGTTCACCGCGACCCTTCTTGTCGATCCGGTCCGACCGACGCTTGAGCGCGGCGCCGTGGAGGCCCTGCGCGATGCCTGGGGCGGAGGGACGGCGCGTTGGCTCAATCCCGGCATCGCGGCCGAGTTCGAGATCGGCGCAGTGCCGGCAAACCGCTGGGAGGTGTGGCAGGGCCTTCAGCAGCTGGGGATCGACCTCGTCGTCCAGCCGTCAGAGGGGCGGCGCAAGCGGCTGCTCCTTGCCGACATGGATTCAACCATGATCGGGCAGGAATGCATCGACGAACTTGCTGACGAGGCGGGCAAGTGGGACGAGGTTGCCGCGATCACCGCCCGCGCGATGAACGGCGAGCTCGCCTTCGAGGCGGCACTGACGGAGCGCGTGGCGCTGCTCAGGGGCCTGCCCGAGACAGCCATCGGAAGCGTCCTTGCGAACCGCATCACGCTGGCACCGGGGGGGCGCGAACTCGTCGCGACCATGAAGGCGAACGGCGGCTATGCCGCGCTGGTCTCGGGGGGGTTCACCGCCTTTACCGGACCCGTCGCCGAGCGGCTTGGCTTTGACGAGCACCGTGCCAACACGCTCCTCGTCAGGGACGGCGCGCTGACGGGCGAGGTCGCCCGACCCATCCTCGGGCGCGAGGCGAAGGAGGACGCGCTGCGCGGGATCGCGGCCCGTCTTGGCCTTCGGCTCGACGAGACGATGGCCGTCGGCGACGGCGCCAACGACCTCGGAATGATCGGGCTTGCCGGCGCCGGCGTTGCGCTGCACGCCAAGCCGCGCGTCGCCGCGCAGTGCGACATCCGCATCAACTTCGGCGACCTCACGGCGCTCCTCTACATCCAGGGTTACGCGATCTCAGAGTTTGCCGCCTGACCCGAAGCGGGCAGCCCTCTTGACCCTGACTGCAAGGCCCCTGCGTGGCGCTGCCGCGCGGGGCCGCTTTGCGACAGCGGCCGAACCTCAGGGCTGGCCGGCGAAGCCGCTCGCCAGCCTGAGATTCCCGGTGACGAGACCGCGCCAGTTCCGCTGCGGGCCGGTCAGGAAGCGGCCGACCGCAGGATGGCCGGGATCGAGCAGACCGAGCCAGACAAGCAGCCCCGTGATCGCCGCTTCCGAGGCGCGGCTCGCCCCGTCCATGACCTTGAGCGCGATCCCGATCTCCCGTTCGGGCAGCATGGCGACATAGACGGCCTCGGCGCCGGTCTTCAGCGCCGCGCGGCCGCCCGTGGCACGCATGAGTTCGGTACAGGCCCGACCCTCGCCGGCGACAAGGTGCGGATATGCGGTCATCGCGCGGACGAGACGCGCCATCGCGGCCGCCCGCGTCCCGCCCCTGCCGGACGCCGAGGCGAAGCCGGCCATCGCCCTTGCCAGGCCATGCAGGGTGACGGCGAAGTTCGGGGCGGAACAGCCATCGATGCCCCAGCCCGCGACCGTCTCGCCGGTCACCTCCTCGGTGGCGGCCCGCACCGCGGCCTGCACCGGATGGCCGGGTTCGACATATTCGGGCCCGCCTCCGATCCGCCCCGCAAGGGTCAGGAAACCGCAGTGCTTGCCCGAGCAGTTGTTGTGGACCTGGCAGGGTGCCTCGCCCGCGCGGATCATCTGGTCGCGGACGGTCTGGTCGAGCGGCATGTGTGCCCCGCAGCGCAGGTCATCGTCGCCGAGCCCGAGCCCCGCCAGCCAGTCCCGCGCCATCCGGGTGTGAACGGCGGCGCCGCTGTGGCTGGCGCAGGCGAGGGCAAGCTGCGCATCCGTCAGGCCCGCGGCCCCGGCCGCCCCGCTTTCGACGAGCGGAAGGGCCTGGATCATCTTGCAGGACGACCGCGGGAAGATCACCGTCGCGGGATCGCCCCATGCCGCGATGACATCGCCATCAGCATGAAGCACGATGGCGTGCCCCGTGTGCACGCCTTCCAGAAGGCCGCCACGCCAAACCTCTACCATCGGCACAGCCGCCATCTGCCCTTCCCCTCACCATTGCGCGAATTCCCGCCAACAGGGCTTTTCCCCCCGCGCCGAATTCGGATATGTGACGCCTATCGGGTAACTTGCCGCCCCGCTTTGCGAAAAACGACCCGGCGACAGGGCGTTGCGGCGGTGGGCGACCAGCGCGGAGGCTGACAGATGCGGGGAATGGGACCTATCGGCGCGCTTGCGATGCTGGCGGTGTCCGCATTTCCTTCAACCGCCCAGGAATCTTCGAACAGGGTAGCCGCCCAGACCGACTGGAGCGTCTTCGTCGAACCTGCGACCGGCACGCCGACGGAATGCTGGGGCGTCAGCGCCCCCAAGGAAACGGTCAACATGAAGGACGGGCAGCCCGCGCAGGTCCGGCGCGGCGACATCCTTCTGTTCGTGACCTTCAAGCCCGGCGCGCAGCCCGAGGTGAGCTTCACCGGCGGCTATCCCTTTGCCGAGGGGTCCACGGTCGGCCTCGACATCTCGGGCACCAAGTTCGAGCTTGCGGTGGGGACCGAGGATGCCGAGCGGGAATGGGCCTGGCCGGCAAACCCGGAGGACGATGCGAAGATCATCGCGGCGCTGAAATCGGGAAGTTCGGCCGTCCTGACCGGGCGTTCCGGGCGCGGCACGGAGACGACCGACACCTTCTCTCTGATGGGCGTGTCGGCCGCGCTCGATGAGGCCGCGAAGCGCTGCGGAGGCTAGGCCCGCCGTTCGCCCACCACCGCGACGCCAAGCACCTCGAGGACCTTCGCCTCGATCTGCGGCGCGTTCATCCCGGCCGTGGCATACATGTCCTCCGGGCTTGCCTGATCGATGAAGATGTCGGGCAGGACCATCGACCGGAACCGCAGCCCGCGATCGAACACGCCCTCTTCCGCGAGGAGCTGGGCGACGTGACTGCCGAAGCCGCCGATCGCCCCCTCCTCGACGGTGATGAGCGCCTCGTGGTCCCGCGCGAGGCGCAGGACAAGTTCACGGTCGAGCGGCTTGGCAAAGCGGGCGTCAGCCACCGTGGGCGCCAGCCCGCGCGCCGCGAGCGCCTCGCGCGCCTTCATCACCTCTGCCAGCCGGGCCCCGAAGGACAGGATCGCCACACGCCCGCCCTCGGCGACCACCCGGCCCCGCCCGATCGGAAGCGGCGTTCCACGGTCCGGCAGGTCGGCGCCGACGCCCTCTCCGCGCGGAAACCGGAACGAGATCGGCCCGTCGTCATGGGCCGCGGCCGTCGCCACCATGTGGCGCAGTTCGGCCTCGTCCGCCGCCGCCATGACGACGAAACCGGGGAGATTGGCGAGAAAGGCCACGTCGAAGGCGCCGGCATGGGTCGCGCCGTCCGCACCGACAAGGCCGGCCCGGTCGATCGCGAACCTGACCGGCAGGCGCTGGATCGCCACGTCGTGGACGATCTGGTCATATCCGCGCTGCAGGAAGGTGGAGTAGATCGCGCAGAACGGCTTCATCCCGCCGGCGGCAAGCCCGGCCGAGAATGTGACCGCATGCTGCTCGGCGATGCCGACATCGAAGCAGCGGCGGGGAAAGCGCGCGGCGAACAGGTTCAGCCCCGTCCCGTCCGGCATCGCCGCCGTGACCGCGACGATCTTCTCGTCGCGCTGCGCCTCGGCGATCAGGCTTTCCGCGAAGACCCGGGTATAGGTCGGGGCGTTCGACGGCGCCTTTGCCTGGGCGCCGGTCACGACGTCGAACTTCGCGACGCCGTGGCCGCGGTCGGGGCTCTGCTCGGCGGGCGCATAGCCCTTGCCCTTCTTGGTCAGGACGTGAATGAGCATCGGACCTGTCGCCCGTGCCCGCACCGTCCGCAGCACGGAGAGGAGTTGGTCGAGGTCATGCCCGTCCACCGGCCCGACATAGGAGAACCCCAGTTCCTCGAACAGGGTGCCGCCGATGGCCATGCCCTTCAGCATGTCCTTGGCCCGTTTCGCCCCTTCCTGCAGCGGTGGCGGAAGCAGCCCGAGCGCCCCCTTCGCCGCGGCCTTCAGTTCCTGGAACGGGCCTTCGGTGTAGAGCCGCGTCAGGTAGGACGACATGGCGCCGACCGGCGGCGCGATCGACATCTCGTTGTCGTTCAGGATCACGAACATCCGGGTCCGCATGTGGCCCGCGTTGTTCATCGCTTCGTAGGCCATGCCGGCGCTCATCGCGCCGTCGCCGATCACCGCGATGACCTCGCCCGGGTCGCCGCCGAGGTCGCGCGCCACGGCAAAGCCCAGCCCGGCGCTGATCGAGGTGCTTGAATGCGCCGCCCCGAACGGATCGTAGGGGCTTTCCGAGCGCCGCGTGAAACCGCTCAGCCCGCCCTTCATGCGCAGCGTCCGGATCCGGTCGCGCCGCCCGGTCAGGATCTTGTGCGGATAGCACTGATGCCCGACATCCCAGATCAGCTTGTCGCGCGGCGTGTCGAAGACGGCATGGATCGCTACCGTCAGTTCCACCACGCCCAGGCCTGCGCCGAGATGGCCGCCGGTCACGCTGACCGCACTGATCGTCTCGGCGCGCAGTTCGTCGGCGAGGGCGCGCAGTTCGCGGTCGGAAAGGCCCCTGAGGTCGGCAGGTACGCGCACGCGGTCGAGCGTCGGGGTCGGCGGGCGGTCGGTCATCAGGTGCCTCTCAGTTCTCGCGCGCGATAGCGAAGCGCGCCGCCTGCTTCAAGGTTTCGGCGGCCGCGCCATAGGGCGCGAGCGCCGACTCCGCCTCCTCGACGAGCGCCTCCGCGCGCGCCCGTGCGCCTGCCGTCCCGAGGATCGACACGAAGGTCGCCTTGCCAGCGGTCGCGTCCTTCCGCAGCGCCTTGCCCGCCTTGCCGGGGTCGCCCTCGACGTCCAGAAGGTCGTCCGCGATCTGGAAGGCCAGCCCGAGCGCCCGGGCATAGGCGCGCAGGGGCGCCCGGTCCGCACCCGCAAGGATCGCCCCGGCCTCGGCGGCAAAGGTGATGAGCGCCCCGGTCTTTCCTGCCTGCAAGGCGGTGATCTCCTCGAGGTTCAGCGCCCGCTGCGCCGTCTCTGCGGCGATGTCGAGCGCCTGTCCGAGGACCATGCCCTCGGCGCCTGCGGCCTGCGCCAGCGCCGCCACGAGCTCCACCCGGTTGTCGGCCGGCGCGGCCCGGCAGCAGAGTTCGAAGGCCAGGGCCTGCAACCCGTCCCCGGCGAGGATCGCTGTCGCCTCGTCCCATTTCACATGCACGGTCGGCCGGCCCCGTCGCGTCGCATCGTCGTCCATAGCCGGCAAGTCGTCATGGATCAGTGAATAGGCGTGCAGCGCCTCGACCGCCGCCGCCGCCGGCATCGCATCGGCGTCAGCGATCCCGTGCAGGCGCGCGCCCTCAAGCACGAGGAACGCCCGCAGCCGCTTGCCCCCCTCTACGGCATAGCGCATCGCATGGATCAGCGGAATGTCGGCCCGCCGTTCCAGCGCAAGGTCAAGGGCCGCCTGGACCCCGGCCCGAACCTCTGCCAGACGCGCTGCGAACACCTACAGCCCTTCGACCGCGACCGTCCCCGCAGGCGTGCCGTCCTCGCCGAGGGTGATCCTCGAGACCTTCTCCTCCGCCGCCTTCAGGAGCGCCTCGCAATGGGCCTTGAGCGCCGCGCCGCGTTCGTAGAGGGCGATCGACTTGTCGAGCTCGACCTGCCCGGATTCGAGCTCGCGGACGACCCTTTCCAGTTCGGCCATGGCCGCCTCGAAGCTCAGTCCCGGGATATCGCTCATCGATCCAGCCCCATAAGTCCGCGCACATGCGCCGCGACGCTGCGGCCGAGCGCGCCCAGATCATATCCGCCCTCCATGGACGACACCACCCGCCCGCCGCAAACCTCGCCGGCGAGGCCGCAGATGGCGCGCGTGATCCAGGCGAAGTCCTCCTCCAGCCAGTTCAGGCCGGCGAGGGGATCGTCACGATGGGCGTCGAACCCGGCGCTGACGAGGATGAGGTCGGGCGCGAAGGTCCTGACCCTTTCAAGTGCGGGCTCCCAGACGGCCCGCATCTCCGCCCCTCCCGACCCCGGCCGCAGCGGAAGGTTGACGATCTGGCCATGCGCGCCCCGCTCGTCCGCTGCGCCTGTGCCGGGGTAGAGGGGCATCTGATGGGACGAGACGAACATGGCGCGCGGCTCGTCCCACAGCACGTCCTGCGACCCGTTGCCGTGGTGCACGTCGAAGTCGAGCACGGCGACGCGCCCCGCCCGGTGATGGTCCAGCGCCCGCAGCGCCCCGATCGCGACGCTGGAATAGACGCAGAACCCCATGGCCCGGTTCCTCTCGGCATGATGACCGGGCGGCCGCATCGCGACGAAGGCATTCGCGGCCTGACCGGACAGGACGGCATCCACCGCGGCGCAGACGCCGCCGGCCGCGCGCAGCGCCGCCTCGCCCGATCCCGGCGAAAGGAACGTGTCGGGATCGAGCTGAGTCCAGCCAGCCTTCGGCAGGGCAGCGCGGATCCGGTCGAGGTAGGCGGCCGGATGGGCCCGTCCGAGGTCGGCCTCGTCGGCCACCGGCGCCGCGTCGCGGATCAGTCCCGCGAATTCGGGAGCATCGAGCGCCCGCCATACCGCCCGCAGGCGGTCCGCGCGCTCGGGGTGGCCCGGGGGCGTGACATGGCCAAGCCCCGACTCATGCGTCAGGACAAGCGTTGAACCTGGCATCGGATCGGTCACTCCGGCGTCAGCATGTAGCCGGCTCCCCGCACTGTCTGCAGGTAGCGCGGCTGCTTGGGATCTGCCTCGAACTTGCGCCTCAGGCGCGTGATCTGGACGTCCACCGCGCGTTCCTGAGCCTGACCGCCATCCCGTCCGCTGCTGCGACCGAGGTCTTCGACAAGCTGCGCCCGGCTGACCGCCTCGCCCGGGCGCGAGGCGAAGATCCGCATCAGCGCCGATTCGGTCGCCGTCAGTCGCACCAGCGTGTCGCCCTGCCACATCTCGCCGCGCTCGACATCGTAGCGCACGGACCCCAGCTGGAGCACCTTGGGCGGCGACGGCATGACGAGCACCTGCGGCGACCGCCGCAGGATGGCGTTGATCCGCAGCAGCAGTTCCTTCGGTTCGAAGGGCTTGGCCAGGTAGTCGTCGGCCCCCGCCTCCAGCCCTGCGATCCTGTCCGCCGTCTCGCCCCGCGCCGTCAGCAGCAGGATCGGCGTCGACATCGTCCGCCGGAACTCCCGCGTCAGGGAGATCCCGTCGTCACCCGGCATCATCACGTCAAGGACAAGGAGATCGAATTCGAGGCCGGACAGGAGCCGGCGCGCGTGATCGCCGTCGCGTGCCGTGCTGACCCAGAAGCCATGCCGCATGAGGAACTTCTGCAGGAGGCCCCGGATCCGTTCGTCATCATCGACGATGAGGAGGTGAATGTCGCTCTGCGCCGTCATTCGCCGCCCTTCGCGCCGTCCCGGAGTGCGTGATACTGGCGACGGAGGTCGGGGTCCATCATCGCTTCGAGCACCTGACGGAACCCCGCAACTGCCTGCGGCCCGGCGGCGCGGTACGCGGCCCGCATCCGCGCCCGCTGCGCGTCGGACAGCTGCGCCTCGAGCGCGGCACCCTTGGCCGTCAGGTAGAGGTGGCGCTCGCGCCGGTCATCGCGGCCCACACGGCTTTCCACGAGCCCGTCCTCGATCAGCGTGCGCAGGACCCGGTTCAGCGACTGCTTCGTCACCCCGAGGACGCCCAGCAGGCTGGTCACCGTCAGCCCCGGCTGGCGGTTGATGAAATGCACCGCGCGGTGATGCGCGCGGCCATAGCGCATCGTCTCGAGGATGCGGTCGGGGTCCGCGGTGAAGGCCCGGTAGGCGAAGAACATCGCCTCGATGCCCTTGCGGAGCTGTTCGTCCGTCAGGAACAGCAGGTTCTCGCCCGACCCGGTCTCGGCCATTCGCCACGCCCCAATCCGTGCGCCACCAACTTAAGTCAGCCTTGTTGACTTTCCAAGACTCAACTGATAGCCGTCCAGCGGTTCTGCGCAATTTTATGTCCGAACCGGACCTAAACCGCGCAACATTCGAAAATGGAGTGGGCCAATGGCCGGTTCATACGACGACCGCGACGGCAAGATCTGGATGGACGGGCAGCTTGTCGAATGGCGCGACGCGAAGGTCCATATCCTGACCCATGCGCTGCACTATGCCTCGTCGGTCTTCGAGGGCGAACGGTGCTACAATGGCCGGATCTTCAAGGGCCACGAGCACTCGCTGCGGCTGCTGCGGTCCGGCGAACTCCTCGACATGACGATTCCCTGGACGGCCGACCAGATCGACGCCGCGAAGGACGCGATGCTGAAGGCCAACGGATGGACCGATGCCTATGTGCGCGCCATCGCCTGGCGCGGCTCGGGCGAGGACATGGGTGTCTCGGCCCGCCGCAATCCCGTCCGGCTCGCCATCGCGGGCTGGGAGTGGGGCAACTACTACGGCGACGCGAAGATGAAGGGGGCAAAGCTCGACATCGCGAAGTGGCGGCGCCCCGATCCGGCGACGATCCCGTCCGAGGCGAAGGCCGCCGGGCTCTACATGATCTGCACGATGTCGAAGCACGCGGCCGAGGCGAAAGGCTGCTCGGACGCGATGATGCTGGACTACCGCGGCTTCGTTGCCGAAGCGACGGGGGCAAACATCTTCTTCGTCAAGGATGGCGAGGTTCACACACCGCTGGCCGACTGCTTCCTGAACGGGCTGACCCGGCAGACCGTGATCGGAATGCTGCGGGACCGCCAGATCCGGGTGCATGAGCGTCACATCATGCCGGACGAGCTGGAGGGCTTCGAGCAGTGCTGGCTGACCGGAACCGCAGCCGAGGTCACGCCGGTCGGCCAGATCGGGGACTACATGTTCGAGGTGGGCGAGCTGACCCGGATGATCGCGACCGAGTACGAGCGCCTGGTCAGGGCCTGATGTTGCCCGGCCACTTCAGGCCGGTTGCATCCGTTCCGGGCCCGGATTGCAGCGAATCAACGATGTAACAATCATGTGACAGCGTTGGTTTGCTGCGGGGCCGGATTGACCTCACCCTCACCGAAGATTGAACCCGCACCGGGGGCCGGGCCGGTCTTCCGTCGATGGCTGCTTGCATTTCTCGTCATCGACCTGCTGCTGATCGCCGACAATGTCGTGCTTGCCGTCCTGTCCAAGCTGGGCGTGATCGACGGCGTACCGCAGGCTTTCAAGGTCGCCGGTGACAGGTCGGTTCCCGAGAGCTTCAATTACGTCAAGTGGACGATCAGCGCCTTCATGCTGCTCCTGACCTGGCGTGGAACGGGACGCGTTCTCTATCTCGCGCTGGCAGCCGTCTTTGCCGTCATGCTCGCGGACGACCTGCTGATGATCCACGAACAGGTCGGTGCGATCCTGTCTGGCTGGACGACAATCCGTCTCGGCCCCGGCCTACGGACCCAGGACACGGGCGAGCTTGCGGTCTTCGGCATCATCGCGGCGATCTGTGTCATGATCCTTGCCGTGCCGTTCCGGCGATCCGACGGACCTGACCGCTGGTTCGCGACGCGTTATGCGATGATCTTCGCTGCCCTGGTCGTCGTCGCCGTGCTGATGGACGCAGTGCATCAGGCGGTCGCCGGGTGGATGACCGGGCCGCTGACGCCCTACGCGGATTTTGCCTTGGCTCTGGCCGAAGACGGCGGCGAGATGTTCGTGGCATCGGCGGCCGCGGCTCTTTCGATCGCTGCCTATCGGGCGACGTGCCCATCCGAGCCGGCGAGCGGTTCAGCCATCAGACCGTGATTCCGCGCCCGATCCCGGGGCCGGCGGAACGGAACGCGAGATACTCCTGCAGTGCTGGCCGCCCGTTCGGCGACCGGGCGTTCGCCGGCGGCGCGATGACGCGCCGTGTTCCCGTCAGCCTGTTGCCGGTGTCAGCCCGCGCCCTGGAAGTTAGGCGGGCATTCCCCGCGGGTCTGGGTGCCGTCAGGATAGGTGAAGATGCATTGCCTGGGCTTGTTCTGCTCGGTAATGACCCCGGCCGTGCCGAGGCCGACCGCCGCGCCGACCAGGGTGCCGACCGTCCGGTCGCCGCCGGTGGCCGCCGCCGCGACGTTGCCGGCCGCGGCGCCGGCCACGGTTCCCGCCGCCAGCGTCTGGTTCTGCGTCTCGCAGCCGGCCAGCGCCATCAGCGCCGTCGCCGCAAGCATGAGTGTTCTTTCCATATGCCTTCCCTTCCTGTTGATTCTGCAATCCGGATCAGGCCGTGCGGCCGCGTTCGATCCTCGTGTATTCGCGGACGCGGGCGGCATCGGACCTTGTCTGCGGACGCTCGTGTGTGGCGCGCGCCGCCGGGTGTGACCCTTCCGCGCCTTCGGTGCGGTCGATCTGGACAAAGCGGCGAAGCCGTTCGCTCGCCGAAGGGCCTGACATCACATCATCTCGTCTGGTCATGGCTGCCTCCTCAACCTTGGCGTGGCCCAAGCCTGCACCAGACCCGGACCCCAAAGCTACTGATTCCTGCAGCGCGGCCGTTCACGGCGGCTTCCTGCCTGACCCAGCAAGGCGCCGGACGGCCCAGCGCGCGGCATCGGCCACCGTTGCGTCGGCATCGTCCCTGAGTGGTCCGGCAACCCGGGCCAGGCCTGGATCACCGGAGTTTCCGATCGCGTAGAGCACGTTGCGGACGAAGCGGTTCCGCCCGATCCGCTTCACCGGCGACCCTGCGAACATGGCGCGAAATCCCGCATCGTCGAGGCGTGCCAGATCGGCCAGTCGCGGCGGCTCGGCGAAGCGGGAGGCATAGCCGGTATCCGTCGCGGCCCTTGCGAACTTGTTCCACGGACAGACGGCCAGGCAATCGTCACAGCCGTAGATGCGGTTGCCGATCAGCGGGCGCAGCGCCTCGTCCACCGGTCCCCTGTGCTCGATCGTCAGGTAGGAAATGCAGCGGCGGGCATCCAGCTGGAACGGCGCGGGAAACGCCTTCGTCGGGCAGATGTCGAGGCAGGCCGTGCAGGAGCCGCAATGCGCGGCCCCGGGCCGGTCCCGCGGCAGCTCGAGCGTGGTGAAGATCGCGCCGAGGAAGAACCAGTTCCCGAGCTCGCGCGAGAGGAGATTGGTGTGCTTGCCCTGCCAGCCGAGACCCGCCGCCTGGGCAAGCGGCTTCTCCATGACCGGTGCAGTATCGACGAAGACCTTGATCTCGCCGCCCGCGGTGGCGATCAGCCAGCGGCCGAGCCGCTTCAGACGCCGCTTCAGCAGGTCATGATAGTCGCGGCCCGCCGCGTAGACGCTGATCGCGGCGCGGTCCTTCCTTGCCAGGACGGCAAGGGGATCGGTCCCGGGCGTGTAGAGGTCGGCCAGCATGATGACGGATCGCGCCGCCGGCCAGAGCGCGGCGGGGTTTCCGCGCCACGCCGCGCGGTCGGCCATCCATCCCATCTGGCCGTGGCGGCCCGCCGCAAGGAACGCCGCGAGCCGCACTGCCGCATCCGGAATCGCGTCCGGGGCGCAGACCCCCATCGCGGCAAATCCCTCCGTACGCGCCTGCCGGGCCAGATCCGCCTTCAGGCCCGTCGTCATGACCGTGAGGATCCGCCCGGCGAACGCGGCCGGGAAGGCCGGATGCTTCCGCTAGAAGTCCAGGTCGGCATAATGCGGCGGCGGCGGGAACCCCGGCACCTGGTCGGCGAGGATCGAGCGGAACGCGGGGCGCGATTTCAGCTTGGCGTACCAGTCCTTGACGTTCGCCTGCCGGTCCCAGTCCACGTCAGAGATGTAGTCAAGGCACGACAGATGCGCTGCGGCCGCGAAGTCGGCCAGCGTCATCGTGTCGCCGGCAAGCCAGCGCCGCTGGTCGAGCAGCCATGCGAGGTAGTCGAGGTGATACTTGATCTTCGCCGCCCCCGACTTGACGTTGCCCGAGTCCGGATAGCCGAGGCCCATGATCTTCTTGTTGACCCGCTCGTAAAGCAGCTTGGACGTGACCTCGTCGTGGAACTTGTCGTCGAACCAGGCGCAGAGGCGGCGCACCTCGTAGCGGCCTTCGGCCGTGCGCGGCATGAGCGGGGGCTGCGGCACCGTCTCGTCGAGGTATTCGCAGATCGCCTGGCTTTCGCTCAGCGTCCTGCTGTCGAGCTTCAGGACCGGGATCTTGCCGGCCGGATTGCGCCGCAGGAATTCGGGGTCCTGTTCCCAGTAGCGCTCCTCGACCAGTTCCACCTCGATCTTCTTCTCCGCCAGCGTCAGGCGGACCTTGCGGCAGAAGGGGGACAGGGGAACGTGGTAGAGGCGCGCCATGCACAGATCTCCGCAGGGACGTGGCCCCTGATACCCCCGCCCCCGGTGGTGTTCAACGCTCGAAGCACCCCGACCGGCCGTCGGCCAGGATCGTCTCCGCGCCCGACCTGATCTCGTTGGCCCGGCCGCGCAGGAACGCCGAGGGCCTGGCGGGATTGCGGTCCTTCGGGTCGGGCAGGGAAGCGGCGATGCGCGCGGCCTGCGTCGCCGTCAGTTCGTCCGCGCCGACCCCGAACCAGTGCTGCGCCGCCGCCTCGATCCCGAACACGCCCGGCCCCATCTCGGCGACGTTGAGATAGACCTCGATGATCCGCTTCTTCGTCCACATGGTCTCGACGGCGAGCGTGAGGACGGATTCGAGCGCCTTGCGCGGCCAGCTCCGTCCCTGCCAGAGGAACACGTTCTTGGCCGTCTGCTGGCTGATGGTCGAGGCGCCGCGTCCGGAACCCTCGACGATCGCCTCGCGGATGGCGGCCATGTCGAAGCCCCAGTGAAGGCAGAAGTTCGCGTCCTCGGCGGCGACGACCGATCGCGCCACATCGGGCGCCATCTCCGACAGCGCCACCCAGTCGCGCTCGATGCCGCCCCGCCGCCAGCTTTCGGCCAGCATGTAGGGCGTCGCGGGGACCGGAACGAAGGCGAAGACGACCAGATAAACGAAGACGAAGGCGGCGGCCCAAAGGATGACCCGGCGCAGCCAGACCATCACCTGCCGCAAGGTCGGAAGGCGCCACGTCCGCGCGGCACCTTTCCCCGTCCGTTTCCGCCTGCTGCCCGACCGCGCCATTGGCGGCCACCATAGCCATGCCGACGTGCCGGGGGTCAAGCCGCCCCCGCGCGGCGGATCAGGCCTTTGGCGCCCCCATCACGGTCGCGCCCTTGGGATCCAGTCCTTCGGGCGCCTGGACGGCCGCCTTCAGCTTCTCTTCCTGTTCCTTCGACAGCGAGGTCTGGATGATCCGGCCCTTGTGATGGAAGGCGGACAGCCGCTCCAGCACCTTGTCGGCGGTCATCTTGCGGATCAGCACGCAGACCGCCGCCCCGCCCTTGTCGAGCGACTGGCCGACTTCCTTCATGAAGTTGTCGTTGATCCCGATGTCACTGAGCTTGCCCGACAGCGCGCCGGCGCCGGCGCCGACCGCGGCGCCAAGCAGCGGGTTCAGGAACAGAAGGCCGATGAGCGCCCCCCACATGGTCCCGCCGACGGCGCCTGCCGCCGTGAGGTTGACCGTCTGATGCAGCTTCACGTCCCCGGTCGCCGAACGGGTCACGACCACGACGTCCTCCATCTCGATCAGGTAGTCCTTCTGAAGCTTCATCAGTTCGTCGCGCAGGCTCTGCGCGGTGGCTTCATCCGGGAAGGCGACGATGACGAGATCGGACATGGACGTGCTCCTTGGCTTCACGCGATTCGACGTACTCCGGCAATGTAACGCGGCGGTCATGATGCGCCATCGGCGCCGATGGACCGGGATGGATGGTCGCGCCGGTCACTCGGCCGGCACGGCCTCCCGTTCGTCGGACAGCGGATGGGCGAGATGCGGCAGCATCTCCTTCGGGCAGACCTGCACGAACTTCGCGCGGTTCGCCGGCCAGTCGGCAAGGATCTGCCGCGCCCGCAGGCTCCCTGTTTCGGCCGCGTGCCGCTCGATGAGCCCGCGAAGCTCGGCCTCCCAGTGCGGATGGGCGACCGGGCCGACGATGAGTGTCTCCATGTTCATGAAGCTTCGCGCATCGCCGCCCTCGTCCCAGACATAGGCCATGCCACCGGTCATGCCGGCGCCGAAGTTGGCGCCGATCTGGCCGAGGATCACCGCGACGCCGCCCGTCATGTATTCGCAGCCGTTCGAGCCGCAGCCCTCGATGACCACGCGCGCACCGGAATTGCGGACCGCGAAGCGCTCGCCGGCCCGCCCGGCAGCGAACAGGTAGCCGTCGGTGGCCCCATAGAGCACGGTGTTGCCGATGATCGTGTTCTCCGCAGCGACGAGGGGCGAGGCCATCGGCGGACGCACGACGATGACGCCGCCTGACAGACCCTTGCCGACATAGTCATTGGCATCGCCGCTGACCTCGAGCTTCAGCCCCGGCGCCGCAAAGGCCCCGAGGGACTGGCCGCAGGTTCCCGTCAGCCGCACCGTCAGGTGGTCGTGCTGGAGCCGGTTCTCCATCCCGAACTTGCGCACGATGTGGCTGGATGCGCGCGCGCCGATGGTCCGGTGCGTGTTGCGCACGGCGTAGCTGAGCTGCATCTTCTCGCCATCCTCGAAGAAGCGAGCGCCGTCCTTCACGATCTCCGCATCGAGCGTGTCGGGCACCGCGTTCCGGGGCTTCGAGCGGTCGTAGACGATCTTGTCGAAGCCATCGACCGTGATGAGCAGCGGGTTGAGGTCGAGGTCGTCGAGATGCGCCGCGCCGCGGTTGACCTGCGCCAGCAGGTCGGCCCGCCCGATGATCTCGTCAAGGCTCCGCGCGCCGATCTGCGCAAGGATCTCGCGCACCTCCTGGGCGTAGAAGGTGATGAGGTTGACCACCTTCTCCGCTGTGCCGGTGAACTTGGCCCGCAGGCGTTCATCCTGCGTGCAGACGCCAACCGGGCAGGTGTTCGACTGGCACTGGCGCACCATGATGCAGCCCATTGCGATCAGTGCAGCGGTGCCGATGCCGTATTCCTCGGCCCCCATCATCGCCGCGATCACGATGTCGCGGCCGGTGCGCAGGCCGCCGTCGGTGCGCAGGGTCACCCTTTCGCGAAGGCGGTTCATCGCCAGCACCTGATGGGCCTCGGTCAGTCCCATTTCCCACGGCAGACCCGCATACTTGATCGAGGTTCCGGGGCTGGCCCCCGTGCCGCCGTTGTGGCCCGAGATCAGGATGACGTCGGCCTTCGCCTTGGCCACGCCCGCCGCAATCGTGCCGACGCCCGAGGACGACACCAGCTTCACCGTCACCTTGGCGCGCGGGTTGATCTGCTTGAGGTCGTAGATCAGCTGCGCGAGATCCTCGATCGAGTAGATGTCGTGATGCGGCGGCGGGCTGATCAGTGTGACGCCCGGCGTCGAATGCCGGAGCCGCGCGATCAGCTTGGTGACCTTGATGCCCGGAAGCTGGCCGCCCTCGCCGGGCTTCGCGCCCTGGGCGATCTTGATCTCCAGCTCCTCGCAGGCGTTTAGGTACTCCGCCGTCACGCCGAAGCGCCCCGAGGCCACCTGCTTGATCTTGGCCGACGGGTTGTCGCCATTCGGCTCGGGGTGGAAATGCGCCGGATCCTCGCCGCCCTCGCCGCTGTCGGACTTCGCGCCGATCCGGTTCATCGCGATGTTCAGCGTCTTGTGGGCCTCGGGCGACAGCGCGCCCAGCGACATGCCGGGCGTCACGAAGCGCTTCCGGATGGACGTGATCGATTCCACCTCATCGAGAGGCACCGGCCGGCCCAGCGGCTTGATCTCGAGCAGATCGCGCAGGTGGATCGGCGGATTCGCCCGCATCGCGGCGGAATACTTCTTCCACAGATCATAGGAGGCACGGTCGCAAGCCGTCTGGAGCATGTGCATCGTGGTCGCTTCCCAGGCGTGCTTTTCGCCCTTCGCGCGCGCCTTGTAGAAGCCTCCGATCGGCAGAACGTCCGCAGGCTGCTTCCAGCCCCTGGCGTGGATGTCCTCGCATTCCTGCTGAAGGCCGGCGAGGCCGATGCCCGATATGCGGCTCTGCATCCCCGGGAAATACTCGGCCACCATCGCACGACTCAGGCCGACCGCCTCGAAGTTGAGACCGCCCCGGTAGGACGAGACGACGGAGATGCCCATCTTCGACATGATCTTGAGAAGACCGGCATCGATCGCATCGCGGTAGCGGCGCATGGCATCGACCAGCGTCCCCTCGATCAGCCCGCGCCGGACCCTGTCGGCGATGGAATCCTGCGCAAGATAAGGGTTCACCGTCGTTGCGCCGCAGCCGATCAGCACCGCGAAGTAGTGCGAGTCGATGCATTCGGCCGACCGCACGTTGAGCGATGTAAAGGTGCGGAGCCCTTTCCGGGTCAGCCAGGAATGCACGGCCGATGTCGCAAGGATCATCGGCATCGCCACCTTGTCGGGCCCCTGATGCTGGTCGGTCAGGACGAGATGCGCCGATCCGGACCGCACCGCATCCTCGGCCTCGGCGCGGATGCGTTCGAGGCCCTGGCGCAGGGCATCGGGTCCCGCGCCTTCGGGGAAGGTGCAGTCGATGATCGCGACATTGCCGCCGAACTGGCGCACCATCTCCTCGCTTTCGGCATTGGCGATGAATGGGCTTTCCAGCACCAGGATCTCGGTCTGGCCGGAATTCTGGTCGAGGACGTTCTTGAGGTTGCCGAAGCGCGTCTTGAGGCTCATCACCCGCGCCTCGCGCAGGCTGTCGATCGGCGGGTTCGTCACCTGGCTGAAGTTCTGCCGGAAGTAGTGCGAGAGGGGCCGGTACTGGCTGGACAGGACCGCCGGAGGCGTGTCGTCGCCCATCGAGGCCACCATCTCCTTGCCGTCCTCGGCCATCGGCGCCAGGACCTGCTCCAGCTCCTCCAGCGTGTAGCCCGCCGCGACCTGGCGGCGACGAAGCTCCGCGCCCTCGAACAGCGCCTTCTCTGGCACGTCGCGCATGATCGCGTTCAGGTCCACGACCTTCTGCGTCCATTCCGCATAAGGCTGCGCCGCGGCGAGGTGATCCTTGATCTCCCTGTCGTGGAAGAGCTTCCCTTCCTTCATGTCCACGGCGATCATCTGGCCGGGACCGAGCGCCCCTTTCTCCCGCACCACGGTCTCGTCAACCGGCACCATCCCCGCCTCGGAACCGGCGACCAGGAGCCCGTCGCCGGTGACGACATAGCGCAGCGGGCGCAGGCCGTTGCGGTCCAGCCCGCCGCAGACCCATCGCCCGTCGGTCATGGCCAGGGCGGCGGGGCCGTCCCAGGGCTCGATGACCGCGTTGCAATAGGCATACATGTCCGCCCAGGCCTTGGGCATGTTCGTCGTGGCCTTCGACCAGGCCTCGGGCACCAGCATCGTCTTGGCCATCGGCGCCGAGCGTCCGGCCCGGACCAGAACCTCGAACACGCTGTCGAGCGCCCCGGAATCCGATGTCCCCATCGGGATGATCGGCTTGATGTCCTCGGCCATCTCGCCGAAGGCGTCCGACGACATGCGGATCTCGTGGCTGCGCATCCAGTTGATGTTGCCCTTCAGCGTGTTGATCTCGCCGTTGTGGGCCAGCATCCGGAACGGCTGGGCCAGCGCCCATTGCGGGAACGTGTTGGTCGAATAGCGCTGGTGATAGATCGCGAAGGCGCTCTCGAAGCGTTCATCCTTGAGGTCGGGATAGAATTCCGACACCTGCTCGGCCAGCATCATCCCCTTGTAGATGATCGACCGGCAGCTCAGCGAGGCGAAGTAGAGACCAGGGATCTGGGCAGCGAGTGCCGCCTTCTCGATCCGCCGGCGGATGATGTAGAGCTCGCGCTCGAAGGCCTCGTCGCTGAGCCCCTTGGCATCCTTGATCAGGATCTGCTCGATCTCCGGCCGGGTGGCGTTGGCCTTCTCGCCCAGAACGTCGGTGTTCACCGGGACGTGCCGCCAGCCATAGATGTAGTGGCCCATCCGCAGGACCTCGGTCTCGACGATCGTCCGGCAGCGCTCCTGCGCGCCGAAGTCGGTGCGCGGCAGGAACACCTGCCCGACCGCGATCAGCGCCTTCAGGTCGGGCTCGTGCCCGGTCCGGCGGACCTGATCGTAGAAGAAGGCCACCGGAATCTGGACGTGGATCCCCGCCCCGTCGCCGGTCTTGCCGTCGGCATCGACCGCGCCGCGGTGCCAGACGGACTTCAGCGCCTCGATGCCGAGTTGAACGACCCGGCGGCTGGCCTTGCCGTCGATCGAAACGACCAGTCCCACCCCGCAGGAGGAGTGCTCGTGTTCGATACGGTAGAGGCCGTGTTCGGCCATCCACGCACGGCGGGCCTCTTCCTCGGCCACCCAGGCGGCATCCAGTCCGGTCACGGCATGTCTCCCTCGATGTGGGGGTTCCTTGCTTCGTATTCTGCCCGCGTCGCCCGCCGGTGGTCGCCCGGAAGGGCCAGGCCAGGCAGTGCGCGATCGACATAGATCTCGCTCCGCAGCGGGATCTCGCGTGCGGCGTCGAACAGCCCCGGCATCACGCCATAGGCCGCGTCCTCGCCCAGATCGCGGAACCACAGGTGCGACCCGCAGGTTGCGCAGAAGGCGCGCTCGGCGAAGTCCGAGGACCGGTAGACCCGGACCGGACCCGCGATCTCGAGATCGGCCTTCCTGACCGGAATGCTGATGTAGAGCCCGCCAGTCCAGCGCTGGCACATGCGGCAATGGCAGACCCCCGTGTAGCCGCCATGGTGGCGGACCTTCAGGGTGACGGCCCCGCACAGGCAATGACCCTCGATCATGGCACCTCCAGCGATGCGGACAGAACGTCGCAATCGAACTTCGGTTCGGTGGTCAGGAACCCCTTGTCGCCCGGAAAGTCGAACTCCACCGGCGCATCGGTTGTGTCGAACCTTTCGCCAAGCCCGTTCTCGAAGGTCTCGCGGTCGGAATAGAAGATGCGCCAGTCGCGGTGGATGAACTGCTGGCCCTCGCGCTTCCAGGCCAGGCTCCCGTCCATGTTGTAGGCGGTCAGGGAAAAGGTCGTCCGTTCCAGCGGCACGCCGTCGATCACCGCACGGCCGCCGGTCAGCTGATCGTATCCGACGAAGCGCAGGACCTCGCCCGTCGTGCTCTCGGTGAAGAAATCGAAGTCGTCCCGCCCCGACCGCAGTAGCACCGAGAAGGAGGCCGGGTCGGTTTCGGGACCGAGGGTGTCGGTCTCGCCGGTCTCCATGTCCACGCTTTCGATCCACCGCGTCTCGGCGTCGATCTTGGTCGCGAAATAGGCGCCCTGCCCGTCGAGGAAGACCGACCACTGGTCGCCCGGCGCGTCCCCGGCGCAGCGGTACTGGTGCGCAACCTGACAGTTGCGAAGCTGGACGGTGACATAGGCCGTGCAGCCCGGCGGCACCTGGAAGAGGGGCGCGTCCCCATCCTGGGCGGCCACGGGATGAGCAAGAAGGCCGGCGGTCAGGCAGGGGGCCAGCGACCGCAAGGCCATCCGGGCGGGCCGTGCGGGTCCGATGCTGTCGCGGCGCGGGCCAAAGCGCCGCCAGGGCACCAGCACCCTGCGGCGTCCGGCCGGCATTTCCGTACCTTCGCGCATCATTCCGCCGCCATCGCCGCCGGCTGGGCGAGGTAGTCGAGGATCGCCTCGGCCGCCTCCCTGCCGTCCCGGATCGCCCATACGACCAGCGACGCGCCGCGCACGATGTCCCCGGCCGCGAAGACACCGGGCAGGCTTGTCGCATGAGTCCGGAAATCCGCCCTGACCGTGCCCCAGCGCGTCACCTCCAGTTCCGGCACCCCCCAGAGCGTGGGCAGGTCCTCGGCCTCGAACCCAAGCGCCTTGATCACCAGGTCGGCGGGTTCGGTGTAATCGGCGCCCTCGATCACCTCGGGGCTCTGCCGTCCGGTTGCGTCAGGCGCGCCAAGGCGCATGCGCTGCACCACCACGCCTTCCACGTCTTCCGTGCCGGTGAACCCCTTGGGCGCCGTAAGCCAGACGAACTCGACGCCCTCTTCCTCGGCGTTGGCGACCTCGCGCTGCGAGCCCGGCATGTTGGCCCGGTCGCGCCGGTAGAGGCACTTCACCGACAGGGCACCCTGCCGCACTGCCGTCCGCACGCAGTCCATCGCCGTGTCGCCGCCACCGATGACGACGACGCGCTTGCCCCTGGCATCAAGCTCGCCGCTGTCGAAGTCCGGCACATCGTCACCGAACCCCTTCCGGTTCGACGCCGTCAGGTAGTCGATCGCCCGCACGATCCCCCGCAGCGAGGATCCCACGGCCTTGATGTCGCGAGACACGTAGACGCCGGTCGCAATCAGGACCGCATCGTGCCGGCCATAGATGGCGTCGAAGGACAGGTCGGTGCCGACATCGCAGTTCAGGACGAACTGGACCCCGCCCTCCTCGAGCTGCTTCACACGGGCCATCACCACGTCCTTCTCCAGCTTGAAGCCGGGAATACCGTAGGTGAGAAGCCCGCCTGCGCGGTCGTAGCGGTCATAGATCGTGACCTGCACCCCGGCCCGGCGCAGCATGTCGGCAGCGGCAAGACCGCCCGGACCCGCGCCGATGATGCCGACGCTTTCGGGCCGTTCCGTTGCCGGACGGATCGGCTTCACCCAGCCGCGGTCCCAGGCCGTGTCGGTGATGTACTTCTCGACCGCGCCGATGGTGACGGTTCCGTGGCCCGCGCTCTCGATGACGCAGTTGCCCTCGCACAGCCGGTCCTGGGGGCAGATCCGGCCGCAGATCTCAGGGAAGGTGTTGGTCGCCTGACTGATCTCGTAGGCCTCTTCGAGCCGACCCTCGGCAGTCAGGCGCAGCCAGTCGGGAATGTTGTTGTGCAGCGGGCAATGCGTCTGGCAGTAGGGCACGCCGCACTGGCTGCATCGCCCGGCCTGTTCGGCCGCCTTCTGAGCGGCATACTCGCGGTAGATCTCGCCGAAATCCTGCGACCGCACGGCGGCATCACGCTTTTCGGGTGTCTCCTTCGCCACCGTGACGAACTTGAGCATCTTCTGAACGGCCATCGTGCGGGTTTCCCGAAAGCTGGTCTGGCGAGCCGTCGTAACCCTACGGGCAGAGAATATAAAGTCAATACTACTTACCCAAATGGCGCTTTCTTGCGCCATTGCCGCAAGATTCCGGCCGATTCTTTCGGAAAAAGGGTCCGATACGGACCCATATCTCAGAATCCGGCGTGAATTGCCGCCAGTGCGGCCGTTCCGACCATGATTCTCCACCAGGCGAAGAGCCCGAATCCGCGGCGGCTCACGAAGTCGAGAAGCCAGCGCACGACCAGAAGGGCCGTAACGAAGGCCGCCGCGAAGCCGACGGCGATTTCCCACACCGCCGACAGATCGAGGATCGCGCGGTTCTTCCACAGATCGAAGGTCACTGCCCCGAGCATGGTCGGGATCGAGAGAAAGAACGAGAACTCCGCCGCCGCGCGCTTGCTGACGCCGAGAAGCAGCCCGCCGGCAATCGTCGCGCCCGAGCGCGACACGCCCGGCATAAGGGAAAGGCACTGGAAAAGGCCTATCCCCGCGGCCGTCGCAAGCGGCAGCCGGTCGGCCTCCCTATGCCGCGGATCCGGGGCCATCCGGTCCAGAAGCAGAAGCACGACCCCGCCCGCAATCAGCATTGCCGCGATCAGCCTGGGCGATTCGAACAGCACCGTCTTGATCAGGCCATGGGCCAGAACGCCAAGCAGGGCCGCAGGAAGGAAGGCCAGCAGCACGCTCAGGGCAAAGCGCCGCGCCTGGGGATCGGACGGCAGGGCCATGAATGTCGAGGCGATCTTGCCCAGATAGACCAGCGTGAGGGCCAGGACGGCACCCAGCTGGATGACCACCTCGAAGGTCTTTCCCGCGCTCTCGAAGCCGAGGAAATGCGACGCAAGCAGGAGATGCCCGGTGGACGACACAGGGACAAACTCGGTCAGCCCCTCGAGCACGCCGAGGAGCGCCGCTACCAGTGTCGGATTGTCCATCAGCCGTCCGCCCGCAGACCCTTGGCCGAGGCCTTGATCGCCGCATACTGGCCGGATGGTCTGAAACGCCACAGGTATTCGGGCAGCACGGCCTCCATCGCGGTGGGCACGATGCCGAGATCCGCCAGACCCCTTGCGCCCGCGGCGACCACATTGTCATGGCGCAGGGTCTTCACCTGGTCGCGTGTCGCCGCCGGGTTCCGGATCAGCCCGAGCGTGAAGACCTCCAGCATGTCGAAGAGGAAGGCGATGATCCGCGCAAGCCAGAACGGAAGGCTGACGATCAGCCGCCGCCGGTTGATGACGGCCAGCATGCGTTCCATGAGGCCGCGGAAGGTATCCGTCTCGGGGCCGCCAAGCTCGTAGATCCCCGATTCCGCGCGGCCCAGCACCGCCGCCTTCGCCGCCGCCGCGACATCCTCCACGTAGACGGGCTGGAACCGCGTGTCCCCGCCGATGACGGGAAGGACCGGCCCGAACCTCGCCATCGCGGCAAAGCGGTTGAAGAACCGGTCCTCGGGCCCGAAAATGACCGAAGGGCGAAGTATCACGGCTTTCGGGAAGGCCGACAGGACGGCCGCCTCGCCCTTGCCCTTCGACTGCGCATAGAGGCTGTCGCCTGCCGCGTCCGCCCCGATCGCGGACACGTGGACAAGGCGCCCCACGCCGGTCTCGGCGGCGATACGGGCGATGCGCCCGGCACCTTCGTTCTGCACGGCGTCGAAGCTGTTGCGGCCGCGCCAGTCGAAGGTGCCGACGCAGTTCACGACCGCATCCGCCCCCGCCATCGCCGCGCGCACGCTGGCGTCGTCCCGGATGTTGCACAGAACCGGTTCGACCTGACCCACGACTCCGTAGGGCCTGACGAAGAGGGCCTCGTTCGGCCGGCGGACCGCCACGCGCACGCGCCAGCCCTCCCTGGCCATGGCGCGGGCAATGTAGCGCCCCACGAAACCCGACCCTCCGTAGATGGTGACAAGCTGCGACATGGGACCGAGGCTCCGCGAGTTGCTGCGCCTCAATAGACCCGGGCCCGGCGCTGGGCAAGCCGGAGGGGGATCAGCCGGCGACTTCGGCCAGCTTGTCCAGATCGACATTCGCGCCGCAGAGCAGGACTCCCACCCGCTCCCCCGCCGCAGGCACGTAGCGCCCGGCGATCAGGGCTGCGAGGGCCGTCGCCCCTCCCGGTTCGGCCGCAATCCGGAAGTCCTGCCAGAGGAGCCGCATGGCCGCCGAGATCGCCGCGTCCCCGACAAGGACGACCCGGTCCACGGATCCGGCACAGGTGCGGTACACGAGTTCGCCCACGTTCCGCGCGCCGAGGGAATCGGCGGCGATGGAATGAACCGTCACGTCCACTGGCATCCCGGCCTCCAGGGCAGCATGGAGGGCGCGGGATCCCTCCGGTTCGGCGCCGACGATCCGCGGACCGTTGCCGCCCCACCATGCCGCCGCACCGGCGATCAGGCCGCCACCCCCCGCCGCGACCAGAACGGTATCGACGGCGGCCTGTGTCTCCCATTCCCGGAACAGGGTGCCCTGCCCGGCGATGGTCAGGGGTTGGGCGAAGGGATGGATCCGGAGCGCCCCGGTCCGCTCGGCATGGGCGTCGCAGGCGGCCTGCGCGTCGTCAAAGCGCGCGCCGCCGACCGTCACCGTCGCGCCGAACCTGCGGATCGCGGCAACCTTCGCCGGCGCCGCGATCTCGGGCACGAAGATCTGCGCCGGAACGCCGAGCCGGCGCGCGGCAAAGGCCACCGCGGCCCCGTGATTGCCGCCCGATGCCGCCGTCACGCCGGCCGCGCCGATGCCCTGTGCCAGAAGCGAGTTGAAGGCGCCGCGCGGCTTGAAGCTGCCCGCGTGCTGGAGGAATTCGAGCTTCAGGACCGGAACCCAGTCGCCGCCGAGCGCACCGCGCGGCAGTTCCATGACAGGGGTCCGGCGGACGTGATCCGCGATCCGTTCCGCCGCCGCAGCGACCATTCCGCGCGTCACCCCGTTCCGGTCCAAGACCCGCCTCCCCCGACGACATGCACCGATTCAGTGACCGACATGGCGACAAACCGCAACGCACCCGTTGACTTCCGCCGCGGGGGCGGGCTATCCCGCCCCGCACGACATCGGCCCAGATGGCGGAATTGGTAGACGCGCTGGTTTCAGGTACCAGTGCCGCAAGGCGTGGAGGTTCGAGTCCTCTTCTGGGCACCATAACAGGCGGCCGCCCCGTCGGGGCGGCCGCTTGCATTCAGGGCCTGGCTGCAAACGTCTCTGCCGTCCATTCGTAGGCGAAATCGTCCGCCCCCGCGCTGCCGATCCGGGCAAAGCCCATGTCGAGGATCAGAAGCATGACGGATGTCCAGACGATGCTCATGACAAGCGAGACGCCGCGCTCGGACTTCCGCATCAGTCCGAGCTGGTAGCCGATTGCGCCCGAGCCGATGACCGTGACGACAAGGAGCAGGACGACAAGCTTGCCGGGGAGCGAATACTGCATGGCAAAGCGCAGCCCGGCCGTCGCCGCGAACAGGTCGGTCAGCGACGCCGCGAGGGCCTGGGACGCCCCATCGTCCTTTCGCTGCAGGAGAGCGGACGCATTTGCCCAGATCGCGGCCTGCAGCGCATTGGTTTCCGCCGTGACCTCGTCGATCCGCGCAGAGCCGCGCTCGAGTGCCACGTATTCGCGGCGAAGATCGTTGTAGGTGACAAGCTGCGCCGCAATCGCCGCTCCTTCCTGTTCGTCGATCGAACCTGCAAGAAGCCAGGACGTCCGGATCGCGTTCGCCTCGGCCAGGGAGCCGTCGCGCCGGCCCGTCTCGAGCCCGGCCGCGGTCGAGAGGGTCAGCGCCAGGATGAAGGCAAGAAGCCCGAGGATGCCGCCGACGACCAGGCCGGCGCCCTCTTCCGCATCCGTGCCGCGCAACTTACGGCGCCTGCCCCAGCGTTCGCCGGCCTCGCGCGCGGCCATCTGGACGGCGATCAGCAGGGCCCCGAAGGCCGGAACACTCCATCCGGCAAGCGCCCCGAGAAGGTCAAGCATCCCTGCGCCTCATGGTTGCGCCACCGGATTAGCCGAACCCCGCCCATGCGGCAACGGACCCTCCCGCCATCCCCATCGGGGAAGAAGGGCTTGACCGGCACCCGACTCCTGCGCACGGACCGGGATTCACGGTTGAGTTCGGGCCACCCCGCGCCTATTCCGGCGACAGTGCAGTCAGGGAAAGGGTCATGGCGATACATGTTCACGCGGGCGATCTGCCCGAGGGCCTCTCACTCGGGCCAGTCGTGGCGATCGACACCGAGACCATGGGGCTGGACCCCCGGCGGGACCGCCTCTGCCTCGTGCAGCTCTCGGCCGGCGACGGTGATGCGCATCTGGTGCGGATCGCAAGGGGCCAGACGGCGGCGCCGAACCTGACACGCCTGCTCGCAGACCCCGCCGTGCTGAAGCTCTTCCACTTCGGCCGGTTCGACATCGCTGCGCTGAAGGCCGCGTTCGGCGTCACGACGGCACCGGTCTGGTGCACCAAGATCGCCTCGAAGATGACCCGCACCTTCACCGACAGGCACGGTCTGAAATACCTGCTTCTCGACCTTGCGGGGGTTGACATCTCCAAGCAGCAGCAGACCTCGGACTGGGGCGCCGAGGACCTGAGCCCGGCCCAGATCGAATACGCCGCCTCCGATGTCCTCTACCTTCACACCCTGAAGGCCGAGCTGGAGGCCCGCCTCGCCCGCGAGGGCCGGCTCGATCTCGCCGAGGCGTGTTTCCGCTTCCTGCCGACGCGCGCGGAACTCGACCTCTTGGGCTGGGGCGACGAAAACGACATATTCAGCCACTGATGGCACAGACCGATCCGGATGCGCTTCTGACCACGGCCCGCCGCGTCATCTCGATCGAGGCGCGCGGCCTTGACCGGCTTGCCGGGGCCCTCGACGGCGCCTTCGCGAAGGCGGTCGAGGCAATCCTCGGGGCGAAGGGCCGCGTCATCGTTTCCGGCATGGGCAAGTCGGGCCATGTCGGCCGCAAGATCGCCGCGACCTTCGCCTCGACCGGGACGCCGGCGCAGTATGTCCATCCGGCGGAAGCCAGCCACGGCGACCTCGGCATGATCACGCCCGATGACGTCGTCCTGGTCCTGTCCAATTCGGGCGAGACGGCGGAACTCTCCGACATCATCGCCCATACCCGCCGGTTCGCGATCCCTCTCATCGGCATCGCCGGGCGCGCGGATTCGACGCTGCTTCGGCAGTCGGATGTCGCGATCGTCCTGCCGGCCGCCGAAGAGGCCTGCGGCACCGGCAACGTTCCCACCACATCGACGACGATGACGCTGGCGCTGGGGGACGCGCTGGCGGTCGCGCTCATGGAACACAGGGAATTCACGCCCGAACACTTCAGGGATTTCCATCCCGGCGGCCGCCTTGGCGCAAAGCTGGCGCGGGTGAAGGATCTCATGCACGGCGGTGACGAGCTTCCGCTGGTGAGCCCGGAAACGCCGATGCCGCAGACCCTCCTGACGATGACCGAGAAGACCTTCGGCGTTGCGGGCGTCGTCGATTCCCTGGGCCGGCTTGTCGGCGTGATCACCGACGGCGACCTCCGCCGCCACATGGACGGCCTGCTGTCGCGCCAGGCGGGCGACGTGATGACGCGGACACCGCGGACGATCTCGCCGACGGCACTGGCATCCGAGGCCCTCGGCATCATGAACAGGCACCGGATCACCTGCCTCTTCGCGGTCGGCGAGGACGGCGACGGCCGCCCCGAAGGCATCATCCGCATTCACGACTGCCTGCGCGCGGGTGTTGCGTGACCCCGATGCCTTCCGCCCCCGACACGCATTCACGCATCGTTTTCTGGCTCAAGATCCTGTTGCCGCTGGGCGCGCTCGCGATTCTCTCGACGCTGTTCCTGTTCTCGCGGGATGTCGGACCAGAGGGTCTGCTTCCGATCTCGAATGTCGATGTCGAGGAAATGGCGCGGGAACAGCGCATCACGCGCCCCCATTTCGCCGGCATGACCTCCGACGGCGCCGCCGTCACGGTCCGGGCAGAGACGGCCCGGCCGGGAACCGAGGAGACCGGCGGGTCGATGGAGCGGATCGAGGCGGAATATGCGGCGGGGGACGGCAGGACGATCCGGCTGCGGGCGGAGCTCGGCCAGATCGATGCGGCGACCAGCATCCTCCACCTGTCCGGAAAGGTCCTTGCCGAGACATCGGACGGCTACAGGATCGAAACCGACGCCATACAGGGACGGCTCGACCGCACCGAAGTCTCCTCGCCCGGCAAGGTCACTGCGACTGCTCCCTTCGGCACCCTGACCGCCGGCGCAATGAGGCTGAGCCGGTCGCCGACCGACGGCGGCATGGACCGGATGGATTTCAACGGCGGTGTCCGCCTGATATATCTGCCCCGGAAATGAGCTTATTCATGTCCCTCCGTCTCCCGGCCGCCATCCTGATCGGCATCCTGTCCGCAGGCCATATTCCGGCTCAGGAGCCGAACGTCGCCTTCGGCGGGCTGCGCGCCGACCCGGCCCTGCCCGTCGAGGTCAGCGCCGAAAGCCTAACGGTGGACAACAGGAGCGGCAGGGCGGTCTTTGCGGGCGGCGTCGTGATCAGCCAGGGCGAGATGCGGCTGTCGGCCCCGACCGTGGAGGTCGAGTACGAGAATGCCGAGAGAAGCCGGATCAAGGCCCTTCATGCGACGGGCGGCGTGATCCTCGTCAGCGGCGAGGACGCAGCCGAGGCGAAGGAGGCGACCTACACCGTCGAGGCCGGGATCGTGGTCCTGACCGGCGACGTCGTCCTGACGCAGGGACCGAGCACGATGACCGGCCAGTCGCTGACGGTGAACCTGAACGACGGCACCGGCCGGATGGAGGGTCGCGTCAAGACCGTCCTCGTGCCGCAGAAGACCGGGGACGGGAACTGATGCCGTCCGCTCCCGGGTTCAAGGTCGAGGACGGCACGGCCGGTCTGAACGTCCTCCACCTGCGCAAGAGTTACCGCAAGCGGCTCGTCATCCGGGACGTCTCGCTCTTCCTCGGGCGCGGCGAGGTCGTTGCCCTGCTCGGCCCCAACGGGTCCGGGAAAACGACGTGCTTCTACAACATCGCGGGACTGATCCGGCCGGACAGCGGCCAGGTGCTGATCGACGGCAGGGACGTGACCGGCCTGCCGATGTACCGCCGCGCCCGTCTTGGCATCGGCTACCTGCCGCAGGAGGTCTCGATCTTCAGGGGGCTGAGCGTCGAGGACAACATCCTTGCCGTCCTGGAAATCACCGAATCCGACGTCCACCGAAGGCGCGAGAGGCTCGAGGAACTCCTGTCGGATTTCTCGATCTCCCACCTGCGGCGCGCGTCCGCGCTTTCGCTTTCAGGTGGCGAACGGCGGCGGGTGGAGATTGCAAGGTGCCTCGCCGCTGACCCGAAGTACCTGCTGCTCGACGAGCCCTTCGCGGGCGTCGATCCCATCTCCGTCGGCGATATCCGGACGCTGGTCCACGACCTGAAGTCGCGCGGCATCGGGGTTCTGGTCACCGATCACAACGTCCGGGAAACCCTCGGGATCGTGGACAGGGCCTATATCCTGCACGAGGGCAGCGTCCTGATGAGCGGGGATGCCGAGTCCGTCGTCCGGGACGAAAACGTCCGGCGGGTCTATCTCGGCCAGAACTTCCGCATCTCCTGATCCCTTCCGTCCGATGACGCTGAAGCTTCGCGCCGGCCAACGTCAGACCAGCCGCCTCGGGCTCACCCCCGCAATGCGGCAGTCGCTCGAACTCCTCCGGCTCGGCGCCGCCGACCTCGATGCCGTCGTCGAGCGCGAGGCCGCCGAGAACCCCTTCCTCCTCCGCTTGCCGCCGGACGGCGACCCGCAGGTCGGCAACATCGAGAACTTCGCCGCCCCCGAGCCCGGCCTCACCGAACGGCTGTTGAGGCAGCTTCGCCTGCAGAGCCTCGCGCACGATGTCATGGCGGCAGCCGTCTTCCTGGCCGGCGAGCTGCGCGAGGACGGCTATCTGGACACGCCGCTCGAGGAGGTGGCGGAAACGCTCGGGATCGACCTTCCGACAGCCGAAGCGGCGCTCGCGGCCCTGCAGTCCTGCGAGCCGCCCGGCATCGGCGCACGCGATCTGGCCGAGTGCCTGCGCCTTCAGCTTGCCGATGCCGGGCTGGAGCCTGCTCTTGCCGCTTCGGTTGTCGCGCTTCTGGACCAGTTTGCCGCCCCGGGCAGGGAGGCGCTTGCAGGGCGTCTTGGCCTGTCCGAACCCGAGATGCGTCGAATCGCGGCGCTCGTTCCGACGCTTCGGGCGCGACCGGTGGAGCCCGAATCGCAGGCGATGCAGATCGTGGTGCCGGATCTGCACGTCACCCGCGACGCGTCAGGGCGGCTCGAGGTGTCGCTGCACGCGGCAGCAGTTCCGCGCATCAGCCTTGACGAGGGCGCCCTGGGATCCATGCGCTCCGGCGAGATCGACGCGCTTCGCGCAAGCGCGCGGTCGCTCTGCCGCGCGATCCGGTATCGCGGCATGACCCTGCTGCGTATCGGGCGGCTCTTGATCGAGACCCAGGCCCCGTTCTTCCTGGCGGGACCGCAGTCTCTCGTCCCGATGACCCGGGCCGCGGCCGCCGAGCGGCTCGGGCTTCATCCTTCCACGTTCGGGCGCGCGATCAGCGCAAAGGCCATCCTCTTCGAAGGGCGGCACATTCCGCTTTCGACATTCTTCGGTTCCTCGCTCGGGTCCGGAGGCGGCGCCGTTTCGTCCCGAGCGGTGCAGTTCCGCATTCGGGCCATGGTCGAACGGGAAGATCGCGCGTCACCCCTTGCAGATGCCGAAATCGTCGCACACCTCAGGCGGGAGGGCGTTGACATATCGCGGCGGACGGTCGCCAAATACCGGCAATGGATGCGTATCCCATCTTCCTACGCAAGGCGCCGGGCACGGCCCGGATAGCCGCGAACCTGCCGAGAAATTCCGGTCTCCTGCTGCCTGCGGGACCCCGATAGGGAGGATCACACGTGCGCTACCAGATCAGCGGAAAGCAGATGGACGTCGGCGAGGCGCTGCAGACCCACATCCGCACGGAACTGGCCGAGATGTTCCGCAAGTATGCCCAGCGGCCGACCGACGCCACCATCATCATGTCGCGCGAGGGTTCCTCCTTCTCCTGCGAGGCGACGGTCCACCTCTCGACGGGGTTCACCGTCGCCGCGCGCGGCCAATCGCAGGAAGCCTATGCAGCCTTCGAGACCTGCCGCGAGCGGATGGACAAGCAGATGCGGCGGTACAAGCGGCGCCTGCGCGACCACCACGACCGCGCGCAGCCTGTTGAGTTTGCCGACGCCGCAATGTACGTGCTCTCGTCCGACACGGGCGAGGACGAGGACGAGGCCGCTTCGCTGCAGCCGATCATCATCGCCGAGACGGGCACGCGGATTCCCGCCCTCACGGTGGGTGAAGCGGTGATGCAGATGGAACTGGCGGGCGCGGGCTTCCTGGTTTTCAGGAACGGGAAACATGGCCGGCTGAACGTCGTTCACCGGAGGGAGGACGGAAATGTCGGCTGGATCGATCCTTCGGTGTGACGGCGCGCCGCGCGTCGCCTGCCGGGCGCGGCGCTGACCTCAGATGGACCTGTCAGACCTGCTTGCGCCGAATGCGGTGCGCGTGCTTGGCACGATGTCCGGGAAGAAGCGGCTGCTTCAGGAACTGGGCGAGATCGCGCAGACCGCCTACCGGATCGACGCTATGGTGGCGATGGACGCGCTCCAGGAACGCGAGAGCCTTGAATCGACGGGGGTCGGGCAGGGGGTCGCCATTCCGCACGGCCGTCTTGACGGGTTGGACCGGGTCGTGGGGGTCTTCATCCGGCTGGAGAGGGCGATCGATTTCGAGGCCGTCGACCGCCAGCCTGTCGATCTTGTCTTCGCCCTCTTCGCGCCCCGCGATTCGGTAGTGGAGCATCTCAAGGCGCTTGCCTCCGTCTCGCGGACGCTTCGCGACCAGGGGGTCTGCGCCAAGCTGCGTGCGAACAGCGATCCGGCCGCCCTGCACGCGGTGCTGACCGCTTCGAAGGCCGACCGGGCGGCGTGACGGCATCGCGGCGGCGGGTGCCCCTCAGCCCGCCTGACCCGGCTGCCAGGGCGCGAAGCCGAACAGCACGTAGTCGCGCCCGTAGGCGTCCGCGACGGCGGACTCGATCGCGCTGTCGTAGATGGCGTCGAGCCGTGCGGTCAGCCCGCTCTCGCGGATCGGCGGAGGCCCGGCCGGCCGGGTGCCGGGCAGGAACCGCGCGGTCAGCTCCGCATTCCCGAGATCCGCGGCCCGGAAGAGGACGTCGGGACACGCGACCGCCGTCATCCCCGACAGCAGCGCGGCCTGGCTCGCCCATTCGGGGGCCGTCCTGACGCCGGTCTGACCGTTGATGTTGGCGCGGAGGAAGCTGACGAAGGCAAGGAAGGCTCGCCGCCGTTCGTCCGGCGGGGCATCGGCCGCGACGGCCGTCACCCCGTAGCCCGCCAGCGCCGTCAGACGGTCCTCTCCCGTTGCCGACAGCGCCTCGAAGGCGGAGAACGCCCGCAGGACGGGGTGCCAGAGCACCGTGAACCTGGTGTGGCCAGGCCTTTCGCGCATCCATTGCCGGAGCGATTTCTGCGTGAACCCCCGCTCGACGCCCGCGCCCCCGGCCTGCCCGAGCCAGTCCCGTATCAGGTCGTTGGGCCCGCCCCGCAGCGGAAGGAACAGGACGCGGCCGCCGCGCATGGCCGTGGCTTCCGGCACAGCGGCCCCGCGCGGAGGTTCGAAGACCGGCTGCCTGAAGAGGCCGAACGGATCGATGTCGGCAAGGGCGGTGACCATCGCCGGGAAATTGCCGACCTTCCGTTCCAGGGCCTCCGGGTTCTGCGGCACGAGGCCGGCCGCACCGGCCCGGCGCGCCGGCCCGGCGCCGATGAACCGGCGGAGTCCGCCGAAGATCTCCTCATCGCCTATCTCGGCGTAGTCGATCCAGAATGCGCCCTGTCCGCTCGTCTGAAGGGCGTGCCGGACCTTTCCGTAGAAGGCGGACAGTTCGGCGATGTAGGCGAGGAACTCCTCGCGATCGAACCGCGCCGCCGCGACCCGCCTGTCCTTCGCGTCCGTAAGCTTCCACTGCCCGGTCGTGCGGGCGATTCCGAGACTTGCATAGCTTTCGGCCGGGTTTCGCGTCAGCACGATCTTGGCGCAGGCCGGATCGCGCAGAACCTCATCGAGGATCCTCGGATCGTGATCGAGGAAATACCTGAACCCGTTCAGACCGGGCGCGTCACGCAGCCGCTGCAACAGGCGGCCAGGATCCCTGTCGCGCTCGGCCATGGAAATCCCGAACAGCTCGCCCCGTTTCGGATCGCCGATGAACGCGGGATTGAAGACCTCGCCGTGGCAGGCCACCCCCTCGCAGGCATTCAGCCGCGTCTCGAGCAGGTTCGACCCGGTGCGCATCGCGCCGAGGATGACGAAGCTCCGGAAGGGCGAGGCCATGCCGCCTTACCGGACCATGTAGGGGCGCTGGCGCTGCGCCGGACGCGCTTCCTCGGACGGGGCCGGGAAGTCCCCGACGAGAACCGGCTGCATCCCCTGGTTCTTGAGCTTCTGGAGGAACTGGGAGAAGCCGGCGAAGTCCCGCATCCGCGGCGCCTCCGAAGGACGGCGGGGGGCGCGCGGACTGATCTCGTCGAGGATCGTCTGGATCGGCTCCATCGGGTTCTCGACAAACTCCGCCAGGGTCCAGATACGGACACGCGCCTTCACGTACATCGACCGCAGGATCGACAGGTGCTCGGTCTCGATGCGCTGAAGGCGCGCGGCCTCGGCCCGCACCTTCTCGAAGGGCATCGCCGCGTTCCGGTGAAGGGTCAGCGCCCAGGCCCCGGTCACGACCGAGATCTGCGCGTTCGGGTCGGTCGCCATGAACCAGTTGCAGCTCTGGTTGTCGCGCGGTCCGAACATGAAACACTGCCGCTCGCCCCGGGTGTTCCAGATCAGGTTGGTCAGGAACATGCGCGGATTGTGATCCCGCAGGGCAACGCTGTCGGTCAGCGCGCCGTTGAAGATGCGCTCGCCGCCGGCAAGCTCGACCCTGTCGGGGCCGAAGATATGTCCGTGGACACGGCCGCCCGTCACCTTCGACAGCCAGGCATCGAAGTTCTCGAACACGTCACCAAAGCCATGGAAGACCGAGTAGGGCGCCGCGGTCTTACCGTTCTCGCGGTCCTGCCTCGGAAACCGGCTCTGCATGTAAAGGCCCGGGCGCCCGAGCGTGCGGCGTTCCCCCGCCTTGGCGAAGAGCCGGTCGATCTTGGCCGGATTCGGCTCGACAAGCTCGCCCCGCGGCGGGTCGGTGCGCAGGAAGGCGTCATAGAGCCTGTCGGCATGGGGCCAGATCTTCCGCGCGACAAAGCAGTCCGAACGGCGAAGGACCTGAAGGTGGTCGTCATAGAAGGAATAGGGCTTGCCGGTATAGTCGAACTTGGAAAGCGTCAGGCTGCGGCTCTCGATTGCCGGCGAATGCAGCCGCGCGAGGGTCTGGAAATAGCTCTCGTCGGGAATCCAGACGCGGCGGAAGTAGCGGTCGAACTCCGGGCGCCGGGGGTCGGTGAGGATGGCCGACAGGGTAGACCTTGTCAGGCACCACCACTGGCTGCCGAGATGCGGGACGATCCCTTTCGGCACGGCCCGGTGATACCCCAGCCGCCGCTGAACGGCGACCCAGGCATCGAACAGGCGGCGCTGGCGGCGGAACGCGAAGGGAAATGACAGGGTGAAGCGTTCCTCGTCCAGACCGCCGACCGTCCAGCCCACGTCCGCCGTTGTGACGCTTTCGATGAAGTCCGTGCCGGGCCGTGCCGCGAGGTAGGCACGCAGTTCGTCGATCGGGCGCAGCGGAAGGCAGGAGCCCGAAGCCAGGAACACGTGCCCGATGTCGGGATGGCGGTCGAGAAGCTGGGTGGCCGCGGCGATCGTCGCCCGGGTCAGCGACCATGTGCCCCATTCGCAGGTGAACCGCGCGCAGAAGCTGACGTTCCGCAGGTCGCCGAGCGCGGCCCGCATGCCGTCGAAGGCCGCCGGTCCGGCCCGCCTGTCCACGTGAATGACGACCGGGCACCCGGCGGTCGAGAAATGCCGTGCGACCTGCGCCGCCCGGTCCAGCGCCGTGTGGCAGAGCATGATGAAGCCGACGCTCATGCCCAGTTTCCCTTCGACATGAGGCCGAGGATCTCGAGCTGCCGCCAGTTGATGTATTTCTCGCTCCACTTGGTCCAGAGATCCGGATTGGAGCGAAGCTGCGCGTCATAGGCGCGGTATTCGCGCCCGCCGGCGAAGTGTTCGTTGCGCACGAGTTCCTCGGCGACCTTGCCGGGCAGCGTTGACAGGAACTTCGCATGAAGAAGGCAGCCGGATGCCTTCTCGCCGCCGCCATCGTCGAAGACGAGGTTCAGCCCGCGCGGCAGCAGCATGTGCGTCGAACTCTCGTAGGCATAGCTGCGATGCCAGCGCACAAGCGGAATCTTGTTCAGGGACGGCGCCTTCGCAGGGGCGTCGGCAAACATGGTGCGGGCGCGCGGGCCACCCTGGATCCACAGGTTGAGGAACCGCGGGTTCTGAGAGATCATGTAGTTGCCGCTGTCGAACCAGCAGGCGATCTCGAACGGGTCCTGACCCTCCCGATAGGGCACGGCGTCGACAGGTCCCTTGGGATACATGTCGAGTACCATCGCGGAGAACGACCGTATCCTGTAGGTATCCAGCCAGTCGGTGAGGGCGCGGATCGGCCGCGTATCGCAGAACGGATAGACGAAGAACTCGTCGATATCGACGGTCAGGCACCAGTGTTCGTGACCGTAGCGGGCCAGCAGGCCGTTGATCCAGTCCATTCCGAAGCGCGCGGCCTTGTAGCTTTGCTGCGTGCTCCAGACGGACACATCGGGCTGTGCCGACAGGTACTCGAGGCTGCCATCGGTCGATCCGTTGTCCACGAACAGGAAGTGGCCGAAGCCGAGGTTCCTGTAGTGGCGGAGGAAGTAGGGAAGCCGGACCCTTTCGTTGCGCAGCGTCGCAAAGAGCAGGACCGAGTCCGCCCGGATCTGGGCCGTCTGGTCGCGCACCGGGGTCAGTTCGCGCCGTCTGTACCAGGCCCGGACACGCCAGCGGCGGCGGCGGAGCCGAAGACGATATCGCTGCCAGATCCCCAACTGCTCCCTCGCGCAGGCAAAGCGGACGCGACGGCTCAGCCCACTAGCGTTCGTGACTTAAGACGGTCTTGAAATGGCCGTCCCAGTCCGGAACCGATATGCGCTTGGCCTGTATCTCCGCTCCGCCCAGTTCCACCAGACGTGTTATCGTTTGGTGCCAAGCATAGCGGTCGCCGGAATCGAGGTAAATCGGGTAATCGCCCACGATCTCCCGATAGACCGGAAGGTCCGCGGCAACGACCGTGGTGCCGGTCGCCGCGGCCTCGGCAACCGGAAGGCCATAGCCCTCTGCAAGACTCGGCATCAGGAGCGCCCTTGCGCCGCCGAGTAGCGCCCTCAGCGCTCCGTCCGACAGGTCGGGAACGTGGATCACGGGCGCAGCACGATTGCGCGCCGCACGGATACGGGAGAACAGGTCGGGCGATGCCCATCCCGGCCGCCCGGCGATGACGAGCGACGTTTCCGGCCCTGCTTCCGCAATCCGGTCCCACACGTCGAGAAGCAGCCCGAGGTTCTTCCGCGGCTCGATCGTGCCGACGGCAACGAAGTACGGAGGTGCCGGCGGCAACCCCGGCGGAAGCTCCGAAGGCCGCGCCTCCGCCAGCTCGACGCCGAGATGCGCGACGACGGTCGGCGGCAGCCGTGACGCCGGGATGTGGCGGGACAGGGCGCGTCCGGTCGCGTCCGAGTTGCAGACGAGAAGGGTGGCGTGGCGGCTCATCGCCTCAAGCTGGCTGCGGAAACGCGACCCGGCGCCGGGACCGCTGAACTGGGGAAAATCAAGCGGGATCGTGTCATGGACCATGCAGACGACCCGGCGCGCACGGCTTTGCGCGATCGCCCGGAGCTTGCCGGCCGAAGCCCCGATATGGCCGACATTGTAATAGGTGACGGCAGGCCCCGCCGTCCGTCCGACAGCAGCCGCCAGACCAAGGGTCAGGATGCCGGGTCCGACAAGCTTCGGGCAGAGGGCTGCGACAGACCCCAGTTCCAGCGAATGCGCAAACGGCTCAAGCCCGGCGCGGCTGAGGATCCAGTGGCGCATCCCCTTCGTCACAATGCCGAAGACCGGCTCCGGACGGGCAAGGAATTCCCGCAGGTAGGCCCGCTCGACCCTGTCGATCCCGGTCAGGGGACCCGACCCGGCGCGCCGCCACAGGCGCGTCACGTCAAGCAGCCTTGTCCTATCCCGGCTTGCCATAGCCGCCGGACTGGTGCCAGCGCCAGGCGTCGGCGATCATGTCCCGCATGTTCGACCGCACCGGGCGCCAGCCCAGTTCTGCCTCTGCGCGCGTGCTGCCCGATACCAGCGAGGCGGCGTCGCCCCCACGCCGCGGTCCGAAGACGACCGGGACCGGGCGGTTGGTGACGTGCCGGGCTTCCTCGATGACCTCGCGCACGGAGAAGCCCTTTCCGGTTCCCAGGTTGAAGACGCGCGAGGTTCCGCCGTCCAGAAGATGCCGCGCCCCGAGCACATGGGCCGCCGCAAGGTCGGACACGTGGATGTAGTCGCGTATGCAGGTGCCGTCGGGCGTCGGATAGTCCGTCCCGTGGACGGTCAGGGCCTCACGCCGCCCGTCGATCGCGTCGAGGAGCAGCGGGACCAGATGGGTTTCCGGGCGGTGGAATTCACCGACCTGTCCTTCGGGATCCGCCCCGGCAACGTTGAAATAACGGAAGATCACCGACCGCAGGCCGTGAGCAGCTTCGAAATCGGCCAGCATTGCCTCGATCGCGTGCTTGGACTTGCCGTAGGCGTTCAGCGGTTGGGTCGGCGTGTCCTCGTCAAGCGCGATGCCGTCGTGATCGCCATAGACGGCGCAGGTCGAGGAGAAGACGATCGGGATGCACCCCGCCGCCACGGCGGCATCGAGCAGGTTGACGGCCCCTGCGATGTTCTGCCGCCAGTACCGACCCGGGTCGGCCATCGCCTCGCCGACCAGCGACAGCGCGGCGAAATGCAGGATCACGTCGGGCTTCCAGCGGGCCAGCGCCTCTGCGATGCGCCCCCGGTCCTGCAGGTCGCCCCGTTCGAACGGGCCGAACCGCACGGCCTCTTCCCAGCCTGTCGAGAGGTTGTCGAAGGTTACCGGCGTGATCCCGGCGCCCAGGAGTGCCTTGCACGCATGAGAGCCGACATACCCCGCACCCCCCGTGACAAGCGCGGTGGCCAAGGTCCTACTCGGCAGCCTTGCGGACCGACGTCATCTCGAGAAGGTACTGCAGGAACTCGTCCTTGAGATCGTCCCGCGAAAGCCCGAAGGCGACGGTGGCCTGCAGGAAGCCGGCCTTCGATCCGCAGTCGAACCTCTGGCCGCGGAAGCGGTAGCCATAGACGTTTCCGTTCCTTGCTTCTTCGGCGATGGCATCGGTCAGCTGGATCTCGCCGCCGGAACCGGACCGCATCTTGTTGAGGTTCTGCATGACCCGGGGCGTCAGCACATAACGGCCGATGACGGCAAGGTTGGACGGCGCGGCATCCGGTTTCGGCTTCTCGACCATGCCCTTGACACGGACCAGTGCCCCCATGTCCTCGGCAACGTCCAGGACGCCGTAGGAAGACGCCTTCTCGGGCGGGACCTCCATCGCGGCGACCATGTTGCCGCCCGTCTCGGCATAGGCCTCGACCATCTGCTGAAGGCAGGGCTTCTCGGCCGCGATCACGTCATCGGGCAGGATCACGGCGAAGGGTTCGTTTCCGACGAGGCGCCGCGCGCACCAGACGGCGTGCCCCAGTCCCAGCGCCTTGTGCTGGCGGATATAGGCGATGGCCCCGGACTCCATGTTGGTCGACTTCAGGACCTCGAGAAGGTCGTCCTTTCCGGCGCGACGGAGGTTCGCCTCCAGCTCGTGCGCATGATCGAAGTAGTCCTCCAGCGCACCCTTGCCGCGGGACGTCACGAAGATGAACTCCTTGATCCCGGCCGCGCGCGCCTCGTCGATCGCGTACTGGATCAGCGGACGGTCGACGAGGGTCATGATCTCCTTGGGGATCGACTTCGTCGCCGGCAGGAACCTTGTGCCGAGCCCCGCGACCGGAAAGATGGCCTTGCTGACCTTCTTCTTCATGTCTCAGCCCTTCAACCGCTTGACCGCCAACTGACCTGCCCGGCCGCCATCATGGTCCCCAAGCCAGCGTGGTTCAAGTCTGTGTCATTTTGAAGGAACTCCCCTACAATATTCCGCAGTTGGCAAGCCTAGCTGCCGCTTGCAGCAACAATCACGGTCCCGATCGGGCGAACACGGGCAATCCTTTGCCGATCGTCCTGCGCACGCAGATGCATCAGCGTCCGCGGCATCCAGCGCCGCGGCAGGGGGGAACTCAGGCTTCCCGCGGTTTCCTCCCACCAGCCGCCGTCCTGCCACCGGCAATGACGGTCCAGAAAGCCGGGAAGATAGAGGACAAGCGTGCAGGGCAGACCCTGTGCCGCAAACTGCGCCGCCCGTGCCCGCAGGCTCCGCCGGCGCCAGTAGCGGCCCACGATCAGGATACCGCTGAGGGGGCCTGACGAGGGAAAGGGGAGAAACGGCGTGGCGGCGGAACCGACCGGCGCGAGCTCGGGCAGTCCGGCCTCCAGCCCCGCCCGGCTGCCCGCGTCGAAGCTCCGCAGCAGGGGCGCAACGTCGCTTGGCAGCAGCCGGCCCGTCACCATGAACCACAGCAGCCGCCGCCTCTCGCGTTCCCTGATGTCGCGCAGCGCGCCTCCGATGGCGTCGCCGGGCGCGTGCCGGCGCAGGAACACAGCGCTGCTGCGGCCGATGTCGAACAGGCTCTTCGGCATGCGGTCGGCGCTCCGGCGCGGTCCGGCCGCCTGACAGTGGATCACCTCGGCCCCCGGCACGACGGCTGTCCTGACACCCCTCCTGGCCAGGCGCAGGTTGACGTCGGTCTCGTCGAGGTGGAAGGCGAAGGCCGGATCGAATCCCCCGATGGCCCGCAGGTCGTCGGCGCGGAAGGCGCAATTCGTGCCGATCGTGATGACGGCCGATCCCGCCGGGACATCCGGAAGGAAGGGTGCGTCCCCCGCCACGTCCAGCGGCCTCTCGCGGGCCAGCGCATCGACCGCCTTACCCGCATAGGACATCCGGATACCCGTCCAGCCGCGGACGAAGCCCCCGGCGGCGGCTACTCCGCCGTCGCCGAAGGGTTCGGTCAGCCGCTGGAGCCAGGTAGGTTCGGGGATCGCGTCGTCATCGATGAAGGCGACGACCGGCGCCGCACAGTCGCTCAGGCCGAGGTTCCGTGCGGTGGCGATGTTCGCCTCGCCGAATGCGACCGTCTTCACCGTCCCCGGATAGGCCGTCCGCACCTCTGCCAGCGCGCCTTCGTCCGCGACGACGACGACCTCGAAGTCCCGGTGTGTCTGGAGCTGAAGGGCCCGCAGGCACCGCATCAGCTCGGCGGGACGGCCCAGACTTGCGACGACGACGCTCGCCCTGACGACCGGCGCCTCGGGCGTCATGGCCTCAGTCCATCCCCATCTCGGCCAGCATCGCCTCGAGCCGCGGAACGTCCGACGGGTTGTTCAGTTCCCAGAACTGTCTGCCGCGGGCGTGCACCTCGACACAGAGGACCGGAACACCGTTCTCGATGAACCGGAGCTGCTCGAGCCCTTCCAGGAGTTCGTACCTGCCCGGCTGCCAGGCGACATAGTCTGCCAGCGCCGCGGACCTGTAGGCATAGACGCCGACATGGTGGAAGACAGGCGTCGGTCCGTTTTCCGGGTAGGACTCCGCGGTGAAGGGGACGACCTCCTTCGAGAAGTAGAGGGCTCGCCCCGCCTCGTCGAAGACGGCCGTGGTCCCGCCGACCCTGCCCATGCGCCGGTCGTTCCTGAGCGCCTCGAGCGCCCGCCCGTCGCAGCGCAGGACCGGCGTTGCGACCCGGGCGTCCCGGCGTTCCTCCAGCGCGGCGATCAGTCCTTCGACAAACCAGGCGGGGGTCAGCGGCGCATCGCCCTGAAGGTTCACCACGATATCGTAGGATCCCGACAGCGTCAGGGCCTCGGCGCAGCGCTCCGTTCCGTTCCGGCAGGAGGTCGATGTCATCACGACATCCGCGCCGAAGCCTGACGCATGTTCCCGGATCCGCTCGTCATCCGTGGCCACGATCACGTGGTCCACGCCGGACACGGCCAGCGCCGCCCGCCACGTCCGCTCGACTAGCGTCACCGCCTGTCCGGACGCCCCGCGCAGGGCGACCAGCGGCTTGCCCGGATACCGTGTCGACTCGTAGCGCGCCGGGATGACGAGCAGCACGCTCATGGCGGCACCAGCCGGACGCCGGGCGCATGGGCGATGAAGAACGGGTTGGCGAAGCCAGGCTTTCCGTAGGCGAGCGGTTCATGGGTGTCGAACCTCACCGTCCTGCCGCCGGCACCGCGCAGCACCGCATCCCCGGCCGCGGTGTCCCACTCCATCGTCCGCCCGAGCCGCGGGTAGAGATCCGCCTCGCCCGTCGCCACCAGACAGAACTTGAGCGAGGATCCGGCGCTCTTCATGTCCCTGACCGCATAGCGCGAAATGTAGTCGTCCGTCGCGGCATCCCGGTGCGACTTCGACGCGACCACCATCAGCGCTGCGTTGTCCGGCGTGGAAACCGCAAGCGTCCTGACCGGTCCGGGATGGTCCCTTTCGAAGCCGTCCGTCTCCTCGACCGATCGCCCGGCCGGATCGGTGTAGAACAGCCTGCGGATGGCCGGGGCATAGACGACGCCGCGCAGCGGAATCCCGTCTTCGACATAGGCGATGTTCACCGTGAAGTCGCCGCGGCGCTGCACGAACTCCTTCGTTCCGTCGAGCGGATCGACGATGAGGAAGGTGCGGACGGACTGGTCGTGCGTCCCGGCCTGTTCCTCGGTGATCAGCGGCACCTCGGGAAAGGCGGCGGCAAGGCCCGCCGCGATCACCGCATCCGCCGCCAGATCCGCCTCCGTGACCGGACTGGCATCCCCCTTCGAGCGGACGCCGAAGTCCGGCGACATGTAGACCTCCATGATCCTGTCGCCGGCCTCCAGCGCCAGCCTCCGCATCACGGCCGCGAGTTTCTCGAAGTCCACGTCGGTCTGTCCCCTGTTCCGGCCCGGTTGAGCCACTGGGCCGGAACCCTTATGATGCGCCGCTAGGGGAACGGCAAGAATCCCGGGCCAATGTCCGCGGCTGGCGGACAGGATGCAGGACACGCGATGTTTCAGGCGGCAAGACGGCGTTCGGCAGCCTCATCGGCCTTCGCGACGTTCGAGCTGATCTTCCACAGCACCGTCCGGCAGGTGAGGAACGCGCATCGCAACGCGCTGGTCGGGCTTCTGCTGGCGATCCTTCAGACCGGCCTCGGGATCCTGATCTTCTGGTTCATGTTCACCTACCTGCCCCTGTCCAAGGTGCCACGCATCCGTGGCGACATGGTGCTTTACCTGATGTCCGGGGTCTTTCTCTACATGGTCCATATCCGGGCAACGAAGGCCGTCTTCTCGGCGGAGGGCCCGCTTTCGGCGATGATGCTGCACGAGCCGATGAACACCATGATCTCCATCTCGGCATCCGCCCTCGCCGCGCTCTACACCCAGCTTCTGTCGATCGGCGTCATCCTGTTCCTCTACAATGCCTTCGCGGGGCCGATCGAGATCGAGAACCCCGTCGGCTTCGTTGCCATGATCATCCTCGCCTGGCTGTTCGGCGTGGCGGTCGGCCTGATCCTGGCCTCGCTCCGCCCGTGGTGGCCGGAGGCCTGCGGCATCGTCCAGACGGTCTGGACGCGCGCCAACATCTTTGCTTCGGGAAAGCTTTTCACGGCAAACACGCTTTCGGCCAGCATGCTGGCCCTCTTCTCGTGGAACCCGCTGTTCCACATCATCGACCAGTCGCGCGGCTACATGTTCATCAACTATCAGCCGCGCTTCACGTCGATCGCCTATCCCCTCGCCGTCACCCTTGCCCTTCTCGCGATCGGGATGCTGATCGAGTTCTACACGCGGCGCCACATCTCGATCAGCTGGAGTGCTGGACGCTAGACCTGATCCACGACGCGCAGCGTCAGGTTGATGCGGCCGCCCCCTTCCAGCAGGGGCGAACTGCCGAAGGCGATGCGGTCGATCCCGTGATAGGCAAGCCGTGCGCGCCCGCCCATCACGACGACGTCGCCCGAGCGCAGCCAGACGCTCCGCGTCGGCGCATTCCTGACGGTGCCGCCATAGCGGAACAGGCCGTCATCCCCGAGGCTGACCGAGACGACCGGCCATGCGAAGTCCGCCTCGTCGCGGTCCTGGTGCAGCCCCATCCGCGCACCCCTGCCGTAGAAGTTGACGAGACAGCAGTCCGGCTGCCGCTCCAGGCCCGTCACCGCCCTCCAGATCCCGAGGACACTCTGCGGGATCGCAGGCCAGACCGTCCCGGACGGATGCCTGTCGATGTAGCGATAGCCCGCGCGGTCGGAGAACCACCCGTACCGCCCCGCCGAGGTCATCCGCACGCTCATCGGCCTGCCGTTCGGCGTCTCCGGCGTGAACGGCGGCGCCGCTGCCATGACGGCCCTGAGATCCTCGATCAGGGCGACTTGCCGGTCGGTGGACAGCATGCCCTCGAAGAGCAGGAATCCGTTCAGGTCGCGGGGCGGCGCCGGCGAAGGGACAGCGGTCCGACTGACGCTCATTTCCGCAGCCCGGCCATGCTTGCAGCCTCCATTGCCCCTCCCTATATACGACCGGAGCCGGGCGGGGCACACCGTCCAACATCTTGAAACGGAAATGGGATAGATCGCCAGAAGCCGGAATCGGGTCTGGGGATCGGCATATCGCCGAAGGAAAGGATCAAGACATGGCCAAAGTCATCGGCATTGACCTTGGAACCACGAACTCCTGCGTCGCCATCATGGACGGTTCGCAGCCCCGCGTGATCGAGAACTCGGAAGGTGCGCGCACGACACCCTCCGTCGTGGCCTTCACCGACACCGAACGCCTCGTGGGCCAGCCGGCAAAGCGTCAGGCTGTGACCAACCCGACCAACACGATCTACGCCGTCAAGCGCCTGATCGGGCGCCGCGTCAACGATCCCGAGGTCGAGAAGGACCGCAAGCTCGTTCCCTACACCATCGTGGATGGCGGGAACGGCGATGCCTGGGTCGAGGTGAAGGGCGAGAAGTATTCTCCGGCCCAGATCTCCGCCTTCATCCTGCAGAAGATGAAGGAGACGGCGGAATCGTATCTGGGCGAGCCGGTGTCGCAGGCCGTCATCACGGTCCCTGCCTATTTCAACGACGCGCAGCGCCAGGCGACCAAGGACGCGGGCAAGATCGCGGGGCTCGAGGTCCTGCGCATCATCAACGAACCGACGGCCGCCGCGCTTGCCTACGGGCTCGACAAGAAGGATTCCAAGACCATCGCCGTCTATGACCTCGGCGGCGGGACGTTCGACATCACCATCCTCGAGATCGACGACGGGCTCTTCGAGGTGAAGTCCACCAACGGGGACACGTTCCTCGGCGGTGAGGACTTCGACATGCGGATCGTCAACTACCTCGCCGACGAGTTCAAGAAGGAGCATGGCGTCGATCTGACGAAGGACAAGATGGCCCTCCAGCGCCTCAAGGAGGCGGCGGAGAAGGCCAAGATCGAACTCAGCTCGAGCCAGCAGACCGAGATCAACCAGCCCTTCATCTCGATGGACATGAAGTCGGGCACGCCGCTTCACCTGGTGATGAAGCTTACCCGCGCGAAGCTCGAAAGCCTGGTCAGTGACCTGATCGCCAAGTCGATGAAGCCCTGCGAGGCCGCGCTGAAGGATGCCGGCCTGTCCAAGAGCGACATCGACGAGGTCGTGCTGGTCGGCGGCATGACGCGGATGCCGAAGGTCATCGAGGAAGTCACCAAGTTCTTCGGGAAGGATCCCCACAAGGGCGTCAACCCCGACGAGGTCGTGGCTCTCGGCGCGGCGATTCAGGCCGGCGTGCTTCAGGGCGACGTCAAGGACGTGGTCCTGCTGGACGTGACGCCCCTCAGCCTCGGCATCGAGACGCTGGGCGGCGTTTTCACCCGGCTGATCGACCGCAACACCACGATCCCGACGAAGAAGAGCCAGATCTTCTCGACGGCCGAGGACAACCAGAACGCCGTCACGATCCGTGTCTTCCAGGGCGAACGCGAGATGGCGGCGGACAACAAGCTGCTGGGCCAGTTCAACCTGGAACAGATCCCGCCTGCGCCGCGCGGCATGCCGCAGATCGAGGTGACGTTCGACATCGACGCCAACGGCATCGTGTCGGTCAGCGCCAAGGACAAGGGCACCGGGCGTGCGCAGCAGATCACGATCCAGGCCTCTGGCGGTCTCAGCGAGGCCGAGATCGAGAAGATGGTCAAGGACGCCGAGGCCAATGCTGAAGCCGACCGGAAGCGCCGCGAACTCGTCGAGACCCGCAACCAGGCGGAAAGCCTGATCCACTCGACGAAGAAGTCGCTGGAAGAACATGGTGACAAGGTGGATGGCTCGACCGTCGAGGCGATCGAACTTGCGATCGGTGCGCTGGAAGAGACGCTCAAGTCCGACGACACCGGCAAGATCAGGGGCGGCATCCAGAACCTGACCGACGCCGCGATGAAGCTGGGCGAGGCGATCTACAAGGCTCAGGCGGCCGAAGGCGCCGCCAAGTCCGACGGCGAGGATGGCGCACCCCGCGAAGTTGACGACGACATCGTGGACGCCGACTTCGAGGATATTGGCGACGACAAGCGGAAACGGAACTGAGATCGGCTGAAATGCTCTGGCCGGCCCGGACCTGAACCGGGTCGGCCTCTGCGTTCCCAACGGGTGCAGAATGGCCAAACGCGACTTTTACGAGGTTCTGGGCGTCCCGCGCGGAGCTTCGGCCGAAGAGATAAAGAAGGCCTACCGGAACAAGGCCAAGGCGCTTCACCCCGATCGAAACCAGGAAAACCCCAGGGCCGAGGCCGAGTTCAAGGAAGTGAACGAGGCCTATGACGTCCTGAAGGACGAACAGAAGAAGGCCGCCTACGACCGCTTCGGTCATGCCGCCTTCGATGGGGGCGCCGGCGCCGGGGCCGCGCGCGGTGCGGGCGGCTTCCGCCAGGGAGATTTCGCCTCGGCCTTCTCGGACGTGTTCGAGGACCTGTTCGGCGATTTCATGGGGGGCCAGCGCGGCGGCGGGCGGCAGCGGGCAAGCCGCGGCTCCGACCTGCGGTACAATCTCCGCGTCACCCTCGAAGAGGCCTATTCCGGCGTCCAGAAGACGATCAGTGTGCCCACCTCGGTTGTCTGCACTTCGTGCGGCGGCACGGGTGCGGAGGGTGGCGCCGAACCCGTGACCTGCCCGACCTGTTCGGGCATGGGCAAGGTCAGGGCGCAGCAGGGCTTCTTCACGGTCGAGCGCACCTGCCCGACCTGCGGCGGATCGGGACAGATCGTCAAGAACCCCTGCAAGGTCTGCCAGGGCGCGGGCCGCACCGAGAAGGAGCGCACGCTCAGCGTCAACATCCCCGCAGGCGTCGAGACCGGCACCCGCATCCGGCTGGCCGGCGAGGGCGAGGCAGGCCTACGTGGCGGCCCCCCCGGGGACCTCTACATCTTCGTCGAGGTGCGCGAGCACCCGATCTTCCAGCGGGACGGCGTCAACCTCTTCTGCCGCGTGCCGGTCAGCATGACGACGGCGGCCCTTGGCGGCGAGGTCGAGGTGCCGACGATCGACGGCGGCAGGAGCCGCGTGAAGGTTCCGGCCGGGTGCCAGACGGGCAAGCAGCTGCGGCTGCGGCAGAAGGGGATGCCACCCCTTCGCGGCGCGGGCCTCGGCGACATGCTGATCGAGCTTGCCGTCGAGACACCCGTCAACCTGACGAGCCGGCAGCGCGATCTCCTGCGCGAATTCGAACGTCTCTCGGAGGCCAGCAACAACCCCGAAGGTTCCTCCTTCTTCTCCAAGGTCAGGAACTTCTGGGACGGCATGAAGTCCTGATCCGGCTGCGCTGGCAGGCAGCGGTGCCGGTCATCCGTTAACCGCGGGTTTACCCTGACTGCGGCAGCCTCGCCGCATGCACACGGTCCGGGACCTTGGCGAGGCGGCAACGCTCTTCGGCTCCGACGAGGCGCCATCCCTGCCGCTCGCCGGCGGCGACCGGCTTCCCTCCTATATCCGCGACCACCGAAAAAGGCTCCGCCTGCGCTTCGATGCCGGCGGCCCGGCCGCGATGCCGGACTACGAACTTCTCGAACTTCTCCTGTTCCGCGCCCTTCCGCGCATCGACGTCAAACCCATCGCCCGCCGCCTGATCGACCGTTTCGGCGACTTCAACGGGGTGGTGACCGCGCCGCCCTCGCGCCTTGCCGAGGTGAAGGGCGTGGGCGAAGCGGTGATCCAGCACCTCAAGATCGTCGAGGCCGCCGCGCACCGGATGGCGCGCGCGCGCGTCATGAACCGCCCCGTCCTGTCGTCCTGGGACGCGCTCCTTGACTATTGCCACACGGCGATGTCCCACCGGGCGACCGAGCAGTTTCGCGTGCTCTTCCTCGACAACAGGAACGCGCTGATCGCCGACGAAGAACAGGCGCGCGGGACCGTCAACCATGTGCCCGTCTACCCGCGCGAGGTCGTCAAGCGGGCGCTCGAACTGAACGCGACCGCCCTGATCCTCGTGCACAACCATCCATCCGGCGACCCTTCGCCCTCCGACCAGGACATCCGCCTGACCGCGCAGGTCGAAGCCGCGGCCCGCGCGCTCGGTATCGCGATCCACGACCACATCGTGGTCGGCCGGTCGCGGGAATTCAGCTTCCGGTCGGCGGGCCTGCTTGGCGCCTGATCAGGGGGCCGCGTCGGCCAGCGTCGCGGCGGGGGGCTCCCAGCGCAGCGGCAGCGCGACGAGATCGCCGATCGCATCGCATCCCGGCATGGCCAGCGAGAAGTCGCGGGCGGCCTGCCCGCCGGCCACGACGTGAATGGTCTGGCCATGCACCCAGCGGCCGCAATCGTCCTGCGTCACGGCCGCCTCGACGCGCGTCTGCGGCGCGCTGCCACGGGGAACCGTCAGCACCTGGGCAAGCCTGGCCCCGGGAACCGTCACATCGCCGAAATGCCGGATCTCGCCCCCGGACGTGCCGGCCCTGGCGACAGACAGGGAAACGGGAAGGGTGCCGCGCGAAAGCAGCACCACGCGGTCAAGCCCTTCGGCCTCCGGCACGCTGACATTCGCAATCAGCGGATCGCGTCCGGGAAACTCGACCTCGACCACGGCGTCCGGGCTCAGGGCGGGAATGGTGACTTCCAGGCTGCCCTGCCCGTCGGTGCGGTAGCTCAGCTCCATCGCGCCATGGCGGACGGTCAGGTCGGCGTTGCGGTCGCAGGGCGCGGACAGGACGACGTCCACGAAACCTCCAGCTGCCGGCGCCAGCGAAAGGCTGGTAGCGGCACAGGACATCTGGGCGGGCGGCAGGGCCGTGCCCGCGGACTGGAGACGTGCAATGCGGTCGGACAGGCTCACGCCCGCTGCAGCCGGCAAGGCAACCGGCGCTGGGCCGGGCAGACCGGTATCGACGGACGCGGCAACCCCGGCGGTATCGGCAGAGAGCTGCACCACGCTGGCGGGATCGACCTGCCCCTGCGCGGTCGCCTGTCCGGTGTCGAAGGTGCTCTCGGCAAGGCCGGAACTGTCGTTGCCGCTGAAGAACGCCTGCAGCCTGTCCGCGTTCTGCATCAGATGTCCGGTAGCCAGCGCAAGCAGAAACACCGACCCCGTCATGACCCACCTGCGATGTACCCACATGGTATTGCTCCGCAGCCATCCCCGGCGGCGAACCTAGGTCTGGAATCGGGCCCTCGCGTGACGCGGGTATGGCATTGTTTACGATGAATGAATCGCGCCACACCCCAAGGGATGGTGGACGCAGCCCCGGTTCATGCCATGGGCACGATTCCGGGGTTCCTGCCGCCACGCCAAGGCCACAATTCCGCCACGCGCCGGCCCTTTCCCGGACGTGATCCGGGATCTGGGGCGCGACTCAGACCAGACGGCCGTGGCAGTGCTTGAATTTCTCGCCCGAACCGCAGGGACAGGGGTCGTTCCGGCCGGGATCGCCCCAGGTCGAACGGTCGGTTTCATCGAAGCCGGCAAGGATCGGAACCCGCTGCGTCTTCTCGGCCGCCGGCTCCTGCGCCTTGGCGAGGGCCGCCTGCTGCGCCGCGATCTGCTGGAAGAGCGCCTGCTGTTCCTCGGCCGTCATCGGCCGGACCTGGGCCAGCTTGAGCGTGACCTCGCTGCGCAGGCCGTCGAGCAGGTTGCCGAAGAGCTGGAAGGCCTCGGTCTTGTATTCGTTCAGGGGGTCGCGCTGGGCATAACCGCGGAAGCCGACCACAGACCGCAGATGCTCGAGCCGCAGGATATGCTCGCGCCACTTCGCGTCGATCGTCTGCAGCAGGACCTGCTTCTCGATCGACCGCATGGTTTCTGCGCCGAAGGCCGCGGCCTTCTCAGCCATGAACCTGTCCGCCGCCTCCGCGATCCGCTCGCGCATCGTGTCCTGATCGACCCCCTCCTCGGCGGCCCAGTCCGGAATCGGCAGGTCCAGAAGCAGCGCCTCGCGGACGGCCTGCTGAAGCTCGGCGCTGCGCCACTGCTCGGGATAGCTTTTCGGCGGCATGAACTCGTCGACGAGATCGTCCACCACCTGGTGGCGCATGTCCCGCGTGATCTCCTCGAGATCGTCGGCGCGCATGATCTCCATGCGCTGGCTGAAGATCGCCTTGCGCTGGTCGTTCATCACGTCGTCGAACTTCAGGAGCTGCTTGCGGATATCGAAGTTGCGCCCTTCGACCTTGGCCTGCGCGCGTTCGAGCGACTTGTTCACCCAGGGATGGATGATGGCCTCGCCCTCCTTCATGCCGAGCGAGCCCAGAACCTTGTCCAGCCGGTCGGACCCGAAGATGCGCATCAGGTCGTCCTCAAGCGACAGGAAGAAGGACGACCGCCCGGGATCGCCCTGCCGCCCCGACCGGCCCCGCAGCTGGTTGTCGATGCGCCGGCTCTCGTGCCGCTCGGTGGCAAGCACGTAAAGGCCGCCGGCCTCGATCACCTTGCGCTTCTCCTCGGCATGTTCGGCCTCGATCCGCGCCCGCACCTCGTCGGGATGCGCCGTCGGGTCGGCCGCCAGCTCCTCCAGCACCTTCATCTCGACATTGCCGCCAAGCTGGATGTCGGTGCCGCGCCCGGCCATGTTCGTGGCGATGGTCACCGCGCCAAGCCGCCCGGCCTCGGCGACGATCATCGCCTCCTGCTCGTGATGGCGCGCATTGAGCACGTTGTGCGGGATTCCCTCCTTCTCCAGCATCTTCGAGAGCATCTCGGACTTCTCGATCGAGGTCGTCCCGACGAGGATCGGCTGCCCCTTTTCCCGCGCCTTCTTGATCTGCCTGACGATGGCGTCGTACTTCTCGCGCGCCGTGCGGTAGACCTGATCGTGGTCGTCCTTCCGCATCACCGGGCGGTTCGTCGGCACCTCGACGACCCCCAGCCTGTAGATCTCCATGAACTCCTCGGCCTCGGTCGCCGCCGTCCCGGTCATCCCCGCAAGCTTGTCGTAGAGCCGGAAATAGTTCTGGAACGTCACGCTGGCGAGCGTCACGTTCTCGGGCTGCACGGTCACGCCTTCCTTGGCCTCGATGGCCTGATGCAGGCCGTCCGAAAGCCTCCGGCCCGGCATCATGCGACCCGTGAACTCGTCGATCAGGATGACCTCGTTGTTGCGGACGATATAGTTCACGTCCTTCTGGAACAGCTTGTGCGCCCGCAGAGCCTGGGTGACGTGGTGGACGATGGTCGTCGATTCCGGGTCGTAGAGGGTCTGGTCGGGGGGCAGCAGCCCGGCCTCGTGCAGCCGCTGCTCGAGGTATTCGTTCCCGTCCTCGGTGAAGGTCGCGTTGCGCTGCTTCTCGTCCAGCTTGTAGTGGGTCTCGTTCAGCTCCGGGATGAAGGCGTCGAGGGTCTTGTAAAGCTCGGAACGGTCCTGTGACGGACCGGAGATGATCAGCGGCGTGCGCGCCTCGTCCACGAGGATCGAGTCGACCTCGTCCACGATCGCATAGTTGTGTCCGCGCTGGACCATCTCCTCCAGGCGGGACTTCATGTTGTCGCGCAGGTAGTCAAAGCCCAGTTCGTTGTTGGTCGCATAGGTGATGTCGGCCTGATAGGCCGCACGCTTCTCGGCTTCGGGCTGGAAGGGGACGACGACGCCCACGCTCATCCCAAGCGCCGCATAGACCTTGCCCATCCAGGCGGCGTCGCGTTTCGCGAGGTAGTCGTTGACGGTGACGATGTGGACGCCCTTGCCGGTCAGCGCGTTCAGATAGGCGGGGAAGGTCGCGACCAGCGTCTTGCCCTCGCCGGTCTTCATCTCGGCAATGTTGCCCTGATGCAGGAAGATGCCGCCCATCAGCTGCACGTCGAAGGCGCGCAGGCCAAGGGCGCGCCAGCCCGCCTCGCGGCACAGGGCAAAGGCCTCCGGCAGGACGGAATCGAGATCGGCGCCCGCGGCGACGCGGTCCTTCAGCTTGCGCGTCTCCTCCCTGATGCCCTCGTCACTCAGCGCCTGCATCTGGGGCTCCAGCGCATTGATCTTCTCGATGATCGGGCGCGTCGCCTTGATCTTCCGGTCATTCGGCGTGCCGAAGACCTTCCTCGCCATCGTTCCAAGTCCCAGCATCTTGTCTCCGCTCGGGAACCTTTGATCCTGTGTGTTGAAAGGCGGCCTTGCCCGCGTCTGCCGCCTTGCCTAGAAGGCACTGGAAATTCGGGCGCGGAACGGCCTTCCAAGAGTCAAGGCGATGTAAGGGGCCGCCGCTACCGTGTCAACGCTGCCCGCCCGGGCATCGCAATCAGGAGAACGTGCAATGACGAAACTGGCCGCGATGCGCTGTGCCTGCATCATGATTGCGGCACTTGCCGCGCCTGTCCGTGCCGAAGGGCCGGATGCCGGAACCGTCGTTGCGACGGTCAACGGGACCCCGATCACGCTCGGCCAGATGGCCGTCACGCGCGACGCCCTTCCGGACGACTACAAGCAGCTTCCCGACGAGGTCCTCTTCAAGGGCATCCTCGACCAGCTGATCCAGCAGACGCTCGTCGCCGCGAAGGCTGAGGCGGAGATGACGCCCAGGGTCGAGCTCGAACTGGCCAACCGTCGCATGAACTACCTCTCGGGGACCTATCTGGACAGGATCGCCGAGGAGGCGCTGACCGAAGAGGCCCTGAACGCACTGTTCACGGAGAAATACGGCGACGCGCCGGCAGCCAAGGAATACAGCGCCGCCCATATCCTGGTCCCGACGCGTGAGGAAGCCGTCGCGGTCAGGGAACGCCTCGACGCGGGCGAGGACTTTGCCACCATCGCGCGTGAACTCTCCCAGGATCCGGGATCGGCACAGAACGGCGGCGACCTCGGCTGGTTCGGCCTGGGCATGATGGTCGAGCCCTTCGAGAAGGCCGTGGTCGCGATGCAGGCCGGCCAGGTCTCCGAGCCGGTCGAAACGCAGTTCGGGTGGCATGTCATCCGGCTTAACGAGGTCCGCGACAGGCCTGTGACGCTTGACGAGAAGCGCGACGAGCTTGCCGGCGAGATCCAGCGGGCCGCCATCGAGGCCGAGATCAGGTCGCTGACCGAAGGCGCCACCATCACCCGGTCGGAAGAAGGCATCGATCCGGCCATTCTGGCTGACCCCTCCATCTTCGGCGAATAAACGGAGGGGCAGGATGGCACGGAAGAAGGACGCCAAGGAGGAAATCCGCGCCCTCAAGGACAAGCTCCGGAAGCTGCGGGACAAGCTGAAATCCGGAAACGCCACGGCGGCGCGGGCGCCAAAGGGCAGGGCGGTGTCACCGCTTGCGCCGAAGGATGGCTTTCCGCGGATTCCGGTCATCGATGGGGCAGAGTTCGCCTCGGCCGCGGCGGGCGTGCGCTACGCCGGCCGCACCGATGTCATGCTCGTCAGGCTTGCGCCCGGAACCGCCCTCGCGGGGGCCTTCACGCGCTCTGCCACCCGCGCCGCCTGCGTTCTCGACTGCCAGGAGAAGCTCAAGGGCGGCAGAGACAGCCGCGACGGCGCCGCCATCGTCGTGAACTCCGGCAACTCGAACGCCTTCACCGGCGCGGCGGGCGCGGCATCCGTCGCCCGCATCGTGGCCGCGGCCGCCAGGGAAGCCGGCGTGCCGGAAACCCGCGTCTTCACCTCCTCGACCGGCGTCATCGGCGAGCCCCTGCCAGACGAGCGCATCACGGCCAGGCTTCCCGATCTCGTGGCCTCGCTCAGGCCGGACGCGATCGAGGCGGCCGCCCGCGCGATCATGACGACCGACACCTTTCCCAAGGGCGCCTTCGCCGAAGTGGCCGGGGAAGGCGGGATCATCCGGATCGCCGGGATCGCCAAGGGGTCCGGCATGATCGCGCCCGACATGGCGACGATGCTGGTCTACATCTTCACCGATGCGAAGATCCCGTCGGCCACGCTGCAGAAGCTGCTCTCCCGCCATCTCGACGACACCTTCAACGCGATCACCGTGGACAGCGACACCTCGACATCGGACGCGCTGATCCTCGCCGCGACGGGGCGCTCCGGCGCGCAGCCCATCACCGATCTGCGCACGCCCGCGGCCCGCGCCTTCTCCGAAGGGTTGCGGAGTGTCATGCTGGATCTTGCCCACCAGGTCGTCCGCGACGGCGAGGGCGCCACGAAGTTCGTCGAGGTCGCCGTGACCGGGGCCGCATCCGCCGCGGACGCCCGCGCTGCCGCGATGGCGATCGCCAACTCGCCGCTCGTCAAGACGGCTATCGCGGGCGAGGACCCGAACTGGGGCCGCATCGTCATGGCGGTCGGAAAGTCGGGCGCCATGGCCGACCGCGACCGCCTGTCGATCTGGCTGGGCGATGTCCGGGTCGCCCGTGACGGACAGCGCGATCCGGCCTATAGGGAAGAGGACGGCGCTGCTCACATGAAGGGCGACACGGTCCGGATCCGGGTCGATCTCGGGCTGGGCCGGGCCAGCCGGACGGTCTGGACCTGCGACCTGACGCACCGCTACATCGACATCAATGCCGACTACAGGTCGTGACGGCATCGTCCGCGTCGTCCTCGTCGCCGCCGTCGCCCTGATCGACGCGGACGGCAGGGTGCTGCTGACCCGCCGCCCCACGGGAAAACCCATGGCCGGACTGTGGGAGTTTCCCGGCGGAAAGATCGAGCCGGGCGAAACGCCAGAGGCCGCCCTGATCCGCGAACTGCACGAGGAACTTGCGATCGAGACATGGGCAAGCTGCCTCGCCCCGCTGACCTTCGCCAGCCATTCCTATCCGGACTTCCACCTCCTGATGCCGCTCTTTGCCTGCCGCAGGTGGGAGGGCAGTCCCCGCCCCCGCGAAGGACAGGCGCTGGCCTGGGTGCGCGCCGCCCAGCTCGGCGACTACGCGATGCCTCCGGCCGACCTGCCGCTCGTGCCGATCCTGCGCGACTGGCTCTGAGCGCGGAGGCGCTCAACCGAAAGTTGCGGCGTCATTTCGCGCATCGTGAAGTGCAGGTGCGACGTCCTCTTTCCGCCCGCCCGGGCCATGACAATATCCGCGCCACGCCCGCGATTCGGGGAGGATCGCAGGACGCAGAGATCGGCCGCCGCTCAGTGGGGAGGGTTGGGGTGCTGAGAACGATAATCTTGGGGACATGTGTGTCCGTTCAGGGCGTGTTCGAGAAGCAGCTCGAAAACGGCAAGATTCTTGTCCGGGTCGGGGACAGGCTCTTCGAAGGCTATCCGGTCCAGAAGAAGGCAGCCTAGGCTCGGAGCGGATCGTAGGCGCCGGTTCCGCCCGACCGCGAGTTCCTCGCGGCCGGGCGTTGCGCTGCAATGCTCAGGCCAGTTTCCGGACGACTTCCTCGCGCTCGAAGATCTCGATGACATCGCCCTGGCGGATGTCGTCGTAGTTCTCGAAGGCCATGCCGCATTCCTGTCCCGACTGGACTTCCCGGACCTCGTCCTTGAACCGCTTGAGGGTCTTGAGCGTTCCCTCGTGGATGACGACGTTGTCGCGCAGGAGCCTGACGCCCGCCGAACGGCGCGCGACCCCTTCCGTCACAAGGCAGCCGGCGACCTTGCCGACACCCGAGACCTTGAACACTTCCTTGATCTGCGCGTAGCCGATGAAGGTCTCGCGCACCTCGGCCGACAGAAGGCCTGACGCCGCCTTCTTCACGTCGTCCACAAGGTCGTAGATCACCGAATAGTAGCGGATCTCGACGCCCTTCTGGTTCGCCGCGGCCCGCGCCGGTGCGTTCGCCCTGACGTTGAAGCCGATGACCGGGGCACCCGAAGCCTCGGCCAGCCCGATATCCGTCTCGGTGATCGCGCCGACCCCCGAATGCAGAACCCGGACGCGCACCTCCTCGTTGCCGATCTTCTCCATCGCCTGGACGATGGCCTCGGCAGAGCCCTGCACGTCGGCCTTGACCACGATCGGCAGTTCGGCGACGCGCTGGTCGGCCTTGGCCTTGGCCATCAGCTGCTCCAGGGTCGCGGCTCCGCCCGCTGCGGCGCGCTTGTCCTTCGCCGCCTGCGCACGGTAGGCGGCGATCTCGCGCGCCTGGGCCTCGGTCTCGACGACGTTCAGCACATCGCCGGCCTCCGGCGTCGCGGTCAGGCCCAGCACCTCGACCGGCACCGAGGGCCCGGCCTCCTTCAGCTTCTCGCCCTTGTCGTTGACCAGCGCACGAACCTTGCCCCAGACCTCGCCGACGACGAAGATGTCGCCCTGGTGCAGGGTCCCGTTCTGGACCAGCACCGTCGCCACCGGCCCGCGCCCGACGTCGAGCTTCGCCTCGATAACGGCCCCCGACGCCGGCCGCCGCGGATTGGCGCGCAGCTCGAGGATCTCGGCCTGCAGCGCGATCGCCTCGAGAAGTTCGTCGAGGCCCTTGCCCGTCACCGCCGACACCTCGACATCCTGGACGTCGCCGGACAGCTTCTCGACGACGACCTCGTGCTGCAGGAGGTCGGTCCGGACCTTCTGGGGATTGGCGGAAGGCTTGTCCACCTTGTTGATCGCGACGATGATCGGCACCTTTGCCGCCTTGGCGTGATTGATCGCCTCCACCGTCTGCGGCATCACCGCGTCATCGGCGGCGACCACCAGCACGACGATGTCGGTGACCTGCGCGCCCCGCGCCCGCATCGACGTGAACGCGGCATGGCCGGGCGTGTCGAGGAACGTCAGGACCTGCCCCTTGTCGGTCTTCACCTGATAGGCGCCGATGTGCTGCGTGATCCCGCCGGCCTCGCCCGCAACCACGTTGGTCTTGCGGATCGCGTCCAGAAGCGAGGTCTTGCCGTGATCGACATGCCCCATGATGGTGACGACCGGCGGGCGCGGCTCGAGGTCGCTGGGCTGGTCCTCGACCGTGTCGATCGCCAGCTCGACATCGGCATCCGTCACGCGCACGGCACGGTGACCGAATTCCTCGATCACCAGTTCCGCGGTGTCGGCATCGATGGTCTGGTTCATCGTGACCATCATGCCCATCTTCATCAGCGACTTGACCACGTCCGCGGCGCGTTCGGCCATGCGGTTGGCCAGTTCCTGGACGACGATCGTCTCCGGTAGCTGGACGTCGCGCACCTGCTTCTCGGCCTTCTGGCCGAACCCGAGCGCCTTCTGCCGCGCGCGTTCCTGCTTGCGCTTCATCGCGGCCAGCGAACGCTGCCGTCCGCCCTCGCCGTCCAGCGCCTCCGTCAGCGTCAGCTTGCCGGTCCGGCGCCCCTCGTCGCGGCCGGCCCTGGCACGGGCATCGCGCTCGGCCCGTTCGTCCCTTTCGCGGTCGGTCTTGCGCGGGCCGCCGACGGCAACCCCCTTCGTCGCCGTCCGCGACGCCGCCGCCTCGGCCGCAGCCGGATCCGGCCGCACCGCCGTGACGGGGGGCTTGCGGATGTCGTCGCGCTTCTGGGCGCGCGCCTCGGCGTCGCGCTGGCGCCTCTCCTCCTCCTCCGCGCGCTGGCGGATCGCCTCCTCGCGGTCGCGATCCTCCCGCTCCTTGGCCTCGATCTCGGCCCGGCGGCGCTCGCGTTCCTCCTCGCGTGCCTTCTCCTCGCTGGCACGTCGGGCCGCTTCCTCGGCCTCGCGCGCCCTGGCGGCCTGAAGCGCCTTCATCCGGCGTTCGAGTTCGGCGTCGGAGATTCCCTGCGGACGGCGCGACGGATCGCTGGTGACGGCCCCGGGCACGCCGGGTTTCGGCGCCACGGCGACGGCCGGCTTCTGCGGAACGACCACCCGCTTGCGCTTTGTCTCGACGACAACCGCATGGGTGCGCCCGTGGCTGAAGCTCTGCTTCACCTGTCCGGGTCGGGCTCCGCCAAGGCCCAGGGGTTTCTTGCCGTCCGTATCGCTCATTCTGTCTCTTGGTCTTTCCCGGTGCCAGCCGCACCGTCCACCGGCCGGAAGCCTGAAAGCTTCGCGGCCTCCTCTACAACACGATCTGCGAGTCCGCCAGCCGACAAGGCGGCGTGTACAACGGAATCCCGCCCGAAGGCCAGCCCGAGTTCGGACGCCGTCAGGCAGCCGAACCAGCGCCCCCCCTGCGGCGTCCACAGCTTGCCCTTGCCGCGCGCGGACCCGTCGGAGGCCTGCAGCAGCACCTTTGCCTTGCCGTCGGCGAGCCAGGCCTTGACCTTCTCGAACCCGCAGACGGCGGTGCCCGCCTTGCGCGCCAGCGACACCAGATCGACGACGCGCCGCGCAAGCCCGGCCTCGATCAGGTCGGCAAGCCCGTCGGGCACCGTCACCGCCGTCTTCGCGCCGCGCGCGAAGGCGCCCCTCGTCGCCCTGGCCAGAACCGCACGGTCGGCGGTCACCCATATGCCCCGGCCCGGCAGCTTCCCGGCCAGGTCCGGCACGATGACGCCATCCGGTCCGGCGACGAAACGGATCAGGCCCTGCTTCGGGCCGACATCACCCGTGACGGCGCAGCGCCGTTCGGGCCCGTCCCTGTCCTTCAACCGTCCGCCGCGCGTCATGCATCACCGGGACCCAGGCGCTAGGCCTGGGCCTCCTCGGTTGCGTCCTCGGCCGCGGCGCCCCGGTTCAGCTCCTCGGGATCGACCCAGCCGAGCTGGACCCGCGCCGTCATGATCAGGTTCTGCGCCTCCTCGAGGCTCATGTCGAACTTCTCGAGGATGCCCTCGTCCTTCACGCGCTCGCCGTTCACGGTCGTCCAGCCGCCCGCGAGTTCCCAGTCCGCGCAGGTGGCGAAGTCCTCGAGCGTCTTCACCCCGTCCTTCGCCAGCGCCTCGATCATCTGCGGCGTCAGCCCCTCGAACTCGATCAGGCTGTCCTCGACGCCCAGCGCACGGGCCGCGTCCAGCGCCGCCTTGTTCTGCGCCTCGATGTAGTCGCGGGCGCGGGCCTGAAGCTCCTGCGCCGTGCCCTCGTCCACGCCGTCGATCGACACAAGCTCGTCGAGATCGACATAGGCGACCTCCTCAAGGCTGGTGAAGCCTTCCGAGACGAGGAGCTGGGCGAAGAATTCGTCCAAGTCCAGCGCATCCACGAACAGCTTGGTGCGCTCGGCGAACTCGGCCTGCCGGCGTTCGCTTTCCTCGGCCTCGGTCAGGATGTCGATGTCCAGCCCCGTGAGCTGCGAGGCAAGGCGCACGTTCTGCCCGCGCCGCCCGATGGCCAGCGAAAGCTGATCGTCCGGGACCACGACCTCGATCTTGCCGCCTTCCTCGTCGATGACGACCTTCGACACCTCGGCCGGCTGCAACGCGTTGACAAGGAAGGTCGCCTGATCCTCGTTCCAGGGGATGATGTCGATCTTCTCGCCCTGAAGCTCGCTGACCACCGCCTGGACGCGGCTGCCGCGCATGCCGACGCAGGCGCCCACGGGGTCGATCGAACTGTCGTAGCTGACGACGCCGATCTTCGCCCGGCTGCCCGGATCGCGGGCAACGGCCTTGATCTCGATGATGCCGTCGTAGATCTCCGGCACTTCCATCTTGAACAGCTCGGCCATGAACTGGGGATCGGTCCGCGACAGGAAGACCTGCGGCCCCCGCGCTTCCCGTCGGACATCCTTGACATAGCAGCGGATGCGATCGTTCGGGCGATAGCTCTCGCGCCCGATCTTCTCGGTCCGGCGCAGGATGCCCTCGCCCCGGCCGATATCGACGATGATGTTGCCGTATTCCTCGCGCTTGACGATGCCGTTGATGATCGTCCCCTTGCGGTCGATGAACTCCTCGTACTGGCGGTCGCGCTCGGCCTCGCGCACCTTCTGGAGGATCACCTGCTTGGCCGACTGTGCCGCGATGCGGCCCATCTCGACGGGCGGGACGGCCTCGTGGAACTCGTCCCCGACAAGCGGGCCATCGCCCTGGGCCGGGTCGATGCGGACACCGCCGCGCAGCCAGAATTCCTCGCGGCCCGCCTTCGCAGGGACGAAGTAGGGCTTCGCCTGCTCGACCGTGAACTGCGCCTGATAGTTCTCGACCGCATCGTCCTCGACGACGGTCCGCACCCGGGTGAAGCTCGCGCGCCCGGTCTTGCGGTCGATCGACACGCGGATGTCCATCTCGGCGCCGTAGCGGGACTTCGCCGCACGGGCGAGGCTTTCCTCCATCGCCTCGATGACAAGCGCGGGGTCGATCATCTTCTCCCGCGCGACGGCCTCGGCCGTCTGCAGAAGTTCAAGCTGGTTGGCGGATGTGATGGCCATTACTCGGTCTCCTCCGGCATGCCGGTATCTTCCACGATTTCGTCGAATTCCGCTTCGTTGATGGCGCCCGCGGTCTTCCTCTGGCGCAGCATCTCGGCGATCAGCTCGTCGGTCAGGACCAGCTTGGCGTCGGCGAGCCAGTCGAACTTGAGCCCGACGGTGACGGCTTCGGCCCCTTCGGCAAGGTTGATCAGCACCTCGTCGCCCTCGGTCCCGGCCAGCGTGCCCCTGAACCGCTTGCGCCCGTCGATCGGCTCCTGCGTCTCCAGCCGGGCCTCGTAGCCCTCCCAGGCGTCGAAATCCTTCAACCGCGTCAGGGGCCGGTCGATCCCCGGCGAGGACACCTCGAGCGTGTAGGCCTCCTCGATCGGGTCCTCGACATCGAGGACCGCCGACACGGCCGTCGAGATACGCGCGCAGTCGTCCACGTCGATCCCGCCCTCGGGACGGTCGGCCATGATCTGCAGCGTCTTGCGCGCGCCGCCCATCAGCCTCACCCGCACCAGTTCGAACCCCATCCCCTCGATGGCCGGGGCGACGATCTCGGCCATGCGGCGGTCGATGGCGGTCTTGGCGATAAGGTCGGTCATCCTGATCCGATGGCTCAAAAACGAAAAACGGGCCGCAGGGCCCGTCGGTCTTTCCCGGTGGGCTGGGGTTTGGACCCGCCAGCGCCTCTGTCATGGGGCGATATAGGCGACGCGGCGCCCGCATGCAAGCCGGTTCATGTCCGGCCCGAGCAGGGGTCTCCTGCCCGCAGGGCTGCCTTCATGCCCCGGGCTGCCGGCGGTGCCGCAGCCGCCGCCCCTACAGGTCGAAGGTCGCGAAGACGGGCGCGTGGTCGCTCGGCGCCTCCCAGCCGCGGGCATCGCGCAGGATCCTGCTGCCGTGCGCCGCCCCGGCGATGTCGGGCGAGGCCCAGATGTGGTCGAGCCGCCGTCCCTTGTCGGCGGCATTCCAGTCCGGGGCGCGATAGGACCACCAGCTGTAAAGAAGGCCAGCCGGAATGTCCTTCCGCGTCACGTCAACCCAGCGCCCGGCCTCGCGCGCGGCCTCGAAATGCTCGACCTCGATCGGCGTGTGGCTGACGATGTTCAGAAGCTGCCGGTGCGACCAGACGTCATCCTCGCGCGGCGCGATGTTCAGATCGCCGACGAGGATCGCCTTCGCCGGCCGGTCGCCGCGGAACCGCCGCCGCATCGCGGTGACGAAATCCAGCTTCTGGCCGAACTTCACGTTCGCCTCCCGGTCCGGGATGTCGCCCCCTGCCGGGACGTAGCAGTTGTGGATGACAACCCCGTTCTCGAGCCGCGCCGCAACGTGGCGGGCATGGCCAAGACCTGCGAAATCCTCCGATCCAGCATCCTCCAGCGGCAGCCGCGACAGGATCGCCACGCCGTTGTAGCCCTTCTGCCCCCGTGCCACCAGGTGCCGGTAGCCGAGGCCCGCGAAGCCTTCGGTCGGGAAAAGCTCGGCCGGGCACTTGCATTCCTGCAGGCACAGGATGTCGGGCGCCTCCTCGGACAGAAGCCTCATCACCAGGCCTTCGCGCAGCCGGACGGAGTTGATGTTCCATGTGGCGATCGTGAAGGGCATCCCGAGGCTCCCGCCGGCAGACGGCCGCGACGATAGACGGCCCGCCCTCCGGCCACAACGGCGTCGCCCCCCGCATTCCCCGACATCATTGTGACTTGAGCCGCGGGCGGACCCGTGCGAAATCCCGCGCCGTATCTGACCGGAGCATCCGCATGCGCCCTGCCCTCCTCGCCCTGTCCCTCATCCTCGCCGCCGCGCCTGCAATCGCGCGCGCGCCGTCGGCGGAGGAAGGCAAGAAGCTCGACACCGCGGTCGACTCCTACCTCAGGTCGATCGCCTCCAAGGATGCCGAACGGCTGATCGCCGCGATCCCGCCGCGCATCGTCGGCATCTTCGCGGGCGCGGCCGGCGTCGAGGTGGACAAGGTCAACGACCTCCTGGTCGATCAGACCCGCGGCCTGATGAAGGGCGCCCGGTTCACTGACCTCGCCGCGGACGTATCGGCACTGGATCTGGGCGACGCCACGCTCAAGGACGGCACCAACGTGACCTGGGCGCTGATCCCGGTCAGTTTCGTGACCGAGGTCGGCGAAAAGAGGACGAAGTCGTCGCTGCCGATGCTGGCGGTCTCCGAGAAGAACCGCTGGTACTTCGTCAGGATCGACGGGCCGCAGCAGAAGGCCCTCGTCCAGATCGCCTATCCGTTCCTCAAGGACACGCCGATCCCCGACGCGGTCACCGCCCCCGCGCCCTGAGGGGCGGGGCGCGCCACATCAGAAAAAAAACGCCCGGGCACAGGGCCCGGGCAGTCCAACAGGGAGGATGCCGCAACATTGCCCCGTTGCGGCCAGGGGAACTCTCCGTTCTACGGCCGGCACCGCGTTCCGGATCACGTCCGGACCGGATCGACCGTTAATCACGCCACCAGTCTGTAGCCGCCCGATTCGGTGACAAGAAGGCGCGCGTTGGACGGATCCGGTTCGATTTTCTGGCGCAAACGGTAAATGTGGGTTTCCAGCGTGTGCGTCGTGACGCCGGCATTGTAGCCCCACACCTCGTGCAGCAGCACGTCGCGCGCCACCACGCCCTCCGGTGCCCGGTAGAGGAACTTCAGGATGTTGGTTTCCTTTTCGGTCAGCCGGATCTTCTTGTCCTTGGCGTCGATCAGCATCTTCATCGCCGGCTTGAACGTATAGGGGCCGAGCTGGAAGATCGCATCCTCGGACTGTTCGTGCGTCCTGAGCTGCGCCCTGATGCGGGCGAGAAGGACCGGGAACTTGAACGGCTTGGTCACGTAGTCGTTCGCCCCCGCGTCGAGGCCGAGGATCGTGTCGGCATCGCTGTCGTGCCCGGTCAGCATGATGACGGGGCACTTGACGTTCAGCTTCCTCAGCTTGCGGCAAAGCTCGCGGCCATCGGTGTCCGGCAGGCCGACATCGAGGATCACGAGATCAAAGATCGCCTGCTTGACCTTCTCGACTGTCTCGTGGCCGTCGGCGGCCTCGAAGACGTCGAAATCGTCGGTGGAGACGAGCTGCTCGGAAAGCGCCTCGCGCAGGTCGGCGTCGTCGTCGACAAGCAGGATCTTCTTCAGGTTGGCCATTGCGCCCTCCTTTTTCTGTGACCGTGACATGCGTCCGCATCCCGCATGCCTCAAGCATTGCGACAATTGTCTCACGCGCTCGTGTCGCGCCGGCCGGATTTGTTTCAATCCGCCGCCGGTTGCGGTTATCCAGAGGGCGTCATGACTCTCGGGCCCAGCATCGCCGAACGCCTCAACCGCGCCCGCGCGGATCTCCGATCGGGCGTGCCCGTCGTCCTCGTCCATGCCGCCGATGCCGTCCTGGCGGCGGCGGCCGAGACGCTGACCGACGCGCGCCTTGCGGCGATGCGCGGCCTCGGGCCGGTGGCCCTTGCCGTCACCGCCCGCCGGGCCGCAACGCTCCGGGCCCGCGCCTATGACGGCGACATCGCCCGGATTGTCGTTCCCGCCGACGCCGACGCCGGCTGGATCGCCCGGCTTGCCGATCCCGCGGGCGATCTCGACAACCCGCTGCGCGGCCCGCTGGCCACAATCCGCGAGGGGCAGGCCGACCTGCCGCGCCTTGCCGTGCAGCTCTGCAAGACGGCCCGCCTGCTTCCGGCCGCGGCCTTCGTTCCGGTCGCCGATGCCGCGGGGTTCGCGGCAACGGAAAACCTGACGGTGATCGACCTGCCGGGCGCCTTGCCTGCCCTGTCCGGACCGGCGCAACTCAACCCGGTCATATCGGCACGGGTGCCGCTCGAGGCGGCGGAGTCGGGCAGGCTCCACGTCTTCCGGCCGGAGGACGGCGGCGAGGAGCACTACGCGGTCGAGATCGGCCAGCCGCCGCGCGATCGCCCGGTCCTTGCCCGGCTGCATTCGGCCTGCTTCACCGGAGACCTTCTGGGTTCGCTCAAGTGCGACTGCGGCCCCCAGCTCCGGGCGGCGCTCGACCAGATGGGGGCGGCCGGGCAGGGAGTCCTCCTCTATCTGAACCAGGAGGGGCGCGGCATCGGCCTTGCCAACAAGATGCGGGCCTATTCGCTTCAGGATCAGGGCTTCGATACCGTCGAGGCGAACCACAGGCTCGGGTTCGAGGATGACGAGAGGGACTTCCGCATCGGTGCGGCGATCCTCCGGACCATGGGCTTTTCGCAGGTGCGCCTGATGACGAACAACCCGGCAAAGGTCGCGATGCTCGAATCCTGCGGGCTGAAGGTTGTCGAGCGCGTCCCCCTCAGGGTCGGCCGGTCGCACTGGAACAGCGGTTACCTTGACACCAAGGCGGCAAAGTCCGGGCACCTGCTCTGAACAGTCCGCAAATCCCGGAGAGACAGGTGATGATGAAGGCTGCGGTCTATCGGCGCTATGGCGGGCCGGAGGTCGTCGAGATAGCGGACCTGCCCGTTCCCGAACCGGGCGCCGGCGAGATGCTGGTGCGGATCGTGGCGACGACGGTGTCAACGGCAGACTGGCGGCTGCGCTCGCTCGACGTGCCGAGGGGCTTCGGGCTGCCCGTCCGGCTGATGTTCGGCTGGAACCGCCCCAGGAAGCCGGTCCTCGGAACCGAACTTGCCGGGATCGTCGTCCGCAGCGGATCGGGCGTGCGCGCCTTCCGCGAGGGCGACGCGGTGGTGGCCTATGTCGGGGCGGCCCTCGGCTGCCATGCCGAATACCGCGTAGTAAAGGTAGACGCCGCGACGATCGCGAAGCCCCGCGCCCTGACCTGGGACGAGGCCGGGGCGATGAGCTTCGGCGGCGCGTCGGCCCTCTGGTTCCTGCGCGAGAAGGTAAGGGTGCAGTCCGGCGAAAGGCTGCTGGTCATCGGCGCGTCCGGAGCGGTCGGAAGCGCGGCAGTGCAGATCGGCAGGGCGCTCGGTGCGCAGGTCACAGGTGTGGCGAGCGCCGCGAACCACGATCTCCTGCGGCGCATCGGGGCAACGGACGTGCGGGATTACCGCAACTGGGCGCCGGGCGACGATGGTGCGGCGTTCGATGTGATCCTCGACACGTCAGGTCGGGTGACGATCGACGCGGCAGCACGCGGCCTTGCACCGGGCGGGCGCCTGGGGATGGTCGTCGGCGATCTGCCCCTGATGCTGAAGGTGCCGCTCGTCCGGCTGGGCGAGAGACGAAAGGTCTTCGCCGGAACCGCGCCCGAGCGGCGCGAGGAGCTTCAGGCACTGGCGGAGATGGCGGAACAGGGCCTGTTCCGGCCCGTCGTGGGCTCCGTGACGCCGCTCGCGCGCATCGCCGAGGCACATGCCATCGCGGACAGCGGCCACAAGGTCGGCAGCGCGGTCGTCCGCATCGCCGGGGATCCGGAATGACGGCTGCCGATCTGGTTGTGACCCCGATGGGCCTCCGTTTCCTGGGTCGCGTCCTTCCCTGCACGATCGGACGCAGCGGCATCACTGCCGCAAAGCGCGAAGGCGACGGCGCGACACCCGCCGGAACCCACCGGATCGTCGGGATGCTCTACCGGCCCGACCGGGTCGCCGCTACCGCCCTGCCGCGCTGGGCGGTGCCGATCGGGCCGTTCGACCTCTGGTGCGACGACCCGGAAAGCAGCGACTACAACCGTATGGTGCGCGCGCCCTTCGCGGCGGGCCACGAACGGCTCCGCCGCGCCGATCCTGTCTATGACCTCGCGATCCTGACCGACTGGAACTGGCCGGTGGCCGAACGCGGGCGGGGCTCGGCAATCTTCATCCATGCGTGGCGCCGCCCCGGCGCGCCGACGGCCGGCTGCGTTGCGCTGTCGCGGCACGATCTGTTCTGGATCGCGCGGCGTCTCCATCCGCGATCGCGCCTGATCGTGCCGTGCCCGACGTCCTGAAACTTCTTCCCAAAGCGCTTTGAGGCACGTAGTCTCCTGCCGCAGGGAGGAATCCGATGGCGAAGGGGACCAGCACGCAGGACCGCGAGATCTTCGAACTGCGCCTGCGCCGCAGCGCGGCCGACCTGTGGGGCATGACCGACCGCCTCTATGGCGCGCATCCCGGCTATGACCGGTTCAAGGCCGACCTGCTCGCGCTGCTGGAGCAATCATGGGCCAGCCGCCCCGCCGACCTGAAGCGTCTCGACCTTGCCCGCGATCTGGAGCCGGACTGGTTCCAGCGCCCGGGAATGGCCGGGTATGTCTTCTACATCGACCGCTTTGCCGGAACCCTGAAGGGCGTCCTCGAACGGCTGCCCTATCTTGAGGAACTCGGCGTCACCTACGTTCATTTCATGCCCTGCCTGAAACCCCGGCCCGGCGACTCGGACGGCGGGTATTCGGTGATGGACTACCGCGCGATCAATCCCGCCTTCGGCACGATGGCGGATTTCGAGGCGGCCGCCGCGGCCCTGCGGCAGCGGGGGATGTCCCTCTGCGTCGATCTCGTGCTCAACCACACCGCCAAGGAGCACGAATGGGCGCGGCGCGCCGCTGCCGGCGATCCTGCCTTTCAGGACTATTACCTGATGTTCGACGACCACGCGGTGCCGGAGGCCTACGAACGCACGCTGGTCGAGGTCTTCCCCGACAACGCGCCGGGCAACTTCACCTTCTATCCGGAACTGGGAAAGTGGGTCTGGACGACCTTCAACGAGCACCAGTGGGATCTCAACTGGGCCAATCCGCGCGTGTTCCTCGAGATCGCGGCGGTCATGCTGTTCCTCGCCAACAAGGGCGTCGACGTCCTTCGCTTCGACGCCGTCGCCTTCATGTGGAAGCGGATGGGCACGCGCTGCCAGTCGGAGCCGGAGGTCCACATGATCCTGCGCGCGCTGCGCGCCTGTTCGCGGATCGCCGCGCCTGCGGTGATCCATCTGGAAGAGGCGATCGTCGCGCCGGAGGAGATGCTGCCCTATCTCGGACGCGGCGAGCATGACGGCAAGGAAGGCAACCTCGCCTATCACAACAGCCTGATGGTGCAGTTCTGGTCGTCGCTTGCCACCCGCGACACGCGGCTGATGACGCATGTCCTGCGCAGCCATTTCCCGACGGTGCTGACCAACGCCACCTATGCCACCTACATCCGCTGCCACGACGACATCGGCTGGGCGGTGACGGATGCCGATGCCGCCGCCGTCGGCCTGTCCGGGCCGGCGCACCGGCATTTCCTGTCGGAGTTCTACGAGGGCGGATTCCCGGGCTCCTTCGCGAAGGGCGCGCTGTTCCAGGTCAACGAGGAGACGGGCGACAAGCGGATCTCGGGCACCTTCGCCTCGCTCGCCGGACTGGAGAAGGCCGAGGCCGCGCAGGACGCCGCCGGGATCGAGGCGGCGGTGCAGCGCATCCTGATGGGGCACGCGCTGATCGCGAGCTACGGCGGCATACCGCTGATCTACATGGGCGACGAGATCGCGCTGACGAACGACTACGGCTATCGCAACAATCCCGACCATGCCCATGACAGCCGCTGGATCCACCGCCCGTCGATGGACTGGGCGCGCACCCACGACCGCCACCATGCCGGGACGCCGGCCGGGCGGGTCTGGCGCGGCGTCCGCCACATCCTCGCCCGGCGCGCGGCGACGCCGGCGCTGCACGGCGCCGTCCAGACCGAGGTCGTCGAGACCGGCGTGCCGGGCGTGTTCGCCTTTGTCCGGCGCGCCCCGGCCGGGGCGCTGCTGGGGCTGTTCAACTTCACCGAGGGCTGGCTGAACTTGCCCGAGTCCACCGCCCGGGCGCTGGGCGCGACGCGGTTCCACGATGCCCTGTCCGACGCCCCGGTGGCCACCCATGCCGGGGCGGTCGTCCTGCCGCCCTATGCGCGGGTCTGGCTGCTCTGAAAGGGTGTCCCACGCTGGGACACCCTTCCATGTCAAATGAAATCAATGGGTTATAGAAGAGTTAACCTTTGATTCAGGAATGGCCCGCGCCCGGACCGTAGCCCCGCGCGCCGAAGATCGCGCTGCCGATACGGACATGGGTCGCGCCTTCGGCGATCGCCGTCTCGAAATCCGCGCTCATCCCCATCGACAGGAAGGGCAGGCCGTTGGCTTCCGCGATCGCGCGGAGCAGGCGGAAATGCGGCGCCGGGTCCGCGCCCTCGGGCGGGATGCACATGGCCCCCGCCGGGGCGAGGCCGAGGGCGCGCAGGTCGCGGATGAATCCGTCCGCCGCCGCCGGCAGCACGCCGCCCTTCTGCGGCTCCTCGCCCGTGTTCACCTGGACGAAGAGCTCCGGGCAGGTCCCGCGCGCCGCGGCGAGGCGCGCCAGCCTTTCGGCGAGCGAGAGGCGGTCGAGGGTCTGGATCGTGTCGAAGAGCTCGACGGCAGGTTTCGCCTTGTTCGACTGGAGCGGGCCGATCATGTGCAGGCGGACGCCGGGAAAGCGCGCGCGCCATGCCGGCCACTTCGCCTGCGCCTCCTGCACGTAGTTCTCGCCGAAGCAGCGGTGCCCGGCGGCCAGCACCGCCTCGACGCGCGCCGCGGGCTGGACCTTCGAGACCGCGACCAGCGTGACCGAGCCGGGCGCACGGCCGGCGGCGGCCTCGGCGGCGGCGATGCGGGACAGGATGTCGGCCAGCGCCATGGATCACCTCCGCCCCGTGTTATGCGACGGCGCGGGGGAGAAAGGAAAGGGCGGGCCGCACCGGCCCGCCCCGTCCGCGGAAGGCCCGCCGGTCAGAAGGTGAAGGACAGGCCGAAATCGGACACGACATCGCCGGCGGTCGGGAGCGTCGTTCCGTCGTTGGCGAAGTCCGGCAGCCTGACGACGCCGCCGACGATCGAGGCGCCGCCGCCGAGATCGTAGGACGCGCCGAGGCCGTAGGCGCCGCTGCCGCCGAAATCCTCGCGGTAGAAGGCCGTCACCCCGACCCCGGAGAAGGTGCCGGAGGCGGAGATGGCGTAGGAATCCTCATCCCCCACCGGGGTGAGCGTGGACTCGGTCATGGCATAGACCGCCTTCAGCGTGATGCCCGAGAAGGTCGCAGACCCGCCGAGGACGATCTGGTCGATCCTGCCGGCGATCGCGCCGAGATCGGGGTTGTCGCTGGCCGATTCGTAGCCCAGGCCGAAGCTGTAGGCATCGTTCGCCCACCTGAAGCCGGCGCCCCAGGCATGGTTGCCGCCAAGCGGCTGTTCGGCCGACAGGTAGAAGCTGATCTGGCCCGTCGTGTAGGAGTAGAGCATCGACGGATCGGTCTTGCCGGTCATGTAGATGATCTCGTTCCAGTCGCCGAGACCCGTGAGGCCGACGCCATCGACCTGGCCGACGGCGGCCTGCGCGGCGCCGTCAACGTCGCCCATCGCGAGGCGGCCGAAGGCGCCCGAGATGTAGACCTCGCCCGCCTGGCCGTTCACGGCGCCGCCGGTGTCATGGTCGCCGTCGAGGTCGGTATCGGTGTTCGCC